>ERZ827194.68-NODE-68-length-111927-cov-115.348_pt1 | contig 111927 bp, 102 predicted proteins | sample MGYA00519777_ERZ827194 | MGnify/ENA primary metagenome ERZ827194 (study PRJEB31778, sample SAMEA3449277) | human gut metagenome | biome: human gut; feature: human-associated habitat; material: faeces | place: United Kingdom | collected 2010/2012 ...
TTCTCTTGTTTTAAGTATTCTTTCTATATCCATAATAACGATAATGATTTGATTGTTGCTAATGCGTTAATAACCACACCTCATAGTGTAGTTCCTAATCTCTATTATTCTCATATATTTACTACCTATTAGTTTCATATTATCAGTCCTTATCAATAGGAAATGAAAGTAAGTCATCAATCATTCTGCTTTGAATCTCGGTCACCCCATTTCCCCAAAGTAAAGCTAATCTTTTGATAGCTTTAACTCCCTGTTCTTGTAATTTGGGTGAGAGACGCCCAGTGATTTTTATTTGTCCAAAGGCAGTAGCGTAAGTCACCATGTCGCTTTGTGTCATATCCATTTCTTTCTTTGAAGCTAGTTTTTTAACCACTTCGGGGTCAAGACTTTCAACAGGAATATATTCCATGCCCCAGTCGTGTTCTATCAGATACTTGGGATAATCAAGAAAGTTGAGTTTGGGATTTTTTCTGATCGTTTCTTCAAGAGAATCTAACGTATCACTTCCCTCATCGCTACCAAAAGGTGCTTCTTCGTCTACGCAATCATAATAGAGTTCTTCCGTGAAGTGTTCGGTAAATCGGGGATGAGAAGTTTTGGGGTGCAAACCATATTCTTCGGAATCAATATAAAATCTGTGCATGAAGTCGAAGTTGGCATCTTCTACATATCCTTTTTTCTTTTTCGAGTGAATAAGTTTCTCTGCTTGTTTCAGGCATTCTTCTTCTGTATCGAAGTCTTTGATTTCAAATTTACCGATACTGTCGAACTTACCATAGTTTACAGCAAAATCACAGCCACTATAATCAATCCACCAAAATTTATGAGATTTCTCATCTTTATAAATAAATGCTCTTTTCATAATATTGTGTGTTTATTGTTGGGAGAGAGTAATGTCTCTACTATACACAAAAGTAGGAAAACTGTTGAGTTATCACCTATATGTCTTCGTATTTCTTCTGTATTTTTACAAAATAAGTCTTGTTTATTCATTTTTTACTATTTTTTCGAGAAAACAGCAAAAAAGTTTGAGTTACGCAAAAAGGTTGCGCACCACTACGCCTATCTTTGTCGAAGAAATAAGAAAACAGGTCAAGTACGGGTTACTTCAACACACTCTTTAAGGTAGAACATTACCAGTACGATTATCTGTTTTCCTGTTTCGTAAAGGGGCAGTAGCTCAGTGGGTAGAGACGGTCGTCGGTTCGACTCCAGCCTGCTCCACAAAAAAACAAATATAGAGGTAGGACAGTAGCTTCGGGATTATCTGAAATGAGGTCAACCGGGGCTTACTTCTTAACGGTGGATATTGCTGGTTCGAATCCGGCCTGTTCTACCTCTTTTTATCAACTTAAGGTCAAGGAAGACTTACTTCAACACTGCAGGAATGCTCCATTGATTCACAGTCTTCCGATTACCTTACTTAAAACACAATGTATGAAAAAAGATTAGTTGAAAGTACCTATCAGTCTAATTGTTGATCTCTATTGAAACGATACAGGTATCTCCGGATGCTTGCTTTGTAGATTGAAGTGCTGTTTGTTATTGTTATCAATATCGTATATCCGCGTGTTTATTATCTTTTCTTGATTTAAATTTGCCTTTTTCCTGTCATATCCGTAACTTTGTAAACTAAAGAATCCTATATGAATCAGGAGTTATTAGTAACAAAGCCGATACAATTCTATTCTTCGTAGATGCGCTTTCGGTGGTAAGAATTAGGATAGCCGGGAAACGAATTGTCAGGCTATTGAGAAAGAATGTACGATTAAGAATACAAACTAAAAATAGTGGCATAAATGATAACTTCCTGTATAGCAATAATATTCGGTTTTCGCTTTTTCGGCAGAGGATTGCATGAAATCTCCGGGGAAGAAATGGTAATTATTGCATTTTTCATGTTGTTTCTGTTTGTTCCGTGCCTGTGGCTTGTCAGGTATTTAAAAGATGACGAAATAGATTCAAACAGACAGGATAAGCTGGTGGAGATACATATTGCCCTGACCATCGTTCTGACTGTTGCGGGTGGTGTCTTTTCCCGGATGTCCGTACTTGTCAATAAGTGGATAGACGAACAACCGTTCATTGTTGCAGCTTACATAGCGTTGGCACTTAGTGTTTTTGGTGTCGTTATCGGCAAAGCTATTGATTTATGGGTATATTATTTGAAGAAAAGAATATTCTAAAACAGTATGATAGAGTACATGAATATTCCGGTTTTGGTTTGTGTCTCCCTGTTAGGGGTGGGGGCTTTTGTTATGATAGTAGGCTCGCTATTGAAAAAGCAGTGGGCTACGGATGGGAAAAAGACTTCGTTATCCATTTACCTTTTATATCTTTTCGCAATGTCAGGTTCCGGCTGGACATGGTACAATAGCATACATAAAGCCCGTGCGTTGGCAGAAGGCAATCGATACACTTTAGCCACTTATGAAAAAGTGTCGGGTGTCATTAAAGGGGGACATAAGGTACGCCAGTTCGGTTTTTATGTGGATGGGGTGAAATATAATACTACAACGACATATCCCAAATTTTTGGGTGTCAGCAATCCTTTGCGCATCATAGTGAGGTATGCCGTCAGCAACCCTGAATACAATAAGGCTTTGGGGGACGAGTTTGTCCCCACATGGGTACTGTCCCCACCGGAAAGAGGTTGGAAACAATACCCGCCTGCTATTCATTGGGAAGGTGCTGTGCTGGATTCTGTTTATATGCAATCATTACAGGGTAATAATTAAACCGATGACGGTAAGTGCCGTATATACGCAGTTGATATAAAATGCAGCCATCAACAGCCAGGGGATATATTCCGACTTTTTGAATAAAGATGCAGGCTGGATGATTAGCAAAGTAAGAAAAAGAACAATGCTAAAACCGACCTGACTCATCAGCAACCATTGCGGATATTCCGTAATGACAGCCGCAGACCATGCTTGGAGCAAGGGAGTTATATTTTGCAGAAATACGTGAGCCGCAAAATATCCTAGAGAAGAAATGGCTTCTTTCCTCTGCCGTAGGAGCACATTGATAGTATAAACGCCTATTCCGGCTTGTCCCAGCAGTATGGATAACTGAAAAAAGTCGAAAATCCAATAGATGGGATTGCTGGTAGTGCCATCGTTGGCAAAATAATCATAGAAACAGAGTGAGGACACGCAACTTGCTGCGACCAATCCTGCACAGATAAATGAAATGATTCTTATATTCATTGTATTCAGCATAATAAATCGGAACTAAAGCCCTGTACTTACTTTCTTTTTACACCTTTCCCGATAATTGAATCCGCAGCTACGCATCCTTGCGAACGGCTGTCAATCGAGCCGCCCCTGTAATCCCCCGCAACGAAGTAGCTGCCCGCCGGGACGACAACCGCAGTCGTGGTAGCCGTTGCCGAATCTATGGGTACAACGCTTTTACAGATGTTCACCTTCATGCCATTGGGCAGACTTTCGCAATACTCTTCACATTCATCTTCTTCATAGAAAAGTTTCCGTATGAATACCCATTCACACTTTTTGCCGTTCACGATACATTGCTGATCCTGAAAGCGGACAGTATCGCCCGGTAGTCCGACAATTCGTTTAAATGCCCTTTCCTGAAAGCCGGGAATGTATGAATGATATGCGATTACGTCCCCATAAGTCAGAGAATCCACCGGAATAAGATTTACTATTTCACCCACTTGATAGTTCGGGTACATTCCGGCACTGGTCAATTCAACTTTTGGGTTACATGCCGCCAATATCAATAGCATGACAAGCAAATACAATAACTTTTTCATAAGATTGATTTCATTCATCCAGAAAATCATCATTACTTAGATAATACTCAATAGCCTTTATACAATCTTTGTATAATGTTTTGGGATTCAATTTATATTGAAAGCTCAATATATCCTTAAATGTTTCAACATCGACCAACGAACTCATGCCCAAATCGTATGCTTGTTTGGGGACTTCACCATCTTCTGTTTCCACATATCCATCCTCTTCTTCCGATTCAATGACTAAATATTTGCCATTCTCCAAGTTCTCTGTTTCAATAACACTTTTTGAGCAATAGATATAAGCGTCACATGGTATTGCTTTATAAGCATTGATTAAATCTCCGATAGTTCCAAATTCTTTCATATATACTAATATTAATACATTATTTTTTTTCTTTCAGATACTTTTCCAATGCAATATACACTTCTTTCCGATAACTGACAAAAATAGTTTTATCTGTTTGGGACGAATTTTTCTTTTTCCCGTCATAGTGCGGAATATTGGATAAAAACAGGCTATACGAGAAAATCATGTTCTCCTCTATTTTACGGGAAGGTTTGAATGACTTGGCAGGTATGTAAGAATAAATACCCTCTTTACAACGGTAGGGCTTATACATTTGCACAACTCCCCACGAGTTTATCTCATCCACCTGGATGCTTCTTTTCCCGAACAGGCTTCGTGCTTCTATTCTATCTTCGCAAAGCAAAATCTTACTGGGTAGTGCCCAACAGATTAACAGGATAGACAAAGATATGGGCAACAGGAAAATAAAGAGGACTTTATTCTCACTTAAATTGGCTACACATAAAAAGTAGATCATAAATGCACAGAATATACTACATATGACAACTCCTGCCCAAACAAACTTATTTGTAGGGTAAATCCAGAATATCTTTTTCCCGGAATCCTTATCTCTCATTTTATCATTATTCTTTTATATTCTCCTTATACCCTCTAAGGCACTATATCGTAAATGGTCTGATCGTTATTCTTGAAAATGGTTTGTTCAATCAATTTTCCAACATGAACGATGCTGTCAATATCCGCATTGACTTTCAGGCTTAGAACCGGAGCAAATTTCACATGATCGTAATCTATGGGCGTGTTGTTATAGGTCGTTTCGATAATTGGGTAATTATGCTCTTTGGCAAACTGCTTCAATGTATCCAGATAGGGAAGTTGGTCTTTGCTCATGGCTTCAAAATCAATGTAGAACTTTCCGTTATCTAGCATGAAATAGATACAATTCACACCATTGGCACAGATACCCGTAAAATCATATTCCGTTCGTCCTGCCTGTACGTTTTTCAGCACGCCCGACAACTTATCCATTGTAATCTGTGCGGCTACCGGAATATAAGGATTTATACTCTCACTCTGCGTAGCTCGCTTGTTTCCATATCCACATCCCAGTAAACTCAGAATAGAGGCAAGTATTCCCATCGTTATTATTTTAAAGTGTTTCATATTCAAATTACTTTTATGATTTCATCTATTTCATTGAAGTAGACTGCAAATATACGTTATGTGCTTCAATCCTATACTCTGATTTTTATCATATATATTCTGATAACGTCTGGTGGCTAATCGACCATCAGGGCGATTCATCCGCTTGTTTTCTGTATTATTTTATTTCTAAACAATATGTATGACACCAATAAACAAAGTAAAAATGGTATTGTAGTATCATACAAGCACATTGTTCCAGAAAATAAAATCATCAAAATAGGGATAAGAAAAAATGATAGAGAACTATACAGTATACTGTTTCTAACTCTTGCAAAGCAGTTCAAGAACAAAGTGATTGCTCCGATAGATAATGCCAAAATTCCCAAAATTGACCAAGCCAATGCCATGCCTCTATAAGAAGTATCCATATCTGGTACAGGTTTTATGTTTTGAGTCCTTAGCCAAAGAATACCCGTGGTACACAATAGACTAATACATAATATTCCAAACCATATTTTCAATAAGAGTTTGATTATATAGTATTTCTGTTTCATTTTTCGTTTATTTATTATCAAGTTAATGTCCGGTGGCAGCATTTTAATTCAAGCTATCTTTCATCATTATTCGTAGTTGTTTTTGTGTAGGTAATGTTTTCCATCCTTTATCTGGTGCTTTTAGAGTAAACCAAGATGGTACGCTGTCTAATATAAGATGTCGGTCGGGGGCTTTGGCTAAGAATGTTACAAAGTAACGGGTTCCGATTGGAGTGTTTTTACTCTCGGCAAATGATATAAAAAAACTTCCTTCATATAAAGTCTTATTATATATAAATTCATATTTTGCACTTTGCCCTCTATAAGCAGAACCGTATTTGACAAGAGTTACGATAGAATATATGCCATCTTTTCTTACATTGTTATTTCTAATTGTTGAGACAGCATACAATAGAATGAATACTACAATAGGGATTATAAATTTTAAAATCTTGGTTTGCTTAATCATATTTATTGCTATTCTATATACTTTCATTTTTTTACTCTGTTGGTAATGTTCGGCAAATAATCGAATATTAAGGTGCTTTATCTGTTTGTTAGCAATCTATTTCATTTCCATTTAATGATTCTATATCTCCTAATGCTTTATATTCCCTGTCCAAATCTTCTTTTGTGAATAGGTAATAGTTATCCTCAAATCTTGGCATATCATAGCCTTTTACAAAAGATAAGAAAGAGAATATTTTTGCATCTATATCTATACCTTGATTACCCTTGTTGTCCAAAGTAAATAATAGATTATCAGCTTTCATCGAAACTCTATTTCTAATGCCTTCTACATTATATTCTTCGTTATCAGGTAACTCTTTAAGTATCTGATAGAAGTTTATTATCTGTTGTTTTACTTTCATTCTTAATTTGATTAGTGATATGCTAATGCTTGACAGCGTGCCGCTTTAAGCGGTATGCTGTTTGTTAGTAACCCATTTCACCATTCTTCAAAGTTCTCTTCTATAAAAACTTCAAGTGATGAAGCTAAAATTTCATTCTCTCCATTATCATGATAAAATATTAGCACTTCTCCTTTAGGATTAATCATAATTGGATTTCCTGCTCCATCATCTGCAACAGCATAGTTTTCTGAAGTTTCCGCATGAACTTCTCTCAAAGATTGAGTATAACCTACAACAGTTTCATTACCTTCAAAAGCAAAAATTTCAATGTCTGCCCAAGCACGACCAAAGTGTTTGATAAAATCAATATAGTCAGAACTAAACTTTACATTCAACACTTTTTCGGCTTGTTCTATTTGTTCGTCCGTAGCGGGAGTACCACGCATTTTATGTTTATTGAGAAATGTACTCAATCGTTCTATAAGTTTTTGTTTCATATTCTTCGCTATTTTTATGGTTACTAATGTCCGGCAGCGTTCCGCTTATTCAGTCGGTTAGCTATGTGTTATCGGTATCCAAATATTTTTATAATTAGTTTTTCATTATCAATATCATATTCAAATTTCCCAATCTTTTCAATTAAATCTTTCATTCTGGATAATTCGTTTATTGATTCAAAGGGGATAATGACATATTCTATATTCTTAGTCCTTATTGCCCCAGCTATGCCATCTGCTGTGTATTTCCCATTCCCAAGATAATCTGCAAGAAGTATATGCCAAAGAGTATCACACACAAGATCTTTTGCAAGGACTTCACTTGCAATGTACTTAATATCTGATTCTGCAATAGCTTTTAGTAACTTAGACCATTTGGCATTGCTCATATAACTACTTTTTAAAGTTACTGCTCTTTTAGTCATTTTATCATAGTTCTTCATCTATAATATGAAATTGGATTATTCTCATTATTTTAATACCGATAATGGCTGGCGAATAACTGATTGTTAGGGCAGTTCATTCGCTTGTTAGCAATAACTTATTATAATCCAAAATACCATTCCAAAAAAGAATTGAAGTCTTTCCATTGTGGAGACAACTTTCCATTCTGAAAATTGATTAGTTTCTCTCCCAATTCAATTTCAAGAACTTCTCCTGTATTACGGTTATAGAAAAAACCGCCTTCACCTTCAAAGCTATCAAGAGGTAAGTATTCGGAGGGAATGCCTAACACTGCTTGCCTTTCTATACCATAACTTAAATCATTAGAGTAAATTTTAAACCAACACACATTATAGATTTCGCCACATTGTCCTCGAAATGTTATTTCGGTAGTATTTAGATTAAACAGTGCAAAATCACTATTTAAATCAATTCCTAAATCAATCAAAGCCTTTTTATATGCTTTATCTTCTTTTTCTGAATATACACCTTGTTTATTCAAATAGTCTATCACTTTATTACTTAGCATGATTTGATGATATTTTATTTGTTTTACTTTATTGCTAATGTCAGTGGCTAACCGACTTTTTGGGGCGGTTAAGCCATTTGTTAATCGTTTTACAAAACCTCTAAGTCATTTATTTTTATCTTATTCTCATTTTTGAAACAAGAAAGCGAAAGAGTGAGGTCGCTTTGACCTTCTTCTTCACTCCATAGAGGAATGTATATATCTACCTGTTTATCGGAAATTTGATAGGACAATGCCAAATCAAACGCTTTTACAGGTAGAGGTATAATTGTACAACCGTATTCCTCTATAACTCGCCGTATATCTTGAATAGGCACACTATTAGCCAACATTAGATTATTTACGGCTTGATAGTCTTTACGGACTAAACAATATATAAATTCTTGTATTCGTTTTTTATATTCTTCTATACTTGCCATTGTTTTTAGCGATTAATGTTTGGCAGCGTTCCGCTTATTCAGTCGGTCTGCTGTTTGTTATCGGTTTTTAATATTATAGTGGCTACTTTTTTATTGCCTGCATATACATCTACGGATTCTATGGTATTTAAAACTTCATGAGGTGCATGATCAACCAGAAAAGCGACCAAGCAATCACTTACATATTTATCAGGCTCAAGAATAAACATTTTAATGCTCCATGCTGAAGGCTCCACTTGCGGTAAAACTGTAACAGCATAACACAACTCATAAGTCGGCAGATTTTTCAATCCGCCTTCTTCTGGTTTGAGCCAATATATTACTCCTTCCTTTTCCATTTTATTAAACCGATAATGTTTGGCGGATAATTGATCATTAGGGCAATTCATCTGTTTGTTACCGATAGATTAACTTCCCTAAAAATTTTCCTGATAGAACTCCTGTATTCTTCTCCATCAGGGACGATTTTTATGATTAAATAATCATCTGTTTTATCACTTTTTAGAAAATGCAAATTAACTCCATTGCTCAAGAATAAAACCTTTTCCTCTTGGTCTGATACTTCACCGACAATTTTTAGGCTATTCATGTATTCTGATTTTTCAAGCTCTTTAGCGTAAAACAATCCTAATCTATGTACATACTTGGGGAAATTTCTTAATAACCCGATATTGAAATTTAAAGAATCGTGTACATAATAATGATCTTTATTATCATATACAATCTCAAAAGTTGTCACTTTGTTTATGTTTATCGAAATAATTATTGAATCAGACTCAGGCGTTGTCCATATTTCTGTTGCCATCTTTTTAAATTCATTTATTTTAAAATCGGCATATGGATTAATATGTTTAATGCCACCTGACAACAAGTAGTCTTTAATTGTAATATCTAACGTTTTATCTTTCAAATTCATTTTTATTATTTTATGGCATTATTGGTAATGGGTTGCAGCTTGCCGCCGTTAGGCGGAGCAGGTGCATGTTATAAGCTAAATTTCGTATTCAATCTTGTAATCTTCATATACATTGAATACCGTTTCACAATCTGATAAAATACTTTCAAGCAAAGGTTTGACCTCACTATTCCAATCTAACTTACCCAGCCCTGCACCTATTTTCGGTAGCGACACGGTTTTGATACCTCTGCTTTCGCACACTTTTTTCAAGCGTTTCAAACCTTTATTCAGATATGTGAGTTCCGCATGATACATATCGGGTTGTGTAGCGATGTAAATTATACCTGGAGAGAAACCTTTGATTTCTCCTATAAACACATCGCCAGCTTGAAATTTAGTGTTTCGTGTGTACTTCTTAAAGAGTTTTTGGATTTCAGGGGATTGACTTGATAGCTTAAAGGCAAGCCCAGTTCCTAATCCTTCTTGTGAGCCAACAGCTACACCTTGTGCTATGTACTCATCTTTACTCTGTAATATATCTCCCGAAATGTATTTTATCATATTGTTTCCGTTTTTCTGTTGCTTATAATGTCCGGCGGATAATCAACCCTTATGGAGATTAATCCGCTTGTTATCCACCACTATTTAATAAGAGCTATTTAACATTTTGATATTAAGATTGGAAAATAGTTCTTCATTTTCAACTACCCAAACATCTTCAAGAGGACAATCAATATATCCCCACTCATGCCAATTTCCTACAAGCCATTTAGTGCTCACTGCATAAGTTTCATAATTAGCATCTGAAGGTAATTTGTGCAATATCATACCTGCATAATATCCTGATATAGTCCATAATTGATATGCTTGCACGCCTATTTGCTCCGCTACCATAAAATATAAGGTATCTTCATAAGGGTATTTACCCTTACATTTTAGGATTGCTCCTCTTGAAAGATATTCTGTATAATTAATTAATTTAACCATTTTATTTTTTTATTCTTGGTGAATAATGGGGTTCAACTAACTGCGTTTAGCAGTTAAGGTGATTGTTACAAGCGTGATTAGCTTTCAGTTTCTGAATATTTAAGAAATTCCTTAAAGTAATCCATAAATGAATCATATAATTTTACAGGTTTACTCATATGGGGGGTATCATCTTCCCAATATACATCAGCTCCCCAAATAGAAGAATCTTTCAGATTATTACCAACTGGAATTTTATATAAAATGAGATATTCTCCTACCTCATAACTTAAAACGATCCAATCCATAGATAATTGAAATTGTTTTTGAATTTCCTTGGTTAATTCAATTATAGGATATGAAATAATTTCTGAATCTTTCGCTATTCCCGAAATGCAAACATCACTCCAGTTACACATTCCGCATTGAGATAAAAAAGTTTTGTATTGCAATGGGAAAGATATGCCTAATTCCTGTTCTGCATATTCTATTTCTTGTTCTGTTGCACCATCCCAATGAACAAAGCCTTCTTTATCTTCTATTAATTTCAAATATTCCATATTTATTAATTTGCTTGTAACGTTATGCTAACAGCGGTCATTTAATGTTTCGCTGTTGTTTTTATATTCTTTATTTCATCAGGCATATTATCTATATTATATGACTACCTATAAGTTGTCTCCTTGTCTATCCAATTACAATATTTGATAAATTTACACTATATGCTATAATTTCTTATTCTGACTTTTAATGTTTTGTTTATCAGTAAATTATATTCATATTGTTTTGCTGTATATAATTATGCCTCTAAAAATACGGTTTTATCTAATTATTCACAAAGGAATCTGTTAGTTTTTTCCTCTATCCTATACAATTTCATCCTTTGGCAGCCAATAACTTGCTTTACACTTATGAAAGCCAGTTCGGTGTAGTAGAGACAATGGCGCGTATCGAATAAACATTGAAAAATATGGGAATCCCAGTATTTGCGAAATTCGACCACGGCAAGAATGCTCAAGATGTGATGGCGACAGAATATGGGCTTGATAAAGAATCGGTGATTGGAAAGATGCAGAAGTTGCTGGAAAAGATTGTTATTCAATCGGCCAGCGTTTATTAACAAGAAATATAAAACAAGATACTTTATATTTTAAATCATATAGAGAGTGTCCCCTTTTCCGAAAAAAAAAGTTTGAGTTACGCAAAAAGATTGCGCATCACTGCATCTATCTTTGTCGAAGAAACAAGAAAACAGGTCAAGTACGGGTTACTTCAACACACTTTTTTAGGTAGAACATACCAGTACGATTATCCGTTTTTCCAGTTTCGCAAAGGGGCAGTAGCTCAGTGGGTAGTTACGGTCGTCGGTTCGACTCCGGCCTGTTCTACCTCTTTTTTATAAACTAAGGTCAAGGAAGACTTACTTCAAAACCGCAGGAATGCACCATTTATTCACACTCTTCCGATTACCTTACTTAAAAAACACAACGTATGAAAAAAGATTTGTTGAAAGTATCTATCAGGCAACATGCAATTTATTTGCCAGCGATAGAAGGAACTGAAAAGCGCGAAGCATTGACTTCGACTACTGTAACATTGGTTGCTCAACTTCGAAAAGTGGGATATAGCTTATCCGAAGAGTTGCTGCATGCTGTCAATCAGTTGTATCCGGCACAACAGGTGGAGATTCTCCAGGTGATGAAAGAAGTATTGGGTGTGTCACTCAACTGGGCTCCATTGGTGAAAGGCTGGGATACACCTACCGGAGAAACACGTTTGGATCATTGGATTACATGGCTTGCTAATATGTTCAATAGTAAGAAAGGTGTGAAACTATCTTGCGGACACGTGATTCCGGATAATACATTCCCCTTGGAACGATACAACGGTTGTCCGTTCTGCGGAACTCCGTTTGAAACGGCATCTACAGAATATTTCGGACAAGCCAGTAAACTGAAAATGTTGGAACTTTGGCAGGAAAAAGAGCTGAATGTTTTCTTTGGTGACTTGCTGGAATCACGTACGGCCCTTGATGCAACACAAGCGGACAGCTTGAAAATCTTGTTGGCTGAACTTCCGTTGCCGGCAGTCGGAATCAAGATGAAAGAAACTCTGATGCTGGTGATCGACACACTGGTAGAGCAGGATAGGGCACAGGAAGCGCAGATTTATTTCTCTGCTCCGAATGATATATTGCGTTATTTGTGGTATAAGAAAACCGGATTCTTGCAAATCATAGAGCCAAAGACCCTCATTCGTAAAGCGGGTAGAAACAATGCACATCTGTGCAATGCTTTGGATAAAAGCCGTTCGGCTGCCCAGGCAAAGCGGGAAGAATTAAAACTGAAATATACCCGTCGCGAGTGTAAAATGGTGGCTCTTTGGTTGAACAATTTGGCGATGACACCGGAGAAGTCTTGTGAAATGATGCATTCGAAAAGGGAAATGTGGGTACGTATGATACGTGCATTGCGTTTGGCGGAATATGCTCGTAAACCGGGATTCGAAAATTTGAAAGAGTTGATGGACGTATTCTACTGTCAGGCATATACAGTTTGGCAGGGAGAAGTGGAACGTAGCCGTTTGAAAGCAGATGCGGCACAGACATTCGCTTTGTTGAAGCAACGTCCGGGTATGTTTGCACGTTCCTTGTTTGCCAATATGCTTTGGTTCGGTCCGGAAGAGACGTTGGCGGCATTTAAAGAAGTCGTTCATTTGTTGCCGGCTCGTTTGGTGGTCACTTTGGGTATGTATGCGGAGAGTTACTTTGAGCAAGGACATAAGAGAATGGTGAAACCTTTAGGTGGTAATGCGCTTTTGATAGAGCCTCACTATTTGGTGAGTCTTTATATGGAAGACCAGCTTAAAGAAATGGTGAAAGAGGTACAGGATTTGTGTAAAGAGGTTGTTGCTACCCGCTTTGCCAATGCGGGTGCCGGAAGTGGAAGCGCAAGTATGTATATTGATCCTATGTTGTTTCATATTCCATTGTCTATCGGTGATCGTAGCGAAGCGGTTCAGGATACTTCCTGTGCCTTGCAGGGTACACGTTTCCCGGTGGAAGGAGATAAGGTTCGATTGTTTATGCAATGGGGAAAGGGACTTCCGGCACAGCATTTGGATATGGACTTGAGTTGTCATATCACTTTGCCTTCAACGACAGAAGTGTGTTCCTACTTCAATCTGAAAGCTATTGGTGCTAAACATAGCGGAGATATCCGAAGCATCCCCGACAAGAAAGGTACTGCCGAGTATATCGAATTGGATTTGAATGAGTTGGACCGTGTAGGTGCGCAATATGTTGCTTTCACCTGCAATGCGTATAGTAATGGGGCTATCTCTCCTAATCTGGTGGTAGGTTGGATGAACTCCGCTTACCCGATGAAAATATCGGAGAGAAACGGAGTGGCTTATGACCCTTCTTGTGTTCAGCATCAGGTGCGAGTTTCTCAAAGCGTGCAGAAAGGACTTGTTTTCGGAGTCCTGAAAGTGAAGGAACGGGAAGTGGTATGGTTGGAAATTCCTTTCGGCGGACAGACGGTTCTTTCTTTGGATACACAGACTATTGAAAAGTATCTGGATAAACTGGAAGCCAAAACCACTGTGGGCGAACTGTTGGCAATCAAAGCACAAGCACAGGGTTTGAAGTTGGCTGATACACCGGAAGCCGATGAAGTATATACCCGTGAATGGGCATTGAATACGGCTGCTGTGACTAAGTTGCTGTTGGGTGATTAATTTCTAGCGGTTAACTGAATCTTTTCTTCCTAATATTTATAAGTTGTATTGCGATAAAGTATATCTTTGTATGCAATAAACTAATCGTCTGACTATAGTTACTTTTTCGTCTAACTATAGTCAGACGAAAGAATAACTATAGTTAGATGCAAGTTACACTATAGTCAGACGAATAAATATATGCTAGCCAAGAACTAATGATTGGTATAAGAGAGATTAAATATCAGGCAAGAAAATGATAAATGATAATCAATAAAATATAGCTGCTTATGAGTGCGTATTATGATTTGTATGAGACACCGGACGTTCAGAATACCGGCGAGAAGCAACCCCTTCATGCGCGGATAGTTCCGAGCGGGACTTATTCCCAAAAAGAGTTTATAGAACGTGTGTCACGTTATCAACATTTTCCCCAGAATATGGTTGACGGGGTGTTGGGGGCTGTAATAGATGAACTTGGTAGTCTCTTGGCGCGTGGCTATATTGTGGAGCTTGGAGAGCTGGGACATCTTAGTGTCTCTTTGAAATGCACTCAGAAGGTAATGACTAAAAAAGAAATCCGTTCTGAATCTATCTGTTTTGACAATGTACACCTGCGTACTTCCAAAAATTTTAAATTGAAGGTAAGACGGGAAATGAGACTTGAACGTGTTCCCAAATCGGGACGTACTGTCAGTAAAACGGAGATACCTATTGAACAACGTCTTCAAATGTTACAGGAGTTTTTGAAGAAGAATGGAGGAATCACCCGCATAGAATACAGCAGACTGACAGGAGTAGCCCGGCTGAAAGCTGTTGATGATTTGAATACTTTTATTCAGGAGGGAAAACTGCGTAAGAGAGGGGCGGGAAGGAATGTGTTTTATGTATGGAAACAGGAAGAATAATATTATAATAAGTAATTGTCCTTCTTTTTGCTAACAATTTTGTACCTTTGTTTGTATATAGAGAAAATAGTAAGATTATGGCAAGAATAACTATTCCTTATGCAGTAGCGGATTTCATAGATTTGCGTGAACGTGGTTTTTATTATGTTGATAAGACTGATTATATTCCTAAATTAGAGGATTATAATGCTCCTGTATTTCTCCGTCCCCGTCGTTTTGGAAAAAGTTTGTTGGTTTCTACATTAGCTTGCTATTATGACCGTACAAAAGCGCATCGGTTTGAAGAACTGTTTGGGGGAACCTGGATAGGTAACCATCCGACAAAAGAGCATAACAGTTATATGATTATTCGCTACGATTTTTCGAAAATGGTAATGGCGGATACTATTGAAGGATTGGCTCAAAACTTTAATGATTTGAACTGTGGCCCGGTAGATGTGATGGTAGAGCATAACAGAGATTTGTTCGGTGATTTTCAGTTTACTACTCGGGGAGACGCTTCCAAAATGTTGGAAGAAGTTCTTAATTATGCCCGTTCTCATGAATTTCCAAAAGTTTATCTATTGATTGATGAATATGATAACTTCACTAATCAGTTGCTTACAGCATACAACGATCCGCTTTATGAGGAAGTGACGACGAATGACAGTTTTTTGCGTACTTTCTTTAAAGTGATAAAAGCCGGAATAGGTGAGGGGAGTATCCGTACCTGTTTCTGTACAGGTGTATTACCTGTTACGATGGATGATTTGACCAGTGGATATAATATAGCAGAGATATTGACTCTTGAACCTAATTTTCTGAATATGCTCGGGTTTACATACGAAGAGACAGAGACATACTTGCGTTATGTACTTGACAAATACTCCACAGGACAGGAACGTTTCGATGAAATCTGGCAGCTAATTGTGAGCAACTACGATGGTTATCGTTTCCGTCCCAATGGTGATCGGTTGTTCAATGCTACTATCCTGACTTATTTCTTCAAGAAGTTTGCGGCCAATGCTGGTAGTATTCCCGACGAACTGGTAGATGAAAATCTACGTACCGATATTAATTGGATTTGTCGGCTTACCCTTTCACTGGATAACGCGAAAGCGATGTTGGATGCACTGATTATTGATGATGAGTTGCCTTATAATGTGGCTGATCTTGCTAGTAAATTTAATAAGAAAAAGTTCTTTGATAAAGAGTTTTATCCCATTAGCTTGTTCTATTTGGGAATGACGACATTGAAAGACAAATTTGTAACAACATTACCTAATATGACGATGCGTAGTGTGTACATGGACTACTATAATCAGTTGAACAAGATAGAAGGTAATGCGCAGCGTTATGTGCCAGTGTATCGGTATTATGATTCCAACCGAAGTCTGGAACCTCTGGTACAAAACTATTTTGAACAATATTTGGGACAATTCCCTGCACAGGTATTTGATAAAATCAATGAGAACTTCATCCGATGTTCATTCTATGAGCTTGTATCGCGGTATTTGAGTAGTTGCTATACATTTGCTATTGAACAGAATAACTCCGTAGGACGCTCGGATTTTGAAATGACAGGTATTCCCGGTACGGATTATTATACAGATGACCGTGTCGTAGAATTCAAATATTATCGTGCAAAAGAAGCGGAAAAGATGCTTGCACTTACCGAACCCCTTCCCGAACATGTGGAGCAGGTGAAAAGATATGGTGAAGATACGAAAAGAAAGTTTCCATATTATAATGTACGCACGTATGTAGTATACATTTGTGCCAATAAAGGATGGAAATGTTGGGAAGTGTAGTTGTGTTTGTAGCATAATGGATGTTTTGAGTATGTAGCAGGGATTATGTATATCTCGGATAATTTTTTTGATGAAACAGTGTATCTCTACTTTAAGGAAAGAACTTATTTTATATTACTCGTTAAGGAATGTTTTATTGATTGCAGTCATGTATAGTGATTATATGGTATATAACACATATTAAGCTTGATAATTTGTCCGTTCTCTTTCATACGCCTATATTTGTCCTCGCTATTCTATATTATCAATAGAGGGAGAATGTATCATAAGAGAAACATAAAGGTATATATAGCGTGGGTGTTGTTGATGACATTCATTCCCTTCTTTGTGGTGAAAACCTTTCACTATCATGGAAGTGAAGATGAGACATCATGTTCCCATGCACAACATTCCCATAATCCTTCTGATGATTGTGCGATATGTAAATACTCCCTTTCTCTTTTTACGGAACCTCAACCGGTAGAATTTCATTGTACGTTGACGCTCGTCCCATACGAGCCGGTTATTTATCAGGATAAGGTTGTTTGTAAACGAACTTATTCGCATCATTTACGCGGACCTCCCGTTGCTTGATTACATAATCATATTTTCAAAGGAGATAGATTGACCTTCAATCTGTTCTCCTATTCATTTTACACATTATATAAAAGATTGTAATTGATGCGTATCGGAATTATTTCGGGCGTAATAGGGGTATTTATAACCTTATCCGTCCATGCACAGAAATCCGATTCAATCAAGAGTATGCTTTTGCCTGATGTTGTGGTGACCGAAACGTACCAGCAACGTCAAGCCAAAAAGTCTGCCCTTACGGTTGATGTAGCCGATCAGGATTTTCTGCGCAAACATTTTACAGGAAACTTCATGCAAGCGATGGAGAACATTCCCGGAGTGCAAGCAATGGATATCGGTTCGGGATTCTCCAAACCGATGATTCGCGGAATGGGATTCAACCGGATTGCCGTATTGGAAAACGGAATCAAGCAGGAAGGACAACAATGGGGAGCCGATCACGGTTTGGAATTGGATGCCTTCAATATAGGAGCGGTCAATGTTTTGAAAGGCCCTTCCTCATTGCTTTATGGTAGTGATGCGATGGGAGGAGTGATAGATGTCGTTCCACCGGCCGTGCCTATGGATAATCGGGTGTTTGGAGATGTCACACTGCTTGGTAAATCAGTCAATGGAACCGTCGGAGGATCACTGATGCTGGGAATCAAAAAAAATGCCTGGTACTCTCACATTCGTTATTCGGAACAGCACTTCGGCGACTATCATATTCCTACGGATTCTATTGTCTACCTGACACAGAGAATCCCCATCTATGGGCGTAAACTGAAGAATACAGCAGGCATTGAACGCAATATCGGACTCTTTACCCAATATCAGCGAAGGGCATATAGAGCGAATTTCTCCGTGAGTAATGTCTATCAAAAGACAGGTTTCTTCCCCGGAGCGCATGGCATACCCGATGCGTCCCGTGTGGAAGATGATGGAGATAGCCGTAATATCGAATTGCCTTATAGCAAAGTGAATCACCTGAAGGTGACCATCCATCAGCAATATGCGTGGGAGAAACTGATCTTGTCAGGTGATTTGGGTTTCCAGAACAATCACCGTGAAGAATGGAGTGCTTTCCATACTCACTATGGCTCGCAACCCGCACCAGAGAAAGACCCCGACAAAGAACTCGCATTTAATCTGAACACCTTCAGTGCTTCAGTGAAAGCTCGTTTTATCGGATCTTCTTCATGGGAACATACATTGGGGTGGGATGGACAGCATCAACGGAATGACATTGCCGGCTATTCGTTTTTATTGCCCGAATATCACCGTTCCACCACCGGAATGCTCTGGCTTACAACGTACAGACCTAACAATGTGCTCTCCGTCAGCGGAGGAGCTCGGTATGACTACGGATACATAAATATTTCTTCGCATGAAGATGTTTACCTTGCCGATTATCTTCAAAAACAGGGATATACCCAGGAACAGATAGACCTTTATAAGTGGAACAGTCACCAGGTGAAAAAACACTATGGTGATTATTCTCTTTCTCTGGGATTGGTATGGACTCCCTCCGACAAGCATCTGGTAAAGGTGAATATCGGGCGTAGTTTCCGCCTGCCCGGTGCGAATGAGTTGGCTGCCAACGGAGTACATCACGGCACTTTCCGCCATGAACAGGGAGATGCCAATTTAAAATCGGAACAGGGCTGGCAACTGGACGCTTCTTATCATCTGAAGTACCGGAGAATTTCTTTCTCCGTCTCTCCATTTGTCAGTTGGTTCAGCAATTACATCTTTCTGCGTCCTACCGGAGAGTGGTCTGTATTGCCTCATGCCGGACAAATCTATCGCTATACCGGAGCGGAAGCACTGTTCGCAGGAACTGAAGCTACCGTAGATGTTGATTTTCTGCGTAACTTCAATTATCGGATTTCCGCTGAATACGTTTACACCTATAATTGTGATGAACATATTCCATTGAGTTTCTCGCCGCCACCTGTTATGCGCAATACATTAACCTGGCAAAAGAACCGGTATATGTTGTATGCAGAATGGCAGAGCATTGCTCGGCAAAATAGAGTGGACCGTAACGAAGACCGTACAGCCGGAGCAAATCTCTTCCATTTGGGCGGATCTTTAAACATTCCGATAGGTGGAAATAATGAAATTGAAATTACCCTGACCGCCCGGAATATATTCAATACCCGATATTACAATCATCTTAGTTTTTACAGGAAAGTTGAGATTCCCGAACCGGGACGTAACTTCCAGATATTAATCAAAGTTCCATTTAAAAAATTACTGAAATGAAAAATAAATTTTATCTCCCAATGGTTAGCCTTTTGGCAACAGTTACTTTCATGTTTTCCTCTTGTGATAATGATGACTCCAGCGATACGATCAAACCTTTGATTGAACTTCATGAACCGGAAGAAGGTCAGGCATTGGAGATCGGAAACGAACATGGAGTTCATTTTGAAATGGATTTGTCGGATGATGTTATGCTGAAATCCTATAAGATCGAAATTCATAGCAATTTCGACCATCATTCACACGGCGGTAATAGTAGGGCTGTGCAGGAAACAGTAGATTTTAGTTTTAACAGATCGTATGATGTGTCAGGACAGAAAACAGCACATATTCATCATCACGATATTGTAATACCAGCCAATGCGACTGCAGGGGATTATCATTTGATGGTTTATTGCACAGATGCCGCAGGCAACGAATCTTATATCGCGCGCAATATTAAATTGAGCAATGAGGTGGAAGATGAAGACCACCATCATAATGAATAGACAACTATATAAAGGAACTGGAATATCTGTTGGCTACAGGACGATAGATAGGCTGTTTTTTGTATAAAGAGTATTTTTTCTTTCGAAAGGTGTAATAGATATTACACCTTTTTTGTTTCCAATCCTTTACTTTTGTGAAAAATTCTATTTCGTATGATGAAGTTTCCAATAATAAATCGATTCTTTCCTTCTTTTAAATGGAAAGTAGCGGCTGTCATCATTGGCGGTGTTATTGTGGGTGGAGGGGCATTGTTTATGTACATGCTCCGGGCGCATACCTATCTTGGAGATGACCCAGCTGCCTGTGTGAACTGTCACATTATGACTCCTTACTATGCAACTTGGTTTCATAGCTCACATGCCCGGAATGCCACCTGCAATGATTGTCATGTGCCGCATGAAAATGCTGTGAAAAAATGGACCTTTAAAGGGATGGACGGAATGAAACACGTAGCTGCATTTCTTACCAAAAGCGAGCCGCAGGTGATTCAGGCTCATGAAGCCAGTTCCGAAGTGATAATGAATAATTGTATTCGCTGTCATACGCAACTCAATACGGAATTTGTGAAGACGGGGAAGATTGATTATATGATGTCACAAGTAGGAGAGGGGAAGGCTTGCTGGGATTGCCATCGTGATGTTCCTCATGGTGGAAAAAACTCTCTGTCCGGCACTCCGGGAGCTATTGTTCCTCTTCCGGAATCGCCCGTTCCCGAATGGCTCCGGAAGATGGTGAATCAGAAAGATAAATAGGAAATGAAATACGTAATAAAATAATAAAACCGATATACAATGGAAAAGAAATTAAAATCATGGCAAGGATGGCTGTTGTTCGGAGGTTCAATGGTCGTTGTATTTGTTTTGGGATTATGCGTTTCTGCGTTGATGGAACGGAGGGCGGAAGTTGCCAGCATTTTCAACAACCGTAAAAACGTCATCAAGGGGATTGAAGCGCGAAATGAACTATTCAAGGATGATTTCCCCCGTGAATATCAAACTTGGACGGAAACTGCAAAGACTGACTTTGAAAGCGAATTTAATGGGAATATAGCTGTGGATGCCTTGGAAAAACGTCCTGAAATGGTGATTCTATGGGCGGGATACGCTTTCTCTAAAGATTATTCTACTCCACGGGGGCACATGCATGCTATTGAGGATATTACGGCATCGTTACGTACCGGTGCACCTGTGAACCCGACAGATGGTCCTCAACCGTCTACTTGCTGGACTTGTAAAAGTCCGGATGTTCCCCGTATGATGGAAGCATTGGGTGTTGATTCTTTTTATAATAATAAATGGGGAGCTATGGGGGCCGAAATCGTAAATCCGATTGGCTGCTCTGATTGCCACGACCCGGAAATAATGAATCTTCATATCAGCCGTCCGGCTTTGATTGAAGCTTTCCAACGCCAAGGTAAAGACATCACCAAAGCTACTCCGCAAGAAATGCGTTCATTGGTCTGTGCGCAATGTCACGTTGAATATTTCTTCAAAGGTGATGGCAAATACCTGACTTTCCCTTGGGATAAAGGTTTCACGGTAGAAGATATGGAGGCTTATTATGATGAGGCCGGGTTCTATGATTATATCCATAAATTGAGTCGTACTCCGATTCTGAAAGCACAGCATCCTGATTATGAGATTGCTCAAATGGGTATTCATGGGCAAAGAGGTGTCTCTTGTGCCGATTGTCACATGCCGTATAAGAGTGAAGGCGGTGTGAAATTCAGCGATCACCACATTCAGAGTCCGTTGGCTATGATTGATCGTACTTGCCAGGTTTGCCATCGTGAGAGCGAAGAGACTTTGCGCAATAACGTTTACGAACGACAACGCAAAGCGAACGAAATCCGCAACCGCTTGGAACAGGAATTGGCGAAAGCGCATATCGAAGCTAAATTTGCTTGGGATAATGGAGCGACAGAAGCTCAAATGAAAGATGTTCTCGCATTGATTCGTCAGGCACAATGGCGTTGGGATTTCGGAGTGGCTTCACACGGCGGCTCTTTCCATGCACCGCAGGAAATTCAGAGGATCCTTTCTCACGGACTCGACCGTGCTATGCAAGCCCGTCTTGCTGTATCCAAAGTATTGGCGAAGAACGGATACACTGGTGATGTTCCGATGCCGGACATCTCGACGAAGGCAAAGGCACAGGAATATATCGGCTTGGATATGGACGCTGAAAGAGCTGCGAAAGAGAAATTCTTGAAAACAACGGTTCCCGCCTGGTTGGAGAAAGCGAAAGAAAATGGACGTTTGGCGCAGATATAAAACAAATATAAGCATAGATATATATGTGGAGCAAACCGTGGAGTTATAAAGAAGGGCTGACGATTGGCGCAGGATTACTGATAATAGGCATATTGCTGCAAATGACAGTGGGTGCTATTAACTGGGATTTGTTTGCCTGTCCGGTCAACGTGATTGTGCTGCTGGTTTATATCGTTGCCTTGATAGCCATGCACCTTCTTCGTAAACGTGTGTATTTATTCAGTTGGTTAAGCCATTATTCCGCTGCCGTCTCCGCTTTGTTGTGGGTGGTCGGCATGACGGTAGTTATGGGACTTATCCGGCAAGCTCCTTCCGGTCATGCTCCAAATGCTTCAACGGATTTGCTGGGATTCTCACAGATGATTGCATCCTGGCCTTTCGTTCTGCTTTACTTTTGGATGGTCACTGCATTGGGACTGACGATACTTCGTGCCAGCTTTCCTTTTAAGTGGAGACGACTTTCGTTCCTTCTCAATCATATCGGATTATTCGTCGCGTTGATAGCGGCCACTTTAGGAAACGCCGATATGCAACGGTTGAAAATGACAACCCGCATGGGCAATGCCGAATGGCGGGCTACTGACGATAAAGGTCAACTGATTGAACTTCCATTGGCTATCGAACTCAAGGATTTTACTATCGACGAATATCCTCCAAAACTGATGCTGATTGACAACGAAACCGGGCGTACGCTTCCCGAAAAATCTCCTGAACATGTATTGTTGGAAGAGGGAGTAACAAAGGGAACATTACAGAACTGGCAATTGACAATCGAACAATCTATCCCGATGGCAGCTTCTGTAGCTACTGAAGATGCCTTGAAGTTTACAGAATTTCATTCGATGGGAGCAACTTATGCTGTTTACCTGAAAGCTGTCAATCAGAAGAATCAAACAACCAAAGAAGGCTGGGTAAGCTGTGGCAGTTTTCTTTTTCCTTATAAGGCAATCCGGCTGGATTCTTTAACCAGTCTTGTGATGCCGGAACGGGAACCGCAGCGATTTGCGTCGGAAGTGAAAATTTACACACAAGAAGGAACGATAACGGAAGGTACCATTGAAGTGAACCGTCCGATGGAGATAGAAGGATGGAAAATCTATCAACTTAGCTACGACGAGACAAAAGGACGATGGAGCGATGTCAGTGTCTTCGAACTGGTTCGCGATCCGTGGCTACCGGTCGTTTACGCAGGAATTATAATGATGATGGCAGGAGCTGTCTGCTTGTTCGTCAGTGCACAAAAGAGAAAAGAGGAGGACAAAGCATGAATTGGGAGTACTTTATATTATTTGCAATAGCTGCACTGGTTTGTTGGGCTTTAGGAGCTTTTGTTGCCTGGAAAGGAACAAAACCGGGATGGGCTTACGGATTTACTTTCTTAGGGTTGGCTATTTTTTTCAGCTTCATTATCGGAATGTGGATTTCATTGGAACGCCCTCCGATGCGGACCATGGGGGAGACCCGGCTGTGGTATTCTTTCTTCCTTCCGTTGGCGGGATTGATAACATACATACGTTGGAAGTACAAATGGATTCTTAGTTTCAGTTGCATCCTTTCGTTCGTCTTTATCTGTATCAATATCTTCAAACCGGAGATTCACAATAAAACGTTGATGCCCGCTTTGCAAAGTCCGTGGTTTGCTCCTCATGTCATTGTGTATATGTTTGCTTACGCTATGTTGGGAGCGGCGACGGTGATGGCTGTCTATTTGCTTTGGTTCAAGAAGAAAGAGATTGAACGGAAAGAAATGGATTTGTGTGATAACCTCACTTATGTAGGTCTGGCATTTATGACATTAGGTATGCTTACAGGAGCTATCTGGGCGAAAGAAGCCTGGGGACACTACTGGGCTTGGGACCCGAAAGAAACCTGGGCAGCGGCGACTTGGTTTGCTTATCTGGCATATATCCATTTCAGATTGGGAAAGCCATTAAAGGCACGTCCGGCATTGGTTATTTTATTGGTCTCTTTTGTCTTATTACAAATGTGTTGGTATGGAATCAATTATCTTCCGTCCGCACAAGGAGTCAGTGTACATACGTATAATTTGAATTGAAATATCAAATCATTTAAACTGCACTATCAATGAAAACATTTTATTGGTCATTCTTGCTTATGCTATTGCCAAGCATGGCATACACACAAAACACGGAGAAAGAGAATGAATTTACGATGTCTATGCAAATCAGACCTCGTGCAGAGTATCGGAACGGTGCCTTGACTCCACGGGATGAAGGGGTGGCTCCTACGTCCTTCATCAATAACCGTGCGCGGTTATCGATGGATTATAAACGTTCGGATCTGGAACTGAAGATGTCGGCACAGCATGTAGGTGTTTGGGGACAGGATCCGCAGATTGAAAAGAACGGGCGTTTTATGCTGAATGAGGCTTGGGCAAAGATGAACTTTGGCGAAGGATTCTTTGCCCAACTGGGACGTCAGTCGTTGATTTATGATGATGAACGTATTTTGGGAGGATTGGACTGGAATGTAGCGGGTCGTTACCACGATGCGTTGAAGCTGGGATATGCCAACAAAAATAATGAAGTGCATTTGATTCTTGCTTTTAATCAAAATAATGACAGTAGAACAAGCGGAGGCACTTACTATGATTCTTCTACGGGACAGCCTTATAAGAATATGCAAACCGTTTGGTATCACTATAAGGCGGACAATGTTCCGTTCGGGGCTTCTTTATTGTTTATGAACTTGGGATTGGAAACGGGCGATAAAGCTACGGATGATTCTCACACCCGTTACTTACAAACAATGGGAACCTACCTCACTTATAAGAACAGTAACTGGAATCTGGATGGTGCTTTCTACTATCAGATGGGTAAGAATAAAGCAGCTGATAAAGTTTCAGCTTTGATGGGAAGCATACAGGCTGCTTATACGTTTGACCATACATGGGGAGCTGTGGCTAGCTTTGATTATCTAAGTGGTGATAAGGGAAATGGCGGTAAGTACAAAGCTTTCGATCCTCTTTATGGAACTCATCATAAATTCTATGGAGCAATGGATTATTTTTATGCTTCTACCTTTGCGAACGGTTATGCCCCTGGATTGATGGATGCCCGTATCGGAGGTCGTTTCCGTGCATCTGACAAGGTGGATATGGAGCTTAATTATCACTACTTTAGTACAGCCGTAAAGGTTCAGGACTTGAATAAATATTTAGGCTCGGAAGTCGATTATCAGATAAACTGGTCGATCATGAAAGATGTGAAACTCTCTGCCGGATATTCTTTTATGCGTGGTACGAAGACGATGGACGCTGTGAAAACCGGCAATCATAAAAGCTGGCAGGATTGGGGTTGGCTATCGTTGAATATTAATCCGAAGATATTGTTTGTGAAGTGGTAAATCCAAGGGAATAGATAGAATTTAAATAAAGAGAGAGTTTTTGAAAGGTTTTGAATTTATAAAATCATCCTTACTACAGTATATCTGAAGTGAGGATGATTTTTTGTTTTAACCACTTCTTGATAGCTACACTCTTATTGTTACGTCTGTTGTTACGGATATTTTTCTAAATACGTCGTTACAGGTACTTCTCCAAAGTTGTTTTATCTAAAATCTCGATTCGTTTTCCTTCCATGATGACGAGTCCTTCTTTCATCATCTTATTGATTTCTTTAGATAGAGCAGGGCGTGACACATTTAAATATTCGGCGAGCTGGGATTGAGTGTGCATGATATCTACTACTAACGAGTCTTTTTTCTTATGTTCGTATAGATAAACAATGAACCTTTCCCGTACGGTTTTGCGTGAAAGAGGTTTCAGGCGGGATACAGTACAGATGTTACAATTACCTGCGATGCAAAGAAAATTATGAAGAACTTGTGGGTCCTGACTAATTACTTTGAAGGTTGAATCTTTGGTTGCCATAAGTATCACACTGTCCTCAAGAGCAGTGAAAGTAGCCGGCAAAGTATTGTTCGAATTAAAAAGATGAGGAGTGGCGAAGGTACGTGGAGCGATAATGTATTCAATCATCACCTCATTACCTAATCCGTCAATAATATCTGTACGTAGTTTTCCTTCCAAAAGTACAAATAACTTGTTGCAGGGTGTTCCTTGTGTAACGACTATCTCTTTTTTATTAGCCGCATAGATTACAAAATCCAGCTTTTCCAATAAGGATTCTTTGATGTTTAAAGGTAAAGCCCTGAATAAGGGGATTTGAAACAGCTTTTCTTTATGTGAGTCGGTCAGTTGTATTTTTTTCATTGTATCATGTTGTCTGTATCACGGGCAAAGATATAAATTATATATTAGTGAAAGAAACTTTCAGAACTATTTGTAGAATAACTATATACAAGAAAGTTGTTAAAACGAATGTAAAATATAGAATCTGTAATTATGGTATCTTTCTCTGTAATTTATCTACATGCAGGATACCTTTATTTGTCTATTTTTGCAACATGAATCATTGATAAAAAGAATTCTGAAAATAAAAAGTAATAAAAGAAAGTTATGGCTAAAAAAGTTTTGATAATTTCGTCCAGTCCACGTAAAGGTGGTAATTCGGATTTGCTTTGTGATGAATTTATGAAAGGTGCTATCGAGGCGGGCAATGAAGTAGAGAAGATTTTTCTGAAAGACAAAACGGTTCATCCTTGTACGGGATGTAGTGTTTGCAGTATGTACGGTAAACCCTGTCCACAGAAGGATGATGCAGCGGAAATCGTGGAGAAGATGATTGCTGCCGATGTAATTGTAATGGCAACTCCTGTTTATTTCTATACCATGTCCGGGCAGATGAAGATTATGATTGACCGTTGTTGCGCACGTTATACGGAAATAACTAATAAGGAATTTTATTTCATTATTGCGGCAGCAGAAAACGATAAAGCAATGATGGAGCGTACTATCGACGGCTTCCGTGGCTTCCTCGATTGCTTGGAAGGACCACAGGAAAAAGGGACGGTCTATGGAATCGGTGCATGGAAAGTAGGAGAGATTAAAGATACTCCCTACATGCAGGAAGCATATAATATGGGAAAAATGGTGTAACTGTTTGTTTTCCATATTAAAGATATTCATAAAGAATATGATAAATGGATTTGTTCGAATATTTGAGATATCGTTTCGAACTTAACTTTTAAAACCTGACGGGAAATCTGGAAAAGACGGTTATGTTTTCCAGATTTTCCCTTTTTTACGATTACTTAATTGACTGGATTGCTTGTTCTGCCACAGAATTATTATAATTTTGTGGCAGAACTTTTTATTTTGTATAATTCGTTTGATAACTAACTAAGTATCATGGGCTATAAAATAACGACTCTTGTGGAGAATTGTGTCTATGGACGTAAATTGCAGGCAGAACATGGTCTTTCTCTATATATCGAGACTCAAGAACATAGATTACTTTTCGATACGGGAGCATCCGACTTGTTTATCCGTAACGCCCGCTTGTTGCATATTGACTTGCAAAAAGTCGATTATTTGATATTATCTCATGGTCATAGCGATCATACGGGTGGACTACGTTATTTTTTGGAATTGAATACGCAGGCAACCGTTGTTTGTAAGTGTGAGGTTTTTTCTCCTAAATTCAAGGATGAACGTGAGAACGGGATGATGCATACACAAAACCTCGATCGTTCCCGTTTCCGCTTTATTACAGAGCAGACCGAGCTGCTTCCCGGAGTTTTCCTTTTTCCCTCTATTGATATTATAAATCAGGAAGATACCCATTTTGAACGTTTTTGGGTTCAGCAAGAAGATGGATGCAAAATACCGGATACTTTTCAGGATGAATTGGCGATGGTATTGGTGGAACCGGAAGGATTTTCTGTATTAAGTGCCTGTTCTCATCGGGGAATAACCAATATTTTGCGTACGGTTCAGGCTGCCTTTCCCGAATCTCCTTGTAAGTTACTTCTGGGAGGTTTTCATATCCATAATGCGGAAAAACAAAAATATCAGGTCATTGCAGATTATTTACAGGAATATCTTCCCCGACAGATTGGCGTTTGTCATTGTACGGGAGTGGATAAATATGCCTTCTTTTACAAAGACTTTGGTGACAGCACATTTTATAATTACACGGGAAAACTAATTCAAACCGATTTATCGGAATAAATTTATAATAATTTGATATGAAGAAACTAATAACTTCTTTAGCGCTGGTACTATCAGCATTATCCAGCTATGCAATTACTCCTTTGTGGATGCGTGATGCACGTATTTCACCGGATGGATCAGAAATTGTTTTTTGTTACAAGGGTGACATTTATAAAGTCCCTGCACAAGGAGGAACAGCTGTTCAACTCACCACACAAACCTCTTATGAAGCCAATCCGGTTTGGTCGCCCGATGGCAAGCAAATTGCGTTTGCCAGTGACCGGAATGGAAATTTTGATTTGTTCATTATGCCTGCTGACGGAGGTGCCGCCCGGCGGTTGACCTACCATTCTGCATCAGAAATACCGTCAACTTTTACTCCGGATGGAAAGTATGTCTTTTTCTCTGCCTCTATACAGGATCCGGCAAGCAGTGCCCTGTTTCCTACAGGAGCAATGACGGAATTATATAAAGTTCCTGTTGCCGGCGGACGTACCGAGCAAGTGCTGGGCACTCCTGCCGAACTGGTCTGTTTTGATAAAACAGGGAAGAACTTTCTTTATCAGGATCGTAAAGGTTTTGAGGATGAATGGAGAAAGCATCATACTTCTTCCATTACGAGAGATATTTGGTTATATAATACCCAAACGGGAAAACATACGAACCTGACAAACCGGGGAGGAGAGGACCGTAATCCTGTGTATGCACCTGATGGTAATGCTATCTATTTTTTAAGTGAGCGTGATGGAGGTTCCTTCAATGTGTATACTTTCTCTTTGAATACTCCACAGGAAGTGAAAGCTATGACTACTTTCAAAACTCACCCGGTACGTTTTTTGTCTGTCAGCGATAAAGGTACCTTATGTTATACCTATGATGGTGAGTTATACACACAGGAGTCTGGTGCACGTCCGGAAAAAGTAAAAGTAGAACTTGTTCGTGATGATGAACAGCAGCTTGCTACACTTAAATTCTCGCAGGGAGCAACTTCCGCTTCTGTATCTCCGGACGGTAAACAAATTGCTTTTATTGTACGTGGTGATGTGTTTGTGACTTCAACTGATTATGCTACCACCAAGCAAATCACAAATACTCCGGCAAAAGAAGCTGCCGTTTCTTTTGCTCCGGACAACCGGACACTGGTTTATGCCAGCGAGCGAACCGGTAACTGGCAACTTTATACCGCCAAAATAAGTCGTAAGGAAGACCCGAATTTCCCTAATGCCACTCTTATTGAAGAGGAAGTATTATTACCGTCTAAAACGGTAGAACGTACTTATCCGCAATATTCACCGGACGGTAAAGAATTGGCTTTTATCGAAGACCGTAATCGTTTGATGGTACTCAATTTGAAAACAAAAAAGGTACGTCAGGTAACGGATGGTTCTACATGGTATAACACCGGAGGAGGATTCGATTACGAATGGTCGCCTGATGGTAAATGGTTCACTCTTGAATTTATAGGCAACCGTCACGATCCTTATTCGGATGTAGGCATTGTCAGCGCACAGGGAGGGGCAATTACTAATCTGACAAATAGTGGATATATCAGTGGTGCTCCGCGTTGGGTACTCGATGGGAATGCTATTCTTTTCCAAACCGAGCGCTATGGTATGCGTGCGCACGCTTCCTGGGGATCGCAGCAAGATGTGATGTTGGTGTTTCTCAATCAGGATGCTTATGATCGTTACCGTTTGAGTAAGGAAGATTTCGAATTACTCAAGGAATTTGAAAAGGAACAGAAGAAGGCAAAGGAGAAAGACGATGAGAAGACGAAAGACGCAAAGAAGTCTAAAGCGGAAAAAGCAGATAAAGGAAATGTTAACAAGGGAAAGGCCGATAAAAGCAAGGCCGACAAGGAAAAGAGCAAAGTAGATAGCAGCAAAGACAGTAATCAGGATGAGTCTGCTGATGATAAGGCAGATCAGAAAGAGCTACTTGTCGAGCTGAACGGCATTGAAGACCGTATCGTACGTCTGACTCCCAATTCATCCGACTTGGGTAGTGCCATACTTTCAAAAGACGGGGAAGATCTTTACTATTTCTCTGCGTTCGAAGATGGATATGACCTTTGGAAAATGAATCTCCGTGAAAAAGATACGAAGCGTCTGCACAAACTCAATACCGGTTGGGCATCGTTGATGTTGGACAAAAAAGGAGATGTCTTTTTGTTGGGAAGCCGGATTATGCAAAAGATGGATGCTAAGTCGGATGCGTTGAAGTCCATCAGCTATCAGGCTGAAATGAAAATGGATTTGGCTGCCGAACGTGAAACGATGTTTGACCATGTGTACAAACAGCATCAAAAACGCTTCTACAATGTCAATATGCACGGGGTTGACTGGGATGCTATGACTAATGCTTATCGTAAGTTCCTGCCTCATATTGATAACAATTATGACTTTGCAGAATTATTGAGTGAGTGGTTGGGTGAGCTGAATGTTTCACATACCGGAGGACGTTATTCTCCCAAAGGAAAAGGAGATGTCACTTCTAATCTCGGACTCTTGTTCGACTGGAATTATCAGGGAAAAGGAATGCAGATTGCCGAAGTAATAGAAAAAGGTCCGTTCGATCATTCACGTACCAAAGTAAAGGCTGGTTGCATCATTGAAAAGATTAATGGAGAAGAGATAACTCTCGATAATGACATAACCTGCTTGCTGAATAATAAAGCAGGGAAGAAAACATTGATTTCAATCTACAATCCACAAAGTAAAGAGCGTTGGGAAGAAGTGGTGATGCCGGTCACCAACGGGCAACTGAATGGATTGTTATACAAACGTTGGGTAAAACAACGTGCGGCAGATGTTGAAAAATGGTCGAAAGGACGTTTGGGATATGTTCATATTCAGTCGATGGGAGATGACAGCTTCCGTACTGTATACTCGGACATTCTGGGAAAATATAACAACTGCGAAGGCATTGTGATTGATACCCGTTTCAACGGTGGTGGCCGTCTGCATGAAGATATTGAAATACTGTTCAGTGGTCAGAAATACTTCACACAGGTGGTACGCGGACGTGAAGCCTGTGATATGCCGAGTCGTCGTTGGAACAAACCTTCCATTATGCTGCAATGTGAAGCTAACTACTCGAATGCACACGGAACTCCGTGGGTATATAAACATCAAAAGATTGGCAAACTTGTCGGTATGCCTGTTCCGGGTACTATGACAAGTGTGTCTTGGGAAACTTTACAAGATCCTTCACTGGTTTTTGGTATTCCTATCGTCGGTTATCGTTTGCCTGACGGCAGTTATTTGGAAAATACCCAATTGGAACCGGATGTAAAGGTTGCCAATAATCCGGAAACAGTAGTCAAAGGAGAGGATACCCAACTAAAGGTGGCTGTGGATGAACTTTTGAAAGAGATAGATAGTCAGAAGAAGTAAATACGAGTATAATTATATCTAAAATAAAGAGTCGCTTCTTTGAAAGAATCAATCAGATTCTAACAGAGAAGCGACTTTCTTTTATAGTGATTTTCTTATATTGACCTTTTTATATGACTCCTTTCATAAGGCGTTTATTTTAAATAGATATAGGGCTTACTTCCAGACCGGCAGTAATCTATGGAGGGTTTTTCTAGTCATTATCTTCTGATTCAGGAAGCTGACGATATACCCCGTTATACAAGCGGCAATGAGTGATCCTTCTCGTACTCCCTGAATACCTTGAGTCAGCAGGAGCGAGAGAATCACGGCTAATGTAACTAAAGTAATATCAAAATAAACTTTGAACTTTCCAAATTCCTTGTTATAATGGCGGGATGCATATTTCACAAATGCTTCTGCACTCATCATGGCTACTCTTGGTTTCAGTTCAAGCACTACTCCGATAGACTGTACCATGCATCCTGTAAGTAATAAAGCAATCGACATACCATAATTAGCGGGATGCAGTTCGCTTGTCAGCATCATATTGAAATCGATGAATGCCGAAAAGATAAAAGAGAACGGTAGTTGAAGAAGAATTTCAATAAGATCCTGTCGGGTTCTATTCTTTCGGATTAACCAGAACTGTCCCAGGATAAGCACCATGTTGATGATAAATGTGCAAGTACCCAACGATAAAGGACTATTCAGGCTTAATACATAATTGATGCTCGATATGGGAGTAGTTCCCAATGTCGAGCGTATAATCAACACGATACCTGCCGCTAAAAAATAGAGTCCGATAACAAACACTAAATACCTCTTAAAAATCTCTTTCATTTCCATGTCTTTTTAACCTCTTTCTATTGATTCCTTTCTCATGTATTGAAAAGGATATGCAAAGGTCCTGTTTTTTACTCTGAAATAGATTATCTAATTCCATACAGTTTTTGTCATATCCGAAACAAATCGTATTTTTACGTCATAAAATAAAGGTGTAAATGGTAAAATCTCGTATATTTGATAATACACAACTATTGAAGGAGCATCCTGAACTTCCTCATTATAAAGAGGAGGTAGTCTGTTTCCGGAGTGAATATAAAGACAGAAGTTATCCGGCAAATGAATGTTATTTCAATCGGGAGCTTTATATGATATTCGTTCTTGAAGGCCGTTCGGAAATTCTACTGAATGGAGAGTTTATTGCGATAGAACCGAATATGTTACTTATTCATGGAGCAAATTATCTCACGGAACATCTTTATTCAAGTCGGGATATTAAATTTATCACTCTCGCCCTTTCTGAATCTATGCGGACGGACGATTCATATCTGACACAAATCACGGCAATCCTGTTGGCAACCATGAGGCGGAATAAGCAATATACGATTCAGTTGACAGAGTATGAAGCTCAAATCATCCATAAGGAGCTGGAAGTATTGATGCATCTGATGAATATTGAACATCATTTCCTTTTCCGGCGTATACAGGCAGCGTGCAATTCTCTGTTTTTGGATATAGCAGATTTTCTTTCCCGAAAGACCGTTATCAAAAAGGAGATCAGTCGTAAAGACCACGTTCTGCAAGAATTTCATGCACTCGTTACCCGTAATTTCAGGGAAGAACATTTCGTGAGCTTTTATGCGGATAAACTGGCTATTAGTGAACAGTACCTGGCACGCATTGTACGTCTTGGAACAGGTAAGACTATCAATAGCCTTATTAATGAATTGTTAGTAATGGAAGCGCGTACTTTATTGACTTCTACCAAATTTACGGTTGGCGAGATTGCTACTAAACTGGGGTTTAGTGATGCAGCCGGTTTTTGTAAGTTCTTTAAAAGAAATGCGGGACAGACTCCGTTGAATTATCGGAAAGGATTATTGATTTGAACGGAAAGGATTGCTGAACTGAATGGGGAATTACTGAACTGAATAGGGAATATAATGAATTTAAATAATAAGTTGACTGATTTGAATGAAAATGGAAGTAGGTTGATGCAACTGTCCTTAAAGACCGTATACATCAACCTACCTGAATATATAGTGAATGGATTTGATTTTAACCGATCACTGCTGTGATATCTTCTACAATCTGTTCATCCGTCAGATGATTGGCACGGAGAAACTCCTGTATATCATATCGGTCAACAAATTCTTTTTTAGCTCCAAAGTTCAGAACTTTCATGTTTGTAGCACCATAATAACGGGCAATCTTTTCACCGAAACCGCCATCCAATACACCGTCTTCCAACGTAATCACTAATTCGTGATCTGCTTTCAGTTCATCCATCAGTTCGTTGTCTACACCGGTGATGTAACGTGGATTGATGAGTGTTGCATCAATATTGGCTTTTTCTTTCAGAAGTGATGCAACCGACTGTCCCAATCCATAGAACGAACCTAAAGCAAGAATGGCTACTTTCGATCCACGATGCGTCACTTTATAGCGATTGAGAACACTATAATCAGTCTCCACCGGTTCCCCACAAGTAATTACATCTGTTGCCGGCACACGGATAGCAACCGGGTGTTCATTTTGGCGGATACTCCATTCTAGCATAGCAAGATATTCCTCTTTGCAAGTCGGTGCCAGATAAACCATATTAGGAATATTGCTGATGAGCGGAATATCGAAGAAGCAGAGGTGAGTTACATCATTCATTCCGGACAGTGTTCCCCAGAATACCAACAAAACAGCCGGGTTATTATTGATACAGAGGTCTTGCGAAAGTTGATCGTATGAACGTTGGATAAATGTACTATACACTCCGTAAACAGGTTTTCCGCCATTGGCTGCGATACCCGAAGCAAGAGCTACTGCGTGTTCTTCTGCAATACCGACATCTACAAACTGTTTGCCAGCTTCCTTGCGGCGGTCCGGAGTGAATCCGAGAACGGCAGGAGTACCCGAAGTGATTGTCACCACACGAGAATCTTCTTTCATCTTTTTCAGCAGATATTGAGCGGTTACTTCGCTGTAATCTTCTTCCTCATAACTGACTTTTGCTTCTCCGGTTTCCGGATTGAATGGAGTGCGCCAGTGATAAGTCTCTTTATCTTGTTCGGCATGTGCATAACCTTTACCTTTTAAGGTATTAATATGCACTACTATCGGATGCTGAATATCTTTCACTTTGGAGAATGCTTCAATCAACGCCTGTACATCGTTACCGTCATTTACATATATATAGTCCAGTCCCATCGCCTTGAAGAAGTTACATTCGCACTGACCGTTACTGTCACGCAATTCTTTCAGGTTCTTATATAGTCCACCGTGATTTTCGGCAATAGACATCTGATTGTCATTGACAATAATAATCATGTTTGTACCAAGCTCCGCCATATAGTCCAATCCTTCAAATGCTTCGCCGCCACTTAAGGAACCGTCGCCTATCACAGCTATGATATTCTCATTGCCACCGATCAGGTCGCGTCCTTTTGCCAATCCGCTAGCCAGGCTGACGGAAGTGGAAGTATGACCGATAACAAAAAAATCATGCTTACTTTCTTGTGGTTCGGAATAACCGGATACGTTGTCATACTCTGCCGGATAGAGAAAAGCATCTTTCCGTCCGGTCAGCATCTTATGTACATAACTCTGATGCGATACATCAAAAACAATCTTGTCTTCTGGTGAGTTGAATACATAATGTAAAGCGATAGTCGCTTCCACCATTCCGAAATTAGGGCCGAAATGCCCGCCGTGTTCACTCAACTTTTGCAGGAGTGATGCACGGATTTCATTACTTAAATCATTGAGTTCTTTAAACGATAACTTCTTTACGTCTGCAGGAGAGTAAATATTTTCTAAATACATATCAATTTGTTTTTTACGTTTATACCTATTATCTTTATCACACTGCAAAGATACTGCTGATTTTAGATTCGGTTTGTATATAGATTACGGATTATTTTACCTATATTACCGACCTTGGAAAATAGGACTGACGATAAACATAAAAATAGTAGATAATATATATTGGAGGACAACATATATGAATAGTGATTATAAAGTGGGCGATTTAATTTATGATGCAAATATTTATGATGCGATGAATACTAATCTAGATGATTGGTACTTTTATAAGCGATGGCTGCCGGAAAACAAGGATGCCCGGATACTTGAACTTTGTTGTGGTACGGGCAGGCTCACTCTGCCCATTGCAAAGGAAGGATATGATATTACTGGGATTGATTATACCCCTTCAATGCTTGCCCAGGCAAAAATTAAAGCTTCCGAAGCAGGATTAGAAATAAGTTTTATCGAGGCAGATATCAGAACTTTGAATTTGCCGGAAAAATACGACTTTATCTTTATTCCGTTTAATTCAATTCATCATTTATATAAGAATGAAGATTTATTTAAGGTATTTAATGTCGTTAAGAATCACCTCAAAGACGGTGGCTTATTTCTGTTTGATTGTTTTAATCCGAATATCCAATATATAGTTGAAGGTGGAAAAGAGCAGAAAGAAATTGCTGCATATACAACCGATGACGGTAGAGAAGTATTGATAAAGCAGACTATGCGATATGAAAATAAAACTCAGATTAACCGTATCGAATGGCATTATTTTATCAATGGCAAGTTCAACTCTATTCAAAATCTGGATATGAGAATGTTCTTCCCTCAAGAGTTAGATTCATATTTGGAATGGAATGGTTTTCATATTAATCATAAGTATGGCGGATTTGAAGAAGAGGCATTTGACGATAATTCGGCAAAACAGATATTTATTTGTCAATGTGATTTAGTGTATTGAGATTTTATTAATAAATAAGTGAAAATGTAATTTGTCGGCAATCAGTATGGTAGCGTGGTTGCCTAAAGGCCTTTTGGGGCTGTCTTTATCCTTTTGAACTGGAAGTACTCATCAGAATTCTTTTTCAGTTTCGACTTTTCTCATTTTGTTTAATGATTCTTTAGTTACTTCTCGTAATAAATTTGGCGTTCGCTAAAGTAGGAAGTCTGACTTTGGCTTCCTTGGTTTTGATACTTACTTCATTTCCTTAAATAGGTTAGAATAGATATTATAGCAGATTGATAAAAAATAGAATCTGTAATTCGGGTAATAATGTCAGTAATTCATCTACATACAGTCTCTTTATTTCACCCTATTTTTGCAACGTAGAAAATAGATAATCAATTCTTTAATTATTAAAACACAAGAGATATGAAACGGATTTTATTATTAACAACTGTATTTATGATGATGCTTGGAACTAGTTTTTCTTCTGCACAGACAGATGCAGATAACTTTTATAAAAGTGATTTGGTAAGTGTGGAGAAAGTTTCTTTTTCCAACCAGTATAAAATGAAGGTAGCCGGAAATTTGTTTCTGCCTAAGAATATGAAAGAAGGGGACAAATACCCTGCAATCATTGTCGGACATCCAATGGGAGCTGTCAAGGAACAGAGCGCGAATCTTTACGCAACGAAAATGGCCGAACGGGGTTTTGTAACACTCTCCATAGACCTGTCTTTTTGGGGTGAGAGTGAAGGCGAACCGCGTAATGCTGTTCTGCCGGAAGTTTATGCGGAAGACTTTAGTGCCGCAGTTGATTTTTTAGGTACCCGTCCATTTGTTGACCGGAATCTGATTGGAGTAATCGGTATTTGCGGTAGTGGAAGTTTTGCTATCAGTGCAGCGAAAATAGACCCTCGCCTTAAAGCCATTGCGACAATCAGTATGTACAATATGGGTACGGCTAGCCGTAACGGGTTAAAACACTCATTGACATTGGAACAGAGAAAGCAAATAATGGCTGAAGCGGCAGAACAGCGTTATGCTGAATTTTTAGGTGGAGAAACTCAATATACAGGTGGCACCGTACATCAACTGACAGAAAAGTCCAGTCCGATTGAACGGGAGTTCTATGAGTTCTACCGTACACAAAGAGGAGAATTTACCCCCGACGGAGCAACTCCTATGACCACCACTCATCCTACACTTTCAAGCAATGTGAAATTTATGAATTTCTATCCTTTCGAAGATATTGAGACTATTTCACCCCGCCCTATGTTTTTCATCACCGGTGAAAATGCCCACTCACGTGAATTTAGTGAAGACGCTTACCGATTGGCCGCCGAACCTAAAGAACTGTATATAGTACCCGGCGCCGGACACGTAGACCTTTACGACCGTGTAAGCCTTATACCATTTGACAAGCTGGAATCTTTCTTCAAGGAGTATCTGAAGAAATAGTGATAACAGGAAGTGTAAATGTAACTTTTGAAATAACAGATTAAAGAATAAACTAATGGAACAAATAAGAAATAAAGAATATGGAGGCGAACGTCCTCTGTTCGCGACCCACGACCTTCAACTGGAAGATGTAACAATTCACGCCGGTGAATCTGCGTTGAAAGAATGTAGTAATATTATAGCAATCAACTGTCGCTTTGAAGGAAAATATCCTTTTTGGCATACCAACGGATTCATTGTGAAAAACTGTCTCTTTACAGAGGGAGCCCGTGCTGCTCTATGGTACTCTCAAAGTCTGCAAATGGCAGATACCTTGGTAGAAGCACCGAAGATGTTCCGTGAAATGGACGGAATAAAACTCGAAAACGTACAGTTGCCTAATGCTTTGGAAACGTTTTGGTATTGTCGTAATATAGATCTGAAGAACGTACAGATTGATAAAGCGGATTACCTTTTTATACACAGTGAGAATATTAAGATACAAAACTATGCCCAAAACGGGAACTATTCGTTCCAATATTGCAAGAATGTAGAAATCCGTAATGCAGTTATCAACTCCAAAGATGCTTTCTGGAATACGGAAAATGTGACAGTCTATGATTCCGAGCTGAACGGAGAATATCTGGGATGGCATTCTAAAAACTTACGTTTGGTAAATTGCAAGATTTCGGGGACTCAACCGCTTTGCTACGCACATGATCTGGTGATGGAAAATTGTACGATGGCGGAAGATGCTGACCTTGCTTTTGAAAACAGTAGTGTGAAGGCAACGATTAAAAGTCCCGTTCATAGCGTAAAAAATCCTCGTACGGGAAGTATTGTTGCCGAAAGTTTCGGAGCAATCATTTTGGACGAAAACCTTAAAGTGCCGGGAAATTGCGAATTGAAACTTTGGGACGATCTAACCTGTTTTAATTGAAATATGAAGTATAATTTCGATGAAATTATTCCACGCAGAGGAACGAATTCTTATAAATGGGATTCGGCTGAAGATGCGGATGTATTGCCGATGTGGGTAGCTGATATGGATTTCCGTACGGCTCCCCCTGTCGTGGAGGCATTGAAGAAACGGGTGGAACATGGGATTTTCGGTTATGTACGTGTACCTGATGCATACTACGAGGCTGTTGTAAATTGGTTTGCTCGACGGTATGCCTGGCGGATGGAAAAAGAGTGGATTATTTACACCACCGGTGTTGTGCCGGCAATATCTGCTGTTATTAAAGCATTGACACTGCCCGGAGATAAAGTAATGGTGCAGACACCTGTATATAACTGTTTTTTCTCCTCTATCCGTAATAACGGATGCGAGATGATTGCCAATCCTTTGGTATATAGAAACAGGGGCTATCAGATTGACTTAGATGATTTGGAGCGGAAAACTTTAGACCCGAAGGTCAAACTTCTGTTGTTATGCAATCCGCACAATCCTGCCGGAAGAGTGTGGAGCAAGCAAGAATTAAGGCGGATAGGTGAGATTTGTCTTCGAAATAATGTGTTTGTGGTTGCGGATGAAATTCATTGTGAATTGGTATTTCTGGGGCATGAATATACTCCTTTTGCTTCTATATCAGAAGAATTCCTACTGAACTCGGTCACTTTTGTTTCGCCTAGCAAAGCCTTTAATTTGGCAGGACTTCAGATAGCCAATATCATTTCTGCAGATGCCGATGTGCGGGTGCGGATAAATAAAGCGATTAATATGAATGAAGTCTGTGATGTGAATCCTTTTGGAGTGGAGGCGTTGATAGCTGCTTATAATGAGGGTGAAGAATGGCTGGAAGAACTTAAAATCTATTTGTTTGCGAATTACATCTATTTAAAAGGTTATTTCGAGACCTATCTTCCGGAATTTCCTGTAATGATGTTGGAAGGTACGTATTTAGTTTGGGTAGATTGTTCGGTTCTGCATCAGGCGTCAGAGGAAATAGTCAAAGACTTGTTGAAGAAAGAAAAACTTTGGGTGAACGAAGGCAGCTTGTATGGAGAGGCTGGTGAAGGATTTATCCGTATCAATATTGCCTGTCCGCGACAGCGGTTGATAGATGGATTAAACAGATTGAAGCGGGCTTTGAAATAATAAAATAATTGTCAGTTTATTGAGAAATCCCCCTTCTCACTCCCCGTAAATACGAATGAAAAGAAGTAATATGGAAAGTCTGAATTGTTCGAAAGGGAATACGGTAGGTATTGTTGTTGCCTATTTTCTCATTTATGTAGTCTGGGGCTCCACCTATTTTTTTATCGGTGTGGCCTTGAAAGACTTTTCGCCTTTCCTTCTCGGAGCACTCCGGTTTACGGCTGCCGGGATTATACTTCTGGGAATCTGTTATTTGCGGGGAGAACAAATTATAAAGAAAAGCTTGGTAAAACGTTCCGCCGTTAGTGGCATTGTATTGTTGTTTGTAGATATGGCTGTCGTTATGTTGGCGCAACGTTATCTGACCAGTAGCCTTGTAGCCATTATCGCTTCTTCCACGGCTCTTTGGATTTTGCTGTTGGATGTCCCGATGTGGCGTACTAATTTCCGTAATCCACTTACTATAATGGGAGGTTTGATTGGTTTCGGAGGGGTAGTGATGCTTTATGCAGAGCAACTCAATGTCAGATGGTTACATTCGTATAGTGAGCGTGGTATTCTGCTCCTTATTTTCGGGTGCATATCCTGGGCTTTGGGAACGCTATATGCCAAATATCGTTCTTCTCGTGAAGAAAAAGTGAATGCTTTTGCCGGTTCTGCCTGGCAGATGCTTTTTGCCAGTGGAATGTTTTGGCTTTGTGCTGTTATCAATGGAGATGTCCGGGAGGCCGATTTGCGTGAAGTCTCGGTTACAAGCTGGCTCTCCCTGCTTTATTTAGTCTCTTTCGGTTCTTTACTGGCATATTCGGCATACGTTTGGCTGTTGAAAGTGCGTCCGGCTGCGGAGGTAGGGACACATGCTTATGTCAATCCTTTTATTGCTGTTCTTTTAGGAGTCTTTTTAGGAAACGAACAGGTTACTTTTATTCAGGTTTCCGGTTTGCTGGTTATTCTGTTGGGAGTGATGTTGATAAGTCGGAAGCGTAAAGCGCAATAAATAGAAAACGATGTACATCTTATATCATTTCGATAATATAATTCCTTATATTTGTATCAGGATGAATAAACCAATAATTTGAGAAATGAAAACAGAAAAAGAAAAAATGTTGGCGGGAGAAGTTTATGATTGTGCTGATAATGAGTTACTGACCAGATGGCATAAAGCAAAGCAGCTTCAACAGGAGTATAATAATACTCTCACTACTGATGCAGGTAAAATTTCTGATTTATTAGATGAATTAATCGGTTCAAGGGGGGATAATGTCTGGATTAGTGCTCCTTTCTTTGTGGACTATGGTGAGAATATTTATATCGGGAAGAATGTAGAGATTAATATGAATTGCGTTTTTCTTGATTGTAACAAGATTGTTATCGGTGATAATTCGGGGATTGGGCCGGGAGTACATATTTATACTGTTTTTCATTCTACAAAGGCATTGGAAAGAACCTCTGAAAACAGTACTTTTTGGAAGTCACAGACAGCTCCGGTGATTATTGGCAATAATGTGTGGATTGGTGGAGGATGCATCATTCTTCCGGGAGTAACTATTGGCGATAATACAACTATTGGGGCAGGGAGCGTTGTCACAAAGTCTATTCCGGCCAATGTGCTGGCGGTTGGCAATCCGTGTAGAATCCTTAAACAGATAGAGGATTGACGCTTCTTTAATATTCGTATTATCTCGTCAGTAAAAAAGTCACTTGTAATGCTATGTTAAGCACTTCCCGTTCATAACGTAAAAAATACCAGAACGGGGAGTATTAGGGAGAAATGTGTTGATCTAATAATGACGCTATCTGTATTTAAAATGTCAGGTTTGCGTGCGGAATTTATTAGGAGTCATCCCGACAATTCGTTTAAACATTCGGCTAAGATGTTGTGGATACTGGAATCCGATTTCGTAGGCAATCTGACTCGTTGTTTTATCTGAAGACAAGAGTTGTTCTTTTGCCAGTTCAATCATTTTATCCTGAATATATTCGGAGACGGTTTTACCAGTTTGCTTACGAATCATATCGCCAAAGTAGTTGGGAGAAAGAAATACTTTGTCGGCAAAGTATTTGACCGATGGCAATCCTAAATGTTGCGGAGCATCTCCTTCAAAATATTCATTGAGCAGATGTTCGAAGCGGACGATAATATCATTGTTAACTTTGTTTCGGGTTTCAAACTGCCGTTCGTAAAAGCGCATACAGTAATCAAGCAGCAATCTGATATTGGTACAGATGAGGCGGCGACTGTGTCTGTCGATAGCATGGTTTAGTTCGATTACTATTTTTTGCAGGCAATCCATTACTATCTGTCGCTCTTCTTCAGAAAGATGGAGTGCTTCATTGGTTTCGTAAGAGAAGAATGAGTAGTTTTTTATTTCTTGTCCGAGGCTGGTGCCTCGTATGAGGTCGGGATGGAATAGGAGGCCGTGCGCATTGGGCTGAATGTTTTGGATTAATTCCAAATCAGTAATTTGCCCGGGGCCAAAACAGACAATGGTTCCGTCTTGATAGTCATAATATTGACGACCGTATTTAATATCACCGCATTTTACATTCTTCAAGAATAGCGCATACACTTCATAGCGAAACCATGCGCGTGTAGGCCATGTGGTGGACTTGGTGAGATCGATGATGCTGACCAACGGATGTTTGGTTTCAAGTCCGAAGATTTCGTTATAACGATTCACGTTATCTATTACAATCATTTCGTCTTTATAATTCTCTTCCATAGCGTTGTCTGCTTTTAGTAGGTTACAAATATAATTCTTTTATCCATAAAATTAGTTCTCCATCTTCAAAATCCATGATTGGGGTATAAATATCCGTAAATCGTCTACATTCGGGGTGGATGATTCCCAGTAACTTTGTTATCGGTAATTTAATACTGAAATTCGAACTATCATAAGTTATCAAGATGAAAAAGTTACTGATTGCTTTTCTATTGTTTGCTGCCGCTATTTCGGCCAGCATCATTAAACCGGTTGAGCGGCTTGCCACCGAAAATAATAAAGTACGGTTGTCTCGCATAACAGTCGATTCGGCACGACTGGAAGAATATAATGCTTATCTGAAGGAAGAAATCGAAGCCTCAATGCGATTAGAACCAGGTGTGCTGGTACTCTATGCCGTAGCGGAGAAAGAACGTCCCCACCATGTGACAATTCTTGAAATTTATGTTGATGAAGCAGCTTATAAAAGCCATATTGCTACGCCTCATTTTCAGAAATATAAAAAAGAAACGCTTGATATGGTGCAGTCGCTCGAACTGGTAGATACCACTCCACTCATTCCCGGGCTGAAGATTAAGTAAATTGAATCAGTAATATTGGTTTCTATATCCGTAATTTGTATCATAAAGAGTTGGAACAGAATAGCTAACTTTGCATTATCAGAGAGTTCATAAATAATAAACCATACGTAGTTATATGAGAAAATTGTTTTTTATTATTGTAACAGCCATCGGAATGATGCAAATCCCGATGCAATCTATAAATGCACAGAATATGAAAAAAGAAGAAGTACCTCAAAACATCAGCGCATTTCCGGTAGGAAAAGCGAATACAGGATTCGAACAATATTTCACGGGTAGATCTTGGCTGGCACCGCTGACTGGTAACAAAGACTTGAATGTACCCATGTCCAACGTTACTTTTGAGCCTGGCTGCCGGAATAATTGGCACAGCCATACGGGTGGACAACTCCTGATTGCCGTCGGCGGTGTGGGATATTATCAGGAACGTGGTAAAGCGGCGCGCCGTTTACTTCCCGGTGATGTGGTTGAAATTGCTCCGAACATCGAACATTGGCATGGCGCCGCTCCCGATAGTTGGTTCTCACATCTGGCTATCGGATGCAATCCGCAGACCAACCAGAATACATGGTTGGAACGAGTGGATGACCAACAGTATGCCGAAGCAACGAAAGGTAACGTAGCAATCGGACTGCAAGCTACCGATCCTGAATTGGACGATATATTTAGTAATTTTACAAAAGAAGTGCAAGAATACGGTGCACTGGACATTAAAACCCGTCTTATGGTAACATTGGCATCCAATATTGCTTCACAAGCGCAGGCCGAATACCGCATCACACTCGAAAGCGCACTTAATGAAGGCATTGCTCCGATAGAAATAAAAGAAATCCTTTACCAGTCAGTAGCCTATGCGGGCATGGCTAAGGTCAGAGATTTTATCGGTATCACCAATGATATATTGCTCGCCCGTGGCGTGCGTCTTCCTTTGGAAGGACAATCGGTTGTATCATCCGAAACACGTTTCAATAAGGGACTGGAATTGCAGAAATCCATATTTGGTGAACGGATAGAACAGATGCATAAGAACGCTCCCGACAATCAGAAGCACATCCAACGTTACCTCTCCGCCAACTGTTTCGGCGACTATCAGACACGTAGCGGACTGAATGTAAAGACCCGCGAACTGATTACATTCTCGATACTTGTTTCTTTAGGCGGCTGTGAATCGCAGGTAAAAAGTCACATACAGGGAAATGCCAACGTAGGGAATAATAAAGATACGTTGCTGGCAGTCGTAACGCAACTCTTGCCATTTATTGGTTATCCGCGCACACTCAATGCCATAGCCTGTCTGAACGAAGTGATTCCGGAAAAGTAATAAAGACATTGATGCATCCCCAAAGATAACGATTAAAATCTATCCGGGACTTGACAAACGCTTTTTAATGTTATATATTTGTAGTCCGGGAAAGTATGAAACGAATGAATACTGAATGAAAAAACAGACGGAATATGGATATGAAATGGATGGAAAATAGTATAATATTACAACGAACTTAGCTCATTCCCTTAGCTTATACTAGGGGATAAGGCAACAGATATAGCCCAAAGGCTGCGAACTTTACAGAGTTCGCAGCCTTTTTTGTAACCTATTATTGAATATATTTTTGCAAATTCAGGTTTTAAAGTTTATAATAAACAGGGGGGACGTTTATAATAAACGGTCACAGTATTTATTAATAACGCTCTTTATGTTTATGTGGTAGGTTGTTATCTTTTTTGTATAACCTTTCTCTAAAGGATAGAAACTTGTGTGGTTGTGATAATAATAATTGATATATTGACTGGGTAATTTAATTTTATAAAATATAGTTTCTCCACTATTCTTGTTATTGTTACTCTATGTTATCTATCAGCTTTGTTTTGAAATGCACTTTGAATACCTGTTTTTATCTGTCGGAAACTTTGCAGGACGAGATAATAAAACCTCATATTTGATGATCGATTCACTGCAAGATTTGTTATCTTTGCAAAGGTTTCATTTATAAAGAGAAGAAGTTATGGATATCATGGACCGTTTGAAAGGGCCTCGGCGCAATCTGCCTATCGGGATACAAAGTTTTGAGAGACTTCGTCGCGACGGCTATTTGTATGTTGACAAAACAGCATTTGTCTACGAACTTGCCTCAACGGGCAATCCGTATTTCCTTAGCCGTCCGCGTCGTTTTGGCAAAAGTCTGCTGCTTTCTACGCTGGAAGCGTATTTCTGTGGAAAGAAAGAGCTTTTTGAAGGACTTGCCATTGAACAGCTCGAAACAGAATGGAACGAACACGCTGTATTGCATCTTGACCTTAATGCCGAGGATTACTCTGAAATAGAAGGATTGAGAAACGGACTCGAATTGCAACTTCGTAGTTGGGAAAAAGTCTATGGAACCAGTGAGGAAGGTTTGAGTTATTCCGGTCGTTTCATGCAAGTTATCAAAGAGGCTTATCGACAAACAGGTCGTGGCGTAGTTGTTCTTATTGACGAGTACGACAAACCGCTGCTTCGCTCCATGCATAATCCGGAATTACAAGATAAGTTCCGCGAAATGCTCACCGCTTTTTATACTGTACTGAAATCAGCAGACCCCTGGTTGCGCTTCGTCTTTATCACCGGAGTGACCAAATTTGCTCAAATGGGTATATTCAGCACTCTCAACCAACTGATCGATATCAGCTTCGACCCGCAATACAATGCCCTTTGTGGTATGACCCGCCCGGAAATTGAAGCCAATTTCGTCCCGGAACTGGAACGGTTGGCAGAAAGGAACGGTTTGACAAAAGAAGACTGTATGGCATACCTTACTCGTATGTATGACGGATATCATTTCAACTATGTCCGTAAGGAAGGTATGTACAACCCGTTCAGCATACTGAATGTGCTTAGGAGCGGGATGTTTGAGAATTACTGGTTTGCCAGCGGAACACCTACTTTCCTAGCCGAAATGCTGAAGAAGACCCATTATGATTTGCGTGAACTGGACGGATTGGAAGTAACTGCCGCCTCTCTTACCGACGACCGTGCTGACGTAAACAACCCTGTGCCGATGATTTATCAAAGCGGCTATCTGACCATTAAAGGATATGATACAGAACTGCGTCTCTACAAGCTGGGTTACCCCAATGATGAGGTGAAGTATGGCTTTCTTAATTTTATCACTCCGTTTTATACCTCGTTGGATGAATCGAAAGCCCCCTTCTATATCGGACAGTTTGTAAAAGAACTAAGGGCAGGAGATGTTGAGGCTTTCCTCACCCGTCTTCGTGCGTTTTTTGCCGATTTCCCCTACGAACTGAATGATAAGACAGAGCGTCACTATCAAGTGGTATTCTATCTTGTTTTTAAACTACTGGGGCAGTTTATTAACGCCGAAGTGCAAAGTGCCCTGGGACGTGCTGACGCTGTGGTGAAAACAGCAAATGCTGTTTATGTCTTCGAATTTAAGCTAAACGGTACCGCAGAAGAAGCATTGGCGCAGATTGATAATCGCGGCTATCTCATACCTTATACTACTAATGGTTGCCATATAGTGAAAATAGGTGCAGAGTTCAGTAAGGAAGAACGTAATTTAAGTCGATGGTTAGTAGAGGAAGAAGGATAGTAGGGAATTGATAATAAAAGTATAGTATATAATTTCAAACCCAAAAAGTAACGCCCAAACGGTAAAACAGCATCCGTTTGAGCGTTTTTTTTAGAAATCTTTTTGGAAGGACGAGGAAGGAAACGATAGCTTATATCTTCCATTACTCCGTTCCCTATGCGATATAGACGTTGATTTTAATGTTTCCTTTGACAACTCCCGGTCGATGTTCTATTTTTCATATTTTAGATTGCTCGAAAACACAATAGATGTTAATTGGCTACCAGGCTTGCGAACTAATTTTTAATATGATATGTTGTTTAAAGTGAATAACGAATTAAAAAATGAACTAGAAAGTTAGATATGGACAAATAAAGCATTTCTAATGATTTAGCAGATAAAACATTACATTATAAAACTTATGATTATGAGAAAATCGATTATTTTATTAGCCTTGATATTGGGTGGACTTACAGCAAATGCCCAATCAGTTGTAGAAGGTACAAAAGTAACAGACAATTGGTCTGTGGAAGTCAATGCCGGTGCAATCACTCCCCTTACTCACAGTGCTTTCTTTAAAAGTATGCGTCCTGCTTTTGGAGTGGGAGTTTCCAAGCAATTAACTCCTATCTTCGGTTTGGGATTCCAAGGAATGGGATACATTAATACTACTCCGAGTAAAACATCTTTCGATGCTTCCGACGTCAGCGTATTGGGTAAAGTCAACCTGATGAACCTGTTTGCTGGTTACAAAGGCGAACCCCGCTTGTTTGAAGTGGAAGCCGTTGCAGGAATGGGCTGGTTACATTATTATGTGAATGGTGATGGAGATCAGAACACTTGGTCTACCCGTTTGGGATTGAATTTCAACTTCAACTTGGGCGAAAGCAAAGCATGGACATTGGGTATCAAACCTGCCATTGTGTATGATATGCAAGGCACTTACCCCGAAACAAAGAGCCGTTTCAATGCCAATAACGCAGGTTTCGAATTGACAGCCGGATTGACATATCACTTTAAGACAAGTAACGGAACACATCATTTTGCAAAAGTGAGAGTGTACAACCAAGCTGAAATTGACGGATTGAACTCTTCCATCAATGCGCTTCGTTCGGAAGTGAACAACAAAGACGGTCAGATCAGCAACGCCAACCAGCGCATCAACGGACTGCAAGAAGAACTTGAAGCCTGCCGTACAAAGGTTGTTCCAGTAGAGACAGTAGTGAAAACTGCCCGTGTACCCGAATCTATCATTACTTTCAGACAAGGTAAATCATCCGTTGATGCTTCGCAACTTCCTAATGTGGAACGTGTAGCTTCATATATGAAGAAATATCCTGATTCAAAAGTAGTTATTAAAGGATACGCTTCTCCGGAAGGTAGTGTGGAGGTCAACGCAAGAATCGCTGCTGCACGTGCAGAGGCTGTAAAAACTATCCTTGTTAATAAATACAAGATTAATGCATCCCGCATCACTGCTGAAGGTCAGGGAGTAGGTGACATGTTTACCGAACCGGATTGGAACCGTGTAAGTATATGTACGATTGAAGATTAAACAGATAGATTACATAAATAGAATAAAGAAGGCTGCCCAAAAGGCAGCCTTTGTTGTATGTACTGGTTTTATAGATAAGCGGCTTATTTTTGAATATCCTGAAAGATTAGTAAACAGATTTCTTTGTACATTACATAAAATAGCTATTTTTGCAAGTATTGTTCATGCGCGTTCTGTGTTGAGTGTGCAAATATCAACCATTAAAAACTGTATTATGAAGAGAGTATTCGTTTTTCAAGATTTTAAATCGCAGAAATTCTGGAGTATAGAGGTAGTCGGAACAGATGTTACTGTAAATTATGGTAAGCTGGGGACTGACGGACAAACACAAGTGAAAAACTACGCAACTACTGAAGACGCTGAAAAGGCTGCCAACAAACTGATTGCAGAGAAGACAAAGAAAGGTTATGTGGAAACTGCCGAAGAAACTGCACGTGGAATGAAAGTGGAAGCTAAGAAATATACATTGAGTTATGATGAGTATGAAAACGATGTGAAGCTTTTGGATAAGATATTGAAAGACAAGCATCTCTCTGAATATAAGCAAATAACGATTGGCTGTTGGGATTATGAAGGTGATGACTGTTCGGCTTTGTTACAAGGCCTCATTGAAAATAAGGACAAGTTTGCGCAGATAGAAGGCCTGTTTTGGGGTGATATTGAACAGGAAGAACAGGAGATCTCATGGATTGAACAAGCCGATCTTAGTCCGCTGCTCGATAGTATGCCTAAATTGAAGGATCTGAAAATAAAAGGAACAAACAACCTGCGCTTGGGAAGAACTTCACGTCCGGAGTTGCGGTCGCTGGAAATAATTAGTGGTGGTCTGCCTACTGAAGTGGTAGAGGACATTCTTGCTTCTGATTTTCCCAATCTGGAAAAACTGATTCTATATGTTGGTGTGGAAGATTACGGATTTGAAGGTGACATTGAGATCTTCCGTCCGCTTTTCTCCAAAGAGCGTTTCCCGAAGCTGACTTATCTGGGGCTTGTTAACTCTGAAGAACAGGATAGTATTGTAGAAATGTTCCTGGAATCGGATATTCTTCCTCAACTTGAAACTATGGATATTTCGGCCGGTACTCTGAAAGATGAAGGTGCACAGTTGTTACTGGATAATATGGATAAAATCGCTCACTTGAAGTTTATCAATATGCGCTATAATTATTTGAGCAAGGACATGAAGAAACAGTTGCAGAACCTTCCTATGAAAATAGACATTGCCGAAACCGAAGAGGCGGATGAATATGATGGTGAATTGTGGTATTACCCGATGATTACAGAATAGGAGATGCAGATAATCGTTGTCAGCAACTCTTTATCCAAACGTATAGAATACTTTGTTGAAGCAGGTAAGCACTTGCAGACAGAAGTTTGTTTTATGACTTATGAGGAACTTTTTAGCTGCTTGCCGCTATTGCGGCAGGCAGTTATCAAACTGGAACCCTGTGTAAGTGATGAAACTGATTTCCTGAAATATGCACTGTTGAATCAGGCATATAAGGAGACATTGCAACGTTTGAGTGAGATGAGCCTGCCTGATGATGTGTGCTTTTTAAATACTCCTGATGCTTTGTTGCGTGCTCTTGATAAAAAGGAAACAAAAGAAGTCTTGATGGACAAAGGGCTGAAAGTGACTCCGATGTTACCGTCTCCACACTCTTTCGATGAGTTACGGCAGCTTCTTGCCGATTGTGGTAGAGGATGCTTTTTAAAACCCCGTTATGGTTCGGGTGCGGGAGGCATTATGGCGATTCGTTATCAGCCCAACCGGAATAAGTGGATAGTCTATACTACGCTGCGGCAAGTGGACGGAGTGATTCATAATACCAAACGAATCAATCGTTTGAGCGTGGAAAAAGAGATCATCCCGTTGGCAGAAGCTGTGATACAAACAGAAACGATCCTCGAAGAATGGATTCCTAAAGCACAATTGCAAGGAGAAAATTACGACCTTCGGGTAGTGTGCCGGGAGTCTGAAATAGATTATATCGTTGTGAGATGCAGTAAAGGAAGCATAACGAATTTACACCTGAACAACAAGGCGCATTGGTGGAATGAATTGTCTCTATCCGAAGAGGTACGACAACAAATCTATTTTCAATGTCAGGAAGCTGTGCAATCCTTGGATTTGCGTTATGCAGGAGTAGATGTATTGATAGAAAGAGGGACGGATATTCCTTATATAATAGAAGTCAACGGACAAGGAGACCATGTTTATCAGGATATGTTTGTTCATAATTCTATTTATACTCAACAAATAAAAAACATAAAAAAGAAATATAACCATGCAAATAGATGAACTGCCGGCTGGCGAACAGACCCGTCATCCGGATCTGGATATGAATCAGGTGGTGGGTACTCATGATATATTGATGCTTTGCTTTGACACCTTGCGGTATGATGTCAGCAAAGAGGAAGAAGCGGCCGGAAGAACGCCTGTACTGAACAGCCATGGAGGAGAATGGGAGAAAAGACATGCTCCGGGAAATTTCACTTACCCGTCTCATTTTGCCATCTTTGCCGGATTTCTGCCTTCTCCGGCAGAACCTCATTCGTTGCGTAGCCGTAACTGGTTGTTTTTCCCCGTGCAAGCGGGTACAGGACGTATTCCGCCCAAAGGAAGTTATCCATTTACAGAAGCGACTTTTGTGCAGAGTCTTGCCCATACAGGCTATGAAACGATTTGTATAGGTGGCGTAAACTTCTTTAGCAAGCGTAATGAGCTGGGGCGTGTATTCCCCGGTTACTTTACTAAAAGTTATTGGCTGCCTACCTTTGGATGCACAGCACCCGATAGTACTGAAAAACAGATTGATTTTGCATTGAAAAAACTAGAAAATTATCCGGACGACAAACGGATCTTTATGTATATCAATTTTTCTGCTATCCATTATCCGAACTGTCATTATGTGGAGGGTAAAATGAAAGATGATAAAGAATCACATGCGGCTGCCCTGCAATATATTGACAGTCAGTTACCTCGTTTGTTTCAGGCTTTTCAGAAACGGAGCAATACGCTGGTGATTGCTCTTTCCGATCATGGCACTTGTTATGGTGAAGATGGGTATGAATACCATTGCATATCTCACGAAACGGTTTATACAGTCCCTTACAAACACTTTATTTTAACGAAACAATGAATCAACCGCTACCACGATATGTAGACTATATGTATAGCTATCCACATAAAACTGCCTATCGTCCTTTTCCATCTCCGGTTTCGCTGCTTCCTTATCTGGAACAGGTGGAAGGGCAGAAGGCATCACTCTATTTTCATATTCCTTTTTGTAGTCATAAATGTGGATATTGTAACCTGTTTTCTCTACAAACCAATCGTGCGGATTATATCGCAACTTATTTGGAAACCCTTCATAAGCAGGCACAACAATTGTCACCTCTCACCACCGGACTGATATTTGACAGTTTCGCCATTGGAGGAGGTACACCGTTGTTTCTCACCGTTTCCCAACTGGAATACTTATTGGAGACGGCTGCCCTGTTCGGAGTGCATCCCTCACATGCTTTTACTTCCATAGAAACCTCACCGGAGTATGCTGATCCTGCTCGTTTGACATGGTTGAAACAGGCAGGAGTGGCTCGTATAAGTATCGGTATACAAAGTTTTCTCAACGAAGAGTTAACTGCTTTGAAAAGACGTCCCCGGCAAGACATGATCAATCAGGCGTTGGAAACTATCCGGAAGATGGAATTTCCTTTTTTTAATATCGACTTGATTTACGGAATCAAAGGACAAACAGTGGATAGTTTTCTCTATTCTTTGGAGCAGGCTCTTCTGTTTCAGCCTAACGAACTCTTTATCTATCCGTTATATGTGCGACAGGGAACAGCTATCACGGAGCGGGAATCTGATGATGTCTGTTTCCGGATGTATTGTGCCGCCCGTGATCTGTTGAAAGACAGAGGCTTTCTACAAACTTCGATGCGGCGTTTTATTCATCATCCGTCTACTGATGCGGAAATTTCCTGTGGAGATGAAGTGATGCTTTCGTGTGGTTCCGGCGGACGTAGTTACTTGGGTAATTTGCATTATGCCACCCGGTATACTGTTTGTCAGCGCTATATTGCCGAAGAGATAGATGACTATATGGGCACTACTGATTTTACAGTAGCTCGCAATGGATTTATTCTCTCTCAAGAAGAACGGAGGCAACGTTTCATCATTAAAAATCTGATGTATTATATGGGGCTTGATAAAGCCGAATATGAGCGTCGTTTTGGCGAATCACCGGATGATATTCCATTATTCCGGCAACTGGCAGAACGGCAATGGATAGAAAGTACAGATGACCGCATTTGTCTTACTTCCGAAGGAATAGGATATTCTGATTATATTGGTCAGTTGTTCATTACTCCTGAAATAAGAGGGCTGATGGAAACTTATTCTTATTGAACGAAATGGAAATGAAAAACGAGGGGGATTTACTTTCCATCAAGCGTATCTATTATCGCGGTAAATTGAATAGCTGCAATTATACCTGCTCTTATTGTCCTTTCGGCAAAAAGTCACATCTGACAGCTACTACGCAGGATGAACAGGCGTGGAACCGTTTTATTACGGCTATTGAACAATGGCAGGGAGGACCGTTGCAGTTATTTATTATTCCTTACGGTGAAGCATTGATACATCGTTATTATCGGAAAGGGATCATTCATTTAGCGGCGTTGCCACAAGTGGCCGGAATTTCCTGTCAGACTAATCTTTCTTTCTCTGCCGATGAATGGCTGGACGAATTTTCGGCTACACCGACATTGATAAGTAAGATAAAGATTTGGGCCAGCTTTCATCCGGAAATGACTTCAGTAGAAAGCTTTGTCCGGCGACTTCATACCCTTTATAATGCAGGAATACAGGTCTGTGCCGGAGCCGTAGGCAATCCGATGGCAAAAAGTGTACTTAGCGATTTGCGAAATGCTCTTTTGCCGGATATTTATTTGTTTATTAATGCTATGCAAGGTTTGAAGTCTCCGTTGAGCGTAGAAGATATTCGTTTCTTTACGCAACTGGATAACCTTTTTGAGTATGATTTAAAAAACGCTTCAGCTCAATGGGATATCTGTTCGGGAGGGAGAAGTAGTTGTTTTATTGATTGGAAAGGAGATATCTTTGCTTGTCCCCGAAGTCAGGTGAAGATAGGAAATTTTTATCAGAATCAAATGTTGGCCCCCTTGCTTCCTTGTCGGCGGAAGGTCTGTGACTGTTACATTGCTTTCAGTAATTTGACTAATCATCCTTTGCATCGAATAATGGGAGCAGGTGCATTTTGGCGGATCCCGGATAAGCCTTTCATTACTTCCGTGTTTTTTGATGTGGATGGAACACTTACCGATGCCCAGGGAAGGGTTTCGGAAAGTTATGCCCATGCTTTGCGGTACATAGCGCAATTTGTTCCCTTATATCTTGCTACTTCTTTATCTATGCAACAGGCACGGAGAAAGTTAGGCAAGGCTCTTTTCAGCCTGTTTGAAGGAGGGGTGTTTGCCGACGGTGGATTACTGGTATATGGCGGGCAGAGCCGGTGTATGCCGGTTGAATTACTACTGGACATAAACGAAGAATCCGCAAAGATAACGGCGCATAGCTATGAAGGCCAAGTTTATAAGTACAGCATGCTGGTTTATGATAAGGAAGAGAGAATAAATATTCTTTCTCGCTTAAAAGAGAAACCTTATCAGGTGTTTTATAAACCACCTCTTATTACGGTTATCCATAAGGACGTTGACAAACGGAAAGGAGTGCTTCATATATGCAAGGCTTTAGCTTTTCCCCTTGACCAAGTGTTGATTGTCGGAAATTCACTGAAGGATTGGGAGATGATGTCAGTGGTGTCTCATTCTTGTGCAGTGATGAACGCCGAACCACTTTTAAAAGAACGTGCCCGCTATACGCTGAATCCGGACCGATTGGCTGCTTTCTTCCGCTTCCGGGAGTAGAAAAGCGGCTGCAATAAAAGCTTCACATTGATACCTGATTGTACCATTCAAAAATAAAAATCAGTTATAATTTGGTAGTTATAAAAACAAAGCCCATATTTGCAGCCCGAAAATAGGGACAGGCATAAAAATCCTCATCGGAGGGTGCTATAATAGATAATTATAGTGCTGGATAAGATGAATGGTGTAAATCATTCGCTTGTCTGGCACTATTTTTTATTGTAACAATTTAAGATAAGAGGTAAAGTAGCGGAGAAACTATGAAAGAGTTAAATTTGACACAAGGAAGTGTTCCGAAGGTATTGCTGCAATTTGCAGTGCCTTTTCTTATTGCCAATGTGCTTCAGGCACTTTATGGTGGAGCCGACTTGTTTGTTGTGGGACAATATGATGATTCGGCAAGTGTGGCGGCTGTGGCTATCGGCAGTCAGGTGATGCAGACGATTACGGGTATTATTCTTGGCATTACGACAGGCACAACTGTATTGATTGCTATCGCCATCGGAGCAAAAGATGATCGGAAAGTAGCTTTTACAATCGGTTCTTCTGTGTGGCTATTTTCAATCGTAGGAGTCTTGCTGACCTTGGTCATGCTGGCATTTCATGGGCAGATAACCGAACTGATGCACACGCCTGCGGAAGCGATGGCTGATACTAAAAACTATATTCTGGTATGTTCGGCTGGTATTCTGTTCATAATAGGGTATAACGTTGTATGTGGTATCCTGCGTGGATTGGGTGATTCAAAGACACCGCTTTATTTTGTAGGCTTGGCATGTATAATCAATATAGTGCTCGATTTTATACTGGTCGGCTATTTCCATTGGGGAGCTACAGGAGCGGCTATTGCTACTGTAACCGCGCAAGGCGTTAGCTTTGGAATAGCGCTTTGGTTCTTATACCGGCATGGATTCCACTTTGATTTCTCACGGAAGGATATCCGTTTGAACCGGAATCTGTCTAAAAAGATCATGGTATTGGGAGCGCCTATTGCTTTGCAAGATGCTTTAATCAATGTTTCATTTCTGATAATCACTGTCATTGTGAATCAGATGGGAGTCATTGCGTCTGCTTCTTTAGGTGTTGTTGAGAAAATCATAGTGTTTGCCATGCTGCCTCCGATGGCTATATCATCGGCTGTGGCAACCATGACTGCACAAAATTACGGGGCGGGACTTATCAAGAGAATGAATAAATGTCTTGCTTCCGGAATAGGGATTGCTCTTGTTTTCGGTGTGTCGGTTTGCGTGTATTCGCAATTCCTGCCGGAGACTCTTACCGCTTTTTTTACGAAAGATGCCGCTGTGGTGGCAATGGCAGCAGAGTACCTGCGGGGATATAGCATCGACTGTATCGTAGTCAGTTTCGTGTTCTGCATCAATTCTTATTTCAGCGGACAAGGGAACTCGTTATTCCCGATGATTCACAGTCTGATAGCTACTTTCCTGTTCCGTATACCATTGTCATACTGGTTCAGCCAGATGGATAGCTCGTCGCTGTTTATCATGGGATTTGCTCCACCCATTTCAACGGTGGTTTCATTATTGATTTGTATCTGGTATTTGCGATATACCCAAAGGAAATTATACTTGAGAGGCACATTGATGCCTGCTATGTCGAATTAGGTGTTTTTAAGTGACATATATTAACTAAAATCTATTTTGTATGGAAGCTTATTTGAAGAAACTCTGTTTTGAGTATCAGGTTGATGAAAAAGAAGTGAAAGAGCTGTTGGCTCGTATGGAAATGGTGTATCTGGATAAAGGAGAAACGATTGCATCTGCCACAATGCCCGAGCAGAGCTTGTATATTATTGTTTCCGGCATTCTGCATACATACACGACCCATGAAGGAGAGGACAGAACCATCCGGTTTTTATCTGAAGGGGATGCTGTATTGTGCTATAACTCCAATCAGTATGCTGTAAAGGCACTGACGAAATGTGCTGCTTATTACATCAGCGAAGAGGAGATTGAAGAGTTGTGCGCAACATCTATTTCGTTTGCCAACTTGGTTCGTCAACTGATGGAATATCAGTTCTATTTTAAAGAAGAAGAGAATATGAACGTTCGGAAACTGACGGTAAGAGAGAGGTATCTTTCTTTATTGGCAGAAATCCCGGATATCCTGTACAGGGTACCTTTGAAGTATATTACTCATTATCTGGGTGCCGATGTAACCAGTTTGGGATATATGGCTGGAAGTTCTAAATAGGAAATATAACCTGGACATCTATTTTTCTATGTATTCCTTATCAGATGGTTCATTGACTATTCAAAATTGAGTTTGAAAAGTCTTTGGATTATTTGGTAAGGAATATTATTTTTGTATTCCAAATGAAAAACTCAATACCTCGATATACTTTTTATAAGAATAAGTATGGAAGCGAACTTTTGGTCGATGTGGTAGAACTGAAATATGTGAAGAAGTTCTTGGCTGAAAGTGCTATTCACACGTTGAATTATTATGATGTTACTTTTATAACAGAAGGTAAAGGGACGTTTTCTGTCGATAACCAAACCTATGAAGTAACCCCATGTGACGTTCTATTCTCTAAACCGGGAGAAATCCGGAACTGGGATACGCGTCATATCATCAATGGTTATGCGCTGATTTTCGAGGAAGAGTTCTTGTCTTCCCTCTTTAAAGATTCTTTGTTTGTACAGCATCTTTCGTTTTTTCAGCTGGAAAGCTTTTCATCAAGACTGCATTTGCCCGATGAGCTTTATGCCCGTATACTCCAAATTTTGCATCATATAAAGATGGAGATCGACTCGTATCAGCAAAACGATGTGCATGTGTTGAGAGCGTTGCTTTATGAAGTCCTGATGTTATTGGACCGGGCTTATCTTAAAATGACTTCGATAGAGGAGGGCAGGAGCAGAGAAGCGTCTAATAACCATGTAAGTAAATTCATGAATTTGGTAAATATCCATTCGAAAGAGCAACACTCGGTTCAGTATTATGCGGATAAACTCTGCATTACTTCTAACTATTTGAATGAGATGGTAACCTCGACAATGGGGTTTAGCGCCAAACAATATATTCAGAATAAAGTGATGGATGAGGCTAAAAGACTACTCGTTTATACAAACGTCCCCATATCGGATATTGCTTTTGAACTCTGCTTTTCAACGGTCTCTTATTTTATCCGCAGCTTCCGGCAACATACGGGAGAAACTCCATTACTTTATCGGAAAACACATAAACCGTAAAAAGTACTATTTTCCCCTTTCTTTTTATTACGTCGTGTTTCTTCTATTTCTCTACTTTCGCATCAGATAATAACTAACAATAAAAAATGAAATGATGAGAGACGCAGAAAAAACAGTAGGTAGTATGATTGATAAGTTGAAAACAGCTTTTATCGGTTCTATAGACAGGGAGGGATTTCCTAATATCAAGGCAATGTTGCAGCCAAGAAAAAGGGAAGGGATAAAAACGATTTATCTGACAACGAATACTTCATCCATGCGTGTGGCGCAATACGGGGAGAACAATCATGCCTGTATTTATTTTTGTGATACAAGATTTTTTAGAGGTGCGATGTTGCGGGGTACAATGGAAGTATTGACAGACAGTGCCAGCAAAGAAATGATTTGGCAGGAGGGTGATACCATGTATTATCCCGAGGGAGTCACCGATCCCGACTATTGTGTATTGAAATTTACGGCAACTTCCGGTAGGTTTTATAGTAATTTCAAATCGGAGAGCTTTATCGTAGAATAAAACTCATAGTATATAAGAGATACTAAGAGACAGCGCTTTTATAGTCTCAATGTGCTATTTTTAAGATTGTATAAAAGAATAGCAACTTTAAAAACAATGAACCAGTGAATAAACGGCATAAAATAGTGCAATAATATGCGGAAATACAGGTCTATTTCGCATAAAACTACATACGGAATGCATCTTTTCTTGTTGGCAAAGCGTTCGTTCCTCGGTGAGGAGCGGGGTGTTCCTCGGTGTGCGTCGCTAGCTTCCTCACCGAGGAACTTGTTTGTCATCGGTGAGGAAGCTGAAACTGGTCTTTTTGAGGGTGGTTTTTCTCTAGTTTGGCATAACTGTTAGAAAGGATAGGAATAATAAAAAGAACGGTTATCTTAATATTTTATGTTGAATGGTGAATGAATAATGGAAAATAGCTGCTATTTGGATGATATATGTCCCAAATGATAATAATAAAGAACTTTCTCCCGACAGATGCCGGGCTTTTTTCTATTTTTCTTAAATCGTTATGCTATTGTCTCTCTTTCTGATTGCTTAAATATTCCTTTTTTAAGAATGGTCATTCTTTCATTCATTTTATGCTCCCGGACAGAATCCGTTTTTATAAAACAGATAACTTTCCTCTATCGCATCGGCAGTATCAGCTTCTAATGCATATAATATTTCTTTGCAAAATTCCAATTGCCCGGTTCCGTTGGCAGTTACAATATTCTCGTCTCTTACAGCTTGTTCATTGATATAGTTCGAATCGCCTGTATATTTATCCCCAGCATACTGTTTTAGATAATTGAGCGTATTGCTGGTATGCTTTACCTCATTAAGGAAACCGTGCATACCCAGAAAAACAGAAGCATTACATATTCCGGCAACTAATTTCTTTTCTTTAATAGCTTTTTCTACAAGTGGAACTATTAATTCAGCTTCAGGTGAGAACCAGTTCATACCGCCAATTAACACCAGCCCCGCATAATCTTCCGCCATATCTTTTAGCCCATAATCAGGCAGCACTCTGAATCCGCCTATTGAACTTACGGGTTCTTGAGTTATTGATAGGGTTTTCACTTTATAACTAATAGGATTTCCGGGCTTGACTCCCTGATTCAAACAGGTAGCTATATATGCGCCTTCCCAGTCGGCGAACCCTTCTAAAATTACAAATATTACTTCTTTCATATATGATTCTAATTTTTAGTGAGTACAAAGGTGTGATATTTAATTGACTTTTGTAGTAGTAATTGTGGTAAAATATCGAATAATACAATTAAAATATGATTATTCAGTTTACAATAGGAAACTTTTTATCATTCAAAGAGCAATGATGAAGGGCGTGAAGTAAAAACTATAACTTTTCCATTCAGGAAAAATGAATTGGAAGGTACAATACCTTATGGGGGAGTGCGATACGCTCGGAAAAGAAATGACTCAATTAACGGAAGATAAATTTTTGTCCGTACTGGGACTGTCAATACACAAACAGGTAAACTTGTCGTCGCAGGTTATTATGATACAAACAATAATAACAAGTATGACAAAACAGATAAGGATGAAATCTTAATCTATGATTTGAAAACCTTGAAGTTAGCTTCGAGAATATGATTTCCGGCTAGATAGCCAACTGTGTACAAAGTAGAAAAGTGAAATAAAAAAAACTCTGTAATCATTGAATTACAGAGCTTTTTCTTTGTTTCACTTTCTTAAGAAGCGGTGCGTACGGGACTCGAACCCGTGACCCCATGCGTGACAGGCATGTATTCTAACCAACTGAACTAACGCACCAAATTTTAATTGGATTAACTCATTTCTATTCTCTTTTACTTCTTAATGAAAGAAGCGGTGCGTACGGGACTCGAACCCGTGACCCCATGCGTGACAGGCATGTATTCTAACCAACTGAACTAACGCACCAGAATTTCAATTTATTAATCTGCATCTCTCTCGATTGCGGGTGCAAAGGTAGTTGTTTTTTATAAATCTGCAAGCGTTTTGAGAAAAGTTTTTTTCAAGAAAAAACGATAAAAATGCTTAGTGTCTCATTTTGAGTACTTTTGTAATGAAAAAAATATTGTTTTTTTTCTCTTCGGATAGTGACGCTATCCGGTTGTTATAGTGACGCCATCACGATAGGATAGCGTCACTATCCGAAGTCAATAGCGTCACTATCCTGAAGTTTGTCATTCTATTCATAGAAAATAACTCCCGATATCTTTCTATCTGTAAGAAATCACCGTTTTTATATCAACTTTCTGCTTGAATAATTCGTAATTTTGCAATAAATCGTTATTTTTGCGGACTAAAATAAGAAAGGTGGAAAATTATCCGCCTAGAATCGTTAATTAGTAAAAAGAATGATGACAACAGCCAAACTGTTATTGCACTGTCCCGACAAACCGGGAATCCTTGCGGAAGTGACAGACTTTATTACGGTAAACAAAGGAAATATTATCTATCTGGATCAATATGTAGATCATGTAGAGAACATATTCTTTATGCGTATTGAATGGGAACTGAAAGACTTTCTGGTTCCGCAGGAGAAAATTGAAGATTATTTCAGAACTCTCTACGGGCAAAAATATGAAATGGATTTTCGCCTTTATTTCTCTGATGTAAAACCACGTATGGCTATTTTCGTTTCCAAGCTGTCACATTGTCTTTTCGATATATTGGCACGATATACAGCCGGAGAATGGAATGTAGAAATACCTCTTATTATAAGTAACCATCCGGATTTGCAGCATGTAGCAGAGCGGTTCGGAATTCCTTTCTATCTGTTTCCTATCACAAAGGAGACGAAAGAAGAACAGGAGCGTAAGGAGATGGAACTGCTTGCCAAGCATAATATTACATTTATTGTATTGGCGCGCTATATGCAGGTAATTTCCGAGCAGATGATTAATGCTTATCCGAATAAGATTATTAATATACATCACTCTTTCCTTCCTGCGTTTGTAGGAGCGAAGCCTTATCATGCGGCATTCCAGAGAGGTGTGAAGATTATCGGTGCAACCAGTCACTATGTAACGACTGAATTGGATGCCGGACCGATTATTGAACAGGACGTGGTGCGTATTACTCATAAGGACGCTATTGAAGATCTTGTAAATAAAGGAAAGGATTTGGAAAAAATCGTTCTTTCACGTGCAGTACAGAAGCACATCGAACGTAAAGTTTTGGCTTATAAAAATAAAACAGTAATATTTAGCTGATGAAAGTAGCAGTTGTAAAATACAATGCCGGCAATATTCGTTCTGTGGATTATGCTTTGAAGCGGTTGGGTGTGGAAGCGGTGATTACTGCTGATAAAGAAGAACTCCAATCGGCAGATAAAGTTATTTTCCCCGGAGTGGGAGAGGCGGAAACTACCATGAACCACTTGAAAGCAACGGGACTGGACGAACTGATAAAAAATCTCCGTCAGCCTGTATTTGGAATTTGTCTCGGTATGCAGTTGATGTGCCGGTATTCCGAAGAAGGAGAGGTCGATTGTTTGAATATCTTTGATGTGGACGTGAAGCGTTTTGTTCCGCAGAAACATGAAGATAAAGTGCCGCACATGGGATGGAATACCATTGGAAAAACGAATAGCAAATTGTTTGAAGGATTCACTGAAGAAGAGTTTGTCTATTTTGTACATAGCTTTTATGTGCCTACCTGTGACTTTACTGCTGCTACAACAGATTATATTCACCCGTTTAGTGCTGCATTGCATAAAGATAACTTTTATGCCACCCAGTTTCATCCGGAGAAAAGCGGCAAGACAGGAGAGAAGATTCTGACGAACTTTTTGAATCTATAATAAACTATGTTGCCGTTTATAATAAACTCCATCATAATTTATAATAAACTCGTTCATCGTTTATAATAAACTTTTAGCAAATAAATAATAGATGATAGAAATTATTCCAGCCATTGATATTATTGACGGAAAGTGCGTACGTCTTTCCCAGGGAGATTACGACAGTAAGAAAGTATATAACGAAAATCCGGTGGAAGTTGCCAAGGAGTTTGAAGCGAACGGTGTTCGCAGGCTTCATGTGGTAGACTTGGACGGTGCTGCTTCTCATCATGTAGTCAATTATCGGGTGTTGGAACGGATTGCTGCGCACACTTCTCTCGTTATCGATTTTGGTGGTGGAGTAAAGAGTGATGAAGATTTGAAAATTGCTTTTGAGAGTGGAGCACAGATGGTTACAGGCGGAAGTATTGCGGTGAAAGATCCGGAATTGTTCTGTCATTGGCTGGAAGTATATGGCAGTGAGAAAATCATTTTGGGAGCAGATGTGAAAGATCATAAGATAGCCGTTAACGGTTGGAAAGACGAAAGTTCCTGTGAGCTTTTTCCATTTCTTGAAAATTATATGGATAAAGGTATACGCAAGGTAATCTGTACGGATATTAGCTGTGACGGAATGTTGAGTGGGCCTTCTATTGATTTGTATAAGGAGATGCTGGCAAAATTCCCTGACCTCTATCTGATGGCTAGTGGCGGGGTGAGTAAGGTGGATGATATTGTTGCTTTGGATGAAGCTGGTGTTCCCGGAGTTATTTTCGGTAAGGCACTATACGAAGGACATATCACCTTAAAAGATTTGAGAATCTTTTTATAATTAGCGTACCAGAATGAAATGGCTGTTTATATTATAAATAGCTACCTTATTATAAGAGGAAACAAAGAATCAAACTTCAGGGATATAGATTATAAATTGTTGAACAATAAATAAAAGTAGGATTGTGTTAGCAAAAAGAATAGTACCTTGTCTGGATATAAAAGACGGACAAACCGTGAAAGGAACGAATTTTGTCAATTTGCGCCAAGCCGGTGATCCGGTAGAGTTAGGCCGTGCTTACAGTGAACAAGGAGCAGATGAACTTGTTTTCCTGGATATTACTGCAAGTCATGAAGGACGTAAGACTTTTACGGAATTGGTAAAACGGATTGCTGCTAATATCAATATCCCATTTACCGTAGGTGGCGGAATCAACGAATTAAGTGATGTAGACCGCCTGTTGAATGCAGGGGCGGATAAGATCTCTATCAATTCTTCCGCTATCCGTAATCCTCAATTGATTGACGAGATTGCAAAGAATTTCGGTTCGCAAGTTTGTGTGTTGGCAGTAGATGCCAAACAAACCGAAAATGGTTGGAAATGTTACTTGAATGGAGGACGTATCGAAACAGATAAAGACCTGTTCGAGTGGACAAAAGAGGCCCAGGAACGCGGAGCAGGAGAGATTCTCTTCACAAGCATGAATCACGATGGGGTAAAGGCCGGTTATGCAAATGATGCACTTGCCGCTTTGGCGGATCAGCTTTCCATTCCTATCATTGCTTCGGGAGGTGCGGGCTGTAAAGAGCACTTCCGCGATGTCTTTTTACAAGGAAAGGCAGATGCTGCATTGGCTGCCAGCGTTTTTCACTTCGGAGAAATTAAAATTCCCGAATTAAAATCGTATCTTTGCGGCGAAGGAATTACCACTAGGGGGTGAGGCACCCCGGCCAGGTTCCCTGCGGATGGATTATATAGTCAGATAAATATAGGAACTGTCTGCAAAAGAACTCCGTAGGCGAATAGATCGTAATTGTAATTTGAAATAGTAATTAGAACTTATATAAAAATGGAATTGGATTTCGATAAAATGAACGGACTCGTTCCGGCTATCATACAGGACAACGAGACACGTAAAGTCTTGATGCTGGGCTTCATGAATAAAGAAGCTTATGATAAAACGGTAGAAACCGGAAAAGTTACATTCTTTAGCCGTACCAAGAATCGTTTGTGGACAAAAGGCGAAGAAAGCGGTAACTTCCTTCATGTGGTATCTATAAAGGCCGATTGCGACAATGATACACTACTGATTCAGGTAAACCCGGTAGGTCCCGTGTGCCATACTGGTACAGATACTTGTTGGGGGGAGAAAAACGAAGAACCGGTTATGTTCCTGAAAGCATTGCAAGATTTCATTGACAAACGTCATGAAGAAATGCCCGAAGGCTCTTATACTACCAGTCTGTTTGAGTCGGGAATCAATAAAATAGCTCAAAAAGTAGGTGAAGAAGCTGTAGAAACAGTAATCGAAGCAACAAACGGTACTGACGAACGTTTGATCTACGAAGGAGCCGACCTTATTTATCACATGATTGTATTGCTTACTTCAAAAGGCTATCGTCTCGAAGACCTTGCACGTGAATTGCAGGAAAGACACAGTAGTACATGGAAGAAGCATTAAACAATTAAAATTTAATAATTAAAAATTAAAACGGGAGTCAGTATGGATGACGAGGCGTTGATTCAATATAAGAACGTAGAAATCCATCAACAGGAACTTTGTGTATTAAGCGATGTAAATCTGGAGCTGCACAAAGGAGAGTTCGTCTATTTGATCGGAAAAGTAGGCTCGGGAAAAACGAGTTTGCTCAAGACTCTGTATGGCGAACTGGACGTAATTGACGGTGAAGCGGAAGTGTTGGGTTATAACATGCGTTCTATCAAACGTAAGCATATCCCGCAACTGCGTCGGAAATTAGGCATTGTCTTTCAGGATTTTCAGTTGCTCACAGACCGTACTGTATACAATAATCTGGAATTTGTACTTCGTGCCACAGGCTGGAAAAACAAACAGGAAATCCAAGATCGTATTGAAGAAGTGCTTCAGCTGGTGGGAATGTCCAACAAAGGTTATAAGCTCCCGAACGAGCTTTCCGGTGGCGAGCAACAGCGCATTGTGATTGCACGTGCCGTACTCAATTCTCCTGCTATTATTCTAGCGGATGAACCGACCGGAAATCTGGACGTAGAGACCGGTAAGGCCATTGTAGAATTGTTGCACAATATCTGTGAATCCGGTTCATCCGTAGTGATGACGACGCACAATTTGCAATTGCTGAAAGAGTATCCGGGCAGGGTATATCGTTGCGCCGACCATCAGATTGTAGATGTGACAGCCGAATACATGCCCAGACAGAGAACAATAGAAATAGATTTAAATATAGATAACTAAAACAGTAACGAAAATGAAAGTTTTAAAGTTTGGAGGAACTTCCGTAGGTTCTGCTCAGCGCATGAAGGAAGTAGCCAAATTGATTACCGATGGTGAACAAAAGATTGTTGTTCTCTCTGCTATGTCAGGAACAACAAACACATTGGTGGAAATTTCGGACTATCTGTATAAGAAGAATCCGGAGGGTGCCAACGAGATTATCAATAAGCTGGAAGCAAAATATAAACAGCACATTGATGAACTTTTTGCAACCCAGGAATATAAACAGAAAGGTCTTGAAGTTGTCAAATCCCACTTCGACTACATCCGCTCCTATACTAAAGACCTTTTCACTTTGTTCGAAGAGAAAGTGGTTTTGGCACAGGGAGAGCTTATTTCTACGGCAATGGTAAACTTCTACCTGCAGGAATGTGGCGTGAAGTCTGTGTTGCTTCCGGCTTTGGAATTCATGCGTACTGACAAGAACGCAGAACCGGATCCTGTATATATTAAGGATAAATTGCGCGCACAGCTCGATCTCTATCCGGATACAGAAATCTACATTACACAAGGTTTCATCTGCCGCAATGCTTACGGTGAGATAGACAATCTGCAACGTGGTGGTAGTGACTATACTGCTTCTCTGATTGGAGCCGCAGTAAACGCTTCTGAAATCCAGATTTGGACAGATATCGACGGTATGCATAATAACGACCCGCGTATTGTTGACAAGACCGCTCCGGTGCGTCAACTTCACTTCGAAGAAGCAGCCGAGTTGGCTTACTTCGGTGCAAAAATCCTGCACCCTACCTGCATCCAGCCTGCTAAATATGCCAATATCCCTGTTCGTCTGTTGAACACAATGGATCCGGAAGCTCCGGGCACACTGATTTCCAACGACACGGAAAAAGGTAAAATCAAGGCAGTAGCTGCAAAAGAAAACATTACTGCGATCAAGATCAAATCCAGCCGTATGTTATTGGCTCACGGTTTCCTGCGTAAGGTATTCGAAATCTTCGAAAGCTATCAGACGTCTATCGACATGATCTGTACTTCAGAGGTAGGTGTATCTGTAACAATCGATAACACGAAGCATCTTAACGAGATTCTGGATGACTTGAAGAAATACGGAACTGTAACCGTTGATAAAGAGATGTGTATCATCTGCGTTGTAGGTGACCTTGAATGGGAAAATGTCGGTTTTGAAGCGAAAGCTCTTGATGCGATGCGGAATATACCGGTGCGAATGATCTCGTTCGGAGGAAGTAACTACAATATTTCCTTCCTCATTCGGGAGTGCGATAAGAAAGTAGCTTTACAGTCGTTGAGCGATATGCTTTTCAACGACAAATAAATCCACAAATAACACGAGCGCTTTTACCGAACTGATAAAAGCGCTCTTTTTTAACCAACTAAACAAGTTTTTCGAATTATGAAGGGAATATTTCCAATCGATAAATTCCGCACTTTGCAGACACCTTTCTATTATTACGATACCAAAGTGCTGCGTGATACATTGTCGGCTATTAACCAGGAGGTTGCCAAATATCCTAATTATTCAGTGCATTATGCTGTTAAAGCCAATGCCAACCCGAAAGTACTTACCATTATCCGTGAGAGCGGAATGGGAGCCGATTGTGTGAGCGGCGGAGAAATCCGTGCCGCTATCCGTGCCGGATTCCCTGCCGATAAAGTTGTTTTCGCAGGAGTCGGCAAAGCAGATTGGGAAATCAATCTCGGACTGGAGTATGGCATCTTCTGTTTCAATGTCGAGTCTATCCCCGAACTGGAAGTAATCAATGAATTGGCTGCTGCTCAAAATAAGATTGCTAATGTTGCTTTCCGTATCAATCCCGATGTTGGCGCACATACCCATGCCAATATAACTACCGGTTTGGCAGAAAACAAATTCGGTATCAGTATGCAGGACATGGACAAGGTGATAGACGTAGCACAAGAGATGAAAAACGTAAAGTTTATCGGTCTTCACTTCCACATTGGCTCGCAGATTCTGGATATGGGTGATTTCGTAGCCCTCTGCAATCGTGTCAATGAGTTGCAGGACAAACTGGAAGCACGAAGAATCCTGGTAGAACATATCAACGTAGGTGGTGGTTTGGGTATTGATTACGGACACCCCAACCGTCAGGCTATCCCGAATTTCAAGGATTACTTTGCTACCTATGCCGGACAATTGAAATTGCGTCCTTATCAGACATTGCATTTTGAACTGGGACGTGCAGTGGTAGGTCAGTGTGGTTCTTTGATATCCAAAGTCCTCTATGTAAAACAAGGAACACGGAAGAAATTTGCCATCCTTGATGCAGGTATGACCGACCTGATCCGTCCGGCTTTGTATCAGGCATTCCATAAAATGGAAAATATAACTTCCGAAGAACCGTTGGAAGCCTACGATGTAGTAGGACCGATCTGTGAATCGTCAGACGTTTTCGGAAAAGCGATTGACTTGAACAAAGTGAAGCGTGGTGACTTGATCGCCCTTCGTTCTGCCGGTGCGTACGGTGAAATAATGGCTTCCGGATACAACTGTCGTGAACTGCCGAAAGGATATACTTCCGACGAATTGGTGTAAGTAAAAAATGAACTGCTACAATCAAAATGTGAATGTAGTTTAAAAATATAGGGTGCATGGAACAATTTTAACTGAAAGCGTGTTATTTTTGTAATGAGTTCAAAAAGAAACTACATTAACAACTTAATAAAAAATACGATTATGATTTCAGAAAAATTACAGAATGCAATTAACGAACAGATTACTGCTGAAATGTGGTCTGCTAACCTGTATTTAGCAATGTCTTTCTATTTTGAGAAAGAAGGTTTCAGTGGTTTTGCTCATTGGATGAAAAAGCAATCTCAGGAAGAAATGGGACATGCTTATGCAATGGCAGATTATATCATCAAACGTGGAGGAACTGCTAAAGTGGATAAAATAGATGTTGTTCCTAACGGATGGGGTACACCTCTCGAAGTATTCGAACACGTTTACAAACATGAATGTCATGTTTCTCAATTGGTAGACAAGCTGGTAGACGTAGCAGCTGCTGAAAAGGATAAAGCAACACAGGATTTCTTGTGGGGATTTGTTCGTGAACAGGTAGAAGAAGAAGCTACAGCGCAAGGCATTGTTGATAAAATCAAGAAAGCCGGTGATACCGGAATTTTCTTTGTAGATTCACAACTGGGACAGCGTTAATGATGCTACTCTGAAAAATAGTTCTTTATTATACATAGAAGCTGCCTGAATTTTTGTTCAGACAGCTTCTTTTTTTTCACTTATTTGGCTTATGTTCGAAAATAAACTACCTTTGTATTACGAGTCAGAGAGAAATTAATCCCGATTATTATAAATGAATGGTGTGAATAGAGGAATTTTTAGATTGCTCCCTATATTTTTATTGCTCTTTTTGGGGGTGAGCAGTTGTTCTCAAAAAGAGGAACGGCGTATTTTAGTTATCCACTCTTATGAGGAGACTTACGCGGCTTATCCGGAATTCAACCGGATGATAGCGGAGCAATTTGAGAAAGAGAAAATAGATGCTGATATCCGTACCGTTTATTTAGATTGCGAGTCCTATTGGGAAGAACCGGAGTTGGAGCGAATGCGTTTTCTGGTTGATTCCGTTTCGAAAGACTGGCGGCCGGAAGTGATTCTGGTGAATGAAGACCAGGCTACCTATTCATTGATGAAATGTGGGGTGCAGTTGGGCAAAGAAGTACCTGTGGTTTTTGGTGGTGTCAATTACCCGAATTGGGGATTGCTGAAACGCCATCCTAATGTGACGGGTTTCCATGATAAGATCGCCTTTAATAAAAATGTCAGTGTGGCAAAAGAACTTTTCGGTGAACACGTCCGGTTGTTTACCATGCTCGATACCACTTATATCGATAAACAAATCAGAAGAGATGCAAAGGAACAGTTTAAAGGTCATAAAGTGACCGGATTCATCGATAACCCCGAACTTTCTCTTGAAGAACAGATACGTTTAACGCAGGAGGAAGGTTATACTCGTTTCATGGCTATTCCTTTACGTAATGCCAGAAATCATTCGGACGCCACCTTTATGTGGGTGTTGAACAGAAGCTACCGAGATCAATGTTATATTCAGCTGAAACGGGATTATACTACCATTAATATTGGAAGCATCTGTGGCAGTCCCAGTCTGACAGCCATCAATGAAGCCTTCGGGTTTGGTGAGAAGTTGCTGGGTGGATACATCACTTCGTTGCCTATTCAGGTGGAAGAAGAGGTGAAAGCAGCCGTTCGTATATTACACGGTGCGAGTCCGGCGGACATGCCTATTGTTGAAAGCCGGAAAGAGTATGTTGTTGATTGGAATACAATGACGCAAATAGGTTTGAGTAAGGAAAGTATTCCTGCTAAATATCGTATTATCAATATTCCGTTTAGTGATAAATACCCTTTGCTGTGGGGAATTTCAGTCGCATCGTTCATTCTTATACTAATTATTCTTTTCGCTTCTCTTTGGTGGCTATACCTTCGGGAACAGATGAGGAAAAAGCAGGCTCTTATAGCATTGGCTGATGAAAAAGAAACATTGTCATTAGCCATTGAGGGTGGAATGACGTATGCCTGGAGATTGGATAACGGTTGTTTTGTTTTTGAAGATGCATTCTGGGCGTCGCAAGGGTTAAATCCCAGACAACTTTCGTTTAAGGAATTCATGAGCTTTATCCATCCCGACCATTGGGAAGGAGTGAAGTTCAACTGGCGAAATCTGAAAAGTGCTCATAAAAAGATTGTGCAGGAGCTTTGTAACTTCGACGGCAAAGGCTATCAGTGGTGGGAGTTCCGTTATACCACCAAACAGCTACCTGGAGGCGAATATAAAACTGCAGGTTTGTTGCTTAATATACAGGATATAAAAGATCGTGAAGAAGAATTGGAAGCAGCACGCTTATTGGCTGAAAAGGCGGAATTGAAACAATCATTCCTCGCAAATATGAGCCATGAGATACGTACTCCGCTTAATTCAATCGTTGGCTTTGCCAATATACTGGCATTGGAAGATGGATTGAGTTCCGTAGAACGCGAAGAGTATATCAGTACTATTAACAAGAACAGCGAGTTATTACTCAAACTGATTAATGATATCTTGGAACTTTCCCGTATCGAATCAGGATATATGTCTTTCTCATTCAAGAGATGCAAGGTGAGAGAGTTGATTGACGATATCTATATGACACATCAGGTTCTGATTGCTCCACATTTGGAATTCCTGAAAGAAGTGGATGATACACCTCTGGAAATCAATGTGGACAGGGAGCGCTTGATACAAGTTCTGACAAACTTTCTGAATAACGCCTGCAAGTTTACGGAAACCGGATATATCAAATTAGGATATAGTTATCTGCCGGATGAAGGCAATGTGCAGATTTATGTCGAAGATAGCGGAAGAGGGATTCCACGAGAAGAACAACGGATGATTTTCAGCCGTTTCTACAAACAAAACGAATTCTCGCAGGGAGCAGGATTGGGACTTTCTATTTGTCAGGTGATTATAGAGAAGCTGGGTGGAAAGATCGAACTCAAATCTGAAGTAGGCAAGGGAAGCCGCTTTACGGTTATTCTTCCTTGCCGGGTGGTATCTTGATAATGATAGACTTTAACGGGAATACGAACAATCTTATTTCTTGTTTTTTCCTTTCTCCATCGTTCCCAGGTAAATCTCCAGTGAACGGGTGGAAATCTGTATTTCGCGGAAAGATACGCCTAAAGAAGCTATCAGCAGAATCAATGCCAATCCGAATACATAAGCAGAGAATAATTGAAGCCCGATATAAATAAGGAACATGCTGACTACACAGAAAAAAAGGCTTGCAATACCTAGTCCTTGCATTCTACGGGTCAGGTTTAACCGTTTCCGTAGATTCTCGATTTGTGCTTCAGTGATATCCGAAGGGTTTTCCATGTAGCGGTCACGCAGTTGGCGCACAAGTTGGGCATACGATAAGAAACGGTTAGTATAAGCCAGCAATATCAATGAAACTGCCGAGAAAAGTAGGGCAGGAGTAGTGAGAGTCAATTCTTCCATAATCTTTTTTTTATAGTCAAGTAGCGGTTCAAAATTCATTTTATAAAAGAGAATTTTTTGGCACGGGTTACACGGATTTCACGGTTTTAGAAATATGCTTGCATAAAGCAACAGCGTAATCTGTGTAATCCGTGCCTAAAAATGGATGCTGCGAGTAAACCTTGCCCCGGAGTTATTCCGCTTTCAGCACATTAAGCTCTTTGCCTACCTTGATAAAGGCAGCGATGCACTTGTCAAGATGTGCTTTCTCGTGCCCTGCAGAGATTTGCACACGGATGCGTGCCTGATCTTTCGGCACTACCGGATAATAGAAACCTGTCACATAGATACCTTCCTCCTGCATACGTGCAGCGTAAATCTGGGATAACTTCGCGTCATACAACATAACGGCACAGATAGCGCTTTGTGTCGGTTTGATATCAAATCCGGCAGCCGTCATCTTATCGCGGAAGTAGTTTACATTCTCAACAAGTTTATCATGTAATGCATTGCTCTCTTTCAGCATCTTGAAAACTTCAAGGCTGGCACCAATGATGCCCGGAGCCAAAGAATTCGAGAACAGATACGGGCGGCTGCGTTGACGAAGCAAATCGATAATCTCTTTACGACCGGTGGTGAAACCTCCCAGTGCACCGCCAAAAGCCTTACCTAATGTTCCGGTATAAATATCTACCCGTCCATGAGTCTTATACAACTCGCTTACTCCATGCCCTGTGGCACCTACCACACCGGCAGAGTGTGACTCGTCCACCATTACCAGTGCATCGTATTTCTCGGCAAGATCGCAAATCTGATCCATTGGAGCTACATTGCCGTCCATAGAGAACACACCGTCCGTCACAACAATACGGAAACGTTGTGCCTGCGCTTCTTGCAGACATCTTTCCAAGTCCTTCATGTCAGCGTTGGCATAACGGTAGCGCTTTGCCTTGCAAAGACGTACTCCGTCAATGATAGAAGCATGATTCAGAGAATCCGAGATGATGGCATCCTCTTCAGAGAAAAGCGGTTCGAATACACCGCCGTTAGCATCGAAGCAAGCGGCGTACAAGATCGTGTCTTCCGTTTGGAAATACTCCGAGATGGCAGCTTCCAGTTCTTTGTGTATATCTTGCGTTCCACAAATGAAGCGGACGGACGACATTCCGTAACCACGGTTATTCATCATTTCCTGCGAAGCCTTAATCAATCGCGGGTGATTGGATAATCCTAAGTAATTATTTGCACAGAAGTTCAGCACTTCCTTACCTTTTACAGTGATGGCAGCTTGCTGCGCACTTTCAATCAGTCGTTCTTCTTTATAAAGTCCGGCTTCCTTGATTTCAGCCAATGTTTGGCGGAGATATTCTTGCATTTTACCGTACATAGTGTTTGGGTGATTAAGTTATATTGCAAAGGACACAATTTTTCTTGGAATAACAATGTCTTTTTGATTAAAATCTGAAAAAAAAGTGCTTACTTTGCGCACTATTTAAGCTTGATATTCTAAGTCAGAAGAAAAAATGGAACACATTTTGATTATTGGAGCTACCGGACAGATAGGGTCGGAGCTAACGATGGAGCTACGTAAACGTTACGGAAATGCAAATGTAGTAGCAGGTTATATTCCGGGTGCAGAACCTAAAGGGGAATTAAAGGAGTCCGGACCGTCGGCAATTGCTGATGTAACGGATGGAGAGGCGATCGCATCTGTGGTAAAAGAGTATCACATCGATACAATCTATAATTTGGCTGCTCTGCTGTCCGTAGTTGCCGAGTCGAAGCCCAAGCTGGCCTGGAAAATAGGTATCGATGGATTATGGAATGTATTGGAAGTGGCACGCGAACAAGGATGTGCAGTGTTTACTCCGAGTTCTATCGGTTCGTTTGGCGCTAGTACGCCTCATACGAAAACACCGCAGGATACAATTCAGCGTCCGCGCACCATGTATGGAGTCACCAAGGTAACGACCGAGTTGCTAAGTGATTATTATTTTAATAAATATGGTGTTGATACCCGTGCTGTCCGTTTTCCGGGCATTATTTCGAATGTGACCCCTCCGGGAGGAGGTACGACCGATTATGCTGTCGATATTTATTACTCGGCAGTGAAAGGAGAAAAATTTGTGTGCCCCATTAAGCAAGGCACTTTGATGGATATGATGTACATGCCGGATGCGCTGAACGCAGCAATTACGCTGATGGAAGCTGATCCGACAAAATTGATACACCGAAATGCTTTCAATATCGCCTCGATGAGTTTCGACCCGGAGACGATTTATCAGGCTATCAGGAAGCATGTGCCGCAGTTTGAGATGATCTATGATATAGATCCTTTGAAACAGCGCATTGCCGATAGCTGGCCCGATAGTCTGGATGACACCTGCGCTCGTGAAGAGTGGGGCTGGAAGCCGGCCTACGATTTGGAAAGCATGACGGTAGATATGCTTGAAAAGTTAAGAGAGAAACTAAAATAATGAAAAAACTAATTGTAGGGGTCATGTTGCTCGGTATACTGGGTGCTTGTGGAAACAAGAAAACAAACATTGACCCCTTCGCATCTATCACAAAAGAAGTGGATTCTATCCGGCGGGTAGCCGATTCTATTCACTGTGATGAATCGCCGGAAGATCCGCAACCTATACAGGCAGATGAATCTTTCGATGATTTTATCTACAATTTTGCTTCCGATGACGTGTTGCAGCGTCAGCGTGTGAAATTTCCGTTGCCTTACTACAATGGAGATAAAAAAACGAATATCGAGGAGCATAACTGGAAGCATGATGACTTGTTTACCAAACAGCATTATTATACGCTTCTGTTTGATAGAGAAGAAGATATGGATTTAGTAGGAGATACCTCCCTCACTTCCGTACAGGTAGAATGGGTGTTTGTGAAAACACGAATGGTAAAGAAATACTATTTTGAGCGTATCAAAGGTGCATGGATGCTAGAGGCAATTAATCTGCGTCCCATTAAGCAAAATGATAATGAAAATTTCGTGGAGTTTTTCGGACACTTTGCCGCAGATAGTCTTTTTCAGAGTAAGCGTGTGTGTGAGCCTCTGGCTTTTGTAACCACCGATCCGGACGATGATTTCTCTATTCTGGAGACCACCCTCGATCTTAATCAGTGGTTCGCTTTTAAACCGGGACTTCCTGCCGATCGTCTTTCTAATATCAATTACGGGCAGCGGAATGACGATGATTCGCCAACGAAAATTCTGGCGTTGAAAGGTATCGGTAATGGTTTTTCCAATATCCTCTATTTCCGTCGCAAAGCCGGGGAATGGGAATTGTATAAGTTTGAAGATACAAGCATTTGATGCAGGTAGTAATACGCTACAAGAAATAGCCTTGCTGTTAATGATATAACAGTATTTGCCGGCTTATAACGAATAATGATATAACTTATAATTAAAAATATATGTATTCTCTTTTACCCTACAATACATTCGGTATTGATGTCAGTGCCGCTCGTTTTTTAGAGTACACTTCGGTTGAAGAACTGAAGAAGCTGATTGTGCAAGGTGCCGTTACGACACCTTTTTTGCATATTGGTGGTGGCAGTAACCTGTTGTTTACCAAAGATTACGACGGGTTGATATTGCATTCCCGCATTGAAGGAATCGAAGTGACGGAAGAAGATGACCGCTTTGTATCAGTGCGAGTGGGAGCAGGGGTAGTATGGGATGACTTTGTAGCCTATTGTGTAGAGCATGGATGGTATGGAGCAGAGAACCTGTCGCTGATTCCCGGTGAGGTGGGGGCAAGTGCAGTGCAGAATATCGGAGCCTATGGCGTTGAGGTGAAAGATCTGATAACGGCTGTGGAAACAGTGAACATTCAAGCTGAAGAACGCGTTTATTTAGTAGAGGAATGTGGATATACCTATCGCAACAGTATCTTTAAACGTCCGGAAAACAAAGCGACCTTTGTCACTTATGTTCGTTTCCGATTGAGTAAAGAAGAGCATTATACATTAGACTATGGCACCATTCGTCAGGAGCTTGAAAAATATCCGTCGTTGACACTTTCTGTTGTTCGGAAAGTGATTATTGCTATTCGCGAGAGCAAGCTGCCCGATCCGAAAGTGATGGGTAATGCCGGTAGTTTCTTTATGAACCCCATTGTGCCGAAAGAAGAACTGGAAGCCTTGCAACAGGAATATCCCCGCATACCCTACTATGAGCTGGCCGACGGCCGCGTAAAAATTCCGGCAGGATGGATGATTGACCAATGCGGTTGGAAAGGAAAAGCCTTGGGACCGGCTGCCGTGCATGATAAACAAGCACTGGTGCTGGTGAATCGTGGCGGAGCAAAAGGTAGTGATATTATTGCACTTTCAGATGCAGTTCGGGCTTCTGTTCGTGAGAAGTTCGGTATTGATATCCATCCGGAAGTCAACTTTATAAATTGAGAATAAACAAGTGAAAGTAAGAATTATAGGAAGTGGAACATCGACGGGAGTACCTCAAATCGGCTGTACATGTCCGGTTTGTACTTCTTCCGATCTGAAAGATAATCGATTGCGTGCCTCTGCTATTGTGGAGACAGATGACGCGCGGATTCTGATAGATTGTGGTCCCGATTTCCGGACACAGGTATTACATCTCCCTTTTGAGAGGATAGATGGTGTGCTCATTACGCACGAACATTATGACCATGTAGGCGGACTGGATGATTTACGTCCGTTTTGCCGGTTCGGTTCCGTGCCTATTTATGCGGAAGATTATGTAGCGCAGGGATTGCGTTTGCGTATGCCCTATTGCTTTGTCGACCATCGTTATCCGGGTGTTCCCGATATTCCTTTACAGGAAATTTCGGCGGGGCAATCCTTTTCTATAAATCACACGGAAGTGCTTCCTCTGCGTGTGATGCATGGCCGACTGCCGATTCTGGGGTATCGTATCGGGCAGTTGGGGTATATCACTGATATGTTGACCATGCCCGAAGAATCCTATGAACAATTGGCAGGAATAGATGTTTTGGTAATGAATGCGCTTCGGATCGCCTCGCATCCTACTCACCAAAATTTGGAAGAAGCATTGGCGGTGGCCCGACGTATTCAGGCAAAGAAGACATACTTTATACACATGAGTCATGATATGGGCTTGCATGCGGAGGTTGAAAAGAACCTTCCGGAAAATATTCACCTGGCGTTCGACGGATTGGATATCTATGTTTGATTATCGGTGAAATTTTTAGCAAAAGTTTTGTTTTCTTTGTAGAAATTATTATTTTTGCACCTAGCCGATAAACAGCGAATATTATGAAACTTCGTACGATAGTGAAAATAGCGATCACATCTTCTGTTGTACTTTTGTGCTCAGGTTTCGCATTGTACTCTTTTTTTAGACTGTCAGCAGCTGAAGGGCAGAAAGACTTTAATCTTTATGAACTGGTGCCATCCACAACTTCAGCAGTATTCGTTACTGATGACGTGCTCGAATTTGTAGCAGAAGTCGATGAGCTGACTTGCAGTAAAAATCAGCAATATCTTTATGTATCCAAACTCTTTTCTTATCTGAAACAGAGTCTTTACGCCCTTTCAGAAGATACTCCCCACGGTTTAAGCCGGCAAATGAATCAAATGTTGATTAGTTTCCACGAGCCGGATAACGAACGTAATCAAGTGCTCTATTGTAGATTGGGAAATGGGGATAAGGAGTTGGTAAACAGATTTGTACGCAAATATATATCCTCACTTTATCCGCCGAAAACATTTATTTACAAAGGAGAAGAGATAATTATTTATCCAATGGCGGACGGTGATTTTCTTGCCTGCTATCTGACATCCGATTTTATGGCATTGAGCTTTCAGAAAAAACTGATTGAAAACGTTATTGATGCGTATAAAAGTGGAAAATCATTGGCTGATGATTCTACCTTTACAGGAATACGTGCTCCGAAAAAAAGTGCGGCGGCCGCTACCATCTATACCCGTATGCAAGGGATGATGGGATGGACGGAATTTGACATGAAAATGAAAGATGATTTCATCTATTTCTCCGGCATCACTCACGATGCAGACACTTGCTTTGCGTTTATAAACCAGCTTCGCCAGCAGCAATCCGTCAAGGGATTTCCGGGAGAAGTGTTGCCATCTACTGCTTTCTATTTCAGCAGGCAAGGGATTACGGACTGGGTGTCTCTACTTTCTTATGGAAATGCCCAGGGACAGAGCGTGCCTGCCCGCACGAGTGAAGTGCAAAATAGGGATAAAGAGTTTTCACGCTATCTGATGGAAAATGCCGGGCAGGATTTGGTTGCCTGTCTCTTTCAGCGTGAAGATACTTTGCAGGGTGCAGCGGCAGTCTTGAGCCTGTCGGTGGCAGATGTAACGGAAGCCGAGCGAATGCTTCGTGCTCTTGTTAATGCCGCTTCGGCGGACGAAGGAAGAAGAAATCCGCGTATAACTTTTTGTTATACTGTAAATAAAGCATATCCTATCTATCGGTTACCTCAAACAACATTGTTTGAACAACTAACCAGTTTTGCGGAACCAACTTTGGATGTATATGCAGCCTTCTATGGCGGGCGCTTGTTGCTCGCTCCTGATGCGGATGCTCTCGCGCATTATATTCGCCAACTGGATAAAGGTGAGGTGCTCAATGGAGCGATGGTCTATCAGACAGGCATGGATCATTTGTCCGATTCCTACCATTTTATGCTGATGGCGGATTTCGACCACATATTCCAACAATCAGAAAATCACGTTCGTTTTGTACCGGATTTCTTTCTGCGCAACGCCGACTTCTTCCGTCATTTCACCCTCTTTGTTCAGTTTGCCTGTGCAGATGGAGTGGTATATCCTAATATTGTTTTGAAATATAAATCAGAATAAAAAATCATCGTTTGTCTGCGATCATTTTTCTGAAAACCTCCATAGCTTTTGGCTGGATTATCCATAAACTTTGCCTGCTTCCTCCATACATTTTCAAGATGCTGTTTATCGTTTTTTTTGCTCCATTGACCCATACTTTTTTGTGTGCGTTCTGCTTTTGGAGAAACGCCTTTTTGTTTTTTTTCTTTTTGCATTTTTGCCGTTTTTATATGTGTGCTTATAATAGTCCTATGGTCAGCTTATTATGAGTGATTTTAACATTTGAATCTGTAAAATATACAGAAAAATTCACAGAAAATACGTAAAATATACAGAAAAATTCATCCCCCATTATAAACAAAGAAATAAATAAAAAAACTTCTTCTTCTGAAGATGAAAAAGAAGAAGAAAAAGATTTGTTTTTTTCGGGAGAAAAGGAGATAAAAAAACTCCCGATGGAGTTTAATCCTATCGGGAGTTTTTTATGCTTATTCATCGAACGAATGACTTTCGGTTTAGAATGGCAGATCGTCTTTGGCATCGCCCGGAGTAAATTCCGGCATAGCCGACGGAGCTGGAGGAGGAACGGGAGAACCGGAAGCCATTGGAGCACCTGTGCTAACACGCTCTACTTTCCATGCGCGGATACTATTGAACCAGCGATCATTCCACTGACGGGCGTCAACGTCGAATGATACAGTCAATTCTTCGCCCATTTGAATGTTGAACTGCTCGATTTTGTCTGCGCCAAATACGTCGAAGCACATTTTACGTGGATATTGGTCGTGGTTTTCGATAACGTACTCTTGTGATTTCCACTCGTTGCCGCTAGTTTTTGAAACTCCGCCTCTCGGGGGGAGGATAGCGATGATTTTTCCTGTAAATTCCATTGCGATAATTTTAAATTCTGCGGCGAAGTTACAATTTTTTAGTAATATCCCTCGCACAATACCTGTTTTTTTCTTTTGTTTTTATTGGGCAGCCCAAATCTTTTTTCGTAACTTTGTGCGATAGAACATTTAAAACTTAAATACACGAAAATATATGAAATTTATCGTTTCAAGTACTGCTCTTTCCAGCCATTTACAGGCCATCAGCCGTGTTATTAATTCAAAAAATGCGCTGCCAATTCTCGATTGTTTCCTCTTCGAACTGGAAGACGGAACTTTGTCTGTGACTGTATCCGACAGTGAAACAACGATGGTGACTACCGTAGAAGTGAATGAAAGCGATACGAACGGGCGTTTTGCCGTAGTAGCGAAAACATTGCTTGACGCACTGAAAGAAATTCCGGAACAACCACTCACATTCGATATCAATCCGGATAATTATGAAATAACGGTGCAGTACCAGAACGGAAAATACAGCCTGATGGGGCAGAATGCGGATGAATTCCCGCAATCGGCTACACTGGGGGATAATGCTGTCCGCGTGGAAATGGAAGCAAGCGTACTTCTGGGAGGTATCAACCGTTCGGTGTTTGCTACTGCCGATGATGAACTTCGTCCGGTGATGAACGGTATTTATTTCGATATTACAACAGAAGATATTACAATGGTTGCTTCGGACGGTCATAAACTGGTGCGTTGTAAAACGTTGGCAGCCAAAGGCAACGAGCGTGCAGCCTTCATCCTTCCAAAGAAACCGGCTACATTGCTAAAGAATCTTTTGCCGAAAGAACAAGGCGCAGTGACCATCGAATTTGACGAACGCAACGCTGTATTCATGCTTGAAAGCTACCGGATGGTTTGCCGCCTGATTGAAGGACGTTACCCGAACTACAACTCGGTAATTCCACAAAACAATCCGCACAAAGTGACCGTAGACCGCCAACAGTTGGTAGGAGCTTTGCGCCGTGTGTCTATCTTCTCGTCACAAGCCAGCAGTTTGATTAAACTTCGTATGCAGGAAAACCAGATTGTGATTTCCGCACAAGATATTGATTTCTCTACTTCTGCCGAAGAAACACAAGTTTGCCAGTATGCAGGTGCTGCAATGAGTATCGGTTTTAAATCGACGTTCCTTATCGACATACTGAACAATATTTCGGCAGATGAAGTAGTCATCGAACTTGCAGATCCTTCACGTGCCGGAGTAATCATCCCGGTAGAGCAGGAAGAAAACGAAGACTTGCTGATGCTGCTGATGCCGATGATGCTAAATGATTAATGTTAATTCACCACAGAGGACGCAGAGGACACAGAGGATAAATTTGAATATTTATTAAATAACCCTCTGTGTCCTCTGCGTCCTCTGTGGTGACTCAATAAAATAAACAGAAATGAAATTAAACCTGAAAAATCCCATTGTTTTTTTTGATTTAGAAACAACCGGAACCAATATCAACACAGACCGAATTGTTGAAATCTGCTATCTGAAAGTATATCCGAATGGAAATGAAGAAGCAAAGACATTACGTATCAATCCTGAAATGCATATTCCGGAAGCATCCTCTGCTATACATGGTATTTATGATGCCGACGTAGCAGATTGTCCTACTTTTAAAGAAGTAGCGAAAAACATAGCCAGGGATATTGAAGGTTGCGATTTGGCAGGATTTAATTCCAATCGTTTTGATATTCCTGTCCTTGCCGAAGAATTTCTTCGTGCCGGAGTGGATATTGATATGACAAAACGTAAATTTGTAGACGTACAGGTCATCTTCCACAAAATGGAACAACGCACCCTGTCTGCTGCCTACAAGTTCTATTGCGACAAGAATCTGGAAGATGCACACACTGCCGAGGCAGATACGCGGGCTACTTACGAAGTGTTGAAAGCACAGCTCGACCGTTACTCCGATCTTCAGAATGATATTGCGTTCCTGGCTGATTATTCAAGTTTCAGCAAGAATGTCGATTTTGCCGGACGCATGGTGTACGATGATAACGGAGTAGAAGTGTTCAACTTCGGAAAATATAAGGGAATGTCTGTAGCCGAGGTTTTGAAGAAAGATCCCGGATATTACAGTTGGATTTTGAATAGTGACTTCACGCTGAACACCAAGGCGGCATTGACAAAAATCCGCTTGCGTGAAATGAGTAATTTGATTACAAAATAATGCTAAAAGGAAAGAAAATAATTCTTGGAATTACCGGCAGTATTGCCGCGTACAAGGCTTGCTATATCATTCGTGGGCTGATAAAGCAAGGAGCGGAAGTGCAGGTCGTCATTACTCCGGCGGGAAAAGAATTTATTACTCCGATCACTCTTTCGGCTTTGACCAGCAAACCGGTCATCAGTGAGTTTTTTGCCCAACGTGACGGAACGTGGAACAGCCACGTCGATCTCGGTTTATGGGCGGATGCCGTATTGATTGCGCCGGCCACTGCCTCTACCATCGGTAAAATGGCCAACGGAATAGCCGACAATATGCTGATAACCACTTATCTTTCGGCAAAAGCTCCCGTGTTTGTTGCTCCGGCAATGGACCTCGATATGTTTGCTCATCCTGCCACCCAGAAAAATCTGGATATTCTGCGTTCCTATGGTAATCATATTATCGAGCCGGGGACAGGAGAACTAGCCAGTCATCTGGTAGGGAAGGGGCGAATGGAAGAGCCGGAGAATATCATCCGGGTATTGGATGAATTCTTTGCTTCGAGTGACGAACTGTCCAGAAAGAAAGTGATGATTACTGCCGGACCGACTTACGAAAAGATAGACCCGGTGCGTTTCATCGGCAATTATTCGTCCGGAAAGATGGGATTCGCGTTGGCAGAAGAATGTGCCCGTCGCGGAGCACAAGTGACCTTGATAACAGGTCCTGTGCAACTCAAAACGCAACATTCTGGTATCATCCGTGTCGATGTCGAATCTGCTGAAGAAATGTACAAAGCAGCGCAGGCTCATTTCCCGGATGCTGATGCTGGTATTCTTTGTGCGGCAGTAGCCGACTATCGTCCGGCAACGGTAGCCGATAAGAAGATTAAGCGGGAAAAAGAAGAAGAACTGACCCTGCATCTTCGGGCAACACAAGATATTGCTGCCTCTTTAGGAGCCATAAAAAGAAAACAACAATGCCTGGTTGGCTTTGCGCTCGAAACCAATAATGAGCAGCAGAATGCCGAAGGAAAGCTCGAACGCAAGAACTTCGATTTTATTGTGCTCAACTCGTTGAATGATGCAGGAGCCGGTTTCCGCCATGATACCAATAAGATAAGTATAATCGACAGGAAAGGTCGTACAGACTATCCTCTGAAGTCGAAAACAGAAGTAGCTCAAGACATCATTGATTGTCTGGTAGCTACCCTGTCTCCCAATTTTTAATTTTCAAATTTTAATTTTTAATTAATTTGTTACGTTCACTATACATTCAGAATTACGCATTGATAGAAAAACTGGATATCAGTTTTGAAACAGGCTTTTCCGTTATAACAGGTGAAACGGGAGCCGGGAAATCAATTATTCTGGGAGCGATCGGGCTCCTGCTGGGGCAACGTGCCGATGTGAAAGCGATTCGTCGCGGAGCTTCCAAATGTATTATAGAGGCACGGTTCGATATTGCTGCCTACGGTATGCGTCCGTTTTTTGAAGAAAACGAATTGGAATATGATGAAGAGTGTATTTTGCGTCGTGAGGTACAGGCTTCCGGTAAAAGCAGAGCATTCATCAATGATACTCCCGCTTCACTGGCACAAATGAAAGAGCTGGGCGAACAATTGATAGATGTACATTCTCAACATCAGAATCTGTTACTTAATAAAGAAGGATTCCAGTTGAACGTGCTTGATATTCTGGCACATAATGATGCAGCATTGGAGAAATACCATCTGCGTTATGGCGAATGGAAGCAGACAGAACGCGAACTGGCTGAATTAATGTCACTGGCAGAGAAAAGCCGTTCTGATGAAGATTATATCCGTTTCCAACTTGAACAGCTCGAAGAGGCCCATCTTGTAGAAGGAGAGCAAGAGGAATTGGAGCAGGAAGCCGAAACACTAAGTCATGCGGAGGAAATTAAAGCCGGACTTTACCGGGTAGAACAGTCATTTGTCTCGGATGAAGGCGGATTGCTTTCTTACCTGAAAGATAGTCTGAATACGCTGAATAGCCTGCAAAGAGTCTATCAGCCCGCTAAGGAACTTACCGAACGTATGGAGAGCGCCTATATCGAATTGAAAGATATTTCGCACGAAGTCTCTTCGCAAAGTGATTCCGTTGAATTTAATCCGGTCCGCCTGGAAGAAGTGAACGAACGGCTGAATCTGATTTATTCCCTGCAACAGAAACACCGGGCACAGACTCTTGACGAGTTGATAGCGTTGACGGATGAATATCGTAGCAAATTGTCCGACATTACTTCATACGATGAGCGTATTGCCGAGCTGACCGTTCGTAAAGAGGAACAATATAAGCAAGTGAAACAACAAGCAGAACTGCTCACCAAAGCCCGTACGAAAGCTGCGCGTGAAGTGGAAAAGCAATTGGCTGCCCGCTTGATTCCGTTGGGGATGCCGAATGTTCGTTTCCAGATCGAAATGGGACTGAAGAAAGAGCCGGGATTGCAGGGAGAAGATACAGTCAACTTCCTGTTTTCTGCCAATAAGAATGGTACCTTGCAGAATATCTCTTCCGTAGCTTCGGGAGGTGAAATTGCCCGTGTCATGCTTTCTATCAAAGCATTGATTGCCGGAGCCGTGAAACTGCCGACTATCGTATTTGATGAAATAGATACCGGTGTCTCCGGTGAAATAGCCGACCGCATGGCGGACATGATGCAGGAAATGGGCGACCGGAACCGTCAGGTAATCAGCATCACCCACTTGCCGCAGATTGCTGCCCGCGGACGTGCACATTATAAAGTATATAAGAAAGACAGCGATACGGAAACAAACAGTCATATCCGCCGTCTCACCGATGAAGAACGAGTAGAGGAAATAGCTCACATGCTTAGTGGCGCCACTTTGACCGAGGCCGCCCTTAGTAACGCCAAATCCCTGCTTGATGCTAAGTAATTAATGGCTAAATTGATTCATTCAAAGTAGTTGTTGAGGTAGTGAATTGTTAAGCGGTAACTGATAAGTAGTAAATTGTAAATAGTAAAATAGTAAATCAAATAGATGTTGGATAAAAGTGAAATGATTTTCGGTGTTCGTGCCGTGATAGAAGCCATTCAGGCAGGTAAAGAGATTGATAAAATTCTGGTAAAGAAAGACATTCAGAGTGATCTTTCCAAAGAACTGTTTGCTGCTTTGAAAGGGCTGATGATACCGGTTCAGCGTGTTCCGGTAGAACGTATTAACCGCATTACCCGGAAAAATCATCAGGGAGTGATTGCTTTCATTTCTTCTGTGACTTATCAGAAAACGGAAGATCTTGTTCCTTTCTTGTTCGAACAAGGGAAGAATCCGTTTTTTGTTATGCTGGACGGAGTGACCGATGTACGTAATTTCGGAGCCATTGCCCGTACCTGCGAATGTGCAGCTGTCGATGCAGTGATTATTCCTGTCCGTGGGAGTGCGTCTGTCAATGCTGATGCCGTGAAAACATCGGCAGGAGCGCTGCACACGCTGCCTGTGTGTCGTGAGCAGAACCTTCGTTCAACGCTGCAATATCTGAAAGACAGTGGTTTCCGCATTGTAGCTGCTACCGAGAAGGGAGATTACGACTATACAAAAGCCGATTATACAGGACCGCTGTGCATCATTATGGGAGCGGAGGATACGGGAGTTTCTTATGAAAACCTTGCGCTCTGCGACGAATGGGTGAAAATCCCGATGCTGGGCACCATCGAATCTCTGAATGTTTCCGTGGCTGCCGGTATCCTAGTTTACGAAGCTGTGAAACAAAGAAATAATGACTGATATGAAGAAGATTTTAATTCTACCTTTACTGCTTTTCTTCCTGATGCAGGGAAGCATGGCGCAAACTCCCAAATGGGTAGAGAAGGCAAAACGTGCAGTCTTCTCTGTGGTGACTTATGACAAGAATGATAAAATGCTGAATACCGGAAACGGATTTTTTGTATCCGAAGATGGATTGGCTTTATCAGATTATACTCTTTTTAAAGGAGCCGAACGTGCGGTGGTAATCACTTCCGAAGGCAAGCAGATGCCGGTTAGCCTGATACTTGGAGCGAATGATATGTATGATGTCATTAAGTTCCGTGTGGCTATCACCGAGAAGAAAGTGCCTGCGCTCATTGTGGCTAAAACAGCTCCGGCAGTGGGAGCCGATGCGTGGATGCTTCCTTATTCTACACAGAAAAGTATCGCTTGCGTTACTGGTAAAGTGAAAGAAGTTTCCAAAGTAGCCGGAGAATATCATTACTATACATTGGGTATGCAGATGAAAGATAAGATGGTGAGCTGTCCGGTGATGAACGCTGAAGGTCAGGTATTTGGTATTGCGCAGAAATCATCCGGCATCGATACGGTGACCACTTGCTACGCGGCAGGAGCAGCTTTTGCCATGTCACAGAAAATCAGTGCTCTTTCTTTGGGAGACGCTGCTTTGAAAAAGATTGGCATCCGGAAAGGCCTGCCCGAAACGGAAGACCAAGCATTAGTGTACTTGTTTATGGCATCTTCGAGCCTGTCAGGCGACGATTACGAAAAGCTGTTGGATGATTTCATCCGTCAGTTCCCTGCCAATGCGGATGGTTATCTTCGTCGTGCCAATTATTATGCAGCTAAAGGTAAGGACGACCAGACTTGGTATGATAAAGCAGTTGCCGACTTTAATCAGGCTTTGAAAGTAGCCCAGAAAAAAGATGACGTATATTATAATATAGGTAAGCTGATATATGCTTATCAATTGTCGAAGCCGGAAAAAACGTATAAAGACTGGACGTATGACACTGCTTTGCAGAATGTTCGTCAGGCAATCGCCATTGATCCGCTGCCTATTTATATTCAAATGGAAGGCGATATACTGTTTGCCCAGCAAGACTATGCCGGTGCTTTGGCAGCTTATGAAAAGGTAAATGCCAGTAACATTGCTTCTCCGGCCACTTTCTTTAGTGCTGCCAAGACGAAGGAACTGGCGAAAGGTGACCCGAAAGAAGTCGTAGCTTTAATGGATAGCTGTATTGCCCGTTGCCCGCAACCGATCACAGCAGATTTTGCTCCATATTTGTTGGAACGTGCACAGATGAACATGAATGCCGGCCAGCCACGGAATGCAATGCTCGATTATGATGCTTATCATACAGCAGTCAAAGGAGAAGTGAACGACGTATTCTATTACTATCGCGAACAGGCCGCTTTGAAAGCACGCCAATTCCAACGCGCCTTGGATGATATAGTTAAAGCAATCGAAATGAATCCGACAGACCTGACCTATCAGGCGGAACATGCCGTTGTAAACCTGCGTGTAGGACGTTATGAAGAAGCTATTCAGATTTTGAATAATATACTGAAGGCTGATCCTAAATATGCCGAGGCTTACCGCTTATTGGGGCTTTGCCAGATACAGTTGAAGAAGACAGATGAAGCTTGCGGCAACTTCAAGAAAGCGAAAGAACTGGGTGATCCAAATGTAGATGAGCTGATTACCAAATACTGCAAGTAAGAGATTGCCTCTTCGAAAAACAACATAAGTAAAAATGAATCCCTGCCAACTCGAAAATTGGCAGGGATTCCTCGTTTTTGGGGACGTTGTATAAAAAACTCTCTCTCTTTTTTTTTATTTTTCCCCACTTCACTTGTTAAGCTCAGGTTGTAGGTTTTAATGATATATGGTTTGATTTCCCTTTTTCCCCTCTTTTATAAGTTAAATGCACGCTTATTGAAAATACTGCATGGCTTCACTTATTTTTTTTAGAAATTATTCGATTTTCGATCTAAAACAGCGACTAAATTTAAAAATGTGCTTCATTTTATCTATAATCTTACTATATTCCGCACGTTTTTTAATAACACTTATGAGATAAGTTATAATTTATGGAAAAAAATCGATTTACTATTTGTGCAAACAATTACATCGATTGTTTGCGACAAGAGGGGCGTTATTCTACGGCCCACGTGTATAAACACGCTATTCGTTCTTTTTCGCAGTTTTGTGGGACCCAATCCATTACCTTTAGTAGGATAAACCGCGAAACTCTAAAGAGGTATAGCAACTATCTGTTGGCTTCCCGTTTGAAGCCTAATACGATTTCTACGTATATGCGTATGCTTCGTAGTATCTACAATCGCGGAGTCGATGCGCATCAGGCTCCTTATGTACATGGCTTGTTCCGGGATGTATTTACCGGGGTAGACACACGTCAGAAGAAAGCCATCCCGCTCGGTGAACTTCACATGCTACTAAACAAAGATCCTCAATCGGAAAAGCTTCGCCGGACACAGGCCATTGCCAATCTGTTATTTCAGTTTTGTGGAATGCCTTTTTCTGATTTGGCCCATTTGGAAAAATCCAATTTGAAACAAGGTCTTTTAAAGTACAACCGTCTTAAGACCGGTACTCCTATGAGTATAGAAGTGCTGGAGTCAGCGCACAATGCAATCGGGGGATTATACAATAAAACCGATGCGCGGAGTCCCGATTATCCTGATTATCTTTTTCGGATATTAAGCGGAGCATATAAGAGAGATGAAGAGGAAGCTTATCGTGAATATCAGTCAGCCTTGAGACGTTTCAATAATGATTTGAAAAGCCTGTCCAGAAAATTAAGGATATCTTCATCCGTCACGTCTTACACGCTTCGTCATTCTTGGGCTACGACTGCCAAGTACAGAGGTGTTCCTATCGAGATGATTAGCGAATCATTAGGGCACAAATCTATTAAAACAACACAGATATATTTAAAGGGTTTCGAATTGGAAGAAAGAACAAAGGTTAATAAATTGAATTATTCTTACATATGTAGTTTTAAAATGTTCTGATTAATATTATTAAAGCATTATGGGTTAGGGACTTAATGCTGGTGTTACTTCTTAGGTAACGGAAATATATTCGCTACAAAGATAGGTAAAAATATTAATAGCAAACAAGCAAAAAACTTCTTTTTTTCCTTTTTCTCTCAAATATGCAACATGAATCTATCTGAACATGAAAGATAACGTCTTCATGCTCAAGGGATTTTTATTACCTAAATTCAAAAAAGTCTTATATTGAATGTTAGGTACCCGCTTTTATATTCCCTCATAATCGATTTTTTTCCTTTTTTCACTGCTATGTGTATCCTATATGTGTGTTTTCCGTTACCTAAGAAGTAACGGAATCACATGGGGTAAAAAAATATGATTTTAACGAAACCAAAATCAGTAAATGCCGGGCCTATTAGTGGGACAGGGGAAGGCGTAGCACACTCAAAACGCTGGTATGTAGCACTCGTTCGAATGCATCACGAGAAGAAAGTATCCGAGCGTTTGTCTAAGATGGGAATTGATTCTTTTGTTCCCGTTCAGCAACAAATTCATCAATGGAGCGACCGTCGAAAGATGGTTGATACAGTCTTACTTCCAATGATGGTTTTTGTTCATGTCAATCCAAAAGAGCGTATGGAAGTCCTGAGCTTCTCCACGGTCAGCCGTTATATGGTGATGCGTGGTGAAAGCACTCCTGCCGTTATTCCTGACGAGCAGATGGCGCGTTTCCGTTTCATGCTCGATTATTCCGAAGAAGCAGTCTGTATGAATGATACTCCACTGGCGCGTGGTGAGAAGGTTCGTGTGATAAAAGGTCCTTTGAGCGGCCTTGTGGGCGAACTCGTGACTGTCGGCGGTAAGAGTAAGATTGCCGTTCGTTTAAATATGCTTGGCTGTGCCTGTGTAGATATGCCAATCGGTTATGTAGAACCCACAAAGATTTCTAATGACGACACAAAAAAACTTTAACGTATTTCTATTCATTCTTCTGCTGGGAGTTTTTTCTCCCCTGATGGCTCAAACCATGAGCGACTCCCAGGTACTTGAATATGTCAAGGATGGCATCCGCCAGGGGAAAGAACAGAAACAATTGGCTTCTGAACTGGCACGTAAGGGTGTGACCAAAGAACAAGCTATGCGTGTGAAGCAGCTTTATGAGCAGCAGAACAATGTCAATGCTTCCAACGCTACCGGTACGGATGTCAATGAATCTCGTCTTCGTGAAGAAATGAAGGAGAACACCTCCGATATGCTGGACGACCATCCGAGCACTCAAGACCTCGCACGTGGTAATCAAGTTTTCGGAAGAAACATCTTCAATACTCGTAACCTGACTTTTGAACCCAGTGTCAACATCGCCACACCTTTAAATTACCGTCTGGGTCCCGGTGACGAAGTGATCATCGATATCTGGGGAGCCAGCCAAAACACTATCCGCCAACAGATTTCTCCTGATGGCACGATCAACATTCAGAAAATAGGTCCCGTCAACCTGAACGGCCTGACTATTTCTGAAGCCAATGACTATCTCAAAAAAACATTAAACAAGATATATAATGGTCTTAATAATGCGAACGATCCCACTTCGGACATCCGTCTGACTTTGGGCAGCATCCGTACTATCCAGATCAATGTGATGGGTGAAGTAGTCCAGCCGGGCACTTACTCCCTCTCTTCCTTTTCTACTGTCTTTCATGCGCTTTATCGTGCTGGTGGAGTCAGTGACATAGGTAGTCTTCGTAATGTTCAGCTGGTACGTAACGGCAAAAACATCGCCACGATCGACGTCTACCAGTTCATCATGAAAGGCAACATTCAGGATGACATTCGTCTGCAAGAAGGTGATGTCGTGATTGTTCCCGCTTATGACGTATTAGTTAAGATCGATGGAAAAGTGAAACGCCCAATGCGTTTCGAAATGAAAAAGGATGAAAGCCTATCCACTCTTATCAGCTATGCCGGTGGGTTTGAAGCCGATGCCTACACCCGTTCTTTGCGTGTCGTACGCCAGAATGGGCAGGAATATGAAGTAAACACAGTCAAAGACCTTGACTATAGTGTCTATAAAATGAGAAACGGTGATGTTGTAACCGCCGAAGCCATCCTTAACCGCTTCATCAACAAGCTTGAAATCCGTGGAGCCGTTTATCGTCCCGGCATCTACCAGTTGAATGGAAAACTGAATACAGTCCGTGAACTGGTAAACGAAGCTCAAGGCCTGACCGGTGATGCTTTCTTGAATCGTGCCGTTCTCTACCGTCAGCGTGAAGACTTGACTACTGAAGTTGTCCCTGTAGATATTAAAGCCATTATGGATGGTACTTCCCCAAACATCATCCTGATGAAAAACGACATTCTTTATATTCCGAGCATCCATGACTTGGAAGATAGAGGTGATGTCGTGATTCACGGCGAAGTAGCTAAACCTGATTCCTATCCTTATGCGGATAATATGACTCTTGAAGATTTGGTCATTCAGGCCGGAGGCTTGCGTGAAGCCGCTTCTGTAGTCCGTGTGGATGTATCGCGCAGGATCAAGAATCCCCGTAGTACAGTGGATAACGATACTATCGGTCAGATATATACATTCTCCCTGAAAGAAGGCTTTGTCGTCGACGGCACACCGGGTTTCGTTCTTCAACCTTATGATGAGGTTTATGTTCGCCGCAGTCCGGGTTATCAGGCTCAACAGAATGTGGTTGTTGAAGGTGAAATCCTGTTCGGAGGCTCATACGCTATGACCAGTCGTGAAGAACGCCTTTCAGATTTGATCAATAAAGCTGGAGGTGCTACGAATTATGCCTATTTACGCGGTGCCAAGTTGACTCGTGTCGCTACTGCAGGTGAGAAGAAACGTATGGGTGATGTGATCCGCTTGATGAGTCGACAACTAGGTGAAGCTATGATGGACTCTTTGGGTGTTCGTGTGGAAGATACTTTTAGTGTTGGCATTGACTTGGAGAAAGCATTAGCTAATCCTGGCAGTACAGCGGATATTGTCTTGCGTGAGGGTGATGTGATTTCTATTCCGAAGAACAATAATACAGTTACGATCAATGGTGCTGTGATGGTTCCTAATACGGTTTCTTATATAGAAGGACAGAAAGTTGATTATTATCTGGATCAAGCTGGTGGTTATTCTGAGAATGCGAAGAAGAGTAAGAAGTTCATTGTTTATATGAATGGCCAGGTAACTAAGGTAAAAGGTAGCGGTAAGAAACAGATTGAACCGGGTTGTGAGATAATTGTGCCTAGTAAGGCTAAGAAAAGGACTAATATGGGTAATATCTTAGGTTATGCTACTACATTCAGTACTTTGGGAATGATGGTTGCTTCTATCGCTAATTTAATAAAGAAATAACGAATATCTTTTATGGTTACTCTGATGGAACAAAAATCTGAAAAAGAGATAAAACAACAACAGGATATTTATACGGATGAAGAGAACGAAATCGATCTGATGGATCTTCTTCGTAAGGTTATAGGTATTCGTGAGAAGATCTATAAAGCTGTCGGTGTTGGTTTGCTAATTGGTATTGTTGTTGCGATAAGTATTCCTAAACAATATACTGTAACAGTTACTCTTTCTCCAGAGATGGGTAGTGTTAAAGAAGGTGGTTTGTCTGGTTTGGCCGCTTCTTTTTTAGGAAGTGGAGTTACTATGGGTGATGGAACTGATGCTTTGAATGCTTCTTTATCTGCCGATATCGTTTCTTCTACTCCTTTTTTAATGGAACTTTCTGCAATGAAAATACCTGTACCGAGAAATGAAGTTGTGACATTGGATACTTATCTGGATGAAGAATCTTCTCCTTGGTGGAACTATGTTATCGGACTTCCTGGTATGGTAATTGGTGGAGTGAAGTCATTGTTTACTGAAGATGAGGAGGAAGTCATGTCTTCCGATAAAGCAAGTCAAGGTACAATCGAATTATCAAAGAAGGAGTTGCGGAAGATTAGTACTTTGAAGAAAATGATAACCGCTTCTGTAGACAAGAAAAACTCCATGACTTCTGTAACAGTAACCTTTCAAAATCCTATGGTTGCTGCAGTCGTTGCTGATTCTGTAGTGAACAAATTGCAGGAATATATCATAGACTATCGTACTTTTAAAGCAAAAGAGGATTGTCTTTATCTGGAGAAACTATTTAAAGAACGTCAACAGGAATATTATGCCGCTCAGCAGAAATATGCTGATTATCTTGATTCTCATGATAACATAATTTTGCAGAGTGTTCGTGCTGAACAGGAACGCTTGCAGAATGATATGGGTTTGGCTTATCAGGTATATAGCCAAGTGGCAAGTCAGCTTCAGATTGCGAGAGCTAAAGTTCAGGAGGAGAAACCTGTATTTGCTGTAGTAGAGCCTGCAGTAGTACCATTGGATCCTTCAGGAACTAGTAAGAAGATATATGTTCTAGTATTTATCTTTCTTTGTGTGTGTATTGTTATATTTTGGAATTTATTGGGAAACGATTTTTTTAATAAACTTAAAGAAATTCGGGCTTAATATATCCATAAGCGAAGTACCATGGTATCAACAACAAGTCAAATAAATAAAGTCGTAGAATTTATTGCAGTTTTGGGAGATTTGATCATTCTAAACTTGTGTTTGTTCTTTCTCCTTTTCTTTTGGGAAGAAACATTTATATCTTTACCTTTTTCTTGCAGAGTCTCATGGATGATGACTTCGTTAAGCCTCTGTTACTTGGCATGTTCGGCGTCTCGTGGGAGAGCTTGGAATAGTCGGGCTATTCGTGCTGACCAACTTGTGGTACGTGTGTTGAAGAATATTATAATATTCTCTGTCTTTTGGGCATGTATTATGGCTTTTAGTGGAATTTCAATAATATCTCCTCTATTTTTTATTATCTATTTCTTTATTCTTTTTACTGTATTAAGTGTCTACCGGATTATTATCCGTCGTTCACTGATTGGTTATTGCGCAAAAGGCAAACATAAAAGTTATGCTGTTTTTATTGGTGGAGGAGATAATATGCATACATTATATGAGGAAATGGAGAGTTCTTTGGCGAGCATTTATGAGGTTGTCGGTTATTTTGATATTGCCCCGAATGATACTTTCTCATCTCAATGCCGCTATTTGGGCAGTCCTAATAATTTTGCTGATTTTATGTCTGAAAAAAAAACTGTAAAACATGTATTCTGTTCTTTGGCAATGGATCAGGGTCGTTATAATGTCCCCATTATAAACTATTGTGAGAACCATTTGCTTTATTTTCATGGTGTTCCTAATGTGTGTAAGGGGTTTCCACAGCGTATTTGGCATAGCATGATTGGTAATATGCCGATTTTGAATTTGAGATATGAGCCGTTAAGTAAAGTGGAAAATCGTTTCTTAAAAAGAATGTTTGATATTGTGTTATCTGGGATTTTTCTAATTACTATTTTTCCTTTTATTTACCTTATTGTAGGAACTATCATAAAATTGACTTCTCCTGGTCCTGTGTTTTTTAAACAAATGCGAACTGGTTTGAATGGTAGAGAATTTAAATGCTATAAGTTTCGTTCTATGAGAGTGAACAAAGAAGCAGACAAGAAGCAGGCAACAGTTGATGATCCCCGAAAAACCCGCTTTGGAAACTTTCTCCGTCGTTCTAATATAGATGAACTCCCACAGTTTATTAATGTCTTTAAAGGTGAGATGTCTATAGTTGGACCTCGTCCTCACATGTTAGCTCATACGGAGACTTATGCTCGGTTGATTGATAAATATATGGTACGCCATTTTATTAAACCGGGGGTGACCGGTTGGGCACAAACACATGGCTTTCGTGGTGAAACGAAAGAACTGTCTCAGATGGAAGGACGTGTTCAGGCTGATATCTGGTATATGGAACATTGGACAATTTTGCTTGACTTATATATTATTTATAAGACCATAGCGAATGTGATTATTGGGGAGAAAAATGCGTATTAAATTTAGTATTAGTCTCTTTTATATTACTTAATTTTGAGAAGTTACTTATCTGATTATTGTGAACAGTTTGTTCCATTCGCTTATGTCTCTTTTGACATATTTGATACGTTGATGTTCCGCACAGTATCCGATTTTACGATGATACATCAAATGGTTGCTAAGTTGTACAGAGAAAAATATGGTATTAGTCTTCCTTTATATCCCAAACAACGTTTGGATGCCGAAATTACAGCAAGGAATGTTTCGGGAAAGAATGAAGTAAATATGGATATGATATTTGAGTATTTGTCCGATTACTCAGAAGAGGAAAGAAATAGATTACGTTTTTTAGAAGAAAAATGCGAAATTGATAATTGTGTAGGTAATCCACTTATGATTGAGGTTTGGAAGTGGTGTCGAGATAATGGTAAGAAGATAGTTATTATTACGGACATGTATTTGCCGCGAAGGGTGCTAAATGCAATATTAGCTAAAATTGGGGTGGATTATGATTGTCTTTATATATCAGGAGAAGAGGGAGTTACAAAGAGAACAAGTGAATTGTTTGCTGTTGTCCTTAGAAAATTGAATATAAAGCCAACTCAAATCATTCATATCGGAGACGATCTTAATAATGATATTAATATGCCTAGGATGAAAGGTATAACTTCTTTATTGAGATTATCTAAGGAAAGTAATGTTCTGCCATATATAAAAGTTGAACAATATAATTCATCTTTAGAAAAAGATCATTTATATAGTTTATTGTCCCGTTATTGTTCGAATAAAGAACCTTTAAGTGCGGAACAGCGAATAGGATATACGATTTTAGGTCCTCTTATAGTGGATTTCTGCCAGTGGTTACATGTGATTAGAAAAGAGAATAATCTTCATAAACTTTTTTTTGTAGCACGAGAAGGTTTTTTTATCAAGAAGGTATATGAAAAGATGTATCCTCAAGAGGCTAGTGATTTGATGTATATTCGTTTGAATAAAAATACTTTAAGATTGCCTTTGCTTAGTATGCATAATTCTTGTGAGTACTTTATGAAAGCTAAGGTTGGACGTTTAATATATGATTGGAAACTAATTTTTGACTTGCTATATATAAGTGATTATGAATCAGCAAAGCATTTTGTAACGTTACGTACAGGATTTGATGGATTTCATGAAACTATGACTTTAAAAGAATTAGAATCAGGGAAGTATAATGAAATTTTAATTTTACTTTTCGAATTTCAAAGAGATATGATTGAAGAGCAGTGTTCACTACTTGATGAATATCTCATGTCATTGGGGCTTTTTGAAGGTTCTGTAGGTCTTGTAAACAACAGTATCAATGGGAATGGGCAATCTATGTTAATAGATTATTTATTGTCTAAGGGGAAAGATTGTGATATATTAGGACTTCAGTTTATTAAAACTTCAAAATGCGAAAAGTTGTTGAAAGGAAAATGTAGAGCATGGCTTACAGAAAGTAATATTAGTGAGTTTAGTAAGACGAGATTTTATTCTAATTGTTTATTGATGGAGCATTTGATGTTTGAACCTTGTGGAACTTCAATACGCTTTTATAGGCATGGAAATAAGGTGGAGGTATTATGTGCTCCGCCTCGTACTGAACAGAAGGATTTTGAAAAGATCGCTAATATTCAAAAATACGCATTAGAATTTGTTGATGATTATACCAGCCATGTAGGAATTTCATTGGATATGGCCGGGTTTTATGGTTATTTTAATATGCTATGTCATCCACTTTATGATGATGCGGCATTACTAGGACATTTGAATGATGACGATATGGATGGTGATAAAAAAATATCAGATACAAGATTTCCATTTCGTTTTAAATATCTTTTTTCAAGAGATATACCATTTGACATCACTTGGCGTGAGGGCTATTTTACATTAAAGAATATATCTTGGTGGGGGATAAGTTTATATTTAATTTCTGTTAGATTACAATTTTATAAGCAAATAGTCAAGAGTTATATTAAGCGAATAGTCTTCTTGAAGTGATACAGTAGCTAAATATGATTGTACAACAATCAAAGCTATGAATAGATTATACGGAAAGATTCTAAAGTCGATTTTTAGATTATGTCATCACAATACACAATATCAAATAAAAAGAGAATAGCAAAGAATACTTTATTCCTCTATATCCGTATGATGCTTATCATGGCGGTGTCATTGTATACATCTCGTATTATTCTCAATGCTTTAGGAGTTGTGGATTATGGAGTTTATAATGTTGTGGGAGGTATGGTGGTGATGTTTGGTTTTCTCAATTCAGCATTGGCACAGGCTAGTCAGAGATATATCGCTTATGGTATTGAGAAAGATTCTGTAAATATGCAAATAAGAACTTTCTCTATGCTTTTTAATGTGCATATTATTATAGCGATAGTCATTTTGGTACTCTGTGAAACCATTGGACTTTGGCTTTTCTATAACAAATTAGTTATTCCTGAGGAGAGAATGGTATCTGCTTTTTGGGTTATGCAGTTTTCTATTATCTCTTTATTGGTTTCTGTTACGCAGGTTCCCTATAATGCATCCATATTTGGTCATGAAAAAATGAATGCATATGCTTATATAAGTATAATTGAAGTCTTTCTTAAATTAGGAGTGGTTATTGCTATTAAGTATTGTTTTGAAGATAAACTAATAGCTTATGGAGTATTAACAATGGGGGCTAGTGTGATAACTGCGCTATTATATAGGTTCTACTGTGTGCGAAAGTTTTCAAACTGTCATTATATTCGATATTGGTCATCAAAATTGTTTAAGGAATTATTTGGTTATACAAGTTGGAGTCTAATAGGTAATTTAGCTTGGACATTTAATAGTCAAGGGATGAATATTCTTATCAATATATTTTTTGGTCCGGTTTTTAATGCAGCTCGTGGAATTGCCTCTTCAGTAGAGGCTGCATTATCTTCCTTCCTTTATAACTTTACAACTCCTTCTATTCCTCCAATTATTAAAGCATATGCAGTTGGAAACATCAAAGAAATGATTAATTTAAATTTTAGAAGTTCGAAATTAGGTTTCTTGTTATTTATGTGCTTGTCTCTACCTTTGATAAGTATAATAAATAATATCTTATCAATATGGTTAATAACACCTCCGCCTCAATCCAATATATTTTGTATATTGTCACTTATTTATATTCAATGCAATGCTATGTCAGGAACTTTGCAAAATGTGGTGCAGGCTACTGGCAAAGTAAAGATATTCCAGATTTCAAATGGGTTACTAAAATTATTAGCATTGCCTGTGGTATACGTAATTTATAGATGTGGAGGGGATGTGGTAACTTATCTTTGGGTATTGATTATCTTTTCTATAGTCGGATTATTTGTGCAACTTGAAGTTGTTAATCGTTTAATAGTAGAGTTTCACATCTCGGAATTCTTGAAATCTGTGATTCTTCCTGCATTAGGTGCATATATCTTACCTTTGTTGCTATCACTCTATTTATGGCAGTGGGATTGGTCTTTTATTCAAGCAATAGGAATAGTAGTATTGATGATATTGATTTGTTGCTTATCTGTTTGGTATATTGGTTTTACACTTTATGAACGAAATTGGATAGTAAATATTCTAAAAAGTAAAATCAGAAATCGTTGAGGTAAAAAAATAGATTAAAGTGAAATAGTACTTGGTGCTTTGTGATATTGTATTGAGTGATTTTATGTAAGTATGATAGAAGTTAAGTCTAAAAATGAATGCTGTGGTTGTGGCGCTTGTATTAGCGTTTGTAATCATAGAGCAATTTCATGGACATCTGATTCTGAAGGTTTTTTTTATCCACAAGTAGATAAGAATAAATGCATCGATTGTAAATTGTGTGATAAAGTATGTCCTTTTATCAACCAATATTCAACTAAAATTAATGTTTCATTAGCTTATTTTGGAAAATGTAAATATGAACAAATACAGATAAATAGCGCAAGTGGTGGGTTATTTCCGGTTATTGCTAAAGCTATTTTGTCAAAACAAGGATTTGTTTTTGGAGCTTCTTTTAATGTGAATTGGCAAGTCGAACATGTTTGTATTAGTGATGAAAATGAACTTTGGAGATTGTTACGGAGTAAATATGTTCAAAGTGATAATAGACGCTCTTATTACTTAGTAAAAGAAAAGCTCTCAACAGGAAAACAAGTTCTTTATACTGGGACACCGTGCCAATGCTTATCTTTGAGAAAATATCTAAAAAGAGATTATAACAATTTACTTATAGTTGATGTAGTATGCCATGGAGTACCGTCACCTATGGTTTGGAATAAATATCTTATAGAACAATCTCAAAAAATGAATGAAAGAGTAGAAGCAATATGTGATATAAAATTTAAATATAAAGATGAGATTAAATACCATTGGATGCATCCTGGTTTTGTTTTGAGATGGGATTCTGGGAATGAACTAAAATGTTATGGTAATGAAACATCTTATGAAAACGGCTTTTTATCAAACCTATTTGTCCGTCCATCGTGTCATAAGTGTAAGGTTAGAAGATTATCGTCTGGTTCTGACTTAACAATAGGTGATTATTGGGGATGTGATAAGTTGTTTCCAGAGCAGATTGATAGGAGAGGCGTGTCTGTTCTTTTTGGTAATACGGACAAGGGAAGAAAGTTTATTCAAACTGTAAGTGATGATGTTATACTTAAACCTATTAAAATGGAAGAAGCTACCATATATAACCCGAGAATTTTGTATAGTAGTAAACCTCATAAAAGACGAAAAGAATTTTATAGAAATATGTCAACTTATGAATTAGATGAATTGGTTCCACGCTTACTTAGAATTACAAAAGGAGATCGTTTAGTTAATAGTATGATGTGGGTTATGCGAATAGTCAAAAATACATTAAGGAAGGGACTACAAAAATTATAATGAGAAGAATTGCTATAATTTCCTCTTATGCTTGGATTAAAGTAGCTAATAACTACGGAGCTTTGTTACAGTACTATGCATTGCAGCAATATTTGAATCGTAAAGGTTACTATGCGTTTTGGATTAGGTTTGAACTTTACAATACAAGTTTAAAGAACACGATTGTAGGAAGTTTCAAGAAGCTGCTTAAGGCGCCATTGGTTTATCTGTATACTTGTAGATGTCACAGAACTTTTATGAGATTTTGTAGTGATTATCTTAATATGTCAGAGCAAACGTTTAGTATTTATTCAGATAGTAAGTCCTATCCAATGGCAGACTATTATATAACTGGGTCAGATCAAGTATGGGGAGGTTGTCAGCCGGAATGTTTCCTTTCATTTGTGAGTGATAATAGTAAGAAAATAGCTTATGCGGCAAGCTTTGGAAAAGATGAAATAACACAAGATCATTTGGACATAATCACCCCATGGGTAAGACAATTTGCTAAGGTCTCTGTTAGAGAAGATAAAGGAGTAGAGATATGTAGAAGGATGGAGGTAGAAGCTCATCATCTTTTAGATCCCACTTTATTAATCGATGAGGACGCATATCCACATAGAGATAGGATTTTTAGTAGGCCGTATATTTTCGCTTATTTACTTAATTTGAAGAGTAAAGAGGATATTCGGTGGAATGAATTGAAAGAGTTTTCTACTTCTTGCGATCATGAATTGAAGTTGTGCGCTGTTCAAGGTACTCAATATTTGTTTAATCATTGTGATTTAGTCTATCCCGATCCTATAGAATGGCTCACAATGTATAAATATTCAGAATGTATAGTGACAAATACTTTTCATGGAACTATATTTGCTATAATCCATCGTAAACCTTTTTTGTGCATACTACAGAACGGAATATCTGCTAATCAGAATGTACGAATGAAGTCGTTGTTGAATGTCTTAGGGCTTGATGAAAGGATATTGAGCCAACATGATAACATAAAGGAGGCTATGAAAAGACCTATATATTGGGATGATGTTTTTTCAAGATTAGAATCATGGCGCTTAAGAACGGATACTTTTTTCTCTTTTTTATCATAGTATATTTATTTATGTTGTTTGAGGCATCAATACTATTATGAGATTATTGATACAGATATATGAAAATAAGAAATAACAGGTTGATTAATAAAGTCCTAAATGTGTATTGCAATAAATTTTGTGATGAGAATGAACACTTTGAGTTAAGATATGCTAGTTATCAAGATTTAAGAGATCAGGCAGCCAATGACTATGTCTACGAGTTATTAGCATCTAGTAAGCCGGTGATGATATCAAAATTTGGCTCAGTGGAATTGAGTAATTTAGTTTCTAGACATATTGATCAAACTACAGGCCTTACAAAAGATGTAATATATGATTTTCTTCATTATAAAAATGTTGCAATAGATTATAAAGGCTGGTTAAGAAACCTGTGTTCTAATGCTGGTTTTTTCCCTTATGATTTAGATTTAGGACTTCGCTGGTATCATTTGATGATGCAAGATATTAAAGAAGTGGATGTATTGGGCAGTTATATCTATGAGGAAAAATATGTTGCACAAAGTATGAATTGCCTTAAAAGGGTAAATATTGATGGCTATTTTTCGCCTTTTAGATGGAATAACCCTTGGTCTAAAGTGTTGAAAGGAAAAAAAGTACTTGTAGTTCATCCTTTTGTTGAGTCTATAAAATATCAGTATGAGAATAATAGGGAGTATCTTTTTGAAAATCCAGATGTACTTCCTGAGTTTAAAGAGCTTATTTTAGTAAAGGCTGTTCAAACACAAGCTGATGCTAAGGATTCACGCTTTAAGGATTGGTTTGAAGCTCTTCAATACATGAAAGATGAGATAGATAAGTGTGATTATGATATAGCACTAATTGGTTGCGGAGCCTATGGAATGTGTTTAGCCGCACATGTAAAACGGCAAGGAAAGCAGGCTGTACATTTAGCCAGCATGACTCAAATGCTTTTTGGCGTATACGGAAAGCGTTGGCTTGATTCAGAACCAGAGTATCGAAAATATATTAATGAGTATTGGATTCGTCCTGATAAAAATGAGAAACCACAGGGAGCGGATAGAGTAGAAGGAGGATGTTATTGGTAAATAGGATTATATATTATTGTAGACTGAGATATTTCAGCTCGGAGATAATTATCAAATCATCAAAATGTCTATAAATAAAATATTGAATAGGGGACACCGTATAGCTTGGCTCGATAATGTGAAGATGTTTGCTATGCTTTGGGTGATATTGGGTCATGTGATGACTATAGTGATTAAGACCAATGTTGATCTCTCTGGAGAAATAATGGAGCATTTCATTGTGGCATTTAATATGCCATTGTTTGTGATTATTTCCGGGTATTCGAATTTGAATACATTTAATAAAATTACAGAATGGAGAGAGTTGGTCGACTTCGTGAAGAAAAGTGTTATTCATATACTCTTGCCTGTAGTGACATTTTGTGTGATTGGGTTAACTCCAAATTTTATTTTTTCACCATTTTGGTTTCTGAATATGATTTTATATCTTATGATAGGATTTGCAGTAATACATTTTGCTGTTTATTCTATTAAGAGACAGCATTTGTTGGGGGTGTCTATTCTTTTATTTCTTTTATGTTTTATTTGGGTGAATAAAGTTTGGATAGGAGAGATGTGTACATACTATGCTGTTGGATTGTTATGTAAACAATATGGTATTTTTAATAAACCTAAGCGCCTAATTTTTCCTCTGTTATTAATATTGGGGATATTAATATTTGTAATATTCTGGTTGTTTGGTGTTTATACATGTAGTGAAAGTAGTTTTTATGTTTGTACTTTCACCGATCTACTGTTACTTGGTAGATTAGACCTGTGGGTTGAACGTCAATTATTAGCAGGAATACTGAGTGTAGCAATGATCGGTCTATTTATGAATTATGATGGCAAATATACGTTATTTAGTAAAATGGGGAGATATACTCTTTCTTTTTACTTATTCCATGCTATGATGCTTCGCCCTTTTGGTAACGATTTTATTATCAATATATTCCATAATACATGGTTTTACCAATATTTCTACGGATCGGAGGCTTTGAGATGGTGTGGGGCTTTTATCGTTTTTGTTATGATGACAACACTAAGTTGGGGACTAATTTGTATATGTAAAAAATGGAAATGGACACGTTTGTTTTGCTTAGGACAAAAAAGTAATTATTAGACTGTGAAACGAATCGCTATTATTGGAAATGCTTTTGGAGGTTCAACGACTTCTTTAGCGGAAGCTTTTCTTAACCAAGGTTATAAGGTGGATTTTTATCATCTTATCTCAAGGAAAAAGAATGTGTCATACGAGACCTTTGATTTGCCTCTTCAGGGAAGTTTGTTTTCTATAGTTCCTGTTGATTCCTTTGATTATGATGGCTTGAGAAGATTTATTCCATTTGCCAGAAATAAATGTTTCTCAATGTATCAAATATCAGCTATTGATTTATCCTTAATTGGAGTAAGACGTATCATTAATCCTATTTTGATGCTATATTATAGGAAACTTGCAAGACGAATTGTTGCACAAAAATATGATTTTGTTAATGTTATAGGTCAAAGTAAGTCAACCACCTTTCTTTCTGTTATTTTACACTCAAAAGGTGTTAACATCGTTCATTCTGTTCATGAGGTGTGCATGAACCACCAAATTGGTGATAGGCTTAGTGCTACTGTTTTTTATCTTATTGAAAAGAAGGTTCCTATTAATGTTTTTAGTCAAAAATCTGCTGAAGATTTGGTAAGATTAGCAGATAATAAGTCATTAAAATATTCTGTTATACCATTTTCGCTATTTACAGGTTACTTGGAATATAATGATATAGATATACCTGAGCTTAAAGGAGAAAAAGATTATGTTCTTTTCTATGGTTTTGTTGTGGATTATAAAGGATTGGATATGTTACTTGAGGCTGTTCACAAATTAATGAATAGAGGATTTACAAAGAAAATAGTGGTAGCTGGTGGTGGTAATGTAGACTGTCTTGCTACAATAAAGAAAGAGAAAAGTTTCATTGTGATCAATCGTTGGATAGAAAACGTTGAGATTTCTACACTGATTAGAAACTGCCATATTGTTGTTTGCCCATATCTTTCATCATCTCAAACAGGTATAACGCAAACAGTGTTTAACTTTGATAAGCCTATTGTTGCGACAAAAGTTCCTGCTTTCACAACAACAATTGAAGATGAGAAGACTGGCCTTTTGGTGGATATTAATGATGTTGAGATGTTTGCTAATGCTATAGTTAGGTCTTACAAAGATGTTAATTTATATATTAAAATGTGTGATGAAATTCGATCATTAAGACTAAAGACTAAATTAATGTGGAAAGATATAGTTATGAAATACGTGCAAAGTTATATTAACGGGTAATAATTATATGAGGAAGCTAGTAACTTAATTTAGAGGGAGATGGAAGAGATTAAGTTGTTATTTCATAAATATTCTCTAAAATAATATTATATGTATAGGTTTGCACTTAAGTTATAAAAATGCTGAAGTACCCCAGAAGCATCTTTGATTGATTAATAAGCTTTGAATAAATATAGTGGTAAATCTAAGAATTAAGTTATTTGATCCATAAATATCAGGGCGATAATGGAGTTGGACTAATAGCCTTATTATTTGTAATTGATTTGATATTAACCAATATTGTACAATGATAAAATATTATCTAGCAAAATCATTTTGTATTCCCCGCCGTTTTCGTATGTCATTCTACACCCTTTTCAACCGTTTTGTTTTTTGGATAAACGGAGTACAATTTGGTACTAATATGAAGGTATTCAATAGAATTTATCTTTCTATATATGCTAAAAGTAAAATTACAATAGGAGATAATTTTCTGTTTACTAGTGGTGAAGGTTTTAATCCTCTTTGTCGAAATATGAGAGGATGTATTTGTACACAGTTTCCAGAGTCAGAAATTATGATTGGTAACAATGTAGGGATGAGCTCTACTTGCATGTGGGCAAAGGAAAGTATCATGATTGGAAATAATGTGTTAGTAGGAGGAGATTGTATCATCATGGATACGGATTGCCATAATTTGGATTGTCAAATTCGTCTATCGAAGGCAATGGATGAACAAGGATTTGAATTAGACGGACATTCGGCTAAATCTGCACCGATTGTGATTGGAGATGATGTGTTGATAGGAGCACGATCAATTATTCTTAAAGGGGTCACGATTGGTGCACGGTCTATCATTGGAGCAGGGAGTGTAGTGACGAAAAGCATTCCTGCGGATTGTATTGCAGGAGGAAATCCCTGTAAGGTTATTAGGATGAGGTAATTAATAAGTGCATAAATTAGAACGTTGGTGAATAATAGGTTCAGAGATGAAGGTTGTTTGATAGCTGCTAATTCTGCTAGGGTTTGTGAAAGGGGAGGGATTTATATGATCGAAGATAAGTAGCAAGCTTCTTTAATTAAGGAAAACGATGAAATATATAAATAATAATAAAAGTATATTTGGTATATATCTAATTTCTCCAGCACTTAGTTTCATAATAAGCATTAATCGCATGTATAAAGGTGATTTTTCGGTATGTTGGATTGTACCTTTTGTCATGGCGACTTTTGCATATCTATTTCCTCCATATTCTGATTTTGCGAGAAATTTAGATTTGGTATATGAATTAAAAGATATGCCTGTAGAACTAGTGTTTTTAAGAAATTCAGATTTCGTTGTACCTCTAATAGAACGTTTCTTTGTCAAGAATAATATTCCCATAGAATTTTTTAGATTCATATATACATTTGTAGTCTATTATTGGATGAACTCAATATTTTTAGATCTGTATAAGAAGAGATGTTTGAGTATTAGGCAAGGTTTCTACCTTTGGTGTTTGTTGTTTCTGACTATATCTTTCTTTGCATATATAATTAATTTGCGTACTTTATTTGTTAATTACTCTTTGTTATACAGTATCTATAAAATATATTATTGTGGTAAGAATAGATATTACTTATTAGCTATTTTTGCAGGATTTGTACATTTTGCGTATATTCCTGTTGTAGGTATTTTATTTTTATCAAGATTTGTACGTTATGAATTAAGTCTTAGTTGGAAAGTAGTAATTTCTATTTTAATTATAGTTTTATCGTCTCTAGCAGAGATGAATTTTTTTCTTGATGTAGTTAGTGTATTGCCTTTAAATGACTTGATTGCTAAAAAAATAGAGATTTATACAGTTGGTGAATGGGGAGCTAATGGTGATTTGACAAAACATATGCACACAACTAACTATATTATTTACACGACACTGGCTAGCTTTAGCTTATATTATCTGTACATTGTTTATTTAAAGAATTATTGTTCGAACAAATATGAAGGGTACATAACTATACTTTTGGGACTTTTACTTTTTACATCTCCTGTTACATCTTTATTTACGAGATATTTAGCTTTCTTAAATTCTGCTCTTTTGTTGCATGTGATAATAGCATATTCAGATGGTAAAATACCAGGAAAGTATATACGAAACTTATTATGTTTTCAGTTATTCACCACTCTACTTAATGTGTATGCTAATTGGAATTGTTTAGTTAATGGTAATATTATTTTTTTGTTGTTACCTGTTCCTCTTGCTATTTTTCAGACTTATGACTTTCTAGAATGGTGTAAATTACGTCTTACTGATGATTTTAATGACTTTATTAATAAATCAATATTCTCAAGACAATGAAACAAATCATTTCAGTCATAACAATCTGTTATAATTCTGAATTGTCGATAGAAAGGACGATAAGGTCTGTCCTTTCTCAAACTTATACTAATATTGAATATATTATAATTGATGGGAAAAGTTGTGATGGTACAAATGCTATTATTCAGAAATACCAAGATAATATTTCGAAGTATGTAAGTGAGGAAGATTTGGGAATTTACAATGCTATGAATAAAGGATTAACTATGACTACTGGAGAATGGGTATGTTTTATGAATGCTGGTGATGTGTTTGTAGATAATCAAACAGTTGAAAGAGTTTTCTTTACTCCAATTCAAAATAATATTGATGTTATTTATGGTTATACTATTTGTAATAATAGAAGAATGAAATTAGATCCTTTTTTTTTGAAAAAAAAGAAATCATTTTCTATGGGTTTTTGTCATCAAAGTACATTCGTTCGAAGTGCTTTAGCAAAATCGATCGGATTTGATGAGAAGTATAAGATTGCTGCTGATTATAATATGATTTATACTATTTATAAACAAGGTAAAACTTTTTATAATTCAAATACAGATATCTCAATATTTGATAATACAGGTATTTCTTCATTGAAAAGTATTCCTTTACTAAAGGAGGTTGCAAACATTATTAGAGAAGAGAATTCTATTCTTTTTTATAAAGAATATGTAAAGATATTAGTTAAGCATATAGGAAAAAAACTAATATATATATTACGATGAAAATAAAGGTATGCTATGTGATTTCTTCTTTAAGTAATCAAGGACCTCCCAATGTTTTATATAATATTATTCAGTATATGGATTTCGAGATGTTTGATGTAAGTATTATTACGATGGTGCCTGAACAGAAGATAACACGTATGGAGGAGTTTCGTGAGTTACCCATTACAGTTGTACAGATGTCACCGGATAAGTACCTGAACCCCATCTCGATGTATTATGTTTTGAGAAAGGAAGTTAAGAAGATTAATCCCGATATTCTCCATACCCATTGTCCTAGATCACTATTTTTAGTTCCTTTCTTACCTAAAAAATATAAAAAGTATGAAACTGTACATATCTATCCTGGTATCCAGCAGAAAATAATGTATGGGAAACTGAAAGGTGCTATTGTTATTGCATTGAGCAATTTTTTTACTAAAAGAATGGATCTACCTATTGCATGTTCGGAAAGTGTAGCACAACAGTATTGGGACGAACAGCATTTTAAGATGATAGCTATTCCCAATGGTTGTTCTATGCCTTTATGGGGAGGAGATAAAAGGCAAAAAGAAAATATCCGGAATATATTAGGATTTAATTCAGGGCTAAGATATTTTATATTCGTAGGACGTTTTTCGAAAGAAAAAAATCCAGATATGATAATTAAGGCCTTTGAAGAACTTAGAAATGAAGGAATTGGTGTTGTATTGCTTGGTAGCGGTGATATGTACAATGAACTCAAAAGTCATGAATGTGATAATATTATCATTCCTGGATTTAAATCGAATGTTTATGACTATATGATAGCTTCTGATTATTATATTTCAGCTTCTGATGTAGAGGGGTTGGCCAATACTCTTTTAGAGAGTATGACTGTTGGGCTTCCTTGTGTCTTATCTGATATTCCGTCACACAGAGAAGTGATTACTAAAACTACTCAACCGATAGGCTTTTCTTTCAATAATAAGAACTTATCAGATCTTAAAGATGCTATTCACAAAGTCTTGGAGTTAGATATTGAATCTACTTCTTTGTATATCAGAGATTTATTTCAAAAGTATTATACTGCAAAGAATATGTCTGAAACATATCAAAAGGTATATGTAAAAAATCTAAAATAGCAATAATATGATTACAGTTTCTATAGTCACTTATAAGACGAAATTGGAGGAATTGGAGAAATGTTTGAATTCACTTAAATCTCCTCTTATTTCTCGTATATATATTGTAGATAATTCTAAAATGAAAGAGATTGCTGATTTTTGTCAGCAATACTCTAATGTTATTTATATTGCTAGTGATAACGTAGGGTATGGAGCAGGACATAATCAAGCCATACATTTGGTTTTGAAAACTGATGAAAAATACCATTTAGTATTGAACTCGGATGTATATTTTGACTCATCGATAATGAACGAATTAGCAGTATATATGGATGCTCACAAGGATGTAGCTCAAGTACAACCTAACGTAATTTATCCAGACGGTACAATGCAATATACTTGTCGGTTACTTCCGACACCTACTAATTTGATTTTCCGTCGTTTCTTACCTAGGTGGTTGGTAGAGAAAACTGACGATCGTTATCTATTGAAGTTTAATGATCATAAGACAGAAATGAATGTTCCTTATCATCAAGGTAGCTTTATGTTTTTCCGTACAGCTTGTTTTAATATGGTTGGATTGTTTGATGAACGATTCTTTATGTACCCTGAAGATATAGATATAACTCGTCGCATGCATAAACATTATAAAACGATGTTTTGGCCAGGTGTAACTATTGTTCATGCGCATCGTGCAGCTTCTTACAAGAGTAAAAAGATGTTGGTAATACATATAAAGAATATGATTAAATATTTTAATAAATGGGGGTGGGTATTTGATTCCGAACGTAAGCAGTGGAATCGTAATTTACTGAAAGAATTACATTATAAATAATCATCTTATATTAGATAACTAAAATCTTAATTATAATTATGGCTTATTTTATATTTGGCGGTTCTGGGTTTATCGGTACACACCTTGTTGTTCTAATTAATAATCTATATCCAAATACAAAAATTTATAATCTGGATATTGTGGAGAATAACCATGAAGGTAAATCTATGTATATCAACTGCGATGTTCGTTTTAATATAAACATTGACGTTCCTGTTGCTTCCGAAGACGTCATCTTTAACTTGGCAGCCGTTCATCGTACTCCGGGACATCCGGATCAGGCTTATTTTGAGACTAATATTCGTGGTGCAGAGAATGTATGTACTTTTGCTGAGAGGTTTGGGATAAAGAAAATAGTTTTTACCAGTTCCATAGCTCCTTATGGTGCAGCTGAGGATTTAAAAACAGAAGGAACACTTCCTACTCCGAACACACCTTATGGAATTTCTAAGTTGGTAGCTGAAAAGATACATACGATTTGGCAGGCTAAAAGGCTGAACGAACGACAACTTACTATTGTGCGTCCGGGTGTGGTATTCGGCAAAGGGGAAAATGGTAACTTTACCCGTTTGTATTGGGGGATCCGTGGCGGTAAGTTCTTCTATCCGGGCCGTAAAGATACGATTAAAGCTTGTATTTATGTGAAAGAGTTGGTTCGCTTTATGCTTTATCGTTTGGAGAATCATAATGAAGGAGTAGAGTTATATAACTGTACATATGAACCAGCTTTTACTATCGAGCAAATAGTAGAAACGATGAAAAAGGCTATGGGATTACAACGTACCATTGTCAAGGTGCCAGGAAGTCTTCTAATGACAGTTGCAAGTATTGTCGGTCCATTAGGAGGAAAGGCCCTAGGCATTTGTCCGACTCGTGTAAAGAAGTTAATGATCTCTACTAATATATGCGGAAAGAAACTGGCTGATTCAGGATATAAGTTTCATCATACATTTGAAGAAGCAATTAAGGATTGGTATAGAGATAATGATAATAAGTATTTGAGATGATTTTTCTGAAATAAATTGGGTATATAATAAATGTTGAAAATGTTGAGATGTAATAAACACGTGAGTGTTTCGTATGTTGAGATGAAGAAAAATGTAGGTCCCTAGTTTCATGCTATAAAAGCATGATTCCCTACATTGTGGATCAGAAATAGCACGACGGTGCCTTTCTGATCTACGCCCTGACATCGGAGGTTAAAGCCGATGTGAATTTCCCACTATATCAACTGTCTGTGAAGATCGTTGATATTTTTTGTACGCCCAGCATGGGCGTACGCTATAGGGTGTAAGTCCCGAACGAGCCCTGATAGTGGGAATCGTTAGCCAAGAGCAAGGGTATCCATGGTGACGCGGAATCTGAAGGAAGCTGGCGGCAAATACTCGGCCTTACGAATAGGAACTGCATATAAGGCTGAACATGGAGGACAAGTCTGCAAAACAAGACAAAGTCCGATAACTATCCGAATCCATGTGAAGTAAATGCAGAGGGCCCATGAGTTGAAAGCGTACGCTCTTATCTGGGGAGGTCTCACGGACATACATTACCAATAAGTAGTGTCTGGTTGAAACAAGATTTGCCGAGAGAAGTCAGCCGAGACCATATTACCGATGAGTGAGCATTGGGAAGGGTCGAACCATTATTAGTAACACCAATGAAGATTACCTTATGACGGGAAGAATGCAGAACGAATTGATGAGATTAGACCAGTCGGAGAGTAGGGTGGACCCCAAGGGTACGATCGGTTTGCAGACCTCTATGGGGATAAGCGAAGACGGAGTTACAGATTTTACTCTCCCGAAGGACGGACTGCTGGAGTTTATTCTCTCACCCGCCAACTTGAATGCCGCCTATAAGAGGGTTAAGGGCAACAAGGGCAGCGGTGGAATAGACGGCATGAGTACAGAAGAATTGCTTCCTTATTTAAAGGAGCACGGCTCGGCACTCGTGGCATCCCTCCGTGAAGGCACATACAAACCGAATCCGGTCCGCAGGGTAGAGATACCTAAGTCGAACGGCAAGAAACGTGGTCTTGGTATCCCTACGGTTGTTGACCGTGTGGTGCAACAAGCTATCAGTCAGGTGCTCGAATAGCTTTATGAGCCTCAGTTCAGTGAGACGAGCTATGGGTTCCGCCCCCATCGCGGTGCCCACAAGGCACTTCTGAAATGTGGTGAATACATAGAGCAGGGGTACGTCTTTGCGGTGGATATGGACTTGGAGAAATTCTTCGACATGGTGAGTCATTCCAAACTGATAGAAGTGTTGTCACACACCATCACGGATGGTCGTGTCATTTCTCTGATACACCGCTATCTGAATGCAGGAGTAATCCATTGCGGGAACTATGAACCAAGTCAACTTGGTGTACCGCAGGGCGGTCCTCTCAGTCCGATTTTGAGTAATATTATACTGAACGAATTGGATAAGGAACTGGAGCGTCGAGGTCACAAGTTTGTCCGCTATGCCGATGACCTCGTAATCTTTTGCAAGAGCCGGAAAGCGGCTAAGCGTACCTATGAGCATATTGTCCCCTTTATAGAAAAGAAGTTATTCCTAAAGGTGAACAAGGTAAAGACCAAGGTTGCCTATATACGTAACATCAAGTTCCTCTCGTATGCGTTTGGTCGCAGGAGTGGGAAGTGTCAGTATAGGCTTCATCCCGAGAGTGTGAAGAAGATGAAGGCCAAGATACGTGAACTGACCAGCCGTAGTAATGGGTGGAGTTATGAGTATCGTAAGCATCGTCTTCAATGGTACATCCGTGGATGGTCTAACTATTTCTCATTGGCAGGCTACAAGCCTCGTCTTGAAGAATGGGACAGTTGGCTTCGGCACAGAATCCGCATGTGTATATGGAAATCATGGAAACGGGTTAGAACAAGGTTACATAATCTGGAAAAGTTCGTTTCCGATAAGAATCGTGTACGCATGGCTGCATTCTGCCGTAAGTCATATTGGCGGATGTCTCAACATCCCACGGTACACGAAGCTCTGTCTGACGAACGGTTGTTTCGCGCTGGTTATCCCACGTTTACAGGTTGTTATGTGGATTTTAATAAGGCAAGAGGGTATTATTGATAATGGAACCGCCGTATGCCGAACGGCACGTACGGTGGTGTGAGAGGACGCATGAGGAAATAATCCTCATGCTTCTACTCGATTTATTCTCATTATACCGGATAATAGCCTCTTCTTTCTTTGTTTATATGTTCTAATTTTTGTAACTTTATAGCATATAAAACAGTAATAAAGAAACGATGGAACATTCAGAATTTGTAGTGAAATGTTATAATAAAAAAGAGTTGGCGCAGATGTATTTTCCTGATTTGACGATTCGTGCTTCGGTCAATAAACTCCGGCGCTGGATGAGGAGATGCAAGCCATTGATGAATGAGATATTGTCTACCGACTTTCATCCGAAGACAAAGGCATTTTCTGTGAGAGAAGTACGGCTTATTACCTATTATTTAGGAAAGCCGGGAGAACTATAAATGATATAAAATAAAAAAGACTACGGGAGACTGCACTTTCGCCAGCTCCCGTAGTTCTTTTATATATCCATATACTCCTTGCGACTGTCAAAACAGGGACAAGCCTTATGAATCGAAGCACTAAGTTGATAATGCCCCATGATTTGTGCTTCCGGATACTGATGTTTGAGAATCGTCAACAAGTCAAGCAACGCAAAACGCTGCGCCTGTGTTCTCGTATCTGCCGGACGGCCTTCTTCATCCAGTCCACCTTCATAGCAGATTCCAATACTGTGCCGGTTGTACTATTTAACCCTATTTATGTATCTTGTTACTATAATCAATAAAAAAGC
>ERZ827194.74-NODE-74-length-109487-cov-10.2722_pt1 | contig 109487 bp, 105 predicted proteins | sample MGYA00519777_ERZ827194 | MGnify/ENA primary metagenome ERZ827194 (study PRJEB31778, sample SAMEA3449277) | human gut metagenome | biome: human gut; feature: human-associated habitat; material: faeces | place: United Kingdom | collected 2010/2012 ...
AACGCCGAGTCCGCCGGCATCAAGCACATCTCCGGCACCGGCGGCCAGCTGGACTTCGCCATGGGCGCCTACCTGTCCAAGGGCGGCAAGAGCTTCATCTGTATGTCCTCCACCGTCACCGGCAAGGACGGCACTGTCAAGAGCCGCATCGTCCCCACCCTGACCCAGGGCTCCATCTGCACCGATCCCCGCTCCTGCGGCCACTATGTGGTCACGGAGTACGGCATGGTCAACCTGAAGGGCCTGTCCACCTGGGAGCGGGCCGAGGCTCTCATCGGCATCGCCCACCCCGACTTCCGGGAGCAGCTGATCCAGGACGCGGAGAAGATGCACATCTGGAGACGCTCCAATAAGTAATTTTGCAGAAAAAATACGGTTTGTATCAAAAAGCTGGCAGATGCTTATGCACCTGCCAGCTTTTTCATGCCTCCTGCAGCTCCCACTGGAAATTCTCCAGCTTCAGTCTGCTGCCCACCGTGGTCCCCTCCGGCAGCAGAAACATGGTGATGGAGTGCTCCTGGCCCCCGTCGCTCACCAGTTCCGCATAGTCCCCATTGATCTCCCAGACGGTGTAAAAAATCGGTTCCATTCCTCTCACCCCCCTCTGATCTGAGCCTGACGGCCCGCCGGTGCGTCCTCATCCCTCCACACAGACCCGCCCCGCAAAAGTCCGGTTTATCGGACTTTTATTCCGCTATACTGGACCCAGCATCAAAGAAGGAGGCGTCAGCACATGGAATACAGCATGGTATGGGTACGGGGACACATCGAGGTATATGACGGGGCCGGACGCTTTTGCTTTTCGGCCGACAATGAGCGGGAGGCCTGGGAGGAGCTGGAGGGCGCGGCCTGACCCTCTCTCCCCTCTCACCGCTCCACCCCGGTCCTGGCGCGGACGCCCCAGTCGAAGGGATGGCGGACCTTCCGCATCTCAGTCAGGTAGTCCGCCCGGTCCCGGAGTTCCGGGGCCGGGTCCCGGCCGGTGAGGACCACCTCGCAGGAGAGCACGTCCAGGCAGTCCAGCACATCCTCCAAAGGCAGCAGCCCGGTATTCACCGCGGCGCACACCTCATCCAGCACCAGCAAGCCGCAGGCTGGCGCAGCAGCCGCCTCCCGTGCCTGAGCCAGCAGGCGGATGTTCCGGACCCGCTCTGCTTCCCGTTCCTCCGGAGTAAGCCGGAAGGAAAACTTGACTTTCTCTGGCACCTCCAGCAGCCGCACCCCCGGTACCTGAGCCAGGGCCAGCCGCTCGCCGCTGTCCGACCCCTTCAGGAACTGGGCGACTACCACCTCCCTGTCCCGGCCCGCCATCCGCAAGGCCAGGCCCATGGCGGCAGTGGTCTTTCCCTTTCCTTCTCCACAATACAAGTGTACCATGTGGAAAACCTCCTCAGCGGGTCAAGCCCGCAACCGGAAAAAGGCCGCCACGAGGCGGCCTTTTTCCACTTTTCATTACGCTAACTGACTCACAGGGCGGTGAGACACAGCTCTTCCCCATTGGCAGAGGCGTGCAGCTGGGTCACCGGGTGCTCCCAGCTGTCGATGATCCGGGCGGCAATGGCATCCTCCAGTTCCTTCTGGATCAGGCGGCGCAGATTCCGGGCACCGTAGGCCGCGGAGTAGGACTTTTTCACCAGATAGTCCAGCAGACTGTCCTCCCAGCTGAGGGTGAGGCCCTTCTCCGCCAGGGAGTCCCGCAGCTCGCCCAGCATCAGGGCGGCGATGGCCCGGAAATTCTCCTCCGTCAGCTGGTGGAAGTAGACCACCTCGTCTACACGGTTGAGGAACTCCGGCCGCAGGAACTCCTGGAGTGCCTTCATGGCCCGCTCCTTCCCCTGCTCGTCAGCAGTCCGGTTGAAGCCCACAGAGCCTACCTTGCTGTTGCTGCCGGCGTTGGAGGTCATCACGATGACCGTATTCTCAAAGTTCACCTTCCGTCCGTGGGCGTCGGTGATATGTCCGTCGTCCAGGATCTGAAGGAGGATATTGAGCACGTCGGGGTGGGCCTTCTCGATCTCGTCGAAGAGGACCACGGAATAGGGCTTGCGGCGGATCTTCTCGGTCAGCTGGCCCGCCTCGTCATAGCCCACATAGCCGGGAGGGGATCCGATGATCCGGGAGACCGCATACTTCTCCATGAACTCCGACATATCCAGCCGGATCAGGGCCTCTGGCACATTGAACAGATCCTGGGCCAGCTGCTTGACCAGCTCGGTCTTGCCCACACCGGTGGAGCCCACAAAGATGAAGGAGACCGGCTTGCGCTTGGGGCTGATCCCTACCCGGCCCCGGCGGATGGCGGCAGACACCGCCTGTACCGCCTCGTCCTGGCCGATGATATGGGCCTTCAAGCGCTCCTCCAGCCGGGAGAGACGCTGATACTCCTGCTCCCGGATCTGGCTGGCCGGGATGTTGGTCCAAAGCTCGATCACGTTGGCCAGATGCTCCGCCGTCAGGGCGGGGACAGACTGGCCCTCCAGCTGCTGCTGCTCGGCGGCCAGGCGCAGCTCCTGGCTGCGGATGTTGGCCAGACGGGCGTACGCCTCCTCGGTGTCGGCGGCCATCATGACCTCCTTCTCCTTGGCCAGGTCGGCCAGCTCTTTGTCGATCTCCGCCCGCCGGGCCAGGGTCCGGTTTTTCAGGTTCACATTGGAGCAGGCCTCATCCAGCAGGTCAATGGCCTTGTCCGGCAGATAGCGGTCGGTGATGTACCGCTCGCTCATGGTCACCGCCAGCCGGCACATCTCCGGGGAAACGGATACCTGGTGGTACGCCTCATAGTAAGGGGCGATCCCCTCTATGATCCTCACACTGTCCTCAAGGGAGGGCTCCTCCACCACCACGGGCTGGAAGCGCCGCTCCAGGGCGGTGTCCTTTTCGATGTGCTTGCGGTACTCGTTGAGGGTGGTGGCGCCGATCACCTGAAGCTCACCCCGGCTCAGGGCGGGCTTTAGGATGTTGGCGGCGTTCATGGAGCCCTCGGCGTCGCCGGCGCCCACAATGTTATGCACCTCGTCGATGACCAGGATGATGTTGCCCAGCTTGCGGATCTCCTCGATCAGGCCCTTCATCCGGCTCTCAAACTGGCCGCGGAACTGGGTGCCTGCCACCAGGGCGGTGAGATCCAGCAAATAGACCTCCTTGTCCTGGAGCTTATAGGGGACGTCCCCCTTGGCGATCTTCATGGCCAGCCCCTCGGCGATGGCCGTCTTGCCCACGCCGGGCTCGCCGATGAGGCAGGGGTTGTTCTTCTGCCGGCGGTTGAGGATCTGAATGACCCGCTCCAGCTCCCGGTCCCGGCCGATGAGCCGGTCCAGCTGCCCCGCCTGGGCCTTCTTAGTCAGGGAGATGCAGTAGTTCTCTAAAAACTTCCGCTTGGGCGGGCGCTCTCCCTTCCCGTTGGCGGCGCTCTTCTCCCCCTTGGGAGGCTCTCCCGACGGACCGCTCCCCCCGGCGGCGGGGCCGCCGCCGAACAGCTGGCTCAGGAAGGGGAAGGTGGCGGTACGGCCGTCATCCTGCTCATCGCCCCCGCCGTCCGGCTGGGCCAGCAGGCCCTCCATCCCCTCCGCGCCGCCAAAGGCGGACATCATCTCATTGGTAAGGTTATCCAGATCTTCATCTGAGATCCCCATCTTCTTCATCATGTCATCGATGGGCTTGATCCCCAGTTCCCGGGCACACTTGAGGCAGAGGCCCTCATTCTTGGTCTCGCCCCCCTCCAGCTTGCTGATAAAGATCACCGCTACATTCTTATGGCAGCGGCTGCACAGTGTTGGCTGCATACTATATTCCAACTCCTTTCAGGAGAACGCTTTTGATTCCCAGGCGCGGCTCCCGCCGGGAGCGCGCCTGTACGTTCCGAGAGTACACCATAATTATGAACTGGTGATGAATCTTTTAAAAAAACGCGCCCGGAAGGGCCAGCGGCCCGGCCCCGCAGAAGAAGCGGAGCAGGACAGACTGCTCCACCGCCTCCGGGGGGAACAGCCCCCGGAACAGCCAGCAGGCGATGAACAGCAGGACACAGCCCTTCCCCAGCCCCACCGCCGCGCCGCTCCAGTGGTTCAGGGTGGACAGGACCGGCAGGCGGAAGGCCAGGTCCAGCACCCGGCTGAGCAGGGTCCACCCCGCCAGCACCAGCGCAAAGCAGATCAGGAAGAGGGCCATCCGGGCCATCTCCCGGGCCAGATAGCCCGCCACCGCCTGGGCCGCGCTTGTGGTCACCTCCAAAAGCCCCTGGCTGACCGCGCTGTGCAGGGCCCCGGAGAAGCTCTGAAAGAACTTGCTCTCCTGGATCAGCTCCAGCACCTGCTCCAGAGAGAACTGATCCTCCGGATCCGGGGCCTGGGAGCCGCCCCCCGGCTGCTCCCCCTCTCCGGCAGACCACCCCTGCTCCTCCAGGCTCTTCTGCATGGCCTGCTCCAAGCGCTCCTCCACCACAGGGCGTATGGCGTCCGCCACCGGCCCAGCCAGGGCGTTGGACAGGACGCCGGCTCCGAAAAAGGCCACAAATACAGCCAAAAAGCCGCACAGCGTCAGAACAAAGCCCTTTCGATAGCCCTGGACCACCGCCAGGACCAGCACGATCCCCAGGATCGCGTCAAAGATCAACCAACTCATGGGACACTCCTTTACATCGTTCGGCCCCCAGGCCGTCAGGACGGAAGATACAGCCAGGCCCGCTGGGCATTGGCCAGCAGCGCCGCGCCGGAGTCGGACAGGGAGAGATGGCGCGCGTTCTGGGTATGCTCCAGACTGCTGTATGGCGTCAGGTCCGAGGTGTACACCTCCAGCCGTTCGCCGCTCAGCAGGGCCAGATACCGCCCCGCCGCGTCCAGATCCAGCACATTGACCGGCAGGGTCAGAGACGCGGTCTCCGTTCCATCCGGTCCCACCACCACCGCCTGGCCAGCGGAGCCCGCCCGGTAGCGGCTGAGCAGCAGCACGGCAAAACCGTCTCCGCCGAAGCTGCATCCCTTCAAATAGTTCCGGCCCAGGGAGTAGGAGCCGGTCACGGAGCCGTCCTCCGACACCGTGGTCACCCGGTCCTCCCCCAGAACCCAGAGCTGTCCATCCTCATAGTCCAGATCCATCACCACCATGTTGCCCAGCGGCACCGTGGCGGATGGCTCCTTCTGATCGACAGGGTAGAATCGGATCTGGCTCTGGAAGGAGCCGTTCTCCTGCCCCATGGTGACGATGGCCACGGTCCGGCAGTCGGGAGAGACCGCGGCGTCTACAATAAATGTGGACAGATTGATTTTTATGATCTCCTTGGTGTAGGTCCCGTCATATACGGTGACCGACCCCTTGTGGCCGCCCCCCTGATAGGTGACCGCCAGCCAGCCCGCGTCGTTCAGCCGGGCGGACAGAAGCTCCCCTCCGCTCCCCAGGTCCAGGTGGAAGGCTTCCTCCACCCCCCGGAAGACAAACAGGTCCTCCCCTCCGGCGTCGTACACCACCCCCGCCTCCTTCGATGCGGACAGCACCGGGTGCTCCAGATTCCGGACCTCCTCCGCGTACAGCTCGCCGGAGAAGGAGTAGTACCGCGCCCCGGCGGCGGAGGCCATGAGCACGCCGTTTTTCAGATAGGCGAAGGACGCCTGCTCCCCACCTGCATGGGTAAATGGCTCCGCTTCACCTGTCTCGCTGGTCTCCAGCTCCCGGTACTCAAACCACCGCCGCAGGGCGTCCAGGTTGAAGCGGTCCCGGTAGACCACCAGCGCCAGCGCCCCCAGCAGCAGGGCCGCCGTCACCGCCAGCGCGGTCAGCCGGACCAGGAGGCCCGGCCGCCGGGGCGTCGCCCCCTCTTCTTTTTCCTTCATGGTATCGCCCCTTATCCTCTGTGCCCACGCCGGAGGAGCGCCCTCACAGCACATCCTCCTCGTACCACAGCTTGGTCATATACAGTCCTCCCGGAGGGACCGTAGGCCCCGCCAGGGTCCGGTTCCCGGAGGCCAGGATCGCCGGGATGTCCTCCGGCGCCAGCTTCCCCTCCGCCGCGTATACGATGGTCCCCGCCATGGCCCGCACCATATTATAGAGGAAGCCGTTGGCGCACACCCGGCACTCGATCAGGTCTCCGGTGCGGGAGACCTCAAAATAGTACACCGTGCGCACCGTGGTCCGGGTCTCCGTCCCCACCGAGCGCACCGCCCGGAAGTCGTGGGTGCCCACAAACTGGTCCGCCGCCCGCTGCATGACCGCCTCATCCAGATGCTTGGGATAGAACCAGGCCCGGTCCACAAAAAAGGGGTTGCCCAGGCGGGAGTTATAGATGCGGTAGGTATACTCCTTCCGCAGGCAGGAGCCGATGGCGTTGAAGCTGTCGGGCACCTGGGTCGCCTTGACCACCACGATGTCCCGGGGCAGGCGGGTGTTCACCGCCAGCGGGATCCGGTCACAGGGGATGGAGGAGGTGGTGCGGAAGTTGGCAATGTAGGTCTCCGCATGGACGCCGGCGTCAGTCCGCCCCGCCCCGGTACACTTGACCGGGTGGCACACCACGGTGCTCAGGGCCTTCTCCAGAGTCTCGGCCACAGTGACCGCGTTTTTCTGCACCTGCCATCCGTGGTAGGCCGTTCCATTGTACATCAGCTTCAGCGCGATATTGCGTCCTTCCATGTCATCACCATTCCAAACCGTGCTCATTCCGGGACCGGACCGCGGAAAAAGAGACCGGGGCACCCCGCGCGCCCCGGTTGCTATCGGGATTATAACATAGTATAATCAGTTGGGCAAGCGCCCGCCGCCCCCCGCGGCGGCACATTTAATCGGATTTTAAGAAACAGTAAAGTACGGTTCAAGGCCGGTATGGTATCCTGAGCATGACCGGGACCGGAGGGTCCCGCCCATTCCGGTACGAAAGGAGCTGTTATCATGGAGATCACGCTGGAGCAGGTGGAGCGTCTGCGGGAAAAGGCCGCCGTATCCTATGGGCAGGCCAAGGCCGCCCTGGAGTACAGCGGCGGCAATCTGCTGGACGCCCTGATTTATCTGGAGGAGCGGGGGGTGATCCCCCGGCCGGAGGACACCTACTACTCCACCAAGGGGGAGGCGCCGCCCCCGCCCGCCCAGGACCTGCCCCTCCCAGCGGAGCCCGCCGGCTCCCGGAAGAAGCGCCGCCAGGGCGGTCTGCGCCGGCTGCTGCGCCGCCTTCGGGGCCTCCTGCTGGACAATGAGCTGGAGATCTGGCGCAGGGAGCAGCCCATCACTGCCATCCCCATGCTGCTGTTGATCGTCATTCTGATCTTTTTCTTCTGGATCGCCCTGCCCCTCATGCTTCTGGGGCTGTTCTTCGGCTTCCGGTATCAGGTCACCGGCCCCGACCTGGAGGACGACGCTCTGAACGGGGTCATGGGCTCGGTGGCGGACACCGCCGCCGACGTGGGCCGGCAGGTGATGGATGAGCTGAGATCCCAGCACGAGAAATACAGCGGCCGAAAAAAATAAGCGGCTAAGCGGCGCGGCCGGGGCCGCCCGCTGAGATCCCGGCGGAGCCCGCGCTCCGCCCTTGAATGAGGTGAATGTACTGTGGCTGAAACCATCCTTCTGGTGGAGGACGAAGAAAAGCTGGCCCGCATGGTGGAGCTGGAGCTTCGGTATGAGGGCTATGAGGTAGAAAAGGCCTTTGACGGCCGCACCGGCCTGGAGCGGGCCCTGTCCGGCGGCTTCGACCTGGTGCTGCTGGACATCATGCTGCCCCAGCTGTCCGGCATGGAGGTACTCCGCCGCCTGCGGCGGGAGCGCTCCACCCCTGTCATCATGCTCACCGCCCGGGACAGCGTGATCGACAAGGTCTCCGGCCTGGACTCGGGGGCGGATGACTATATCACCAAGCCCTTCGCCATCGAGGAGCTGCTGGCCCGGATCCGGGCCGCCCTGCGGAAGCGGACCACCGCTCCAGAGGAGACCCTGCTCACCGCCGGCCCCCTGGCCATGAATGTGGACAAGCATCAGGTCACCGTGAAGGACCAGCCGGTGGAACTGACCAAGAAGGAGTTCGACCTGCTGCGCCATCTGCTGGAAAATAAGGGGCACGTCCTCTCCCGGGAGACCCTGCTGGACAGCGTCTGGGGCTTTGACTTCGTGGGGGAGACCAACTCGGTGGATGTGTATATCCGCTTCCTCCGCAGCAAACTGGACGAGGCCTTCGGCGTCAAGCTGATCCACACGGTGCGGGGCGTGGGCTACGTCATCCGGGAGAGCTGAGCCCCGTATCCCCAGACTCCCCGCCCCAGAAAGGAGGCCCGCCATGCCAAAACGCCGCCGCTTTCAGGCCCCGCCCGACCGGGATCCCCTCCACGGAGCCCGGTCCTCCCTAGTGTTCCGCCTGAATTTCGGTTTTTTCTTTCGCCAGCTGGGTATCTTCCTTGTGATGGATCTGCTGCTGGTCATCATGGCCACCACCGGCCTGTTCCTGTGGGCGGAAAACCGCTGCGCCGACGTGGTGGCTCTGGTGGACGTCAGAGGAGTGCCCACTGCGGACGCCATCCCCTGGATGGAGGCCAGCGATTACAGCATCACGCCCCTGGACCGGGAGCCCCAGGGCGTCCCAGTCCCCTTCGACTGGCTGCGGATCCGCCGGGAGACCGCGGACGCCCTGCACCAGTATGACCTGATGCAGTACTACTCTGTGGAGCTGAAAAGCGCCGGACAGCCCTACGCGGTCACGGTGGATCTCACCAGCGTATCCGGCGCCCTGTGTTGGGCCGGGGCGGTGCTGCTCATCTGCCAGGGGCTGTCCCTGCTGACCAATCTGTTCCGGAACAACCGCTCCATCCACAAGGTCCTGAAGCCTATTCAGGACCTGGCGGCCACCGCCGCCCGCCTGAACTCCATGACTCATATGTCCCGGCAGGAGCTGGAGGCCCTGGCCGGCGAACTGGAGAAGATCAACGCCAAGCATCTGGACAGCCGCATCGACCTGCCCGCCACGCAAAAGGAGCTACGCGCTCTGGCCCAGGCCATCAACGCCATGCTGGACCGGATCAACAAGGCGTACAGTGCCCAGATGCGCTTCGTCTCCGACGCCAGCCACGAGCTGCGCACCCCCATCGCCGTCATCCAGGGCTACGCCGCCCTCCTGGACCGCTGGGGCAAGGACGACCCGGAGGCCCTTCAGGAGTCCATCCACGCCATCCGCTCTGAGGCCAAGGCCATGGAGGAACTTGTGGAGCAGCTCCTCTTCCTGGCCCGGGGGGACAACGACACCCAGCCGGTCAAGCCTGTGGCCTTCGACCTCACCGCCCTGGCCGGCGAGGTCCTGCGGGAGGAGGAGATGATCCACCAAGACCGGACCTTCCTCCCCCGCTGGGGCGAGGCCCCCATCCCGGTCCGGGCCGACCAGGGCCTTATCAAGCAGGTCATGCGCATCCTCATGGACAACAGCGTCAAATACAGCCCGCCGGACGGGCGGATCTATCTCCGGGTCACCGCACAGGAGGGGTATGCCCGGGTCACCGTCCAGGACGAGGGCATGGGCATCTCCCCCCAGGGCATCCCCCACATCTTCGACCGCTTCTACCGCACCGACCAATCCCGGGACCGCAGAACAGGGGGCACCGGCCTGGGGCTGTCCATCGCCAAGTGGATCGTGGACCGCCACGGCGGCTGGTTCGAGGTGGTCTCACGGGAGGGCGTGGGCACCCGGATCTCCTTCCTCCTCCCCTCCGCGCCGGCTTCCACGGAAGAGGAGGCGCTCTGATGTACTTCGTCTATCTCCTCCGCTGTGCCGACGGCACCCTCTATACCGGCTGCACCAACGACCTGGACCGCCGCCTGGCCGCCCACAACGCCGGAAAAGGGGCCAAATACACCCGCAGCCGCCGGCCGGTGGTCCTGGTCTACCGTGAGCAGGCGGCGGACCGCTCCGCCGCCCTCCGGCGGGAACGGGCCATCAAGCGGCTCACCCGGAAACAGAAGCTGGAGCTGATCCAAAACAGCCCCGTTTTCGTCCCGGAACCGCCAGTTTTTTTGCAATAATTCGCAAAAAGCTATTGACATTGATTTTTCCCACTGATATAATTTTGTAGCCGCTTTGAGCGGGGTGAAAAGTGGAAGCTCCCCTTCCCTCCCGTAAGAGCGAGCCCGTAATGAAGGAGTTGAATATCATGCAGGCAATCATTGTGACCGGCGGCAAGCAGTACAAGGTGGCGGAGGGCGACACTCTGTTCATCGAGAAGCTGGAGGCCGAGGCCGGCCAGGAGATCATGTTCGATCAGGTTCTGGCCATCCTGGACGGCGACAAGGCTACCTTCGGCGCTCCCGCCGTGGAGGGCGCTTCCGTGGCCGCCACCGTCGTGAAGAACGGCAAGGGCAAGAAGGTCCGCGTCTTCAAGTACACCCCCAAGAAGGGCTACCGGAAGCGTCAGGGCCACCGTCAGCCCTACACCAAGGTGCAGATCGGCGCCATCAAGGCCTGATTTATGACCACCGCCACATTCCACACCGAAGGCCGCCGCATCACCGGCTTCACTGTCCAGGGACACAGCGGCTACGCCTCGGAGGGAGAGGACATCGTCTGTGCCGCAGTGACCAGCGCCGTGCGCCTGGCGGAGTGCGCCGTCAACGACGTGCTCGGCCTGGAGGCTCCGGTGAAGGTGCGGCAGAAGGACGCGTCCATTACACTGAAGCTCCCCGCCCAGCTGGGACCGGCCAATGAGGATACCTGTCAGGTCCTCCTGACCGCCCTCATGGTCCACCTGGTCCAGCTTGCGGAGGAATATCCCGACCATATTACCGTTTTGGAGGTGTAACACTATGCTGAATATCGGTCTGCAGTTTTTCGCCCATAAAAAGGGCGTTGGCTCCACCCGGAACGGCCGCGATTCTGAGTCCAAGCGTCTGGGCGTGAAGCGCGGCGACGGTCAGTTCGTGCTGGCCGGCAACATTCTGGTCCGGCAGCGCGGCACCCACATCCACCCCGGCGTGAACGTGGGCAAGGGCAGCGATGACACCCTGTTCGCCATGAAGTCCGGCAAGGTGAAGTTCGAGCGCCTGGGCAAGGACCGCAAGCAGGTCTCCATCATCGAGATCGCGCAGTAATCAAGCCATAAAGCCGCAAACGATCACCGTTTGCGGCTCTTTTTATCCAGAAAGAGGTTTTCTTGTATGGAATATCGCAAGTTTTCTCAGGGATATGTCCTGCGTCTGGACCCCGGCGAGGAGATCGTTGCTTCCCTTACCCGGCTGGTGGAGGAGGAAGGCATCCAGCTTGCCTCCGTCTCCGCCCTTGGCGCGGCCAATGATGTGACCATTGGTATTTTTAACACGGTGGAGAAGCAATACTACTCCCACCGGTATCAGGAGGATTACGAGATCTCCGCCCTGGTGGGCAATGTGACCCGGAAGGACGGGGCGCCCTATCTCCATCTCCACATCACCATCGGAAACCCTGTGACCGGAGAGGTCCACGCGGGCCATCTCTCCTCCGCCACCATCAGCGCCACCCTGGAGCTCTTCCTCCAGGTCTGGGACGGGCAGGTGGGACGGAAGTTCAGCGATGCCGTGGGGCTCAATCTGCTGGAATTTTGAACCTGAACATCACACTGTAAGGAGGCGTTCTGTATGGCAGCACCCTTTGTAGATACCGCAAAGATCACCGTCCGCTCCGGCAACGGCGGCAACGGCGTGGTCTCCTTCCACCGGGAAAAATATGTGGCCGCCGGCGGCCCGGACGGCGGCGACGGCGGCCGGGGCGGCAACGTGGTGGTCACAGTGGACGACCATATGTCCACCCTGATGGACTTCCGCTATAAGCGCAAGTACACCGCCGCCAACGGCACAGACGGAGGCGGCAAGCGCTGCACCGGCAGAAACGGCGCAGACCTGGTCCTGCGGGTCCCCCGGGGCACCATCATCCGGGACGCCGCCACCCAGGAGATCATCCACGATATGTCGGATGACGCCCCCTTCATCCTCTGCAAGGGCGGCCGGGGCGGCTGGGGCAACCAGCACTTCGCCACCCCCACCCGGCAGGTCCCCCGCTTTGCCAAGGCGGGCTACCCCGGCGAGAGCCGCGAGGTTGTTCTGGAACTGAAACTGCTGGCTGATGTGGGACTGGTAGGTTTCCCCAATGTGGGTAAGTCCACGCTGCTCAGCGTGGTCAGCCGGGCTCAGCCCAAGATCGCCAACTACCACTTCACCACCCTCTTCCCCAATCTGGGCGTGGTGTATGTGGAGGAGGGCGTCTCCTTCGTCATGGCGGATATCCCCGGCATCATCGAGGGCGCCGCCGGCGGCGCAGGTCTGGGTCATGACTTCCTACGCCATATTGATCGCTGCCGCCTGCTCATCCATGTAGTAGACGTCTCCGGCAGCGAGGGCCGGGACCCGGTGGAGGACTTCGAGGCCATCAACGCCGAGCTGAAGCAGTACTCCCCCGAGCTGGCCTCCCGCAAGATGATCGTGGCCGCCAACAAGACGGACATCATGGCGGACCCCGCCCTGCTGGACAAGCTCCGCGCCCACGTGGAGGCCCTGGGACTGGAGCTGTTTGAGATCTCCGCCGCGGCCCATCAGGGCACCCGGGAGCTGGTCAAACAGGCCGCCCGGGAGCTGGCCCAGCTGCCCCCTGTGGCGGTGTACGAGCCCACCTATGTGGAGCGCCCCCCCGAGGTGGACACCTCCGGCGAGGTCTCTATTGAGAAGTACGACGACACCTGGGTGGTGGAGGCCCCCTGGCTCCAGCACCTGATGGCCAACGTCAACTTTGGAGATTATGAGAGCCGCAACTGGTTCGACCGCAAGCTGCGGGAGTCCGGCCTGTTCGACAAGCTGGAGGCCATGGGCATCCAGGATGGGGACATCGTCTCCCTGTACGACCTGGAATTTGAATATCAGCGCTAAATCAAAGCAGCGCGCCCGGACGCCGGGCGCGCTGCTTTTTCGTGCGTTCCCATCCCTGTATGGAACGGGGAACACTGTAAAATCCGGGACGCTTGCTCCATCAGATGGCGCTGTGGAAGGTGCGCTGGATGACCTCCAGCTGCTGCTCCCGGGACAGGCGGCTGAAATTCACCGCGTAGCCGGATACCCGGATGGTCAGACTGGGGTACTGCTCAGGGTGCTCCATGGCGTCGATGAGGGTCTCACGCCGTAGGACGTTTACGTTCAGGTGGTGGGCCCCCTGGCAGAAGTAGCCGTCCAGGATGGAGACCAGGTTGCTCTCCCGCTGTGCCTCATCCTTGCCCAGGGCCTCGGGGACGATGGAGAAGGTGTTGGAGACGCCATCCTGGCACACATCCCGATAGGGGATCTTGGCCACGGAGTTCAGGCTGGCCAGGGCTCCGTTCACATCCCGGCCGTGCATGGGGTTGGCTCCGGGGGCCAGCGGCTCGCCCAGCTTGCGGCCGTCCGGGGTGGAGCCGGTCTTTTTCCCGTACATCACGTTGGAGGTGATGGTCAGGGCGGACAGGGTGTGCTTGGCCCCCCGGTACAGGGGGTGCTTCTTCAGTTCCTGAGAGAAGGTGCGCACCACATAGACCGCCTCGTCATCCGCCCGGTCATCGTCGTTTCCGTACTTGGGGAAACTGCCCTCGGTGACGAAGTCCACCGCGATCCCCTGCTCATTGCGGATGGGACGCACCCTGGCGTACCGGATGGCGGAGAGGGAGTCGGCGGCCACCGAAAGTCCGGCGATGCCAAAGGCGGTGAGGCGCTCCACCTTGGTGTCATGGAGGGCCATCTGGCTGGCCTCATAGGCGTACTTGTCGTGCATATAGTGGATGATGTTCACCGTGTCGGCGTACAGCTCGGCAGCGTAGGCCAGCACCTTGTTGTAATTCTCCCGGACCTTCTCATAGTCCAGCACCTCGTCGGTGATGGGCTGGATGCCGGGGACGATCCGGGCGCCGGACCGCTCATCCACGCCGCCGTTGATGGCGTACAGAAGGCACTTGGCGATGTTGCACCGGGCCCCGAAGAACTGCATCTGCTTGCCCACCGCCATGGCGGACACACAGCAGGCGATTGCGTAGTCATCGCCATATACAGGACGCATCACATCATCATTTTCATACTGAATGGAATCAGTCGCAATGGACATTTTGGCGCAGTAGCGTTTAAAGCCCTCGGGCAGATGCTCGGACCAGAGAACAGTGAGGTTGGGCTCAGGCGCGCTGCCCAGGTTGGTAAGGGTGTGGAGATAGCGGAAGGAGGTGCGGGTGACCAGGGTCTTTCCCCCAATGCTCATGCCGCCGATGGACTCGGTGACCCAGGTGGGGTCGCCGCCGAAGAGCTCGTTGTACTCCGGGGTGCGCAGATGCCGCACCAGGCGCAGCTTGATGATGAACTGGTCCACCAGCTCCTGGGCCTCCTCCTCGGTGATGACCCCGTTCTCCAGGTCCCGCTGGAGATAGATGTCCACAAAGGTAGAGGTGCGGCCCAAGGAGGTAGCAGCTCCATTATTCTCCTTGATGCCCGCCAGATAGGCCATGTACAGGGCCTGGATGGCGTCATGGGCGTTGGCAGCGGGCTTGGACAGGTCCACCCCATAGCGGGAGGCCATATCCTTCACCTTCCCCAGGGCGCGGATCTGCTCAGAGACCTCCTCCCGCAGGCGTATGCGTTCCTCCCCCATGGGGCCATCCAGTTCCTCCAGATCCCGCTTCTTACACTCGATCAGGCGGTCCACGCCGTACAGAGCCACCCGGCGGTAGTCGCCGATGATGCGGCCCCGTCCGTAGGCATCGGGCAGGCCGGTGAGCAGGCCCGCGTGGCGGGCGGCCCGGGTGCGCTCCGGATAGGCGTCAAAGACGCCCTCATTGTGGGTCTTGCGATACTCGGTGAAGTGGGCCTCGATCTCCGGGTCCAGCTGATAGCCGTACTGCTCCAGGGCAGACTTGGCCATACGGGCGCCCCCGTACAGGTTGACAATGCGCTTCAAGGGAGCATCCGTCTGAAGGCCCACAATAACCTCATTTTCCTTGTCGATATAGCCGGGGGCGTAGTTGTCGATGCCGGACACCCGGTGGGTATCCACATCCAGGATCCCGTTCTTCAGTTCCTGAAGCAGCAGCTCCTCGCACCGCTTCCACACCGCCTTCGTGCGCCGGGTGGGGCCGGTCAGAAAGGCGTCATCCCCCAGATACGGGGTCCAGTTCTTCTGAATAAAGGAACGCACGTCAATGGAGCGCTGCCACTCGCCGGCGGCAAAGCCGTTCCACGCCTGATCCTGCATCACCATGATAAAATCCTCCTCTATACATATCATCCAAATTTTATTTTATATCGATTTCACCTGTTAAAGTCGGAAAACCAGTGTTCCTGAAGCTTGCTGCACCGCTCCGGATCCATGGCGGGAACCTCCGCCAGGGGATCCGTGCGGCCCAGCCCCCGGTATTTCTCCGCCCCCAGCTTGTGGAAGGGGAGCAGTTCTACCCTCTGCACATTGGGGAGGGTGTCCACATACCTCCGCAGGGCGGCCAGATGCACCTCCTGATCGGTGAGCCCGGGGACCACCACATGGCGCACCCACATGGGCGTCCCCGCCTGGCGCACGGCCTCCACAAAGTCCAGCGTCCGCTCCATGGAGCGTCCCGTTATCCTCTGGTAATGCTCCGGGTCCTCATGCTTCACATCATAAAGGACCAGATCCGTATGTCTCAGAATGTCCTCATACGCCCCCAGGCCCGCCCCGGAGGTATCCAGGCAGGTGTGGACCCCGGCCCTGTGGAGCCATGCCAGGCACTCCGCCAGAAACTCCGGCTGGAGCAGCGGCTCCCCGCCGGAAAAGGTCACCCCGCCGCCGGAGCGGTCGAAGTAGGGCCGGAAGCGCAGCAGCCGCCGGACCAGTGCCTCCGGCTCCACCGCCTCGCCCCCCTCCGCCGTCTGGGTATCCGGATTGTGGCAGTAGAGACACCGGAGGGGGCAGCCCTGGAGAAATACCACGCAGCGCACCCCGGGCCCGTCCACCAGGCCCATGCTCTCCAGGGAATGGATATATCCGGTCAAAATAGCTCCCTCCTGTTCTGAAAACGTGGATTTGGGCAAAAAAGGGCGCAAAAAAGCCGCCCTTCCGGGCCCTTTTCGGCGCCCAGACGGTCGGCAAACATGACGATCATACTCCCCGTGGTTCCACCACTTCCGTCAGTTATATGATCCGCGCTCAGAATACAACAGCACTCCGTCCCCTGTCAAGAGGCGGAGTGCTGTTTCAGCATTTTTTACAAAGAGATGCCCGGATCGAGGGGAAGCATTCCGGTCAGAACGCCCGGTCCGCTCACCCCTTCTTCCCGGCCGCCCTCTTCCGGTCGGTCACCCGCACCACAAGATTGGACAGGGCAAACAGGGCGATGGCATTGGGGATAACCATCAGGTTGTTGAACATATCGGTCAGCTCCCACACCAGGTCGTTGGACATCAGGGTGCCCATAAAGATGAACACCAGGGCGATGACGGAGTAGACGGGGACCGCCTTTTTCCCAAACAGATAGACCGCGTTGATCTTACCGAACAGGTTCCAGCTGAGCACGGTGGAGAAGGCAAAGAAGAACAGGCAGACCGCCACAAACATGGCTCCGGCCTCTGTCCCAAAGACCACACCGAAGGCGGTCTGGGCCAGATTGGTCTTGTTCAACGTCTCGGTGACTGCGCCGGTATAGCCATTGGCCAGAGGGCCGCCCTCGGTATACAGGGTGGAGATGACCACCAGTGCGTTGAGGGTGAGCACCACGAAGGTATCGATGAACACGCTGACCATCGCCACCACAGCCTGGTCATGGGGATCGGTCACGTTCGCCTGGGCGTGGGCGTGGGGGGTGGAGCCCATACCGGCCTCGTTGGAGAACAGCCCGCGCTTGGCGCCCTGGCTGATGGCCTCCTTCAGCGCATAGCCAAAGCCGCCGCCGATGATGGCCTGGGGCTGGAAGGCATACTGGAAGATCATAGCAAAGGTATCAGGGATGTACTTGGCCCGCATCACCAGCACCACCAGGGCTCCGCCCAGGAAAATGGCTGCCATGATGGGGACGATCTTCTCGGTGACGGAGGCCAGACGCTGCACGCCTCCCACAAAGATGAACCCGCAGATCACCACCAGCACGATGCCCACGATCCAGGAGGGCACGCCGAAGGCAGTCTCAAAGGTGGAACCAATGGAGTTGGACTGTACCATACAGCCCATGAAGCCCAGCGCCAGGATGATGGCAACCGCAAAAAATCCAGCCAGGAACTTCCCGAAGCCGCCCTTGAAGGCAGTGGTGATATAGTACACCGGGCCGCCGCGGTAGGAGCCGTCAGAATCCTTCTGACGGGTCTCAATGGCCAGGGTGGCCTCCGCGTAAATGGTCGCCATGCCAAAGAAGGCGATGACCCACATCCAGAAGATGGCGCCGGGACCGCCGGCCAGGATCGCGCCCGATCCGCCCACGATATTGCCGGTGCCCACCTGGGCGGCAATGGCGGTGGCCAGGGCCTGGAAGGAGCTCATCCCGTGCTCCTGCTTCCCGCCCCGGAGGCTCAGGTTGCCGAATACCTTCCGCATCCCCTCGCCGAAGCAGCGCACCTGTACAAAGCGGGTGCGGATGCTGTAAAACAGGCCCACGCCGATGAGCAGGAAGACCAGGATATAGCTGGACAGATAGGTATTGATGTTGACTACAATGGGGTACAGTGCCGCTTCCAAAGACTCTAACATGATTTGATCCCTCTCCTTTTCTGAACAAAAAAACAGACCGGGGAGCACGCTCCACGGTCCGAAAACATTGCGGAAAAAACACCCTCCAGCCGGACCCAATGGGCGCGGCAGGGGCGCTTTCTTCGTCTCTGTCCTTTTGCCTGAGAGATTTACGGGGGCTGAGCCGGTCCCGCATTGCACCTTCGGCACTCGTTCGTCGAGCTTCTCCAGAGTCACATCCACGTACAGTCCTCATCCCAGCCCAGTGGACCGGACACCTGAGAGTGTTACTCCTTCGGTAGGCGGGAACCCGCGCTTTTCCTGCACGCTTCGTTTGTCCTGTTCACTTGTATTGCATACGTTACCACAAAGCCCCCGGAATGTCAACCCCAGGCGCACATTTATACACCTGCGGCGGAAATTCAAAAATCGACTCCGGAAAATTGGTCAGATTGTGGTATGAAGTTTACAATTTGCTCTTTTTTCCGGCGTGTAAATATGGTATACTAAAACATAATGCGCCCAGGTATGCCCTCAGGCAGCCTTCCTTTTTGGAGGACCCGGCGCTGGAAATAGATCCTGCGATGAAGCGCTACAACATTGAGGTGTGTTTATGAACGTATTCAAAAAGATTTTCGGGACCAGCTCCCAGCGGGAGGTCAAGGCGATCCTCCCCCTGGTGGACAAGATCGAGGGGCTGGAGGAGGAGTACAAGGCGCTGACGGACGCCCAGCTCCAGGCCAAGACCCCCGAATTCAAGCAGCGCCTGGCCGGCGGCGAGACGCTGGACGACATCCTGCCCGAGGCCTTCGCCGCCTGCCGGGAGGCCGCCTGGCGCGTGCTTGGGATGCGCCCCTACCGGGTGCAGCTCATCGGCGGCATCATCCTGCACCAGGGCCGTATCGCGGAGATGCGCACCGGCGAGGGCAAGACCCTGGTGGCCACCCTCCCTGCCTATCTGAACGCCCTGTCGGGCAAGGGCGTCCACATCATCACCGTCAACGACTATCTGGCCAAGCGCGACTCCGAGTGGATGGGCAAGGTGTACCGCTTCATGGGCCTCACCGTGGGTCTGGTGATCCACGGCGTCATGGGACAGGCCAAGAAGGACGCCTACGCGGCCGACATCACCTACGGCACCAACAATGAGTTCGGCTTTGACTACCTCCGTGACAACATGGCCATCTACTCCAGCGAGCTGGTACAGCGGGGCCACAACTTCGCCGTGGTGGACGAGGTGGACTCCATCCTCATCGACGAGGCCCGCACCCCTCTGATCATCTCCGGCCAGGGGGAGAAGTCCACCCAGCTGTACACCATCGTGGACCAGTTCGTCTCCCGCCTGAAGTGCCAGCGCATCGCCAAGGTGGACACCAAGGAGGAGGAGGACGTCAACATCGACGCCGACTACATCGTCGATGAGAAGGCGCGCACCGCCACCCTCACCGCCCGGGGCATCCAGAAGGCGGAGCAGGCCTTCCAGATCGAAAACCTGGCCGATCCGGAGAACACCACCCTCTCCCACCACATCAACCAGGCCATCAAGGCCCACGGCGTGATGAAGCGGGACATCGACTATGTGGTCAAAGAGGGCCAGGTCATCATCGTGGACGAGTTCACCGGCCGCCTGATGTTCGGCCGCCGCTATAACGAGGGCCTCCACCAGGCCATCGAGGCCAAGGAGCACGTGGAGGTCGCCAACGAGTCCAAGACCCTGGCCACCATCACCTTCCAGAACTACTTCCGTCTGTACGACAAGCTCTCCGGCATGACGGGCACCGCCATGACCGAGGAGGAGGAGTTCGGCACCATCTATGAGCTGGACATCGTAGAGATCCCCACCAACCGCCCCGTCCAGCGCATCGACCACCACGACGTGGTGTATAAGAATGAGGCGGGCAAGCTCCGGGCCATCGTCCGGCAGATCGAGGAGTGCCACGAGAAGGGACAGCCCGTTCTGGTGGGCACCGTCTCCATCGAAAAGTCGGAGCAGCTGTCCGATATGCTCCAGCGCAAGGGCATCAAGCACAATGTGCTCAACGCCAAGAACCATGAGAAGGAGGCCGAGATCGTCGCCCAGGCCGGTAAGCTGGGAGCGGTCACCGTGGCCACCAACATGGCTGGCCGCGGCACTGACATCATGTTGGGCGGCAACGCAGAATACCTGGCCAAGGCTGACCTGCGCAAGGCCGGCATGAGCGATGAGCTCATTGCCGAGGCCACCGGCTACGCCGAGACGGACGACCAGGAGATCCTGAATGCCCGCCAGCAGTACGCCCAGGCGGAGGCCAAGTACAAGGACGAGATCCGCGCTGAGGCAGACAAGGTCCGTGAGGTAGGCGGCCTGTTCATCCTGGGCACCGAGCGCCACGAGTCCCGCCGCATCGACAACCAGCTCCGCGGCCGCGCCGGCCGCCAGGGCGACCCTGGCGAGAGCCGCTTCTATCTCTCCCTGGAGGACGACATCATGCGCCTGTTCGGCTCTGAGCGGGTGATGGGCATGATGGAGAAGCTGGGGGTGGACGAGGACACCCCCATCGAGCAGAAGATGCTCACCAACGCCATTGAAAATGCCCAGCGCCAGGTGGAGTCCCGGAACTTCCAGACCCGCAAGAACGTCCTCCAGTACGACGATGTGATGAACACCCAGCGCAAGGTCATCTATGAGGAGCGCCGGAAGGTGCTGGACGGCGAGGACCTGCACGAGGCCATTCAGGCCATGCTCCACAACACGGTGGAAAACGCCATTCAGGGGCACATCGGCGAGCAGAAGCACATGAGCGCCGAGGACTTCCGCGAGGCCACCGCCGTGTTCCACACCATGTTCCTCCGCCCCGGCGAGCTTGCCCTCACCGACGAGGAGCTTCAGCAGTACACCGCAGAGCAGCTGGTGGAGCTGGTGGAGAGCAAGGCCAAGGAGGTCTATGCCGCCCGGGAGAAGGAGTTCGGCGAGCAGCTGATGCGGGAACTGGAGCGGGTGCTGATGCTCCGGGTGGTGGACGAATACTGGATGGATCAGATCGACGCCATGAACGATCTGAAGCAGGGCATCGGGCTGCGGGCCTATGCCCAGACCGACCCCGTAGTCGCCTATAAGAAGGAAGGCTATGAGATGTTCGAGCAGATGATCGCCGCCATCCAGGAGGAGACCCTCCGCCGCCTGTTCCTGGTCCGTCTGCGTCAGAACCAGGAGGTACGCCGGGAGCGGGTGGCTAAGGTCACCGGCGAGTCTGGCGCCAGCGACGGCACCGTCCAGAAGCAGCCCCAGCGCAAGGTCATCAAGATCGGCCGCAACGACCCCTGCCCCTGCGGCAGCGGCCTGAAGTGGAAGAAGTGCACCTGCAAGCAGTTCCACCCCGAAGTCAAATAATCCATTCATGCACAAGGACGCAGGCGTTTTTCAAAAAACGCCTGCGTCTTGGGCATAGGCCCGTTTTTCCCCACGCCTAATACGCAGAAACGGTTGAAAAGGAGCGATTTTTATGGATTTTGAATCGTTGCAGCAGCAGCGGAAGAGTTGCCGGTCCTTCGCGCCCAAGCCGGTCCCCCGGGATCTGCTCACCCGGCTGGTGGACACCGCCCGCCTCTCCCCCAGCGCCTGCAACTCCCAGCCCTGGCACTTCATCGTGGTGGACGAGGCCGGGGCCAAGGCCAAAATGGTGGACGCCCTGGTAGACGACGGTCTCACCGGCTGTCCCTGGGGGGACAAGGTCCCCGCCTTCATCCTGATCTGTGAGGAGAAGGCCCGCCTTAAGCCCGGCGTGGGAGAGCGGTACGGCAGCCAATATTTCTCTCAGATGGACATCGGCATGGCGGCGATGGGCCTGTGCTATGCGGCCACCGCCCTGGGGCTGGGCACCTGCATGATCGGCGTAATGAGCCAGGAAAAAATGCACCGGGCCTTCCACATTCCGGAGGACCGCACCGCCCGTCTGGCCATCGCCGTAGGCTATCCCGCCCAGGACGTCCCCGCCCAGCGGAAGGACCGCAAGCCCCTGGAGGAGATCCTGGGATATAACCAGTGGTGACCCCTCCCCCGATGGATAGAACAACGCCGGCCGCGCTGATCAAAAGCGCGGCCGGCGTTTTGGCTTCTTCCGCCCGAAGCTCACAGGTTCAAATGCTTTTAACGGAAATTGTCCCTGGCATACCGGGCCAGCTCCTCCCGGAAATCCGGATGAGCAATAGACGCCATGGCGGCGGCGCGCTCCCCCAGAGAGAGGCCTGCCAGATGGGCCACCCCGTACTCGGTCGCCACACACTCGATCATGGTGCGAGGAACGGAAATGGTACTGCCCCCGGGGATGGTAGGAACAATGTTGGACCTCAGATTCCCCTCCTTATCCCGTCTGGAGGAATTCAGGCAGATATACCCCCGTCCCCCCTTGGAGCGGAAGGCCCCCTCCAAAAAGTCCATCTGCCCGCCGATGCCGGACAGCTGCCTGCTGCCCACCGACTCCGCGTTCTCCTGTCCCATAAGGTCCAGCTGCACCCCGCCATTGATGCTGATGAAGCTGCTCAGCCGCCCCATACGCTCCGGGGCGTGGACATGGTCCACATCTCCGGGATAGAACCGGTCCGGCTCATCCTCCAGCCAGTCGTACAGCTCCTGAGAGCCCATGGCCAGGTTCCAGGTGGAATACCCCGTATCCACCTCCTTCCGGGCGTTGGTCAGCTTCCCCGCCTTGTGGAGCGCCAAAAAGGCGTCGCTGATGGTGCCCGTCCAGCAGCCCAGGTCCTTCCGATCCGACTCCGCCAGCATTTTGGCCACGGTGAAGGGGACGCCGCCCACGCCCAGGCCCAGCACCGCCCCGTCCGGGATCTCCGCCACCACATTCCGGGCGATCTGGATGTCCACCGGGGAGGGCTCCTTATAGGTGCGCAGGGGCAGAGGCTCATGGACGCCCTCCACGATGTAGTCGGCCTCCGACAGGTGTACCCGGTGGGAGCCATTCACCCCCTGGAGCCTGGGCAGATGCTCGTTGATCTCAAAGATCACCGTGCGGGCATTCTCAAAAATGGTGCGCCAGGCATAGTTGGAGATACCCAGGCCGCAGTACCCCTCCCCGTCCGGCCGGGAGACGGGCACAAATGCCACATCCACCCGGATATAGCTGCGGTACAGCTCCGGCAGGGCCCGGAGCATCATGGGCAGGAACTTCACCAGCCCCCTGCTCTGCAGCTTGCGCTCATAGTCCCCGATGTGCCAGCTGTAATAGGTGAAGGCGGACTGCTCCGGGTCGCACTCCACCACCTCGATCCGGGGCCGGATCACCAGTCCGCCGCGGATCTTCACGTCCTTCAGCTCCTCCTTCCGGGCGGCAAGCGCCCGGTCCATCAGCTCCGGGAAGCCCGCGCCAAAGCCGTAGTCCACCCAGTCGCCGGAGCGGACCGCTTGGGCGGTCGCCTCCGGGGTCACAAATCTGTTCCTGTAATCGTGCATCCTGTTCTCCTCGCCTTTCTGTTTCAAATCTGCCATTGTGGACATCATATCACAAACCGCCTGGAGCTGTCTATCGCTTGATTGCGGATTGTTCGCACCCGATTGCGGATCTTCCGTATCCGCCCCTGTTCATTCCATAAAAAATATCACGGCCACGCTTCCCAAGAAGCGTGGCCGTAGCCGTTTCTTTGATCCCAATCTGCTCAGCGCCCAAAGCCGCCGCCCCGGGAGTCGCCGCCAAAGCCGCCCCCTCGGGAGAAGCCGCCGCCTCGGGAGCCACCGGAGAAGCCTCCGCCCCAGCTCCCCCCGCTGAAGCCGCCTCCGAAGCCGCCGCCCCGGGAAAAACCTCCGCCCCGGGTGCCGCCGGAAAAGCCGCCAGGTCTGGAACCGGAGCCTCCTCTGGGCCCCTGGAAGCCATTGAAGCCGCCGCCGCCCGGACCGCCGAAGCCGCCGGGTCCTCTCGGAGGTCTGGGGGGCGGGGGAGGCGGTCTGCGCCAGCGGCGCCGGTACCAGCCATAGGCGGGCCCGTGCCAGAACAGGATGGGCCGGAACAGATAGGGAGGATTGGGCACCCCATAGTACCGCTGCCGGTAGGAGGTATAACGCAGGCTGTCCACCACACTGGCAATGACCACCAGAATGACCAGCAGCACCACCAGAGACATGACCGTCTCGCCGGTGCTCCGGCCGCCATAGGCGTTCTGACTCGTCTCCAGATAGCCCAGCCCGTAATTTTCTACATAGAACTGATTGATCCCATCAAACAGGCTCAGCACCCCCGTGCCAAACTGTCCGGCCATGGCGTTCTCATACAGGTAGCGGTCCAAATGGGAGGTCACCTGCTCATCCGTCATGGGATAGTCGGGCCCCACTGCCAGATAGCAGTTGTTGGTCCCGGTATCCACCACCAGGATGCCGTCCGCCGCTCCCAGCTGGATCTGCTCTCCCAGTGCATAGGCGTAGTCGGCAATATCGCCGGACACCTCCCGCACAGTAGCCACAGCGATGAGGCTGTCATACCGGGCCACCCAGTTGGCGTTATAGAGACAGATCTGCTGCTCCTCCTGGTCAGAGAGCACCTCGGCCTCGTCGCTGATCCAGGTGGCGTAGCTGCTTGTGGACAGCGACTTGTCAAGCCCAGCAGCCTGAGGGACCGCCGGAGCGCTGCTCCCCCGCACCTGGCCGATCCCGATGGCCGCGGCGATCATCACCACGGTCAGCGCCACTGCCACCGATGTCTTTTGAAATAGTTTCATAGGCTCTCCTCAATGTTCTGCCCCGGACAGGCATCCGGGAACTTCCACCATACGGCCGTTCCGGGCGGTCAGCCTCTCAACTCCAGAAGCTTCTGCTTCAGCTCGCCCTCGATCCGCCCAAGCTCTGCTTCGGCCTCGCGGCGCTTCTGGCTGCCCTCTGTCTGGATCTTCATCACCTCGTCCAGGGTGGAGATCAGTTGCTCATTGGTATGCTGGAGGGTCTTGACGTCCACAATGGAGCGCTCCGCCTCCCGGGCGGCCTCCACCGTCCCCATCTTCAGCATATCCGCATTCTTTTGCAGCAGCTGGTTGGTCATCTCGGTGACCGCGGACTGGGCCTGGGTGGCCTGGCGGGAGTGCTCCAGACCCAGGGCCAGCACCATCTGACTCTTCCACAGGGGGATGGTATTCACCAGGGAGGACTGGATCTTCTCCAGCATCAGGGTGTCGTTATTTTGCAGCAGGCGGGTCTGGGGCCCCATCTGAATGGAGATCATCCGGGTCAACTCCAGGTCGTGGAGCTTCTTCTCAAACCGGCTACACAGGTTGGCAAAATCATTATAGGCCTGGGCGTCCTCCTGGGCCCCGCTGGCGGCGGCCTTCTGCCGCAGCTGCTCCAGGTCGTGGGTCCGCAGATACTCCAGACGCTTCTTGCCGGCGATGATATACATGGTGAGTTCTTTGTAGTACTTGGTATTCAGTTCATACATCTGGTCCAGCATGGCGATGTCCTTCATCAGTACCACCTGGTGGTTCTCCAGAACCCGGACGATCTTATCTACATTGACCTCGGCCTTGGCATAGCCGGCCTTCATCGCCTCCAGTTCGTTTCGCTTCTTCTGGAAAAAGCCGAACAGGCCGCCCTTTTTCTCCTCATCCTTACCAAAATTTTTCAGTTCCACCACCAAGTCGGACAGGGCCTCGCCCACCTCGCCCAGATCCTTGGTCCTGACGCTGTTCAGGGCGTTCTCTGAGAAGGAGGCAATGTTCTTCTGGGCTGCGGAGCCGTACTGGAGCACCACATTGGAGTCGGTGACGTCGATCTTCTGAGCAAAATCGTCCACCATTTTCCGCTCCGCCTCGCTGAGCATGGACTCGTCCACCTTGACGGCGTTGGCGTCCCGCTCTTTCTGCCGCTCTGCCTCCGCGGCGGCCTGCTGGGCGGCAGCCTCGGGGGCCGGGTCCAGGGTCAGAGCCGGAGCCTCCGGGGCGGCATCAGCCTCCGGAGTCAAAGTCAGCTGGGGGGTCATATTCAAATCGTCACTCATGGTCAGTTCCTCCTCATGATCCTTATATCGATTTTAGTATGATTTTCAGTCGTTTCAACGTCCCGGCCTTCTGCCGGGAGACGCGCCCGGTCAAAGCTCCAGAGTTGTCCCGCCGTCCTGTGCGGCGGTCTTGTCCTTCCCGGACAGCCCCTCCTGGGCCAGCAGATTTTCCATCACGGTGATGTCAGTGGAGATGTCCATGGCCTCCGCCCCAAAGAGGGAGTCCAGCTGCTTGTCAAAGGCCTGGACGATGGTGCCCATCATATTTTCCACCTTGGACTTGGTGGCGCTGATGTTGTCCCCGGCGATCCCGGCGGCGTCCATCCGGTCATAGGCGTTGAGGATCTTTAGGGTGGTAGGCAGAAAGTAGTTCAAAAAGCGGCGGATCTGGGGCAGCTTCTTGGGCTGCTTGACCACCTCGCCGATGATCTTCCGGGTGACCTCCTCCAAATGGTCGATCTGGGCGGAGATGGTCTCGTCCTCGATGCTGTCGTTGAGACGGCGCATCTCCGACACCGCCCGGTCCCGCTCCTGGATCAGCTTGTCCAGCTCCGGGTCGCCGGTGCTCTCCCGCTTTTCCTCCTTCTGCTTGGGCTCCTCCCGGCGGGGCTGCTCCGCCTTCTTCTCCGGCTCCTCCGCCTGCCCGCCCGGCATCTGATAGACCCGGTCCGGGAACACCGCCTTTCCCACTACAAACACCGCCGCTGAGACCACAGCACACAGCGCGTAGTCAGTCAGGGTACGCAGCGAGAAAAACAGCGCGAATACCAGCCAAACCACCCCGATCAGATAGATGGGGATCACGGAACGCTTGATGTGCTTCGCCATCGCTCCTACCTCCTATGGCACGATCTGCGGACCAGCCGCATTCTTTTATGCTCATTGTACCTTTCCCGAAGAGGGGTGTCAAGAAAATTCCCGCTCCAGCCGGCGCCGTACACGCCGGATGGGGCGGGAATTCAACTAGAAGTATGCAAAGCAGTCTCAGAGGGCGGCGAGGTCAGCTCCAAGGGTTCGGCACCGATCCAAACCGCTCTCATCAGGGGTCTCGTGGAGGATCAAACCTTCCCCCTGACATACGGTGCCGCCAGCGCGGTCCGTCCGCTCCTCCCAGTCCCGCATCCACTGCCCGTTTCCCCAGCCGTAGGAGCCGAAGAGAGCCACATCCCGTCCGCTCAGGCGGCCCTCCAGCTGGGAAAAGAAGGGTTCAAACTCGGACTCTTCCAGAACCTCTGCCCCCATTGCAGGACAGCCAAGAGCTAGCCCATCGTACTCCAAGACCTGATCTACGCCAACCTGATCCACAGAGAACACATCAACCTGGGCACCAGCCCCTTGCGCCCCCTGTGCTATGGCCTCAGCCATGGCTTGGGTATTGCCTGTCATGCTCCAATAAATCACTGCAATTCTGCTCATTTGTGAGAACCTCCAAACTCAAAAATATAATCAATATGAAATGGATCTCTTGATGAAAATCCATCTGTAAACGCCCAGAGGGCGGTCACATACATCATTTAGCCAGCGGATATTTCCAAACTATGGCCTGGTCAGGCGGCTCGAAACAGTCGGGGCAGAGATTCACCCTCCTTCACCCGCCGGCACAAAGCTGCACGGCACCGTTCGTACCGGCGGAAGCACTGCTGCGCCCTTTCCACATCGGAGTATACCTTCCAGCATCCACACAGCTTGTAGTCTCGTCCCTGATGCAGCCGAAAGCCCTCCACGTCCTCCGGAGGATAGCCCAAAAACAGGCCGATTTCATGGGGAAAGCCGCCGCAGGTCAGCCGGAGTTGAAGTGTGTCCAGCATCTCTTCCAACCCTCGGTCCACAGGATAGCCCTCCCGAGCCAGCAGTGACTGCACCTGGGGATGAGCCAGCTGGGCGGCCAGACGTTCTGGACGGTAAACCAAGATCAGGCACCTGGGACGGCAGGAACAGAGCAGGCGCAGCTGGATGCCGCATCGGGATAACTGGCAGCGATAATCCTCCAGCAGTGTTCCCATGCACACCTGGGGACTGCCCCAGGCAATCAGATCTGCTGGTTTAATTCCGGCCAGCGAAGGGGCTCCATGAAAGGCCAGGGTACACTCAAAATCCCGCAACGTATCTTCCATCTTATCCGACCTCCCCTTTAAATTAGCGTATGCTAACTAACGCCCAATCAAAAAGCAGCTTCCAGCCGCTAGTTAGTCTTTGCTAACTTCCGCTTCAGAGTAACACATCCCATCTGCTTTGTCAACCCCGACTTCACGCATAGGATCGTTCTGCCCTATCTATTTTCCAGCTTTTCATTGACTTTCCATGCTATGGTGCGGTATGATTTCACATATCGGCGTTTGGCACTCAGGCTGGCCACACCAGCCCGCCCTGACGGCCCCGCCATGGAAAAGAGGAGTCCGCCATGCTCACCCTGGAACAGTTCAAAGCCGCCCGCGCTACACTGCGGGGCGTAATCCGCACCACCAGCCTGATCCACTCCCCCGCCCTGTCCAGGGCGTGTGGGAATCAGGTCTATCTCAAGCCGGAAAATATGCAGGTCACCGGCGCCTATAAGATCCGCGGAGCTTATTATAAAATCAGCACCCTCAGCGAGGAGGAGAAGTCCCGGGGCCTCATCACCGCCTCCGCCGGCAACCACGCCCAGGGGCTGGCCTATGCCGCCCAGGCGGCGGGGGTGCCCGCCACCATCGTGATGCCCACTACCACCCCTCTGGTAAAGGTAAACAACACCAAGGACTATGGTGCCCGGGTTATCCTTCATGGCGAAGTTTTTGATGAGGCCGCTGAAAAAGCTGCCCAGTTGGCCGGGGAGGAGGGGCTGACCTATGTTCACCCCTTCAACGACCTTGGAGTGGCCACCGGCCAGGGCACCATTGCGTATGAGATCTTCCAGGACCTCCCCGACGTGGATGTAATCCTGGTCCCCATCGGCGGCGGCGGACTGGCCGCAGGCGTATCCACCCTGGCCAAGCTGCTCAACCCCAACGTCATAGTCATCGGCGTGGAGCCGGAGGGCGCCGCCTCCATGAAGGCCAGCCTGGAGGCCGGCCATGTGGTCACCCTCCCCACCGCCAATACCATCGCCGACGGCGTGGCGGTCAAGACCCCCGGCGACCTGGTGTTCCCCTATGTACAAAAAAATGTGGACCGCGTCCTGTCTATCCCGGATGTGGAACTGGTGGACGCCTTCCTGGACGTCATGGAAAAGCACAAGATGGTGGTGGAAAACGCCGGTCTGCTCACCGTGGCCGCCCTGAAGCACCTGGATATGGAGGGGAAGAACGTGGTCTCCGTCCTCTCCGGGGGCAACATGGATGTGATCACCATGGCCTCTCTGGTCCAGCACGGCCTGATCAACCGGGGCCGGATCTTCACCTTCTCCGTGCTTCTCCCCGACCGGCCCGGCGAGCTGATGCGGGTGTCCGGCCTGCTGGCCCGGAACAGCGGCAATATCATCAAGCTGGAGCACAACCAGTTCGTCAACATCAACCGGCAGAACGGAGTAGAGCTGAAGGTCACCCTGGAGGCCTTCGGCCAGGACCACAAGCAACAGATCCTGGCCGAGCTGCGGCAGAACGGCTATTCGGTCCAGGAGGTCATGACCGCCGACTTCTACCACTGACACGCCCACTGCCTCCGTCCGCCGGAGATGCGCGCTCCGGCGGGCGGATGGCTATTCAAAAGCGGCAGGCTTCGGGCTGCCGCAGGCAGCAGTAGGGCCGTGGGTCCGGCCTGGAGCGCCCCTGCGGTCCGGAAGCTCACGGCGGAGGGCCGGCCCTCCGCTCTCTCCGCCCAGTATCCTATGCGCCTACCTCCTCCTGGGTTCCCAGGAAGAGGCTGGCCTCTTCCCTCAGACTTAACAAATTCAGACTTGGAAAGCGAGGACGTCATTATGATCAAAATTGCCCCTTCGATCCTCTCCGCTGACTTCGTCAACCTGGAGCGGGACATCAAAAAGGTCGCCAGTGCCGACTACCTCCATGTGGATGTCATGGACGGCTGCTTCGTACCCAACCTGACCATCGGGATCCCTGTGGTCAAGTCCATCCGCAAGTGTACCGATATGTTCCTGGACGTCCATCTGATGATCGACAAGCCAGTGCGCTACATCGAGGACTTTGCCAAGGCCGGCGCCGATCTGCTGTCCGTCCATCTGGAGGCCGACCACCCCACCCGAATCGCCGAGGCCCTGAAGGTCATGGGAGAGTGCGGTGTGAAAAAGGCGGTGGCCCTGCGGCCCATCACCTCGGCCAACGCCATCCTGCCCTACATCGAGGAACTGGACATGGTGCTGGTGATGACGGTGGAGCCCGGCTTCGGCGGCCAGGCCTTTATGGAGTCCCAGCTGGATACCATCCGCCAAGTGCGGGCCATCATCGACCGGTACAACCCCGCCTGCGAGCTGGAGGTAGACGGCGGCGTCGCCCCCAAGACCGCCCCCCTGGTGGTGGAGGCGGGCGCCAACGTGCTGGTGGCCGGCTCCGCCGTCTACGGCAAGGAGGACATCCCCGCCGCCATCGCCGCCCTGCGGGTATCGCAGTAATAAAGGAGTACACGGTCCTAATTCCTAACTCCTAATTCCTAATTCCTAACTCCTAATTCCTAATTCCTAACTCCTAATTCCTAACTCCTAATTCCTAACTCCTAATTCCTAATTCCTAATTCTCAAACTCCCAACTTCCCCGGAGGTTCAAAACCATGCAGTACTTTCCCCCCGCTCTGGAAAATCTGGTGGAGCAGTTCGCCAAGCTGCCCGGCGTGGGCGTCAAATCCGCCCAGCGGCTGGCCTTCTATGTCCTGTCCATGCCGGATGATGAGGCCAACGCCTTCGCCCAGGCGGTTATCAGTGCCAAGACGTCTATCCACTGCTGCCCTGTCTGCCAGAATCTGACGGACGGGGACGGCCCCTGCTCCATCTGCGCCAGCCCCAAGCGGGACCAGTCCACCATCTGCGTGGTGGCCGACCCCAAGGACGTGGCTGCTATGGAGCGCTCCCGGGAGTACCAGGGGCTGTACCATGTGCTCCACGGGGTGATCTCCCCCATGAGCCATGTGGGCCCCGATGATCTGCACATCAAATCTCTGGTGGAGCGGGTGGCCGCCGGAGGCATCGAAGAGGTCATCATGGCCACCAACCCGGACACAGAGGGGGAGGCCACCGCCATGTACCTCTCCCGGCTGCTCCGCCCCTTCTCCGTTAAGGTCACCCGTCTGGCCTACGGCATTCCTGTGGGCAGCCACCTGGAGTACGCCGATGACGCCACCCTCATGCGCGCCCTGGAAGGCCGCCGCGAGATCTGACTTATAGCCCATACCGCGCTCCGTCCCCGGTCCTCCGAGGGCGGAGCGCTTTTCTGCCCTTGCGCTCCGCCTTCAAATGGGATATAATACACTGAAACTTTTTGAATGATCTTTCTCGAGGTGCGCTTCCATGGGGGACAAGCTTGGTATTTACATCCACATTCCTTTCTGCCGCAGCAAGTGCGACTACTGCGATTTCTACTCCCTGTCCGGGCAAGAAAACAAGATGGATCAATATCAGAAGGCCCTTTTGGCCCACCTGAAGGAGACAGCCCCCCTGACTCAGGGCATCCCGGTAGACAGTGTCTATTTTGGCGGAGGAACACCCAGCTTCTATGGAGCTAAACGTCTGAAGGAGCTGTTGGCCGCCATCCACAAACTTTTTCAGATTGAAAAGGGCGCAGAAATCACTGTGGAGTGCAACCCGGACAGTGTGGATCTGCGTGCCCTGCGCATTCTGAGGAATGCAGGTGTCAACCGCCTGTCTCTTGGAATGCAGTCCGCACAAGCGGAGGAGCTGGCTGCCATCCATCGCATCCACACCCCACATCAGACCGACCATGCCACAGAACTGGCCAGAAAAGCTAAATTCAACAACCTGTCCCTGGATCTGATCTACGGCCTGCCCGGCCAGACCATGGACAGCTGGAAGGCCACGGTGGAGCACGCCCTGTCCCTCATCCCCCAGCACCTGTCCTGCTACGGTCTGAAGGTGGAGGAGGGCACCCCCCTGGCCCGCCGGGTGGCCGAGGGTGAGGTCCTGCCGGATGACGATCAGCAGGCCGACCTGTACCTGTGGACGGTGGGCCGCTTGGCCCGGGCCGGTTATCCTCAGTATGAGATCTCCAACTTCGCCAAGCCAGGCTTTGAATCCCGGCACAATCTCCGCTACTGGCTCACCCGGCCCTATATCGGCTTCGGCCCCGGGGCGCACTCCGACTTCGGCGGCCGACGCTACTCCTTCGTCCGGGATCTGGACGCCTACATCGACGGGGTCCTCCACGGGGGAAATGTCATCGACAGCTCTGAGCTCATCCCCCAGCGGGAGCGATGCGGCGAGTACCTCATGCTCCGCCTGCGCACGACCCGTGGCATCGACGGCGCGGAGTACCGCCGGAACTACTTTATGGACTTTGCCCCGCTGGAGGCTCGGCTGGAGCAGTTCGCCGCCCAGGGGTGGGCGGAGCGGGACCCGGAGGGCCGCTGGCACTTTACCCCCAAGGGCTTCCTGGTATCCAACCAGCTGATCGGCGACCTGCTGGATCGCCAGGAGCAGGCCAACTGGGAGGATCTGATCGTCCGTCCTGAGCGGGGGCCGCGCCTGTGATCCCGTGGAGTCTCATCTGACCGGCATCTCGCCAAAGCCTTTCCCTGTTTTTTACTTTGTTCTTACTTTTTTCACAATTTTATGTCTACTTTGTAAATTTCATTGCCTTTTGGGCATACTGATGCTATAATATATTTGTATTATCGTGCGCAGCCCTTACGGCGGCGCAGTTCAAACTGAATTCATGGGCGATTCCGCCATCTCTTTTCATACAAACCCCAATCTAAAATCAGATCGAGAGGGTGCCGATTTTGACAAAGTATCACATTCAGGGCGGAAAGCCGCTCTCCGGGACCATCACCATCAGCGGCGCCAAAAACGCCGCTGTCGCTATCATCCCCGCCGCGCTGTTGGTGGACGGGGTGTGCCGCATTGAAAATATTCCCCAAATCAGCGATGTGACGCTGATCCTTCAGATCCTTCAGGAGCTGGGCGCGGACGTCCGCACCATCAACCGCACCACGGTGGACATCGACTGTTCCCACATCCGAAATCGCCAGGTTCCTTATGAACTAGCCCGCCGGATCCGTGCCAGCTACTATCTGGTGGGCGCTCTGTTGGGCCGCTTCGGCTGGGCGGAGGTGCCCCTCCCCGGCGGCTGCGACCTGGGCGGCCGCCCCATCGACCAACATATCAAGGGCTTCGTCTCTATGGGGGCCGATGTAGACGTGCGCAACGGCCTGATCTGCGCCAAGGTGGCCAGCGGCCGCCTGGCCGGTGGGCAGGTCTATCTGGACATGGTTTCTGTGGGCGCCACCATGAACATCATGCTGGCCGGTGTGCTGGCCGAGGGCATGACCATCATCGAGAATGCCGCCAAGGAGCCCCACATCGTGGACCTGGCCAACTTCCTCAACTCTATGGGGGCCAACATCATGGGAGCCGGCACCGATGTGATCAAGATCCGCGGCGTCAAGCAGCTGCGGGGCGGCGCCTACTCCATCATCCCCGACCAGATCGAGGCGGGCACCTATATGGCCGCCGTGGCCGCTGCCGGGGGTGATGTACTCATTCAGAACGTCATCCCCAAGCATCTGGACTGCATCACCGCCAAGCTGGTGGAGATGGGGGTGGATGTGGAGGAGCTGGACGACGCCGTCCGGGTCCGCCGCAGCGGCCCCATCAGCCGCACCAACGTCAAGACCATGCCCTATCCGGGCTTCCCCACCGATATGCAGCCCCAGATCGCCGCTGTCCTCTGCCTGGCCACCGGCACCAGCGTCCTCACCGAGGGCGTGTGGGACAGCCGCTACCGCTATGTGGATGAGTTCCGCCGCATGGGCGCTCACATCCAGGTAGACGGCAAGGTGGCCGTCATCGAGGGGGTTCCCGGTCTCACAGGCGCGCCGGTCCACGCCTGTGACCTGCGTGCGGGCGCGGCCATGGTCATCGCCGGCCTGGCCGCCCAGGGCGTCACTGAGGTGGACGGGATCTACCACATCGAGCGGGGCTATGAGGATCTGGTGGGCAAGCTGGCCGGCGTGGGCGCCGACATCCAGGTCGTCACCGTCCCCGACGAGGAGAGCCAGTCCCAGGCTGTCTGAGGCCGCTTTATCCATCATCTAAGACGATCAGAAATTGGGCTCTTCCAGCCGGCGGCTCGCCCCTCCGGCCCCCGGTTTCTGATCGTATTTTTTAGGGAGCGATCAAATTGTTGACCTTTACCACCCTGGCCAGTGGCTCCGGCGGCAACGCTGCCCTGGTCTCCTGTGGGGACACCCATGTCCTGCTGGACGCGGGGATCTCAGCCAAACAGATCACTGCCGGTCTGGCCGCCCTGGGTGTCACACCCAGAGAACTGACCGCCATTCTCATCACCCATGAGCACAGCGACCATGTCTCCGGCCTGCGGGTGCTCAGCAAGCGGGCCGGAGCCCCCATCTACGCCACCAGCCCCACCTGCCGCTGTCTGTACGACCGGAACGCCGGCAGCGAAGCCGCCGACCTGCTGCGGGTCATGGAGGCCGGGACCGGGGTGCAGCTGGGCAGCCTGTGGGCCCAGTCCTTCCCCACCCCCCACGACGCGGCGGGGAGCGTGGGCTATATCCTCTCCGGAGAGGAGAGCCGGATCGTCCTGGCCACCGACCTGGGCTATATCACCCCGGAGGTAAAGGCCGCCGTCCGGGACTGCGGCTTGCTGGTCTGCGAGGCCAACCACGACGAGGACTGGGTCCGCTCCGGGCCCTACCCCTACTACTTAAAGCAGCGCATCCTGGGGGACCGGGGCCATCTGTCCAACGAGGCCGGGGCAGAGCTGGCCGCCCTGGCGGTGGAGCGCGGGACCCAGGCCGTGGTCCTGGCCCACCTCTCCCATGAAAACAACACCCCGGCCCGTGCTTGGGAGACGGCTGCCCGCCACCTCCGGAGCATGGGCTGCGAACCGGACCTGGACCTCTCCCTGTCCGTAGCCCCCCGCAGCGGCCTGGGCCCCACCTATCAGCTGGAAGGCGGGCAGGTCCTCCGGGTATCTGCCGCCGGAGAGGAGGCCGCCCTGTGCTGAGCGTCTATCTCATCTGCGTGGGCAAGCTGAAGGAGAAATTCTACCAGGATGCCTGCGCCGAGTACATCAAGCGGCTGTCCGCCTATTGCAGGCTCACCCTGGTGGAGCTGCCAGAGGAAAAGCTGCCCCAAACTCCCTCCCAGGGCCAGATCGACCAGGCCCTGGCCCGGGAGGCCGCGGCCATCCGCGCCAAGCTGCCCCCCAGCGCCCTTCTGGCCGCCCTGTGCGTAGAGGGCCGGATGCGGTCCAGTGAGGAACTGGCCCAGCTGGTGGGGACCTGGGAGCAGAGCTCCGCCAAGCATCTGGTCTTTCTCATCGGCGGCTCCTACGGCCTGCACCCCTCCATCAAGGCGGAGGCCCAGGTCAAGCTGTCCATGTCCCCCATGACCTTTCCCCACCACCTGGCCCGGGTCATGCTGCTGGAGCAGATCTACCGTGCCTTCAAGATTCGGGAGGGCTCCAGCTACCACAAATAGTCCCCAAGTCTGTCAGATAAACAGCAAAGCCACCTGCTTGAGGAGTTGAGTCCCAACCCGATCCCGAAAATTGAATTGTTCCGCTGGAAATTTCCGCCCAACTGTGGTACACTTACCACAATGGTAATTTCCAGCGGATTTTTCATACACAGGAGGTCTTGCAGATATGTCTTATCGGGAAAATTATGAGAACTGGCTGAACAGTCCCGTCCTTTCTCAGGAGGAAAAAGCGGAACTGGAGGCCATCCGCGGGGATGAGAAGGAGATCGAATCCCGCTTTTTTGACCAGCTGGCCTTCGGCACCGCCGGTCTGCGCGGCACCATGGGCGTGGGTCTGTACCGCATGAACGTCCATGTGATCCGCCACGCCACCCAGGCCTTCGCCCAGGTGATCCTGGAGGAGGGACCGGAGGCCGCCGCCCGGGGCGTAGCCGTCTGCTTTGACTGCCGCAACAACTCCGGCCTCTTCGCCCGAGAGGCCGCCTGCGTCATGGCGGGCAACGGCATCCCTGTGCGCCTGTTCCAGGCCCTGCGCCCCACCCCGGAGCTGTCCTTCGCTGTACGGGAGTACGGCTGCATCGCCGGCATCAATGTCACCGCCAGCCACAACCCCAAGGAGTACAACGGCTATAAAGTCTACTGGGAGGACGGCGCCCAGTTGCCCCCCAAGCACGCCGACGAGGTGGCCCGGAAGATGCGGGAGCTGGACGTGTTCGCCAGCGTCAAGACCATGGACTATGACCAGGCCGTGTCCCAGGGGAAGATCACCCTTCTGGGGGCGGAGACTGACGAGCGCTTCCTGTCCAATGTCATGGAGCAGGTGAACGATAAGGCCGTGGTGGAGCAGATGGCGGACACCTTCAAGATGGTGTACACCCCCTTCCACGGCACCGGCTATCAGCTCATCCCCGAGGCACTGAAGCGGCTGGGCATGAAGCACGTCATCTGCGTCCCCGAGCAGATGGTCATTGACGGCAACTTCCCCACCGTGGCCTCCCCCAACCCGGAGAACCCGGAGGGCTTCTACCTGGCTGTGGATCTGGCCAAGGCCAACGATGCCGACTTCATTCTGGGCTCCGACCCTGACGCCGACCGGGTGGGCATCATGGTGCGTACCAAGGACGACGACTTTGTGGTCATCTCAGGCAATCAGACCGGCGTGCTGCTGCTGGATTACCTGATCGGCGCCAAGAGACGCACCGGTAAGATGCCTGAAAATCCCGTGGCCCTCAAGACCATCGTCACCACTGAGATGGCCCGGAAGGTGGCCGAGGTCAACGGTCTGAAATGCTATGACACCTTCACCGGCTTCAAGTTCCTGGCGGAGAAGAAGGACAAGCTGGAGCACTCCGGCGAGGGGAAGGTCATCTTCTCCTATGAGGAATCCTACGGCTATATGCTGGGCGACTACGTCCGGGACAAGGACGCCGTCTCCGCCAGTGTGGAGCTCACCGAGATGGCCGCCTGGTATGCCAGCCAGGGCATGACCCTGTATGACGCCCTCCAGGCCCTGTTCGAGAAGTACGGCTACTATGGCGAAAAGACTCTGAATCTGGTCATGCCTGGCCTGGACGGCCTGAAAAAGATGGCCGACCTGATGGCCGGCCTGCGGACACAGCCTCCGGTAGAGATCGCCGGCGTAGCTGTCAGGGAGCAGAAGGACTATCAGGACGGCAGCGTGATCCGGGTGGCCGACGGCGTCCGCGGCGCCATGGATCTGTCCGGCTCCAACGTGCTGCGCTATGAGATGGCTGACGGAACCAGCCTCATCGTCCGTCCCTCCGGCACTGAGCCTAAGGTGAAGGTCTATATCTTGGCCAATGGCGAGAGCAAGGCCGCCTGCGATGAGAAGGTGGCCAAGTACGCCGCCTGGGCGGAGACCCTCAAGGGCTGAGCAGCCCCGCCCCCCTCAAAGCCCGGGGCATAGCGCTCTGGATCTATCCCATTTTCAGCATAGAATCGGCCCCGCTTCTTCCGAAGCGGGGCCGGTTTTCATTTCCTTTCAGCTGGACATCGGGATCACTCCAGCATGATCTTGATGATCTCCTTGTCAGTCTCTTTCATGCCCTCCCGTGCCAGGCGTCCCACGTTCCGGATGGTATTTTCCACCCCCTTGGAGACGATCCCGTCCCCGCCAAAGAACTGGTTTCCCTCCCGGTACATCCAGTAGCCCAGGATACCGGCGTCCACCGCGGCGGCGATCTTGGCCGCACAGGAGGCCTTGGCTCCGTCGCACACCACGCCGGAGACCACCGCCAGGGCGTTCACCACCGTGTGGGCGATCTCCTCATAGCCGCCCCCGTACAGATAGGCGATCCCAGCTCCCGCTCCACAGCCGGCGCTGATGGCCCCGCAGTAGGCGGACAGGCGGCCGATCCCGGACTTCTGGTGAATGGTGATGAGGTCGGACAGCACCACCGCCCGCAGCATCTTTTCCTCCGAGACGCCCAGTTCCTTGGCATAGACCACCACCGGGACAGAGGAGGTGATGCCCTGGTTCCCACTGCCTGAGACGATGACCACCGGCAGCTCACAGCCGTTCATCCGGGCGTCGGAGCCCGCCGCGGCATAGGCCTTGGCCCGTACCTTCACATCGTCCCCGTCGTGCTTCAGCAGCACCGAGCCTATGTTCGCGCCATAATTTCCCCGGAGCCCCTCCTGGGCGATGGCGTAGTTGTAGTCGATCTGGCGCTGGACCAGAGCCCGGACATCGTCCAGCTCCACCGTGTCCGCAAACTCCAGCGCTCCCTCAATGCTCAGCAGGCTCTTCTCATCGCAGGGACTCTCCCGCTCCGCCGCCTCCTCCCGCTGGAGGAGGAGTTGTCCGTTCCTCCGCTTCCGGATCACATTGGTGTGGAAGCCCGAGATGGCCACCTCGCTGTTGGACCCGTCCCCGCCGAAGGCCAGCACTTCAATATAGAAAATCTGGGTGGTGGCGGCCAGCCCCACCTGAATGGGGCAGCGCTCCAGGAAGGCGCGGATCTCTCCCACCTGCTCCGGGGTCACCTGGGCGATGACCTCCAGCTCACGCTCCGCCTGTCCCACCGCCGCGCCTGCGGCCGCGGCGGCCTGGATCCCCCGGAGCCCGCCGGTATTGGGCACCACCACGCTCTTGACGTTTTTCAGGATGTTCCCGCTGACATTGACCTCCATCCGCACCGGCATACTGCCCAGCAGTTCCCGGGCCATCGCCGCGGCATAGGCCACCGCGATAGGCTCTGTACACCCCATGGCGGGCAGCAGCTCTTCCTCTAAAATTTTCAGATAGGTCTGATACCGAATATCCGTCTTTCGCATCGGCTCTGCTCCTTCCTGCCCGCCCATCTTTGGGCGGAGCGTTCCGCCCTCTATTTTATCACAGACAGATCTCTTTGCACAAGAGAGCGCCCGGGGCTTCTTTGCCTCTGGGTGCTCGTTCTGACTGGAGAGGGCTCACACCGCCGTTTGGGCGCGCTGGCTCTCCGTGAATTTCTTGATGGGACCCAGTCCAGTGATCTTCTCTGTCCGGTCCGCCCCGTCCAGCACCAGCGTGGGGGCCTGACGGACGCCGTACCGGGTGGTCAGCTCCGGGGACTCCTCCGCCACCACCTTGCGGTAGGGGATGTCCGCCTTTTGCAGAAGGCTCTCCGCCTGGCGGCAGTTGGGGCAGGTGCGGGTGGTAAAGAGCATCAGCTCCGCCCCCTCCGTTGCCCCGGACGGCTCCGCCGGCGCGGTGACCTGGGCTCCCGCCCGCCCGGCTCTCCGCAGGCGGGAGGCAGAGATGTCGTACACCTTCCGGTCCTTGAACTCCTGGGTCTTGCCGTCGTTCCAGTTCTGCACCGGGCGGTAGTAGCCGGTGATCCGGCTGTACACCTCGGTGGTGCGGCCGCAGATGGGGCAGGTGTACTGCTCCCCGGACAGATAGCCATGGTCGGCGCACACGGAGTAGGTGGGGGACAAGGTATAATAGGGCAGCTTATAGTTCTCGGCGATCTTCCGCACCAGGGCGGCGGCCGCCTGCCAGGAGGGCAGCTTCTCCCCCAGGAAGGCGTGGAACACGGTGCCGGAGGTATACAGGGTCTGGAGCTCGTCCTGCACATCCAGTGCCGAGAAAATGTCCTCTGTGTACCCCACCGGCAGGTGGGAGGAGTTGGTGTAATAGGGGGTGCCGCTCTCATTGGCGGTGATGATGCCGGGGAACTCCGCCTTGTCATGCTTGGCAAAGCGGTAGGTGGTAGACTCGGCGGGGGTGGCCTCCAGGTTATAGAGGTCGCCATACAGCTCCTGATAATCGCTCAGCCGCTCTCTCATGTGGTTGAGTACATCCTTGGCAAAGGCCTGGGTCTTTTCCTGGGTCAGGTCGGCCCGGAGCCAAGCGGCGTTCAGCCCCACCTCGTTCATGCCGATGAGGCCAATGGTGGAAAAGTGGTTATCAAATGTCCCAAGATAACGCTTTGTATAGGGATAAAGCCCCGCTTCCAGCAGCTTGGTGATCACAGTGCGCTTGGTCTTGAGGGACCGGGCGGAGATGTCCATCAGCTTGTCCAGCCGCTGGTAGAAGTCGGTCTCGTCCTTGGCCAGATAGGCGATGCGGGGCAGGTTGATGGTGACCACACCCACGCTCCCGGTGGACTCGCCGGAGCCAAAGAAGCCGCCGGACTTTTTCCGCAGCTCCCGCAGGTCCAGGCGCAGGCGGCAGCACATGGAGCGCACATCGGAGGGCTCCATATCGGAGTTGATGTAGTTGGAGAAATAGGGGGTGCCGTACTTGGCAGTCATCTCAAACAAGAGTTTGTTGTTCTCTGTCTCGGACCAGTCGAAGTCCCTGGTGATGGAGTAGGTGGGAATGGGGTATTGGAAGCCACGGCCGTTGGCGTCGCCCTCGATCATGATCTCGATGAAGGCCTTGTTCACCATATCCATCTCCTGCTTGCAGTCCCCGTAGGTAAAGTCCATCTCCTTGCCGCCCACAATGGCGGGCAGATTTTCCAGGTCCTTGGGCACCGTCCAGTCCAGAGTAATATTGGAGAAGGGGGCCTGAGTGCCCCAGCGGCTGGGCGTGTTCACCCCATAGACGAAGGACTGGATGCACTGCTTGACCTCCTTCTGACTCAGGTGATCCGCCTTGACAAAGGGGGCCAGATAGGTGTCGAAGGAGGAGAAAGCCTGCGCTCCCGCCCACTCGTTCTGCATGATGCCCAGAAAGTTGACCATCTGGTTGCACAGGGTAGACAGGTGGCTGGCCGGGGAGGAGGTGATCTTCCCCGGGATCCCCCCCAGCCCCTCCTGAATGAGCTGCTTCAGGGACCAGCCGGCACAGTAGCCGGTGAGCATGGAAAGGTCATGAATATGGATCTCCGCGTTGCGGTGGGCGTTGGCCACCTCCTGGTCATAGATCTCGCTGAGCCAGTAGTTCGCGGTAATGGCCCCCGAGTTGGACAGGATCAGGCCGCCCACAGAGTAGGTGACCGTGGAGTTCTCCTTCACCCGCCAGTCGTTGATCTGGAGGTAGTTGTCCACCAGATCCTTATAGTTCAGCAGCGTGGAGCTGACGTTGCGCACCTTCTCCCGCTGCTTGCGGTACAGGATATAGGCCTTGGCCACATCGGCGTACCCCGCCTCAGACAGCACGGTCTCCACGCTGTCCTGGATGTCCTCCACCGCGATACGGCCGTCCCGGATCTTGGGCTCAAAATCTGCGGTCACCCGAAGGGCCAGCAGGTCGATGACGCTGGGATGAAACTGCTTATCCAAGGCCTGGAACGCCTTGGTGATGGCGGCGCTGATCTTCCCGATCTCAAAACGGGCGGCGGTGCCGTCCCGCTTCGTCACTTGATACATGGATCTCTTCCTCTCATCCTGATGTAAACGCGCCGGCAGGCAGCTCTCTGCTCCCCACCGCGCGCGGCATAGTCCCACTATACCACGCCCCCCGAGGGACGTCAATATATAGATGTAGACAAAAATTTCTGTACAATATCTAGCGATTCCTCCGAAGCATTTGGGCCCCAGGGGTTTGGCAGCTCTCTCCCCTGTCCTGGACCGGCAGATTTCTTTTCCACCGGGCCTTCCGCGCCGGTGAAGCGTTTCGGCCCCGGAGACGCCAAAGCGCACAGTGGATGGCGGCAAAAATTTCAGGCCCCCACCCGATGGGTGGGGGCCTGTTGTCCAATCAAAGGATCGGATCAGCCGCGGGGATTCTTAATGGCGGCCTGAGCGGCAGCCAGACGGGCGATGGGCACACGGAAGGGGGAGCAGGAGACATAGTCCAGGCCCACGTTGTGGCAGAACTCCACGGAGGAGGGGTCGCCGCCGTGCTCGCCGCAGATGCCCAGGTGCAGGTCGGCGCGGGTCTCGCGGCCCAGCTGAGCCGCCATCTTCACCAGCTTGCCCACACCGGTCTGATCCAGCTTGGCGAAGGGATCGCTCTCGTAGATCTTCTTGTCGTAGTAAGCGCCCAGGAACTTGCCGGCGTCGTCGCGGGAGAAGCCGAAGGTCATCTGGGTCAGGTCGTTGGTGCCGAAGGAGAAGAACTCGGCCTCCTTGGCAATCTCGTCGGCGGTCAGAGCCGCGCGGGGAATCTCGATCATGGTGCCGACCTTGTACTTCATGTTGGAGCCGGCGGCCTTGATGATCTCATCCGCAGTGCTGACGACCACGTTCTTGACGTACTTCAGCTCCTTGACCTCGCCTACCAGGGGGATCATGATCTCGGGAACCATAGTCCACTCGGGGTGACGGTCCTGGACAGCCAGAGCGGCCTTGATGACAGCGCGGGTCTGCATAGCAGCGATCTCAGGATAGGTGACGGCCAGACGGCAGCCACGGTGACCCATCATGGGGTTGAACTCGTGCAGGCCGGCAATGATGGATTTGATGTCAGCCACGCTCTTGCCCAGATCCTCAGCCAGCAGCTTGATGTCGGCCTCCTCGGTGGGCACGAACTCATGCAGGGGGGGATCCAGGAAGCGGATGGTGACAGGACAGCCCTCCATGGCCTCATAGATACCCTCGAAGTCGCCCTGCTGCATGGGCTCCAGGACGGCCAGAGCGTTCTCACGCTGCTCCACAGTGTCGGAGCAGATCATACGGCGGATGGCACGGATGCGCTCGCCCTCGAAGAACATGTGCTCGGTGCGGCACAGGCCGATGCCCTGAGCGCCGAACTTACGGGCCTGAGCGGCGTCGTGGGGAGTATCGGCGTTGGTACGGACCTGCAGGCTGCGGTACTGATCGCACCAGCCCATAACGCGGCCGAACTCGCCGCCGATGGTAGCGTCGGTGGTGGGCACAGCGCCGTCATAGATGTCGCCGGTGGAGCCGTTCAGGGAGATCCAGTCGCCCTCCACATAGGTCTTGCCGGCCAGCTCGAACTTCTTGTTCTCCTCGTCCATCTTGATCTCGCCGCAGCCGGAGACACAGCACTTGCCCATGCCGCGGGCCACAACGGCGGCGTGGGAGGTCATACCGCCGCGGACGGTCAGGATGCCCTGAGCCGCCTTCATGCCCTCGATGTCCTCGGGAGAGGTCTCCAGGCGGACCAGGACGACCTTCTCGCCCCGCTCGGCCCAAGCCTTGGCGTCCTCAGCGGTAAAGACGACCTTACCAGAGGCAGCACCGGGGGAAGCGCCCAGAGCCTTACCCATGACGGCGGCCTTCTTCAGGGCCACAGCGTCAAACTGGGGATGCAGCAGGGTGTCCAGAGAGCGGGGCTCGATCATGGCAACGGCCTTCTTCTCATCGATCATGCCCTCGTCCACCAGGTCGCAGGCGATCTTCAGAGCGGCGGCGGGGGTGCGCTTGCCGTTACGGGTCTGCAGCATGAAGAGCTTGCCGTGCTCCACGGTGAACTCCATGTCCTGCATATCACGATAGTGGTCCTCCAGGGTCTTGCAGACGCCCTCGAACTGGGCAAAGGCCTCGGGGAACTTCTCAGCCATCTCAGCGATGGGCATGGGGGTACGCACGCCGGCCACCACGTCCTCGCCCTGGGCATTGGTCAGGAACTCGCCGAACAGCTTCTTCTCGCCGGTGGCGGGGTTACGGGTGAAGGCAACGCCGGTGCCGCAGTCGTCGCCCATGTTGCCGAAGGCCATGGACTGCACGTTGACGGCGGTGCCCCAGGAGTAGGGGATGTCGTTGTCGCGGCGGTACACGTTGGCGCGGGGGTTGTCCCAGGAGCGGAACACGGCCTTGATGGCGCCCATCAGCTGCTCCTTGGGGTCGGAGGGGAACTCCTGACCGATCTTGGACTTGTACTCGGCCTTGAACTGGCCAGCCAGTTCCTTCAGATCCTCAGCGGTCAGCTCCACGTCCTGGGTGACGCTCTTCTTCTCCTTCATCTCGTCGATGAGCTGCTCGAAGTACTTCTTGCCCACCTCCATCACGACGTCGGAGTACATCTGGATGAAGCGGCGGTAGCAGTCCCAGGCCCAGCGGGGGTTGTTGGACTTCTTGGCCATGACCTCCACGACTTCCTCGTTCAGGCCCAGGTTCAGGATGGTGTCCATCATGCCGGGCATGGAGGCGCGGGCGCCGGAGCGGACGGAGACCAGCAGGGGGTTCTCCAGATCGCCGAACTTCTTACCGGTGATCTCCTCCATCTTGACGATGTACTCCATGATCTGAGCCTGGATCTCGTCGTTGATCTTCTGTCCGTCCTCATAGTACTGAGTGCAGGCCTCGGTGGTGATGGTGAAGCCCTGGGGAACGGGCAGGCCGATGTTGGTCATCTCGGCCAGGTTGGCACCCTTGCCGCCCAGCAGCTCACGCATGTTGGCGTTGCCCTCAGAGAAGAGGTACACAAACTTCTTTGCCAATTTACTTCATTCCTTTCTGTATACTCGCATAGCGGAGCCGTTTGCGGATGCAGAGATTCCTTCTCACACAAAGGCTCTGCGCCGTCCCGGCCCGCTTTCATGCCAGTGGTGCGGCAGGCAGAATCTGCCGCGAAAATATTATACCTATTTGAAGGAAATATTGCAACTGCTTCTCCACTGTTTTTCCCTCTTTTTCTGAATTTCAAACCGCGTTCCCGCTTTCTTATGAAAACCATTCTCAGATCTGGAGGGCCCCGGCCGCGGTCTGCCCGACGCTGACGGAAAAACCGAGGCCGCGCGGACACATCTTACGCCCGCACGGCCTCGGAAGGCTCAACCCAACAACTCCTCCCCTTCTTCCTGGGGATAAAATTGGAGTGCATCCTGGACGGTCTGGAATACCCCCGCCCGGTTCCATGCGCTAGTCATCCGCTTCTCCATGGCGGTTACCACAGGGTACTGGAGCCAGCTGCTCTGGTGGGTGTAATTCACCCAGCTGCTGATGAGATAGCCGTCCTGGAGCTCCGCCACAGGATAGGCGAGATAGCCCCGCTGCCGTTCCCCATCCGCCGGGAAGGAGAACGCGGCAAAGATGTCTGTACTCTGCTGCTCCCCCCAGAAGATGCTGTCTGAGGTGAAGGTCTGCACGCCCAGGGAGAAGTACGGCGCGGCATACTCCCTTCCGTCCCGGCTGTACAGCACCCGTCCGGTCACCTCCCCGGCCTCGGCCCAGCCCTCCGGGATGTCCCGGTATACAGGCCAGAGCTGGATGGACTCCGTCCCATAGAAGCCCGGGTCCTCCGTCCAGAGGAAATGGTGGATCAGGACCCACTGCTCCCGCTCACCCGCCAGCCTCACCCCGACGCCGGTGATCCGCAGTTCCTCCGGTCCCCTGCCGTCCTCAGAAAAGGTCTCGCCGGTGACCTCCACCACCACCTCGACCCCATCCCGGCAGGCCTCAAGGTCCTCCGGAGTCAAATCGTTCAGCACCTCCTCCGGAAAGCCCAGCATCAACAGCTTGGCCTTTACATCCTCCAGGCCGTCCTGTGCCGTCTCATCCACCGGATGCCAGTCCATAGGATAGCTGTTCCCGAACAGATAGCCGCAGGACCCGCCGATCAAAACCAACAGGATCAGCCCCTTGACCACCCATCCATCCGGGACCCGGACCGGGGCGGACTGGATCCCATACCCCGCCTCATCCAGCTCCTGGGAGCAGCGGAACAGGCTGCGGAGGATCAAGAAGTACACAGCCAGCAGAGCGGCGACCAAAATCAGCCCGCCGTACTCCACCACACCCAGAACGCACATCAGGAGATACCAAAATACCAGCCCCCCCGCAGCCCTGGCTTGGGACGGAAGCCCCGCTTTTTCCCGCACCGCCCGCAGCCCCTGCCAGAAGCAGAGATACACCGCCAAAAGGAACAGTAAACTGGCCCATTTCAGCGGAACCAAGAGGGCGGAGAGGACGCCAGCACTGACCCAGATGGTGGTATTCAGGATCAAAAGCAAGAAAAAGTAGATCGCCCGGATCAGCGCCAGGACAAAGCAGCTTCGGAACCACCGATTCTCAAGCCGCAGGCTGCGGAAGCCCAGCAGCATGAGCACCACCCCGATGGCCGGGAGGATCGTATCCAGAAGCCAAAAATTCAGTGTGACAGTGGAGAGGGCCATCCCCACCAGCACCCGGTTCATGGCCCTTTTCCAGGGCGTCACCTCCTCCACGATCTCCTCCGGCGGGAGGTCCGGCAGGCCGGCCCCCAACACAGCGTCAAACTCCCCCTCACTCAGGTTGTCCCATTTCCGGTCATCCATCCTGCTCACCTCCCAGCAGCTTCCGCAGCCGCCGTTTTAACCTATACAGCTTCCCCTCCACCGCCCGCTCTGTCATGCCCAACTCGGCGGCGATCCGGGCGGTGGATTGCAAATAGTAGTATTTCCGGTAAAACAACACACGCTCCTCCGGCAGCAGGCGGCCCAGAGCCTCCAGAAGCTCCTGCCCCCGTTCCCGCTGGATCACTTCTTCCTCCGGTGTGGGTCCCGGGGCCGCGATATGCTCTGTCAGTTCCTCCACTCCGCCGTGCCGGGTATTTTTTCTTGCATGGTTCAGGGCGGTGTTCCGGGCCACCGCAGTCAGCCATGCGTTCCAGCTGCCCCGCTGTTGGCTGAACTGACCAATATGCTCCCACACCCGCATGGCTGTCTCCGAGAGACACTCCTCCCGGTCCCGGGCATCCTGCAAAATAGAGCCAATGACGTACCGCATCAGCGGCCCATAATGCCGCAGCAGAGCATCTATGCCCTCTTCCCTGCGCTCCGCCAACAGCGCTGTGATCTCCTGCTCCTGCACATCGCCGCCCCCCTTCCAAACATTTCTCTACCTTATCATACACGCCGCCGCTGAAAATCCCACGGACTTTTTTACACTTACACCACAGCAGCTATGATGTAAAAGAAGAAAACCCCCGCCGGATGGCGGGGGTTTTCCAAAGAGCAGAAATTACTCCTCGATGTCGATGACAACACCGGAACCAACGGTACGGCCGCCCTCGCGGATAGCGAAGCGCAGGCCCTTCTCGATGGCGATGGGGGTGATCAGCTCGACCTTCATGTCCACGTTGTCGCCGGGCATACACATCTCAGTGCCCTCGGGCAGAGTGATGATGCCGGTCACGTCGGTGGTACGGAAGTAGAACTGAGGACGATAGTTGTTGAAGAAGGGGGTGTGACGGCCACCCTCGTCCTTGGACAGGACGTACACCTGGCCGGTGAACTTGGTGTGGGGGTGGATGGAGCCGGGCTTACACAGAACCTGGCCGCGCTCGATGTCGGTCTTGGCAACGCCGCGGAGCAGAGCTCCCACGTTATCGCCGGCCTCAGCGTAATCCAGGGTCTTGCGGAACATCTCCAGGCCGGTGACGACGGTGGACTTCTTCTCGTCGGACAGGCCAACGATCTCCACGGTCTCGCCGGTCTTGATCAGACCACGCTCCACACGGCCGGTGGCCACGGTGCCACGGCCGGAGATGGTGAACACGTCCTCGACGGGCATCAGGAAGGGCAGGTCATCGTTACGGGCGGGAGTGGGGATATAGCTGTCAACGGCGTCCATCAGCTCCTTGATGCAGGCATACTCGGGAGCGTTGGGGTCGTTGGACTCGGAGGTCAGGGCGTTCAGAGCGGAGCCCTTGATGATGGGGATGTCGTCGCCGGGGAACTCGTAGTTGGACAGGGTCTCACGGACCTCCATCTCGACCAGCTCCAGCAGTTCCTCGTCATCGACCTGATCGCACTTGTTCAGAAACACAACGATGGCGGGCACGCCGACCTGACGGGCCAGCAGGATGTGCTCCTTGGTCTGAGCCATGGGGCCATCGGTGGCGGCGATGACCAGGATCGCGCCGTCCATCTGAGCGGCGCCGGTGATCATGTTCTTGATATAGTCGGCGTGGCCCGGGCAGTCAACGTGGGCATAGTGACGGGCAGCCGTCTCATACTCCACGTGAGAGGTGTTGATGGTGATACCACGCTCGCGCTCCTCGGGAGCCTTGTCGATGGAGCTGTAATCGGTGTAGTCGGCGCCGCCCTGCATAGCCAGGTACTTGGTGATGGCGGCGGTCAGAGTGGTCTTGCCGTGGTCAACGTGGCCGATGGTGCCGATGTTGACATGGGGCTTGGTACGCTCGAATTTCTGCTTAGCCATTGAGAATTTCCTCCTTATATTACAGTTGATGTCGAGAAAAAGATAGGTATTGCATATCAGGGTTATTTTATCCTATTCCGCCCATAAATGCAAGCCTATTTTCTAACTCAGGTGCAGCCAGACCGTTTTTAGTCCTGGCTGCGGCCGCGCTCGGCGATGATCTTATCCGCGATGCTCTTGGGGATCTCCACATAGCTGTGGGGCTCCATGGAGTACTGGCCGCGGCCCTGAGTGGAAGAACGCAGGTCGGTGGCATAGCCAAACATATTGGCCAGCGGGACTAGCGCGTCGATCTGCATGGCGCCGGGACGGCTCTCCTGACCCTGGATCTGGCCGCGGCGGCTGTTCAGGTCGCCGATGACGTTGCCCAGGTACTCGTCGGGGACGATGACGGAAACCTTCATCATGGGCTCCAGCAGACAGGGGGTCGCCTTGCGGCAGGCCTCCTTAAAGGCCATGGAGCCGGCGATCTTAAAGGCCATCTCAGAGGAGTCGACCTCGTGATAGGAGCCGAAGGTCAGGTGGACCTTCACGTCCACCACAGGGTAGCCAGCCAGCACACCGGCCTGCATGGCGCCCTGGATACCGGCGTCAACCGCGGGGATATACTCCTTGGGGATCACGCCGCCGGTAATCTCGTTGAGGAACTCGTAACCCTTGCCGGGCTCGTTGGGCTCAACGGTGATGCGGACATGGCCGTACTGGCCCTTGCCGCCGGACTGACGGGCGTACTTGGTATCCTGCTCCACGGACTTCTTGATAGTCTCCTTATAGGCGACCTGGGGAGCGCCCACATTGGCCTCCACCTTGAACTCACGGAGCAGACGGTCCACGATGATCTCCAGATGCAGCTCGCCCATGCCGGCGATGATGGTCTGGCCAGTCTCCTCATCGGTGTAGGTCTTAAAGGTGGGGTCCTCCTCAGCCAGCTTCACCAACGCCAGACCCATCTTCTCCTGACCGGCCTTGGTCTTGGGCTCGATGGCCACGCGGATCACGGGCTCGGGGAACTCCATGGACTCCAGAATGATGGGATGCTTCTCATCGCAGAGGGTGTCGCCGGTGGTGGAGTTCTTCAGGCCGACCACTGCGGCAATGTCGCCGGCGTAGCAGCACTCGATGTCCTCACGGTGATTGGCGTGCATCTGGAGGATGCGGCCAATACGCTCCTTCTGCTTCTTGGTGGAGTTGAGCACGGTGGTGCCGGTGTTCAGCACACCGGAGTACACACGCACAAAGGACAGGCGGCCCACGAAGGGGTCGGTGGCGATCTTAAAGGCCAGAGCGGAGAAGGGGGCGTTGTCGTCGGCGTGACGCTCGTCCTCTTCCTCGGTATCGGGATTGATGCCCTTGATGGCGGGGATGTCCACCGGAGAGGGCATATAGTCCACGATGGCGTCCAGCAGCTTCTGAACACCCTTGTTGCGGTAAGAAGTACCGCAGACCACAGGGACCATGACGTTGTCGATGGTGCCCTTGCGGATGGCCCGGCGGATCATATCCTGGGGAACTTCCTGCTCCTCCAGGACCAGCATCATGATCTCCTCATCGATGTCGGCGCAGGCGTCCAGCAGCTTAGTGCGGTACTCCTGAGCCAGCTCCATCATATCCTCGGGGATAGGCTCCACGCGCATATCCTTGCCCAGCTCATCATAGTAGACGTCGGCGTCCATCTCCACCAGGTCGATAATGCCCTTAAAGGTGTCCTCCGCGCCGATGGGCAGCTGGATGGGCACCGCATTGCACTTCAGACGGTCGTGGATCATGTTCAGCACGTTGAAGAAATCGGCGCCCATGATGTCCATCTTGTTGACGTAGATCATGCGGGGAACGCGGTAGTTGTCGGCCTGGCGCCACACAGTCTCAGACTGGGGCTCCACGCCGCCCTTGGCGCACATGACGGTAACAGAGCCGTCCAGCACGCGCAGGGAGCGCTCCACCTCGACGGTGAAGTCCACGTGGCCCGGGGTGTCGATGATGTTCAGACGGGTCTGGGGGAACTGGTTCTTGGTGCCCTGCCAATAGCAGGTGGTAGCGGCGGAGGTGATGGTGATACCACGCTCCTGCTCCTGCGCCATCCAGTCCATGGTGGCGGTACCCTCGTGGGTCTCGCCGATCTTGTAGTTCACGCCGGTGTAGTACAGAATACGCTCGGTCGTGGTGGTCTTGCCCGCGTCGATGTGGGCCATGATGCCAATGTTACGGGTATTCTCCAAAGAAACTTTTCTAGACATACTTCGTCTCCTTTTGGATTACCAGCGGTAGTGGGCGAAGGCCTTGTTGGACTCAGCCATCTTGTGGGTGTCCTCGCGCTTCTTCACAGCGCCGCCCAAGTTGTTGGCAGCGTCCATGATCTCGCCGGCCAGACGCTCCTTCATGGTCTTCTCGCCGCGGTTGCGGGCATAAGCGGTCAGCCAGCGCAGACCCAGGGTCTGGCGGCGCTCAGGACGGACCTCGATGGGCACCTGGTAGGTGGCGCCACCCACACGGCGGGCCTTGACCTCCAGGGAAGGCATGATGTTCTCCAGGGCCTGGGTGTAAACCTCCATCGGCTCCTTGCCGGTCTTGTCCTTGATGATCTCGAAGGCGCCGTAAACCACCTTCTGAGCCACGCCCTTCTTACCGTCCAGCATAATGCTGTTGGTCAGCTTGGTAACCAAAACAGAGTTATACAGCGGATCGGGCAGAACCTCCCGCTTGGGTACATTTCCTCTTCTGGGCACTTTGCTTCCCTCCTTCATATAGAATTCAATGAAATCATAGGTACTCGTCATACATTGGTATGGCGTGTAATGCCTGTCCGAGGTCTGCCCATACAAATATATAGGTAAACGCTCGGCAAGGCGGGGTTGCCTTGCGCAAACGCACAATGCAATTTTATTTCTCAAGTCTGTTCAGACTCGGGATGTGGCGCGCCGGGGTTCGTCGCGCCCTACTGTAATTTTTCTTTGAAAAATTACTTCTTGCCGGCCTTGGGCCGCTTGGCGCCGTACTTGGAACGGGCCTGCATCCGGCCGTTGACGCCCTGGGTATCCAGGCTGCCGCGGATGATGTGGTAACGCACACCGGGGAGGTCCTTAACACGGCCGCCGCGGATCATCACCACGGAGTGCTCCTGAAGGTTGTGGCCGACGCCGGGGATATAGGCGGTGACCTCATAGCCGTTGGTCAGACGCACACGGGCGATCTTACGCAGAGCGGAGTTCGGCTTCTTAGGAGTGGAAGTACGAACGGCGGTGCACACACCTCTCTTCTGAGGAGAAGGCAGATCGGTCTCGCGGTTCTTCAGGGTGTTCAGGCCATGCTGAAGGGCGGGAGAAGTGGACTTATAGGTCACCTGCTCACGGCCCTTGCGGACCAGCTGATTAAAAGTAGGCATGATTTTCCTCCTTTCCAAAAGTCTGCCCCAGATGGGGCATGGTATTTATTTTAACAAAATAAGGGGGACCTTATTCTGCTAAAAACAAAAAAGTTTGGGACTTATACCACGGCGGCGATGGCGGCTCCCACGGCGATGCCGCAGGCCTCGCCCAGCAGCTTCATACTGTCCGCCTGCTCCACCCGCACCCCCGCGCGGACAGCCTCCTGAACCAGGGGCTGCAGCATACGGGGATCCGCGTCCCGGGCGATGTAAATCTTCTTCGCCCTTCCGTCCCTCAGGGCGCGGCGGGCCTGCTTGCTCCCCACGACCTTTTGGGCCTGCTTGAGTTCTTCCAGCATCTCGGTGTCCCTCCTCTCCCCCGTGCTTGGGGGCGTTTCATCGGGTAAATGGGCGCAAAGTCCCTTACCACCGCAATTTTGAATTATAACATCATGTCAAGGCCCCGTCAAGATAAATTTTCCCGGAAATTTGTAATTCTTCCGTCTCTTTCTGGCTGCTTTGTCCAAAAGCCTGTCCTGTCCCCCGGGAACCTTTTTCCTTCTGCTCCGTCTAACCCAATAAGAGGATTGTTCCCATCCCTGCAATCTGATACAATCTCCATAGAGGATCATCGAAAGGAGGCCACCGCAATGAAACGCGCACTCTCTCTGCTTCTGGCCGGCGCTCTGTCCCTCTCCCTGCTGGCCGGCTGTTCCGCCGCGGAGCAGCTTTCCGCAGAGCCCATTTCCCTGACCGCACAGGAGCTGTCCGCCCATGACCTGGACACCAAAGCTGCTTATGACGCCCTCTCCGCCTTCGGTTTGAAGCTGCTGCAAAGCACGGAGCAGACCGGCGAGAGCACCCTTCTCTCCCCGCTCTCCGTGACCCTGGCCCTGTCCATGGCGGCCAACGGGGCGGAGGGCGAGACGCTGGCCCAGTTTCAGGAGGCGCTGGGCGGCGTCTCTCTGGAGGCCCTCAACGCCGCCTGTCAGTCCCTCCTGTCCGACTACCGGCAGCTGGGCGGCTCCACCCGGGCCAGCATTGCCAACAGCCTGTGGGTGGACCCGGAGGGGCAGATCTCTGAGACGTTTATTGGCCGCTGCATAGGGAGCTACGGCGCCGAAGTCTTTCAGGGGGAGCTGTCCTCTTCCGGTATTGTGCATGACGTGAACCGTTGGGTGTCAAAGCAGACGAAGGGACTCATTCCGGAGCTGGTCCAGCAGCCCTTCCCCGAGGACACCGCCGCCCTGCTGATCAACGCCCTCTATCTGAACAACACCTGGGAGCTGGAGTTTGATCCCCACAGCACCCACCCCCGGAAATTTACCCACAGCGGCGGCCAGGTGGAACAGATGGACTTTCTCCACCACTCCTTCACCGATCTGCTCTACCTCCAGGGCGAGGGCGCTCAGGGGGTGGTGCTGCCCTACGACGACGGGCGGCTGGCCTTCGTAGCCATTCTGCCCGATTCCCCCGACCTGAGGGGATGGCTGGACTCCCTGGACGGAAACGTCCTGTCCCAACTGGTGCAGGGGGCGGAGGAGCAGCGGTTCTTCCGTCTGGCTTTTCCCAAATTTGAAGCTGAGTGGAGCGGCTCACTTCAGGAGATGTTAACGGACATGGGGCTGGAGGCCGCTTTCACACCCGGCCTGGCCGATTTTTCCCGGATGGGCGACCGTTCCAACGGCTATTACCTGAGCGAAGTCCTCCACGCCGCCAAGCTCCAGGTGAACGAGAAGGGCACTGAGGCGGCCGCCGCCACACTGGTCGCAGCCGGCGACGGCGCTCCTCCACCTGCGGAAGGCATCGAGTTGCTGCTGGACCGCCCCTTCCTGTATGGCATCTTTGACCGGCAGAATGGTCTCCCCCTGTTTCTGGGAACCTTTGAATGAATGAGGAATTGATCCAAACGATCCAACAAATCCAGTCCCCTATCCGGCCCACCCTCCAATTCCTAACTCCTAATTCCTAATTCCTAACTCCTAACTCCGTGCATATCCCGCCTCCATCCGGGCATCCTAGCCCGGAAAGGAGGGAATGTGATGAACGTCCATGTCAATGAAAACTGTATCGGCTGCGGCCTGTGCGTCAATATGTGCGGCAGCGTCTTTCTGATGACCGAGGAGGGCGTGGCCGCCGCCCGGGACGAGATCTTCCCGGAGCAGGAGGGCCAGGTCCAGGAGGCCGCCGAGAGCTGCCCTGTCAACGCCATTGAGGTCCACCATTGACCATTCAGCTGGCCGGAGCCAAAGCAGGCGGGGCCGTCCTGTGGGACGGCCCCGCCTGCTTGCTGTCAGACAGAGCAATGCCCCCGCCCGTCCGGTCCGGGAATGGATCGGCGGCTCAGGGGCACCAACATATCAAAAAAGGTTGGAAGGTTGCTCAGGCGTGATGCTTCGTCCAGGTGTGAGTATAGGACCACATGATCCCCACCACAGCGGCCAGCAGGGCGGCCACAGTCACGATCTCATTCAGCATGATAACTCAACTCCTTTCCTGTTCTGTTATGATTTTACTCCTGTCCTCACCGTCCTGTCAATGGACGCTCCGCTGATTCTCCCCCCGGCTCTCCCTGCCTCTATTGTGCATTTTTCAGTTTTTTCTTCCATCCAAAAAGAGTTACTATTTCGTTCTCTTTCGTGTTAATTTTTCGTTAAGAATAAAAATCCTATCATTTAATTGTCTACATTCCGTTTTGTGATGGATCTATGTTCCACGATTCTTCAGGAAAATGCCGAACCGCCACAGGGCCGCCGCTTCCCACAACTCCCCCGTCATTTCTCCCCCTTCTAAATTGTTCTATCTTGACCTTTTCGCGCATCCGCCGGACGCCCCGCTCCGGCAAAACAGCCCCGCCGCGGAACTTGTTGTTCCGCGGCGGGGCCGCACAGGGAGATCGCTTTCAGCGGAACACAGATCACCAGAGGAAGCCGCCGAAGGGCCAGCCTCTGGAGGGCTGCTGCTGGGCCTGCTGGTTCGACTCCTGCTGAGGCTGAGGCTGGTTGGCCGCCTCAGTCTGCTCGTTTTTCTCGTCAAAGGTGATGGTCAGTTCCAGCTTTTCGCTGCCCCGCAGCACCGTCAGCTTTGCGGTATCCCCCGCCTTATAGCTGGAGGACAGGGCGGCGGTGAGGGCGGTGCTGGAGTCAATGGCGGTATCATCAATGGCGATGATGATATCATCGGCCTTCAGGCCCGCCTTCTGTGCACAGGAGCCCTCCGCCACGCTCTCGACATAAGCGCCGGCGCTGACGCCGTAGTGCTGGGCATAGTCGGGAACCGAGGTCACCTGCACCCCCATATAGGGCTTGCCGGTGACGTAGCCGTTTTCGATCAGATCGGTGATGATCCCCTTCACATCGTTGATGGGGAGGGCGAAGCCCAGGCCCTCAGCGGAGACGCCGGAGCTGCTCTGGGTATACTTGGCGGTCACGATGCCCACCACATTTCCATAGCTGTCAAACAGGGGGCCGCCGGAGTTGCCCGGGTTGATGTCACAGTTGGTTTGAAGGACATTCAGCGTGGCGGTCTCCGTCGCGCCGGTGCTGGGATTGGTGCTGGTGGTGGTGATCAGCCGGTCCAGCGCGGACACCAGGCCGTCCGTCAGGGAGTAGGTCAGCTCACCCAGAGGATTGCCGATGGTGTAAACACTCTCACCCACTACCAGCTGGTCGCTGTCCCCCAGCTTGACCGGAGTCAGGTCCGAAGCCTCGATCTTCAGCACCGCCACATCGTTATCCTGCTCTCCTCCCACCAGCTTCGCGTCATACTTCTTGCCGTCCGCGAAGGAGACCTCAATGGACACCGAGCTGTCCTTAGCCGCGTCCTCAATGACATGGTAGTTGGTGACGATATAGCCGTCCTGAGTCAGCACAAAGCCGGAGCCGCTGGCGGCAGAGGTGGTAGTCTGTCCGAAGATGTTCACCGATGTGGTGGAAACGGTGATGCCCACGCAGGAGGCCAGATTGCTGGCATAGAGCTGCTCCGGGGTCATGGGCTCCCCTCCGTTGCTGTTGGCCACCGTATCGACCTCCACAGTGGGCCGCTCACTCTCATAGATCACAGTGTCCCCCCGGTCCAGCTGCCGGTACAGCGCGGCTCCGCCCACACCGGCTCCGCCGCCCACCACGGCGCAGGCCAGCAGAAGGGCAGCCGTCCTGGTGGGAAAACCACGGCGCTTCCGGGGCTGCTCCGGCCCGCCGGACACACTGGGACCCGTGGGCGCGGGATCGGTGTAGTCCCCAAAGCCGCCGCGGTATCCGTCATTCTCACTATTATAAAAGTTGAAATCATTGGTCCCCATATTGATCCACTCCTTAAAATCTTTGTTCTGGAGGTCTATCCTTTTGACATTGCCCAGTATACGGGAAAAATATGAAAAAACCATGAAGAAAAATCGCCGCTTTTTTGAATTTTCCAAAAAGCAGCGCGTTCCCGTCCTATCTCGGGCGGGAACGCGGCTTCGATCTATGGAATTTCAGACGCTCAAATCTCCGGGCGCTCCCGCAGCAGGGCCATGATGTCCTCTGCCGCCGCAGCCAAATCCAGACGGAGACCCTCAAACAGACCCAGCTTCACCAGGTTCAGAGCGATCAAAGCGACTGTGGGACCCAGCACCATCCCCATCACGCCTCCCAGGCGCATCCCCACATAGATGCTCATCAGGGAGAGAATGGGCGACAGTCCCGTCTGATCCCCCACGACCTTCGGCTCGCCCACCCGGCGGAACATGGCGATGACGCCCCAGATCAGCATGATCTGGATGGCTTGGGCGTAATCATGGGTGAACAGGGCGAGGAAGGCCCAGGGCACCATAATTGTCCCCGCCCCCACAATGGGGATGAAGTCCAGCATAGCCAGCCCCAGTGCCAGCAGCAGACCATAGGACTGCCCGATGAGGAAAAAGCCCATCAGAAGGATGAAAAACACCCCCACCGACAACAAAAGCTCCGCCCGCAGATAGCCTCCAAAGGCGGCCAGGGCGATGTTCCGCACCTGGACCACAAAGCGGAGGAGCCGCTCGTGGGTATGCTGGGCCGCCCGCGCCCGGAGCTCCGGGTAGTCCACCATCAGCATATAGGCCGCCATCACATAGATGATGAGCGCCAGGCCGAAGGAGGGCACCCGCTTGGCCTTCTCTGTGGTAAAGGCCACCGCGTTCTGCAATACGCCGGGCACCGCCGTGCTCAGCCAATCCATCAGCCCGTCCGCCACCGACTGCACCGACTCCGTCAGCTCCGGCGGCACCAAGTTCCAGAGCTGGAAGGAGATCACCTCCACCTGGTCCAGGACCGCGTGGAAGCCCTCCAGCAGCCCGTCCCAGTTCTGGACCAGCGAGACCAGCTCGGCCCCCACCGCATAGCCCAAATAGCCGATCCCGCCCCCCGCCAGGCCGAACAGGAGCAGCAGGATCAGTAGGGAGGACAGCTTCCTGGGCCAATGCAGCCGCCTCTGGAGCCACTGCACCAGAGGATGGAGCAGGGCCGCCGTGATCAGCGCCGCCACAAACGGGGCGCACAGGGACAGCAGGGGCCGGCCCACCGCCCGCAGCAGCCATAAGGCCAGCAGGACCAGCACCAGCCGCAGGCCAAGACGGAGCCACAGCCGTCCCCGCTGGGGCCAGGTTAGCTTCTTATCCTTCATAAGGACCGCCTTTCTTTCCCGGAGCCGGACCCATGGCCCAGCCCGCCGCTTCCAAGTCAAATGGCGCAGCCCCGGCCCGTATGCTCCGGGCCGGGGCTGCTGCTGTGCTCACTTCTCCCGGTAGATCAAGCCGACCAGATTGGGTCCGGCGTTGATGGCGATCACGCCGCCGATCTCATAGATCAGGTCGGCGGGCTGGCCCAGAGCCTGGGCACAGGCGTCGATCATGCGCTCCGCCTGCTCCGGATTGCCGGCCCGAACAACCAGATATGGGGTGTTGGGCTCCCGGGTCTTCTGGCACATCTCCAGCAGAGTGGGGATCACATTCTTCTCTCCCCGCACCTTGGTCAACACCTTAGAATCCCCGCCCTCAAAGGTCATGACAGGCTTCAGACCCAGGGCCTCTCCCATAAAGGCGGCGGCGGCGGAGACCCGCCCGGACTTTTTGGCAAACCGCAGGTCCAGCGGGGCAAAGAGCACCCGGGCATGGCTGATCCAGTCCTGAATATAGGTCAGGATCTCCTGGACAGGCTTTTCCTCCCGGGCCATCCGTGCTCCCTGCACCACCGCCCAGCCGTACGCCATGGTATAGCTATGGGAGTCCAGAATATGGATGCGAAAGGTATCCTTCGCCTCCGGCCGGTCCTCATAAAACTCCTCCCGGGCCTGAAGAGCGTTCTGATGGGTGGCAGAACCCTTGGAATTGATGGAGGTGTAGATCAGGTCGGTATAGCCCTGGCGGAACGCCTCCTCAAAACACTGGCTGAACACAAAGGGGGTCAGCTGGGCATGGGTGGGGATGTGGGGTGACGCCAACAGCATATCATAAAATTCAGCGGGGGTAAAATCAACGCCGTCCTGATACTCCCGGGCTCCCATGGCGATGGGGAAGGGGAGCACCAGGATGTCCAGCTCCTCCCGCAGGGAACGAGGGATGTCCGAGGCGGAGTCGGTAACAAATTTGATCTTCTGTGCCATAGCGGCCTCCTGTTTTCTCTTGATACAAGCTTTATAACCCTATTATTATCCCAGATGTCCGGCCAGATGTCAACAAAACAGGCTCAATCTTTCCGCTTTTTCATCCGGATCCGGGTCCCATCCGGTCTCTGAAGGTAGGTATTGTCCAGCTGGGCCTCCAGATTGCCCCGCACAGCATCCAGGTACTCCCGCCGCAGCAGCGCCTGCTCCTCCTTCTCCTCCGGTGTCAGGCCCTGGACTGTCTTGGCCTTTTTCGCCAGCTCATTGATCCTCTGGATCTTTCTCTCATCCATCTTGATGCTCCTCCCATGGCGGCGCGGCCTCCGGTCTCCGCCGCCCGCCCACGATATATTTTAAAGGTACCGCTCCAGCACCAGCATGGTGCGCCCCTTTTTGGACTGCCCCAGCACCTCCCGGACCACGCATTTGCCCAGCCCGCGGCAGGTGAGGACGTCCCCCGCCTCCACCGTCCGGTCCGGCTTGGCGCACTCCCGGTGGTTCACCGACACCCGGCCGGCGCTGACCAGCTCCGCCGCCTTGGACCGGGAGGTGGAAAAGCCGGAGGCCAGCACCGCGTCCAGCCGCATGGCCGCCACAGTGTCCCGGATGGTCTTGACCTCCGGCGGGCGTGGCGAGAGCTTTGACAGAGAGATCTCCCGCACCTTCAGCCTCCAGCGTCCGGCCCCCTCCCACTGGCTGAGGAGGATGGACAGGGCCTCCCGCAGGACCACCACCTGGCAGCGGCCCTCCTCCATCAGGATGTCCCCCAGCTTCTCCCGGGTCAAACCCAATCCCATCAGTCCGCCCAGGATGTCACGGTGGGACAGGGAGGCGTCCCGGGGAAACAGGGCCTCCAGGGCGGCCAGCGGACCCTCCGGATCGGCCAGAGCGTCCTCCGGCTCCTGCCAGTCGGGGAGGAAGAGACAGGCCTGCCGCTCCGCCCCCTCATAGCCGCCCGTCCAAATACAGCGCGGACGGCCCCAGGCGTTCAGCAGCTCCCCCACCGACGCCTGCTCCCCCGGTGAGAGGAAGGGCGTGTGGGCCGGGACCCCCCGGTTTTGGGACAGCTCCAGCTTGTCCAGCACCCGGGCCAGCAGCACCCGCTCCTCGCCGCTCCTGGCACAGCGGTCCAGCAGCTCCGTCTTATTCATGGCTCCCGCCCTCCTGTCCAACGCCCGTCCGGCGGGCTTCTGCTGACAGTATAGCAGAAAGCGGCTTCCCACTCAAGAGACTTTCTCCGCCGCTCACCTCTTTTTCACCCGCTGTTACGGGCCGACCCGCTTCCCTGTCAAAATTTCCGTCTCTGCGCCCTACTCTTTTATATAATCTACAAGTGTATGCTATCTTGACACTTGTTGTGTAATGCGCTATCATATCCTCGATCAAACCAGATGGAGTGTGAAGCATGGATCGAAAAAACGAGGAACATTTGGACCCGCGCCAGCGCAAGACCCGCGCCCTGCTGGTCAAGGCGCTGGCCGAACTGATGGAGGAGCGCCCCTTCTCCGAGCTGTCTGTGGTGGACATATGCAGCCGGGCCATGGTCCACCGCACCACATTTTACGCCCATTTCAACGACAAGCGGGAGCTGCTCAGCTATCTGCTCTCCCAGCTGGAGCGCGAGTGCGTGGAGACCTGCCTGCCCAAGGAGGAGATGACCTCCCCCAAGGAGTATTTCCTCACTGCGGTCAAAAACGCCCTGGGCTTCTTCCAGGACCGCCGATCTCTGTACCTAGCCTGCCTGAACAGCGGAATGGAGGCGGAGGTACACGTCCTGTCCGACCGCGCGGCCCAGGAGCTGTGCCGCCGGCTGTCCCAGCCTGCATTCCGGGACGCCGCCCCTGAGGTGGACCCCCAGATCGCCGCCCGCTTCTACATCGGGGCGGTGCTGGCCCTGATCCGGTGGTGGCTGACCAACGATGACCCTGTCCCGCAGGAGACTCTGCTCTCCAACCTGTCCCACTTTATCCTGATTGACTGACAATGGGGGTCTTTTATGGAACATGAAAAGAAAACGGAAAGCCCCATGCTCAAGCTGGCGCGCTTCATTGTAGATAAGCGGAAGGCCTTCTATCTGATCTTTCTGGCCTCCTTTATCTTCTGCGCGGTCTCCATCAGCAAGGTGCACGTCAACGATGACATCACCACCTACCTCCCCGCCCACACGGAGACGCGGCGCGGCCTGACCCTGATGGACGAGGAATTCATCACCTTAGGCAGTGCGAACATCATGGTATCCAATATCACCTATGACGCAGCCTACAACCTCTCTTTAAAAATCGAAAAGATCCCTGGTGTCTCTTCTGTGGAATTTGATGATACCCAGGACCATTACCACGATTCTGCGGCCCTGTTCTCTGTTTCCTTCGATGGAGAGGAGGACGACCCGGACACCGCCGCCGTCCTCCTCCAGGTGGAGCAGCTTTTAGAGGGCTATGACTACTACCCTTCCACCACCGTGGGCCGGGACGAGTCGGCCAGTCTTCAGCAGGAGATGACCGTGATCCTGGCTATCGCCGCGGTGGTCATCGTGGTCGTACTGCTGTTCACCTCCAAAAGCTATATGGAGGTCCCCGTCTACCTGATCGTCTTTGCCACGGCCGCAGTCCTGAATATGGGGACCAACTTCATCTTTGGAACCATCTCCTTCATCACCAACTCCATCGCCATTGTCCTTCAGCTGGCCATGGCCATCGACTACGCCATCATCTTCTGCCACCGGTATATGGAGGAGCGGGACAATGGCCTGGACGCCCGGGAGGCCGACATCGCCGCCCTGAGTAAGGCTATCATCGAGATCTCCTCCTCCAGCCTCACCACCATCTCCGGACTGGTAGCCCTGATGCTGATGCAGCTGCGTATCGGCTTCGATATGGGCATTGTGCTGACCAAGGGCATCATCTTCAGTATGCTGTGCGTCTTTCTGCTGATGCCCGGCCTGCTGATGCTGTTCAGCGGTCCCATCGAGCGGACCCGCCACCGCAATCTGGTCCCCCACATCAACTGGTTCGGCAAGGGGGTCATCCACCTCCGCTACATCCTCCCCCCTGTCTTTCTGGTGGTCCTGGTGGTCTGTGCCGTGCTGTCCAACCGCTGCGGCTACGTCTTTGACACCAATGATGCCGATTTCGGCAACAAACCTGACTGGCAGCTGGCCGAAGAAAAGGTCAGCCGCACCTTCGGACAGAAAAACACCATCGCCGTCCTGGTCCCCCGGGGCAGCTATGAAAACGAGGGAAAGATCCTCCGGGAGGTGGCCGGCCTGGAACCCGTCACAACAGCCACCGGACTTGCCAACACCGAGGTGGAGGACGACTGGGTGCTGACCGACAAGATGACCCCCAGGCAGTTCGCAGAGCTGGCCGGTGTAGACATCGAGCTGGCCCGGCTGCTCTATCAGGCCTATGGCCTCAACGCTGAGGAATATGGAGCCATCTTCCAAAATCCAGATGACTACGCTGTTCCCCTGATCGATGTATTTGAGTTCCTGCTGGAGCAGCGGGATAAAGGGGTGGTTAACCTGACCGGCGAACAGGCAGACAAGGTGGACGATTTGGAGGAGAAGCTGGATATTGGCCTGGAGCAGCTTCGCGGCGAGCACTGGACCCGCATGGTCTTTGTGGCCGATGTGCCCACGGAGGGGGAAGAGACCCAGGCCCTTCTCAGCCAGATCCGCACCATCGCCCAGAAGTACTATGGAGACGATGTACTTTTGGTGGGCAACTCCACCAACGCCCTGGATCTGGCCAACTCCTTCACTCAGGACAATATGAAGATCAGTATCCTCACCGTCCTGTTCGTCATGGTCATCCTGCTGTTTACCTTTAAATCCGCCGGACTGCCCATCCTGCTGGTTCTCACCATTCAGGGCTCCATCTGGATCAACTTCACCGTCCCTGTGCTGACCCACACCAACCTCTATTTCCTCAGCTATCTGGTGGTCAGCTCCATCCAGATGGGTGCCACCATCGACTACGCCATCGTGATCACCAACCGCTACTTGGATCTCAAGCCCCAGATGGACCACCGGCAGGCCGCGGTGGAGGCCCTGGATCAGAGCTTTTCCACCATCCTGACCTCTGGGACCATTATGTCGGTGGCCGGCTTTCTCATTGGAGGCATATCCACCAATGCAACGATCGGATCGGTCGGCCTCACCTTGGGACGCGGCACCGTTACTTCTATCGCACTGGTCATGACTGTTCTGCCCCAGCTGCTCATGTTGGGGGACGCACTCATCGAACGTACCGCCATCACCCTCAACCGGGACCGGAAGCAGCGCTTCAACCAGGGTTCCATGCGTCTGGATGGCCATATCCGCGGCCATGTGTCCGGCTTCGTGGACGGAGAGTTCAAGGGCGTGCTCCACGGCAGTGTGGACGCGCTGATCGAGAGCAAGTATCAGCAGCTGGACCTGCCTGACACAGAGAAGGAGGAACCCCATGAAACTGTATAAACGGGCGGCAGCGCTGATCCTGACGGCCGCGACGCTCCTCTCCCTGGTCCCCCCTGTCTCCGCGGCGGACGACCACGTCACCGTTTCCAGCGCCAAAGAGTTTTACGCCCTGGTCCAAAGCTGTACCCGGGATGTCTGGTCCCAGGGGGTCACCGTGGAGCTTACCGCCGATTTGGACCTGAGCGGCTCTGATTTTCAGCCTATCCCCATTTTCCAGGGGACCTTCCACGGCAACGGCCACACCATCCGCGGCATCACCTATGACCACAAGGGTTCCACCCTGGGCCTGTTCCGCACCCTGACCGAGAGCGCCGTAGTAGAGAATTTGTCTGTGGAAGGCCTGTTGGAGCCTCAAGGCTCCGCCAGCCAGCTGGGACTGCTGGCCGGCGAAAATTACGGCACCATCCGCTCCTGCTCCGCCAAGGGGACTGTCTCCGGACAGGAGGATGTGGGCGGCCTGGTAGGTGTAAACGGAGAAACAGGCCGCATTGAAGGCTCTTCCTGCCAGACCCAGATCTCCGGCGTGACGAATGTGGGCGGCATCGCGGGCCAGAACCTCGGCACACTGGAACAGTGCGTCAACACCGGCCTTCTGAATCCTGATCCTGATCAAGAGATCCCCACCAGTGTAGGAGGTATTGCCGGTCTGTCCCGAGGTACCATCCAAAGCTGTTCCAACAGCGGAGAAATCGGGTATCAGCACCTGGGCTATAACATGGGTGGCATCGTGGGCCTTCAATCCGGAAGCGTCCTACAATGCTCCAATACTGGGCAGGTGTGGGGCCGCAAGGATGTAGGCGGCATCGTGGGCCAGTTCGAACCCAACGCCGATGTAACCTATGGAGATTCCCCCATGGACCGGCTGAACAGCAGCCTGGCCGCCCTGTTCGATGAGATGGAGGTCTTTTCCAATCAGGTCAACGAGATCGCCGGCCGGGGCGTGGAGGACGCCCAGGTGATCCATGACGCCCTCTCCTCCATTCAGGACCGGACCTATGACGCCGGCAAGGAGGGAAAGGACGACTTCCAGGCCATGTCCGATGATCTCTACCAGTACACCAACGACATTAGCGACGCGCTGGACAGTCTGCGGGACCATGTGGACCGCTTCAGCGACGACGCCTTTGACGACCTCAACGAGCTTCTGGATCAGGCCGACCGCCTCAGCCGGCGGCTCAACGATCTGCTGGACCACCTGGACGGCGGCCTGGGCGACGCGGTGCGCGCCCTGGACCGCACAGTGACCGGCATCCGGGACCAGGCCCGCGCCATCCAGACCCACATCACCCAGATGAAGCAGGAGCTGGATGCCCTGAAGCAGTATATCCTGGACGTCGCAAAGCTGATCGCGGAAAAGGACTTTGAGGGCGCTCTTCAGCTGCCCTTCCCCTCCTTAAATCCCAAAGAGCACATCCAGGGCATCCGCGCCGCGCTGAGCGAGATCTCTTCCCTGCTGCGCCAGCTGCCCGAACAGTGGCGGGAGGTCTTTGAGCAGCTCTCCGATGATTTGGGGGATGACCGGGACCGGATCCAGCGGGCCCTGGACGCGCTGAACGACGCCGCCTCCCATCTTGTGGACGCCGGCGACCGGCTCATGGACCAGATCTCCGGCGACCTGGACGAGGTGGATCTGGGCGCCGACCAGATCCGCGCGCTTTTGAAGAACTACACCGACCAGCTGGGGGATAAGGCCCAGGCCGCCGTGGATGACATTGACGCCCAGCTGGATGTGATCCAGGACCGGGTGGACCAAATGACCCAGTACGCCGGTCAGGACACCCAGGAGCTGCACGCCACCACTCTGAGCATGATCCAGTGTCTGGATACGGTCCGCCAGGCCATCTATGATCTGGGCAAGGAGCCGGAGATCACCATCACCGACCTCACCGACGTCACCCAGGGGCCCGGCCTCATCTCCGGGTGCTCCGTCTCCTGCACCGTCAACGGCGACTCCAATGTGGGCGGCATCGCGGGTACTGTCTCGCCGGAGCTGGGGGATGACCCGGAGGAGACGCTGGAGCTGGATGACCTGAAGCTGCTGGCCGACGTCTACGCCACCACCCGCGCCGTCATCCGCAGCTGCCGCTTCAACGGCGACGTGGTCGTGAAAAACGACTGCGGCGGCGGCATCGCGGGCCGGTGCGAGATGGGGGCCATCCTGGACAGCGCCGCCCGGGGGACGGTGGAGACCGGCGCCGACTACTGCGGCGGCATCGCAGGCCGGACCAGTGGCTCCCTCATCCGGTGCTCCAGTCTGGTGGATCTCACCGGAGAGAGCTGGCTGGGCGGCGTGGCCGGCCTGGGCGAGGATCTTCTGGACTGCCGCGCCATGGTCCGCGCCCAGGGCGACGGGGAGTACTGGGGGGCCATCGCCGGACAGGCGGAGGGCGACCTGGCCGGAAACCGCTATCTGATGGAGGATCTGGCTGGTCTGGACGGCGTGGACTACGCCGAGCGGGCCCAGGGCCTCGATTTTGACTCCTTCCGCCAGCTGAATTATCTCCCGGAGGATTTTCTCACCTTCTCCTACCGCTTCACCGTCAACGGCTCTCTTCTGGCGGAAGTCCCCTTCTCTTACGGCGGGGATCTGGACCCGGAGCAGATCCCCGCTCCCCCGGAACAGGACGGCCAGTACGGCCAATGGCCCTTCTTCCCGACTCAGGATCTCCGCCGCTCCATGGTGCTGGAGGCGGAATTCGAGGATCCCACCTCCACCCTGTCCAGCGGGGAGGACATTCCCACCCTGCTGGCCCAGGGGATCTTCTCCCCGGACGCCAAGCTGACCCTCCGCTCCCAGCCCGTGGAGGAGGGCACTGTGGATGGCTGTTCCCCTGTGGGAGCATGGTCCTACTCTGTGACGGGCAGCAAGGAGGACACCGTCACCCTCCGCCTGCGGACGGAGGGGGCGGAGCACCCGGGGGCCGCCCTCTGGCAGGACGGGCACTGGTCCCTTGTGGAGGGGGAGCCGGACGGCAGCTATCTGGTCTTCCAGGCACCGGTTCAGGGACAGGTCCTGCTGCTGGACCAGAGGGAGCCGCCCCTGCTGGCCGCCGCCCTGTGCGGCGGCGGGCTTGCCCTGCTGCTGGCCCTGCTTCTCATCCGCCGGCGGCGGAGAAGGGCTCTGTCCGCCGCTCCCCAGCAGGAGGATCTCTCCCAGCCCGTGGGCTGACTTGCATACAGCGCCCAACAGAAAACAGGAGGACTGCCGCCACGGCAGTCCTCCTGTTTCATTCACTCCACGATCTCAAGCAACTGGGAGACTTCCTTCCGGGGCGGTGCGTTCTTGTCCCCCTCCAGCGGATAGCCCAGCGCGATCAGGTTGGTGACCCGCTCATTTTCCGGCAGCGGAAGGTACTGGCGGATCTTGTTCTCATCGAACACGCCCAGGATCACGCTCCCGACCCCCTTGCTGTGGGCCGCCAAACAGAACGTCTGATTTGCGATCCCAGCGTCAAACATCTCCCAGCGGTCCTCCTGCGTGGTCGAATAGCTGCCGTCCGGTTCATAGCCGCTGACCTTCGTCACCACAGAGACGATCACCAGCGCGTTGCAGCGCACGATCGTCTTGGCATTGAAGTCAAAGCCCAGCACACAGTTCTGCGCGATCTTCTCCTTGAGGTCCGCGTTTTTGACCACATGATACCGCACCACCTGGGTATTTTTCCAGGATGGGGAAAACCGGGCCAGGTCCACGATCTCCCGCAGCGTATCTCCGCTGATGTCCTGATCGGAATACTTTCGGACGCTTCTTCTGGTTTGAATACACACATCGGCCTGCATTAAGATCCCTCCATGACAGTTCAGATTCATGTCATACTACCACAGGAAGGATGTGATGTCAAACCCTTTTTCCACAGCAGGAACCGTATGCTCCAAGGCCCGAATTTCCCTCCGTTCTTACCAATAGTGGTATCTTCCGCGCAGCAGGACCAGGGCGGACACCGCCGCCACAGCCCCCAGCCCCTCGGCGGCGATCACCGCGGACCAGATCCCGTCCAGCCCAAACAGCAGGGGCATCAGCAGCACCATCCCGCCCCGGAGCAGCAGAGAGCGCAGGAAGGAGAGCAGGGCCGACACCACCCCGTTGCACAGGGCGGTAAAGAAGGAGGAGGCATAAATATTGATACCGCAGAACAGATAGCCCAGCGCAAACAGGCGGAAGCCCTGCACGGTCATCTCCAGCAGCTCCGGGTGGTATCCCACAAAGGCAAAGGACAGGGGATAGCTCAAAACCTCCGAGACCACCACCATCGCAGCCGAGGTCACCCCGACGACCCACAGGCTCTTGCGGAACACGCTTTTCAGCTCGCTCTGATTGTCCGCGCCGTAGTGGTAGCTGACAATGGGCGCGCTGCCGATGGAAAAGCCCAAAAATGCGGCCACAAAGACAAAATCCACATACATCATCACCGAGTAGGCCGCCACGCCCAGCTCACCTACCATGCGCATCAGCTGGAGATTATACAAAATACTGATCACCGAGGAGGAGATGTTGCTCATCAGTTCGGATGAGCCGTTGCTGCACGCCTGAAGCAGCTGCCTGGGATAGAGCTGGCTCCTGGTCAGCCGCAGGCCGGAACGCTCCCCCGTGGCAAAGTAGAACAGCGGAATGATGCCGCCCACAACATACCCCAGCACGGTAGCGATGGCCGCCCCTGCGATCCCCAGATGGAACACCGCGATGAGCACATAGTCCAGCACCATATTGGTCACACCCGCCGCAATAGAGTACGCCAGCCCCAGCTGGGGCCGCTCCGCCACCACAAAAAAGCTTTGAAAGCAGACCTGGAGCATGAACGGAACGCTTCCCAGCAGAAGGATCCGTCCATAGACCACACAGTCCCGGATCAGCACATCGCTGGCCCCCGCCAGCCGGGCAATAGGCTCTGTGAGCCAGACGCTCACCACAGTCAGCGCGCCCCCCAGCAGGATCACGGCGTAAATAATCATGGAGAAGTACCGCTGAGCCAGCTCCCGGCGGCCCTCCCCTAATGTGCGCGCCACGATCGCGTTCCCCCCCGTCCCCAGCATGAAGCCGAAGGCCCCGATAATCATGGAGACAGGAAAGATAATGTTGACCGCTGACAGGGCCATATCTCCCACCAGATTGGAGACAAACAGTCCATCCACCACGCTGTAAATCGAGGCGATCACCATCATCACCACCGACGGCAGGGTAAAACGCAGCAGCCGCCCGTATGTAAAATGATCTGACAGCTTGATCTTCATACTTCCTCCCACTCCTCCGGGACAGGCTGGGCCAGCAGCGGCTCCGTCTCCTCCCGGATGGCGTCCAAATATCGATGCGTCAGCCCCAAAAAGGTCCGCCGCTCCTCCGGCGTCAGGCGCAGAAAGGCCCGCTCCTCCATAGCCAGGGTAGGCTCCACCGCCAGACGCAGCAGCTCCTCCCCCCGGTCCGTCAGGGACAGCAGCTTGTTGCGCCGGTCGCCGGACATACTCTCCATCCGCAGATACCCCCGGCTCTCCAGCTTTTTCAGCGCGGAGTTCACCGTCTGTTTGCTGAGGAACAGCGCGCCGCACAGCTTGGTCTGGGTCATGGGCCCCTGGGCCTCCCCCAGCAGATACAGCACCCAGAACACGCTGTCCGACAGACGGTAGTGCCGGGCCAGGCGGTGGTAAATGATATTCATTTCCTTATCCGCCTCATTGAACGCCCGGATAAACTGGGAAAAGGTCAGCTCTTCCATGGCAGCCTCCATATCGTCCGATTTCGGACCATATTATAGTCCGAAATCGGACGGTTGTCAACTTCTTTCTTGACATCCCCCTGTCCATGTGATATGGTTCATTACACAAGTAATGAACCAAAGAACAAGGAGGGGATCACATGGGAACGCCCCCCGGGGGACAGCCCCTGATCTATCTTCAGATCGCCCGGATGCTGGAGGACGACATCCTTCGGGGCGTCTACCGGGAGGAGGAGCAGGTCCCCAGCACCAACGAGCTGGCCCGGGCCTTCCGCATCAATCCCGCCACCGCCGCCAAGGGCATCAACCTTCTGGCGGCCTCCGGCGTCCTATATAAGCGCCGGGGCATCGGGATGTTCGTGGCCCCCGGCGCGGAGGAGGCCGTCAAGGCCCAGCGGCGTGCCGCCTTCTATGACGGCTATGTGCTCCCTCTGGTCCGGGAGGCCCGCTCCCTGGATCTGTCGGAGGAGGAGCTGCTGGCCATGGTCCGCAAGGCATTTGAGGAAGGAGAGTGAGCCGGATGAACACCGGAACCATGCGCGCCCAGGGGGTGTGCAAATCCTTTGGAAAGAAAGCGGTCCTGCGTGAGCTGGAGCTGACCCTGGAGCCAGGGAAGATCTATGGCCTGCTGGGGCGCAACGGGGCGGGCAAGACCACCCTGCTGTCCATTCTCACCGCCCAGCTGGCCCCCGACCGGGGCAGCGTCACCTACGGCGGGGAGCCGGTGTGGGAGAACCAGGCCGCGCTGGACCACCTGTGCTTCGCCCGGGAGGCCCCCGCCGCCGGACAGACCAGCCTCCGGCTGGGACATTATCTCCGCTCTGCCGCCATTTTCTATCCCGGCTGGGACGAGGGCTATGCCCACCGCCTGCTGGAGGAGTTCTGCCTGGATCCCTCCCGAAAGCTCTCCCAGCTCTCCCGGGGCCAGCTGTCCATGGTCTCAGTGCTGACCGCCCTGGCCAGCCGCGCCGGCCTCACCCTGCTGGATGAACCCACGGCCGGACTGGACGCGGTGGCCCGGGAACAGTTTTACCGCCTGCTGCTGGAGGACTTCTCCCACACCGGGCGCACCTTCGTCCTGTCCACCCACATCATCGGCGAGGCCGCCCCCCTCTTCGAGGAGGTCCTGATCCTGAACGAGGGCCGCATCCTGGAGCACGGCCCCACAGATGCGCTGTTGGAGCAGTTCCGTACTGTCTCCGGTCCCGCGGACCAGGTGGAAGCCGCCTGTGGGGAGCTGACGGTTCTCTCCGCCCAGGACATCGGACGGCGCGGGCTGTACACCGTCCGGGGCACGCCGGAGCAGCTGGCCGCCCTGGACACCTCCGGCCTGGACACGGCGCCTCTGGCACTTCAGGAGGTGTTCACCGCCCTGTGCGGACAGCCGGACGCCGCCAGGAGGTGAGGACATGAGACGCGCCGCCCGCTTTCTGCTGTACACCCTTCGGCCCTATCTGCTGATTCTGCCCACCGCTGCCACCGGCGCAGCGCTCCTGCTCCCCAGGATTGCCGGAGGGACCGACGGCCCCGCCGCCGCCCTCTGCAACGCCCTGCCCGGCTTCGGCCTGCTGTTCCTGCTGATGCTGGGGATGAACCTGGCCCTCTCCGCCCTTCCCCTGGCCCTCTCCCTGGGCGGGCGGCGGCGGGACCTCCTGCTGGGCGTCCAGCTGTGCGCCCTCCTGGGGGCCGGGGCGGCGGTACTGCCCTGGCTCCTCCCCCTCCCTGCCCCGGGGACCGGGCCGGACAGCCTCTGGCCCCGCAGCCCCCTGTCTCTGGTCCTGTACTTCGGCTTGGCTCTTCTGGCGGTGCTTCTGGGCTGCCTCTCTGGACTGTGGATGCGCCGCTCCCGGCTGTCCGGCGGCCTGCTCTACTCCGCCGGTCTGCTCCTGCTCATGTTTCTGTGGCCCGCCTGCCGGCTGATCCTTGCCTCTCCCGCTGTGTGGGGGGATCTGCCCCTGCTCCTGCTTCTGGCCCTGCCCGCGGCAGCGGCCCTGCTGGAGCTTCCGCTGTGCCGCGCCATGATTCGGCTCTCTGTGAGGTGATGACAAATGCTGTATCCTCTCTTCAAGCTCCATATCCCAGTTCTCCGCCTCCAGCTCGCCGTGCTGTGGGGGGCCTTTCTGGTCATCCAGTTCATCATCTCCGCGGTGATGCTCCTGCTCCGGCCGGAGGAGTCCATCCTCATCTCCGGCACGCTTCTCCCCTTCGCCGGCGGCTTCATCCTCTTTGCCCTGACCCAGCGCCTGGTGCTGGTCGATTTCCAGAACGGGGTGCGGATGGGCCGCACCCGGCGGAAGATGCTGGGACTGACCCTGGCCCTGATCGGGGCGGACGCCCTTCTGGTCAGCCTGTCCGCCCTGCTCCTCCCCTGGCTGGAGCGCACCCTGTGCATCCGGCTGTGGGCCCTTCTGGCGCGGCGGCCCGGCGCGGCGGTGATGGTCAAGGCCCCCGGCGGCGGCCAGCTGTGGGACCCCAGCTATGACGCCGGGCTGCTCCGGGTGGAGGACTTCGGTCTGGACGCCTGGTGGCTCGCCCCGCTGATCCTGCTGGCCGGCCTGCTCCTGGGCTTTCTGCTGGCCGCGCTGACCCAGCGCTTCGGCCCCCGGAGCTATCTGCTCCCCTCTCTGCTGTACCTGTGCCTTATTTTCCTCCCCCAGGCGGAGTGGCTGAGGGACGTCCGCTTGCTCCTCCCCGCCGCCCTTCTGCTGGCCGCCGGGGTGGCCTGGTCTCTCTGGTCCCTCCTCCACGCCCCGGTCCGGCAATTTTCATAGCCCTATGATATAGAAAACGGCCCGCGCACTTCAACAGTGCGCGGGCCATTCTGTACATTTCAGCGATTTCCTTATGCCATCAGGGAGCACACCAGCTGGGCGTACTCCGCCGGATCCTCCAGCGGCAGGTCGGCCAGCAGCAGGGCCTGACCGTAGAGTAGCTTGGCGTACTTCTCCACAGTGGCCTGATCCCCGGCGTCCACCGCTCTTTTCAGGGCAGCGTAGGGGGCGGAGTCGGCGTTGAGCTCCAGCACGCGCTCGGCCTTCATGTGCTCGCCGCCCTCCATCTTCCGCATATAGCGCTCCATCTCCAGGGAGACCGGGCCGTCGGCGGACAGGCAGCAGGCGCCGGACTTCAGGATCTTGGACAGGCGGACCTCCTTGACCTGGCCGCCCAGGGCGGCCTTCACAGCCTCCAGGACGGGCTTGCCCTCCTCGGCCTTCTCCTCGGCCGCCTTCTTCTCCTCCTCCGTCTGGGGCAGAGCGTCCTCGGCGGTGGCAGACTTGAACTTTTTGCCGTCGATCTCACTCAGGGCCTGCATGACAAAGTCGTCCACATCCTCGGTGCAGTAAAGGATTTCATACCCCTTGTCCAGGATGCGCTCCACCTGGGGCAGCTTGGCGATCTTGTCCACGCTCTCGCCGCAGGCATAATAGTAATAGGGCTGCTCCTCCGCCATCCGGTCCTGATAGGCCTTCAGCGTGGTGTTCTTCCCCTCCTTGGAGGACCAGAACAGCAGCAGATCCTTCAGATTGTCCTTGTGGGCACCATAGTCCGCCACCACGCCGTACTTGATCTGGCTTCCAAAGGCGGTCCAGAACTGCTCGTACTTCTCCGGATCCTCCTTTTGCAGCTTGACCAGCTCGCCCTTGATCTTCTTCTCCAGAGCGGAGGCGATCACCTTCAGCTGCCGGTCGTGCTGGAGGACCTCACGGCTGATGTTCAGCGAGAAGTCGGGGGAATCCACCACACCCTTGACAAAGCGGAAGTAGTCGGGGAGCAGATCGGCGCACTTGTCCATGATAAGCACACCGGAGGAGTAGAGCTGCAGGCCCTTCTGGTACTCCCGGGTATAGAAGTCATAGGGCGCCTTCTGGGGGATATACAGCATGGCCTTATAGGTCACCGCGCCCTCGGCGCTGGTGTGGACCACCGCCAGGGGGTCCTGCCAGTCCATGAACTTCTCCTTATAGAAGGCGTTGTACTCCTCGGCGGTCACCTTGGACTTCTGCCGCTGCCACAGGGGGACCATGGAGTTGATGGTCTTCCACTCCTTCACTGTCTCCCACTCGGGCTTGTAGTCGTCCCCCGCATCGGTGGGCTTCTCCTTCTGGCGGTAGTCCTCCACCTCCATCACGATGGGATAGCGGATGTAATCAGAGTACTTTTTGATCAGTTCCTGGAGCTTATAGGTCTCCAGATACTGGTCATAATTCTCCTCATCGGCGTTTGCCTTGAGGTGCATGATCACATCGCTGCCGGGGGCGTCCTTCTCGCACTGGGTGACCGTATAGCCGTCCGCCCCGTCCGACTGCCACATCCAGGCCTCGTCGCTGCCATAGGCCCGGGAGACCACCGTCACATGGTCGGCCACCATAAAGGCGGAGTAGAAGCCCACGCCGAACTGACCGATGACGTCGATGTCCTCCCCCTTCTCCTCCTTAGCCAGGTCCTGCTTGAACTGGAAGGATCCGCTCTTAGCGATGGTGCCCAGGTTATTTTCCAGTTCCTCCTTGGTCATGCCCACACCGTTGTCGGACACGGTCAGGGTACGCATCTCCTTGTCGGGCACGATGGTGACCTTCAGGTCCTTCCGGTCCACCGGCACCTGATCGTCGGTGAGGGCCTTATAGGCCAGCTTGTCCTCCGCATCACTTGCATTGGAGATCAGCTCCCGGAGAAAAATCTCCTTGTGGGTGTAGATCGAGTTGATCATCAGGTCCAGCAGCCGCTTGGACTCCGCCTTAAACTGTTTCTTTGCCATAGTATTCAATTCCTCCATGTATAGAAATCTAATAAATCAACAAATCGGAGCGCTATCATTAGCACTTACGCTCTTCAAGTGCTAATGATAGCGCTCTTTGCAGAAAAATTCAAGGGGGTTCACAGTTTATTTACAGTTTTTCCTGCACAGAAATTTTCTTGCCAAGGGACTTGACAATCTCCCCCGTTTCCGTTATTGTATTGTTGTACTAAGTAACTAATACAATGACACAGATAAGGAGGCACGTCTATGGACTGGAGGTTCACCGACGACCGGCCCATCTGGCTCCAGCTGACGGAGCAGCTCACCCGGCGGATCATCACCGGGACCTATCCCCCCGGGAGCCGCCTGCCCCCGGTGCGGGAGCTGGCCGCCCAGGCGGGAGTCAACCCCAACACCATGCAGCGGGCCCTGGCCCAGCTGGAGCAGGACGGCCTGGCCTTCGCCGACCGGACCGCCGGCCGGCTGGTGACGGAGGACACCTCTGTGCTGGACTCCGTCCGGCAGGCCCAGGCCAGGGTCCTCATCGAACAGTACTATGACGCTATGGCCGAGCTGGGCTATTCCCGGACCGAGGCCGCGGAGCTTTTGAAGGAGGAGCATCTATGAGTGACAATCTGATCGTCTGCCAGGGTCTGGCCAAGTCCTACGGACACAAGTCGGCCCTGACCGGCATCGATTTAGAGGTGGGCCGGGGCCGGATCGTGGGCCTGCTGGGTCCCAACGGCAGCGGAAAGACCACCCTGATTAAGCTGCTATGCGGGCTGCTCCAGCCCACCGCCGGGCGCCTTGCTGTTGCAGGACTGCCCGTAGGGCCTGAGACTAAGGCTCTGGTGAGCTATCTGCCTGACCGGATGTACTTCGCCAGCTGGATGCGGGCGGTGGATCTGTTTGATCTGTTCCGGGACTTTTACCGGGATTTCGACTATCCCAAGGCCCTGGCTATGTGCAAGAGTCTGGGGGTAGAGCCGAAGGACCGGCTGAAGTCCATGTCCAAGGGCACCAAGGAGAAGGTACAGCTGGTACTGGTCATGGCCCGGAAGGCCCAGCTGTACCTGCTGGATGAGCCCATTGCCGGGGTGGACCCGGCGGCCCGGGATTTTATCCTCCGCACCATTCTGACCAACTATAACGAGGAGGGCACCGTACTCATCTCCACCCACCTGATTGCGGACATTGAAAAGGTCCTGGACGAGGTGATCCTGCTCAAGGATGGGGCACTCATGCTCCATGAGTCTGTGGACCGCATCCGGGAGGAGCGGGGCAAGAGCGTGGACGCCCTGTTCCGCGAGATTTTCCGCGCCGTGCCCATGGAAGGAGGCGAGTTCTGATGCTTGGAAAGCTGTTAAAATATGACTTCCGCTCCATGTGGAAGCAGTTCTCCGTGATCTGGCCGGCGGCTCTGGTCCTGGCCTTTATCAACCGGTTCACCGTGTTCGGCATCCATAACCCTGGAGGCAGTGTCTTTGGCGAGTGGATGGGCGTAGCCTCTATGGGACTATTTGGCGGCGTGTGCTTTACTATGGTCATCCTATCCGCCGTGTTCGTACTTACTCGATTTTATAAAGGGCTGCTGGGTGACGAAGGCTATCTGATGCACACCCTGCCCGTCCACTCCTGGCAGCTGGTTCTGTCCAAGCTGATCTGTGCTCTGGCCACCACAGTGGTCAACGGCATTGTGGGTATCCTGGCTATGTTTCTGATGATGCCCCTGGACTGGGATGAGCTCTTCGACACCCAGGTGTGGCAGGCGGTCTTTCACAACCTTGCACAACAGCCCGACATCATTCTCTACTTCCTGGAGTTTTTCCTTCTGCTGCTGGTCATGTGCGCCGCCATATTTATGACCCTCTATCTGGCCATGGCCATCGGCCATCTGTTCTCCAAGCGCCGGATCCTGATGAGTGTAGCGGCATTTTTCGGCCTAAATATCCTGGACAGCATCATTACCAGCTCGCTGCACAACATGAACGCGCTGAATTGGCTCTATGGGATGGATCTGAGCGATCACGCGGACTTCTGGATGGGCATTGTCCTGCTGCTCATCCCCACCACCATCATGTTCTTGCTCACCAGCTGGATCTTAACGCACAAGCTGAATCTGGAGTGATCCTCCGCCACTGAAAGGAGCGTACCGCCGTGAATTCCTGGTCTGTACTTTTCATCGCCCTGGCCGCCGTGGTGCTCCAGGCGTGGGTCAGCCGGAGGGGCGCCCCCGGCTGGTACATGGGGTGCATCATCCCCCTGCTCTATGGGGCGGCGGTGGCCTGGATGTTTGTGGGTCAGGACTTCCTCCGTGCCCTGTGGGTCATCCTTTTGGGAAGTGCCCTCCCCATCACCCTGTTGATCTCCCTGGGCGAGCGAACGTCTCCCCCCCAGGATCCCCCCGCTTCTCCACCGGACTCCGGCGCACAATGACAAAGGGCCTCGCAGAACGAGCCAGCCGCAGGATCCAACCGATCCCGCGGCTGGCTCTGTCATCGCTCCGGACCCTCCCACAACTTTCTGCTCTGCCTTCCCCGTCTCCGCATCCCGTCTCTCTTCAAAGCTTTTCTCTCACATATAAAAAAGCCCAGCCTGGACTGCCGGACTCTTTGAACAGACAAAGACCCGGAGGATCGCTCCTCCGGGTCTTTTTTATGTGAGTTTATTTCCGCCGCAAAATCAGGCCAGGGCCTTCTTGGCGGTCTCGGTCAGCTGGGTGAACGCAGCCTTGTCGCTCACAGCCAGCTCAGCCAGCATCTTGCGGTTGATCACGATGCCAGCCTTCTTCAGGCCGTTCATAAAGGTGGAGTAGTTCATCCCGTTCATCTTGCAGGCGGCGTTGATCCGGGTGATCCACAGCTGACGGAAGTCGCGCTTCTTCAGCTTGCGGCCGGTGTAAGCGTACACGCCAGACTTCATCACGGCCTGGTTGGCCATCTTGAAGTGCTTGGACTTGGAACCCCAGTAGCCCTTCGCCATCTTGAGGATCTTATTTCTTCTCTTGCGCGTCATCATCGCGCCCTTCACTCTTGCCATTGTACTCTGCCTCCTTCTCTCTTACTTGTACAGGATCATGCGCTTGATGGCAGCCTCGTTGGTCTTATCCGCGTAGCCGCCCTTGCGGAGGCCTCTCTTCAGCTTGGTGGTCTTGCCGTGGCCGTTCAGCAGGTGACGCTTACCGGCGTGGGCGCGCTTGACCTTGCCGTTCTTCGTGAGAGCGAAACGCTTCTTCGCGCCGCTGTGGGTCTTGATCTTCGGCATAACAGAAAACTCCTTTTCGACTTACTTTTTGGTATCCTTCGCAGGCTTGGGCGACAGGAAAATGGACATATGACGCCCCTCCAGCTTCGGACTTTTATCCATCACGGCGGTCTCGCCGCAGGATTCGGCAAACTTCAGCAGCAGATCCTGGCCGATGTTGGTGTGCGCCATCTCACGGCCGCGGAACCGGACCGTGATCTTGCACCGGTTGCCGTCCGCCAGGAACTTCTGCGCGTTGCGCAGCTTCACATTGAAGTCGTTGACGTCAATGCTGGGGGACATCCGGATCTCCTTGACCTCCACCACGCGCTGGTTCTTGCGTGCTTCCTTCTCGCGCTTGGTCTGCTCGAAGCGGTACTTGCCGTAATCCATCAGCTTGCATACCGGGGGCACAGCGTTGGGAGAGATCTTCACCAGATCCAGATTCCGTTCCTCCGCCAGGCGCAGGGCCTCCTGAGAGGACATGATACCCAGCTGTTCGCCGCTCTCAGAGATCAGGCGGATCTCCTTATCCCGGATCTCTTCGTTTGTTTGATGACCTGTGTTAGCGATGGGAAAGCACCTCCAAACAAAAAATAAAACGCGTCTGCCTGAATGGCACCCGCGTCACAACAAAACCGCGCCGGATATTCCGGCGAAGATCGCACATTGTTGACCCTTTGGCTCTGGCCTGGGGTGAGGACGGGGCACCGTTCCTGCTTTCTTGTTCTTGAGCATTTTACCACAGTCAATCCCTACTGTCAACCCCATTTTCAAATTTCCTCAGCGCACCCGTCTCCCCTCCTTCCTATTTACATAATCTTATTTTATTTCTTAGCAGTACAAAAAGTTATGCACACTTTCCACCTGTTTTTCCACATATACCCTTGTAAATATGGAGATAAATCTTTATTTTCCCACTTTAATTCCACATGATTCGACATTTCTATATTTCAATCCATTTTGTAGAATTACATAACGCATTTTTATTTCCAGATGACACGCCTGCGCTCCCCCAAAATGAAACAAGGCCCCGAAAGACATACGCCTTCGGGACCCCACAGTTTCGTCCTCATTCCTGATATGTTCACAAAGCTATCCCAGGGAGATGTCCCGGTTGGCGTAGGCGTTCAGCTCCATTCCGGCGGTGTGGCCCGCCTGGTACTCATAAAAGCCCTGACAGCCGATCATGGCGGCATTGTCCCCGCAGTACTTCAGCTCCGGGAGGTACAGCCGGTCCCCGCTCCGGGCGCAGGCCGCCTGGAGATCCGCCCTGATCCGCCGGTTGGCGGCCACGCCTCCGGCCACCGCCACCTGGCCATAGCCCTTTGCCCGGGCCGCCGCCATCACCCGGGGCACCAGAGACTCGCTCACCGCCCGGCCGAAGCTGGCCGCAAAGTCCCGCAGATCCAGCGTCTCCCCTTTCTGCTCCGCATTGTGGATCAGATTCAGGCTGGCGGTCTTGAGGCCAGAGAAGGACATATCCAGCTCATGGCCGGACACATGAGCCCGGGGCAGCTCATAGCGGCTGTCATCTCCCCCGTCCGCCAGGCGGTCCATGGGACCGCCGCCGGGGTAGCCGATGCCCAGCACCCGGGCCACCTTGTCAAAGCACTCCCCCGCCGCATCGTCCCGGGTGCCGCCCAGCACCTTCATCTCCGTATAGGACCGCACATCCACCACCAGGGTGGTCCCGCCGGAGACGCACAGGCAGACGAAGGGCGGCTTCAGGTCGGGGTAGGTGATATAGTTGGCGGCAATATGCCCCCGTACATGGTGGACCGGGATCAGGGGAAGATCCAGGGCCATAGCCGCTCCCTTGGCGAAATTCACCCCCACCAGCACCGCGCCAATAAGGCCGGGGCCATAGGTGACCGCCACGGCGTCCAGCTCCCCTTTGGTCAGCCCCGCCTGCTCTACCGCCTGATCGGCCAGGCCGGTCACTGCCTCCACGTGCTTCCGGGAGGCGATCTCAGGCACTACGCCGCCGTAAATGGTGTGCATCTCGATCTGCGACGCGACACAGTTGGACAGCACCGTTCTCCCGTCCCGCACCACAGCGGCGGCGGTCTCGTCACAGGAGGACTCAATGGCTAGAATATTCACAAAAGGCTCCCCTTTCCAATGCGTTTCCGCTCAATACAGCTTTTCCCGATCCATCACGCTGTCGATCCGGTTGAAGCGCTTGCTGTCCGTCACATCCCTCCGGCCACTCACAGACAGGAGAATGACCTCAGACAGGCTCAGCGGCGCGACATAGGAGTTGGTAAAGCCCAGGCCGTCCACCTGAGCCGTGACCACCACATCCGCCTTGTTCGCCAGCGGGCTGGTCCGGCGGTCTGTCATCAAGATTACCTTCGCGCCGCTCTCCCGGGCGATCTCCATCAGAGGCCGGGCGATCTCGGAGTATCTGGGAAAGCTGTACAGGAACAGGCAGTCCCGCTCCGTGATGTCCAACAGGTTTTCCACCGCCGTGGCGTCCGCGTGGAGGATGGGGACCACATGGGGCGTGAGGAACAGGAGCTTGCTGGCCATATACTGGGCACAGCAGGCCGTCCCCCGGAAGCCCGCGATGTACTTCCGGTCGCTGCTCAGAAGGATGTCCACGATCTGCTCCACCATGCCCTGGTCCAGCTGGGCATAGCTCTTTTGCAGATTGTTCAGCGTATATTGGCTCACGTCGCTGATCAGACTGCTGGAGCCCAGGTGCTCCAGCGTGCGGAGATACTTCTCTCCAGGGGTCAGGTCCGGCTGGGCCCGGTCGATCTGGCGGGCAGTCCGGGCGTTCATCTCGCTCCGGAAGTCCGCATAGCCCTTAAAGCCCAGCTTGCGGATGAAGCGGATCACTGAGGTATCGCTCACTCCGATCTCCTCCGCCATCGTCGTGGAGGTCTGAAACCCAATGGTGCTCAGATGGGCCAAAATATACTCCGCGATCTCCGCATCTGTCCGGGTCAGCGTCATACTCTGAATTTTTCGTACCAGATCTTCCATGCTTCCATCCTCCGGCTCACAGTTTGACAAGGAAAGCATAGCACAGAAGTCCTGTGTGGTCAATCTTGTTCCCATGGATCGAGGCACCTGCGGAGGCGTGAGAAGCCTGCCCCCCGACAGAATGACCGGCCCCTGAGCACAGGGGCCGGCCTTGTCACTTCTCCTCCATCGCTCTGGGATCGGGGAGATCGATATAAATGGGGGGATGTCCGACTCCCTCCACATAGCGCAGCAGCTCCTCCCGCGTCAGACGCACTGTGGAGGTGGAGATCCCCGGGTGTCCGCTGTAATATGGATCCGCCAGCAGTTCCCGGTCGATCACCAGCCGCACCCGGCCCTCCGTGTCAAACAGGAGCTCCAGAGCAGAGACCGAGCCGGGGACGGTGTTCAGACAGGCCGCCATGTGTCCGTCATCCGCAAAGGACAGCCGGGAACAGCCCAATTGGGCGGACAGATACTTGGTCTTGAAGGGCTTTTCGCCCGGCATCATCAGGAGGTAAAATTCGGTCTGCTGACGGTTGCACAAAAACAGGTTTTTGCAGATCTTCGCGCCCAGTACCTCCTCAATTTTCCGGCAGTCCTCCATGGTGTCGGCGTGGTCGTGGTCCACCCGGTCAAAGGAAATGCCCTGCCGCTCCAGCTCATCATAAATGGCCAGCTCCTGTGGGATACGGTCGTCTGCGGGACGTCCGGAGTGGCGGACGGGGTCGATATACATGGTTGTTCACCTTTTCTCCGCGGATGCGGTTTTTCTCAAAGCATACCACACACCACAGAAAATGTACACCCCTGCGCCCACCTTGCGTTGCGCTCCGGGTAAGGACCTGATATAATATGACCCAGCACCCGCCGCACCCCACCAGGCCGCGGCGGGCATCATATTTTTTTAATTGGAGGGATGTCAAATGGTTCGAGAGATCGATCCGGAGCGCTCCAGGCGCGCCGCCGCCTTCGCCCTGTGGAGCCGGGCCCCCATGCCCATGGTGACGCTGATGAAAACCCTGGACGTCACCCGCCTGGTCCGGCTCAGCCGCCGGCGCGGGTATAAGATCAATATGCTGCTCTGCTGGTGCATCGGCCGGGCGGCGGCCCGCATGGAGGATTTTTATCTTCTTCCGGTGGGCGACAAGCTGATTGAGTACGACCGCCTGGCGGTCAACACGGTGGTCGTGACCCGGGATGGGGACATCCAGACCTGCGACCTCCCCCTTGTCCCCGATCTGGAGCAGTTCAGCCGAAACTATCTGGAGCTCACCGAACGGGTGGCCCAGACCGGCCAGCCCCATGACCTGAGCGGGGAGGCCATGGTCATCGGCACCTCCGCTCTGGCCGGGTATGACATTGACGGGGCCGTCAACCTATACGCCGGCTGTTACAATAACCCCTTTCTGATCTGGGGAAAATACCGCAGACACTGGTTCCGCGCCCTCCTGCCCGTCTCCTTCCAGTTCCACCACAGCCAGCTGGACGGCGTCCCCGCCGCCCAGTTTCTGGAGCGTCTTCAGGAGGAGCTCCGCATCCTGGGCACATGACGCCTCTGAGGCGGCTGTCCCCGCGAGCACACGTCCCCCGCCTTGAAAGGCGGGGGACGTGTGCTGTATTCTTATCCGGTCTGCCGGTCCCCCTGCTGAAACTTCCGAAGCCCTCGATTCAGCTTCCGGGACTCCCGCCGGAGCGCCACACAGTCAGCAAACCACACCGCCGCCAGACATAGCTCCAAAAACAGGATCAGCAGAACGCTCCCCCACAGGGGCATCCCGGAGAACCAGCCCAGCAGGGCGCCCCCCCCGGCAAATCCCAGGTTGCAGACCAGGGTCCATAGAACGGTACGCCAGAGCAGCGTCCCCCCCTCCCATTCCCGGTCAAAGGGGAGGATCCAGGATTCCAGCGCGGCCACAGCAGCAGAAACCAGCAGCATCTCCACCAGCATTGGGATCGGAAGTTCCCGATGTCCCATCAGCCACCGGACAGCTCCGGCGGCTGAGACCAGCCCCACCGTATAGAGGGCCATGTGGTATTTCACTATGATTCCCCATCCATAAAAACGAACAAATTCATCTTGGAACATCATACCTTCTCCTCTCTTTTTTCTTGACTTTTTATCGCCGGTCACTCTGTCACAGCCCCAGCTGTTCCCGCAGCAGGGGCGCATAGTGCCGTGACACCATCAGCCGCTCCCCAGTCTCCAGCGTGGCCTCGATCCGTCCGCCCGCCCGGCTCCGCAGGCTGCGGATGTGATGCAGGTTGACCAGCAGGGGCTTCCCTGCGCGGAAGAGACCCAGCGTCCCATACCGGGCTTCCAGCTCTGACAGTCCAAGCCCCGACTGGTACACTCCATCCGCCGTATAGACAAAGGTACGCTCATCCACCGACTCGCAGTACACCACCTCCTCCGGCCTCAGCAGGACCACCTCTCTGCTCTCGCTCCAGACGCATAGCCGCTGAAGGCCGGAGCGCAGCAAAGAGAGCACCCACAGCATTTCCTCATCCAGCGCGGCACAGCGGAGGACCACCTCGTTTTCTGCCCCCGCACGGTGCTCCACCGTGATTTTCACAGGTTCCCTCCTCCTCTCCACTGTCGGCGGCCGCCGCAGCGTTCCGCCTTGTTCGATCACAGGATAGCAGACTGCCGCCCCCTCCGCAAGCCCTGTTCCGCCCAGAGGGATTTTATCGGCGGTAAGGCGCATTTCTGAAAATATGCTCCTCATAAATTTGGAAAATTGATTTGCTTTTTATGGGCGGCTATGATATAGTGTATTACTAATCTGGCCCGTTGAACGCGATGGGCACAGAAATCTTTTTTCATGAAAGTGGAGTTGATTCGTCCCTTATGGACAGTACCAGTATCGCAATGCTCGTCGCCCTGGTGGCCCTGGTGGCCATGTCCGGGTATTTTTCCGCAACTGAGACCGCCTTTACCTCTCTCAACCGCATCCGCCTGAAGAACAAAGCGGACAACGGCGACCGCCGGGCCGCCCGCACGCTGGAGCTGGCGGAGGACTATGACCGCCTGCTGTCCACCATTCTCATCGGCAACAACATTGTCAACAACGTGGCCACCACCATCGGCGCGGTGCTGTTCATCAAGCTGATCGACGACGTCCGCGGTCCCACCGTCTCCGCCATTGTTTTGACCATCGTCATCCTGATCTTCGGCGAGGTCTCCCCCAAGAGCCTGGCCAAGGAGAATCCGGAGGGCTGGGCCATGATCGCCGCCCCTCTGCTTCGCCTGCTGGTTGTCATCCTGACCCCGGCCAACTTCCTGTTCACACAGTGGAAGCGACTGCTCTCCAAGGTGTTCCGCACCGCTCAGGGCGACGGCATCACCGAGGAGGAGCTGGTGGGCATGGTGGATCAGGCGGAGAATGAAGGCGGCCTGGACCAGCATGAGAGCGATCTGATCCGCAACGCCATCGAGTTCAACGATCTGGAGGTGTCCGAGATCCTCACTCCCCGTGTGGATCTGGTGGCCGTCCCCGACACCGCCACCATGGAGCAGGCGGCCTCTCTCTTTGTGGAGAGCGGCTATTCCCGTCTCCCCATCTACCACGACAGCATCGACAACATCGTGGGCGTGATCCACGAGAAGGACTTCAACGCCGCCCGCTACCGCGGTGAGACCAGTCTGGCCGATCTCAAGGCGCCCGTCCTGTACACCACCGGCAACACCAAGATCTCCGAGCTGCTGCGCATCCTCCAGAAGAACAAGGCCCACATGGCCGTGGTGGTGGATGAGTACGGCGGCACTGAAGGCATCGCCACCATGGAGGACATCGTGGAGGAGCTGGTGGGCGAGATCTGGGATGAGCACGACGAGGTGATCGAGATCTTCCGCAAGCAGCCAGACGGCAGCTACCTCATCGCCTGCTCCGCCGACCTGGACGATATGTACGACCTCTTCCAGGTCAAGGGGACCTGCGACGCGGCCACCGTGTCCGGCTGGGTCATGGAGGAGGTAGGCAAGGTCCCGGAGGTGGGCGACCACTTCCAGTCCGAGGGCTTGGACGTCACAGTTACCAAGGTGGAGCACCGCCGGGTGCTGGAGATCCAGGTCCGGGTCCTCCCCCACGAGGAGGAGCCCAAGCCCCGTGAATGGGAGCTCCGCGGCCGGGAGAAGGACATGGGCCGCTCCAAGCGTGCTCCTCAGAAGCCGGAGCCATAACAGAATTCAAAACGCCCCATCCTGCCAAACTGTCCGGCGGGATGGGGCGTCTGATTTTTCTGACAGCCTGATAAGAAAACCCTTCAGAGAGACGGATGGAACCCGCCTCTCCGAAGGGTTTTTACGGCTTTTGACCGCTTACAGCTCGATCTTGCCGGTGCTCTCGCCGTTGATCACATAGTACACGGCGCTGTCCTCAGGCTTGACATACAGGTCCAGGGTCTTGATGTCCGCACCGGTCCACTGGGCCTTGACGGCCTCCACCATGGCCTCCTGGGTCAGCTCTTTACCCAGATACTGTAAGATGAGGGAGATCTTAGGGGTGGCAGCCTTCTTCGCCGCGGGGGCCTTCTTCACGGAAGCCTTCCGGGTAGTCTTGGAAGCGGGCTTCTCCCCCTTCACGGCGGCGGGGGCCTGCTCCACCACCGGGGATTTCACAGCAGTCTCGGCCACAGCCTGCTCGGCCTTGGCAGTCTTTTTGAGAATCGCCATTGAATACACTCCTTTGTTTGACGGCTGGGGCCATCGATTTCATAGGTACTTCTCTATTGTATCAGGATTCCCCGGAAGAGAAAGAGCAAAAACGACGATTCTTTTCTCTTTCTGTCTTCCTATCCCTGCCAATTTGTACATTTTCAAGAACTTCACCGCATTTTTTGCCTCCACAAGCAAAAAACCAGGGCCCCTCCCGATTGGGAGGAGCCCTGTAAGGACGTACTCTGTCTGAGGGGTCTTCGATCAGAAGATGCCCTGAGCCATCATGGCGTCGGCGACCTTCTGGAAGCCGACGATGTTGGCGCCAGCAACCAGGTCGTAGCCCAGGCCATAGCGCTCGGCGACCTCGACGGAGGAGTGATAGATGTTCTTCATGATGCCCTTCAGCTTGGCATCGACTTCCTCAGCGGTCCAGTACAGACGCTCAGCGTTCTGAGCCATCTCCAGCTCGGAGACGGACACGCCGCCGGCGTTAACAGCCTTGGAGGGAGCCACGACCATGTGCTTCTGCTCCTTCAGGAACTCCAGAGCATCGTTGGTGGTGGGCATATTGGCGACCTCGATGTAGTACTTCACGCCGGACTCAGCAATCTTCTTGGCCCAGTCCATGTTGACATCGTTCTGAGTGGCAGCGGGCATATAGATGTCCACGTCCTTGACGCCCCAGCACTTGGTGTTGGGCACGAACTCGCAGTCAAAGCGCTCAGCATAGGGCTGGCAGTGCATAGGATCCTTGGCGCGCATCTCGAGGATGTAGTTCAGCTTCTCCTCGGTGCTCACGCCATCGGGATCGTGGATGTAGCCGTCGGGGCCGGCAAAGTAGGTGACCTTGGCGCCCAGTTCAGCAGCCTTCTTCATGATGCCCCAGCCCACGTTGCCGTAGCCGGACATGGCGATGCGCTTACCCTCGATGGACTCGCCGTCGTGAGCCAGAGCCTCGACCAGATAGTACACGGCGCCGAAGCCAGTGGCCTCAGGACGCATAATGGAGCCGCCGGTGGTAACAGCCTTGCCGGACAGAGCGCCGAACTCGGCAGCGCCCACGATGCGGCGGTACTGGCCGTACATATAGCCGATCTCACGGCCGCCGCAGCCCAGGTCACCGGCGGGGCAGTCGATGTCCTGACCAATGTGACGATACAGCTCGGTGATGAAGGCCTGGCAGAAACGCATGACCTCGGCGTCGCTCTTGCCGCGAGGATCGAAGTCAGAGCCGCCCTTGGCGCCGCCGATGGGCAGACCGGTCATGGCGTCCTTAAAGACCTGCTCAAAGCCCAGGAACTTGACGATGGAGAGGTTCACGGAAGGATCAAAGCGGATGCCTCCCTTATAGGGGCCGAGGGCCGCGTTGTACTGAACGCGGTAGCCGCGGTTGACGTGCCAAACATGGTTGTCGTCCTCCCAAGTGACGCGGAACTCGATCACGCGCTCGGGCTCGACCATGCGCTCCAGCAGAGCGGCCTTCTCATACTCAGGATGGGCGGCGATCACGGGCTCCAGAGAGCTCAGGACCTCCTCAACAGTCTGCAGGAACTCAGGCTCGTTGGCATTCTTGGCCTTGGTCTCAGCCAGAACTCTCTCGATGTACTGATTCATGATGACATTCCTCCTACGTTATATTTTTGTGGCGATTTGTTGAAAAACTGACAGAACTCCTTCACTTTTCGCCTTTGGACAGGTGTTTCGGAGAAAAAAGGAACTCTATCGCTCGTCCCTATGTACAAGTATACCATAAAGGCTTCGGATGTAAAGCAAATTTTTTGTGGGTGTTACCACAACGAAATAGCTGTGGCCGCTTTTCAGTTTTGGTTTTTTTCATAGAAGATCCACCGTTTTTCTGTGTATAAGGCCAAAAAATGGCTGGATTCCAAAAGGGAAATCCAGCCATTCACAAATATTATGTAGGAATGATACTGCCTCTCAGTCAAATGCGAGGCCCAAATAGGCGGTGGAGGACCAGTCCCAGGACCGCTCCAGCTCCGGGTCGAGCCACTTGAGCATCCCAAAGGGGTGCGTTCCTTCGGGGGTACGCCAGGCAGAGGACCACCTGGGCAGCAGACCGGGGAGACGCTCCACCACCCAATCCAGGTCTTCTGGCGGACACAGCAGCTCCTTCACCAGCAGCTCGCCGCTCTCCATCCCCTCCGCGCAGAGGGCCGCCCGCCCGTGGGGCGTCTGTACCGCATACAGGCCGCCGCCGGGAGCCAGCGCGCAGGCCCCCGCCTGATAGGCCAGGGCCTCCCGCGGCAGGTCGATATGGGCCGTCCCGGCCAGCAGCTCCTCCCGCAGGTCCCGGTACTCCCCCGGAGACAGGCGCTCCAGGGCCGCCCCCGCCAGGAGCGTGGCCCGGCCATTCCGGGGGAGGGAAAACTGTCCATCCACAAAGCACTCCCGGAACCCGTTCCTCCCAAAAAAGCGGTGGAGGGAGGGCTCCGCCGGAACCGTGGTCACCGCCGGAATGTCCCACTCCCGGAAAATGCGGTCCGCGCCGGCCAGCAGCTGCCCGGCCAGTCCCCGGCCCCGGGCCTCCGGATGGGTGGCCACCGCGTACAGATAGGCGGCCCGGTATCTCCCCCGCTCCGGCACCACAAAGGTCGTGTCGAACCAGGCGGTCATGGCCTGGACCTCGCCATCCTCCTCCAGCAGGAGCATCCGCTCCGGCCGGTAATAGGTGCGGTAGAAGTTGTCCACATAGGCCCCCTCGTCTCCGAAGGCCAGCCGCCACAGCTCCCGCTGCCGGGTCACATCCTCCGGCCGGGATATTCTGATTTGGATCATGGCACAGTGCTCCTCTCCTCTTGAATGCTATCTAAAATGACAGGACAAAAAGCGGCCCAGCCGCCTTTTGCCCTGTCCAGTCAAAACGTCCTGTCCGGTCTCAGCAGCCGGGATATACGCTGCTTTTCGTGGGGATCACAACCGCGGCGATCACATAGAGGATCAGACCGCCGAAGACGGCGGTGAACAGGCTGATCGCCGCCCAGCCCAAACGGACCAAAGTGGGATCGATGTCAAAATATTCCGCGATTCCGCCGCACACGCCGCAGACCATCTTGAAGGGGCCCTCCGTCCGGTACAGTCTCTTTTTATCCATAGCTGACACACTCCTTTTTCCCAGCGCTTTCACTGGGCAAACTCTTTGAACAGGACCATCATAGCGCAAAGGGAGTAAAAAAATCATAGGAAAAGAATTAAAAGTTTCTAAAATTTCTCCTGTCGTTCCCCAACTGTGAGCCAGATCCGCCGGGTCAGCAGGGCCGCCGTGATGGTGAAGAACACCTCCAGCGCGGAGGACACCATCCCCGCCAGCAGGAACAGCAGGCCGGAGCCTCCCACGATCAGCCCCCACCGGACCAGCAGGAGGCGGTAATTTTCCGGGCTGTCCCGGTACAGGGAGAGCAGCACCAGCAGCAGGGCCAGCATCAGCAGCACACAGGCCCCGGCGGCCAGCACCACATGAAGGGAAGCAAACCCCGGAAAATCGTCCGGCAAATAGGGGATCGCCAAAGCATAGCCCAGGGCCAGGCAGGCCAGCAGCGCCAGCAGGCAGACCGTGCTGCGTTGCCACAGCCGGGGCAGGATCAGGGCCAGCTTTGTAAGCATGACCGCAAAATATCCCCCGCCAGCGCCCCCCAGTAGACAAAGCCCCAGTAGTGGTCTTTGCCGGTGACGGCGATCACCGAAAAGTTGGTGCCCAGCCACTCCACGCTCCCGGCAAACAGCAGGGTATAGGCGGGGATCAGAAAGCAGGCGAACAGGTCCAGCCAAAAGCCGCGCCGGCGGCGGGCCCGGGCGGGCCTCACTGCTTCTCCGCGCCGGTCAGCTCCCCATACTCATCCAGCTTTACGGCCCGGATCTCGTTGCCCGTGTTTTTCCGGATGTCATCCAGCCGGATGCCCTCCGTAATGCTGGACACCAGGGAATAGGCCACCCCGTGGCGGCGGGCCCGGCCGGTGCGGCCGATGCGGTGGATATAATACTCGTTCTCATCCGGAACATCATAGTTGAACACCGCGTCCACATCGTCGATGTCCAGACCCCGGGCGGCCACGTCGGTGGCGGCCAGCACCCGAAGCTTACCCTCCCGGAATTTCTGGAGGGTCTTTTCTCTCACCCGCTGCTGGATGTCGCCGTGGATGGCCTCGCAGGAGATGTTTCGCATCCGCAGCAGGCCGGAGAGGCGGTCGGTCATGTTTTTCGTGTTGCAGAAGGCGATCACCCGGTCATAGCCACCGATCTCCATCAGCCGGACCATGGTGTCCACCTTCTCGTTCCGGTCCACATCCAGGCGGTACTGGGTGATGTCCGGCTTGTTCTGCTCATCGGCCCGGACGGTGATCTCCACCGGGTCCCGCTGATACACCCAGGAGATGTCCATGACCTCCCGGGAGATGGTGGCGGAAAACAGGCCCAGGTTGCGCCGCTGGGGCATCAGGTCCAGGATCCGGGTCACGTCCCGGATAAAGCCCATGTCCAGCATCCGGTCGGCCTCGTCCAGCACCACCGTCTCCACCTTGTCCAGGCGGAGGGTGCGGCGCTTCACATGGTCCATCAGCCGTCCCGGCGTGGCTACCACGATCTGGGGCCGCTTCTTCAGCTGGGTGATCTGCTTGTCAATGGGCTGTCCGCCGTACAGGCAGACGGAGCGCACCCCCTCTTTGAAGGCGCACAGGTCCCGCAGCTCGTCCCGGATCTGGATGGCCAGCTCCCGGGTGGGGGCCAGCACCAGCCCCAGCACGTCGCTGGACTCCGGATCGATGTGCTCCACCATGGGGATACCGAAGGCAAAGGTCTTCCCCGTCCCGGTGGGCGCCTTGGCGATCACATCCCGGTACTCCATAAAATAGGGAATCGCGCCCCCCTGAACCGGGGTCGCCTGGACGTACCCCTTTTTCTCAATGGCCTGCATCAGGGCCTGGGACAGGCCCAGGTCTGCGTACCGGACCTCTTCGTTGACAAGCTCGCCGTTGATCTCCATCGATGTTCTTCCTCTCTTTCTGTTCTGTATCCGGCGTGATCCAAGGCCTTCCCAACCGACACAGAGATGTGAAGAACGCCGTTCCCCCGGCGCGGCCCCGAATCCGGCGAAGGCCTTCCGGCCCCCGCCCGCTGCCTCCCCGCCTCCCTGCTCCGGGCGGCGTGGGCTGCATAGCTATACAGGTTGCATTATACTGGCTTTTTCCCCTCATGTCCACCACATTTTCCACATTTTTATTCTCATTTGTGGAAAAGGGCTGTCCGCTTAAAGTTTTTCCAGCCGCCGCCGAAAAAATAAGTTGCTAATTTTAAGGAAGTATAGTAAAATATATGCCAGTCTTGTTCCGGCTTCGGCGGGAAGCAAGGCCGCACTAGTTGGGGAGATAGCGGTGCCCTGTACCTGCAACCCGCTAAAGCAGGGATGAATCCCGGTCCCCGGACGTGCGATGTGTCGTCTGACCTGAATAAGCAGTAATGATAGGCCGGTCCCGCGCAACGCGGCTCCGTGAACCGTGTCAGGCGGGGAACCGAGCAGCACTAAGCGGCCCGCCGCGTGTGCCGCGGGGTTACTGTCCTTGAGCCGGCTGTTCAGGTAACGGGCATACCGCACGCTTCAAAGGCCGGTGTGCGGCCTTGCTTTCCGCCGAAGTCTGTTTCTTTGTCCCGGTCCCTTCCCGCCCGGCGGAGCGCCGGAGGGAGCCGGGAGCTTTCTTTCGAGGTGAACGTGTCCATGTATCAGGCCCTATACCGCAAGTGGCGGCCCCGCACCTTTGACGACGTGGTGGGGCAGAGCCACATTACCGACACCCTCAAGCAGCAGGTGGCGGGGGACCGGCTCTCCCACGCCTATCTGTTCACTGGCACCCGGGGCACCGGCAAGACCACCTGTGCCAAGATCCTGTCCCGGGCGGTAAACTGCCAGGCTCCGGTGGATGGCAACCCCTGCAACCGGTGCCCCGCCTGTCTGGGCATCGAAAACGGCTCCATTCTGGACGTGCTGGAACTGGACGCCGCCTCCAACAACGGCGTGGACCAGGTCCGCGCCCTGCGGGACGAGGCGGTGTACACCCCCGCCGCCGTGCGGAAGCGTGTGTACATCGTGGATGAGGTCCATATGCTGTCCACCCCCGCCTTCAACGCCCTGCTGAAGATCCTGGAGGAGCCCCCCGCCCACCTGATGTTCATTCTTGCCACCACCGAGCTGCACAAGGTCCCGGCCACCATCAAGTCCCGGTGCCAGCAGTTTTCCTTCAAGCGGATCCTCCCCAGACAGATCGCCCAGCGCCTTGGCTATGTGGCCCAGCAGGAGGGGATCGACCTGACCCGCGAGGGCGCCGCCCTGCTGGCCCGCCTGGCTGACGGCGGCCTGCGGGACGCCCTCTCCCTGCTGGACCAGTGCGCCGGCAGCGGACAGCGGGTGGACGAGCAGGATATTCTGGACACCCTGGGCCTGGCGGGCAACCTGGAGACCGCCAGACTGATGGGGCTGATCGCCGGACATGACACGGCGGGGGCTCTGGACGCCCTGGCCCGCCTGTACGGGAACGGCAAGGATGTGGGCTCGGTGCTGGAGGAACTCTCCTCCCTGGCCCGGGATCTGCTGCTCCGCAAGACCGCGCCCCAGGGCGGGGCCGCCCTGCTCACCGGCGGTTATGACGAGGCGGCCATGCGGGCTCTGGGGGAGCAGCTCACCGCGCCCCGGCTGCTTCAAATGCTGAAGGTCCTTCAAAACGCCCTCCCCGATCTGGCCCGGAGCGCCAACCGCCGCACCGACGCGGAGCTGTGCCTGATCCGCCTTAGTGATGAGCGTCTGGACGATTCCTTTGCCGGGCTGGCCGCCCGGGTGGCCCGTCTGGAGGAGCAGCTGGCCAGCGGCGTGCCTGTCTCCGCCCCAGTCCCCTCCGCTCCGGCTCCCGCGCCCCAGGCCGCCCCTGTGTCTGACGCCCCGCCCTGGGAGGAGGAGCGTCCCCCCCTTCCCCCTGAGCCGGAGGAGGAACCCTCCTGGGCAGAGCCGCGGCCGGAGCGCTCCGCGCCTCCGTCTGCCCCGGCTGTCTCCCGCCCCGCTCCGGCGGAGGCGGTGGAAAGCTCCGCCTTCTGGCCCTCCTTTGTGGCCGGACTGCGGGGCAAGGTGCCGCCCTCCGTTCTCCCCTATCTGAACAACTCCGCCAAGGTGACGGGGGTGTGGAAAAACGGGGCCCTCACGCTCTGGGTGGACACGGAGTTCACCCGGGCCATGCTCAACAAGCCCGCCATTCTTCAAACGCTGTCCCAGGCGGCTTCCGCCTGCTTCGGCGTGCCGGAGGTCCGCGTCTCCGCGGTGGTGGGGCAGCCCCCCGTCCCTCAGGGCGCGGCCCCGGAGCCCGCGGCTCAGGCCGGCACGAAGGACGCTCTGGATGAGCTGCTGGCCTTTGGCGCGCAGTTTGACAACATTAAAATTCAATAAGATCCCCAGGGATCGGAAGGAGAATCGACTATGGCAAAAGGATTCGGAAGCCGCGGTATGGGCGGCATGGGCGGCGGCATGAATATGAACATGATCAAGCAGGCCCAGAAGATGCAGCAGGATATGCTGCGGATGCAGCAGGAGCTGGAGGAAAAGACCTATGAGGCCAGCGCCGGCGGCGGCGTGGTCACCGCCACCGTCTCCGGCAAGCGGGAGCTGAAGGCCCTGGAGATCGACCCCGACGCGGTGGATCCCGATGATGTGGAGATGCTGGAGGATCTCATCGTGGCCGCCGTCAATGAGGCCATGCGCGCCGCCGAGGGGGACGCCGCCTCCACCATGCAAAAGCTCACCGGCGGTCTCGGTCTCCCCTTCTGACCTACTTTTTCTTGAAAGAAAAAGTAGGCAAAAAGAACTTGATACTGCCGCTTCCGGAAACTGCGGCGGTCTCTTGACCTTCTGCGCCTCTGCAACTCTTCTCCGCTCTGGGACTCCACAGTCCCAGGGCGGCTTTTTTCGATGCACGCCAGGCAAAAAGAACTTGATACTGCCGCTTCCAGAAGCTGCGGCGGTCTCTTGACCTTCTGCGCCTCCGCAACTCTTCTCCGCTCTGGGACTCCACGGTCCCAGGGCGGCTTTTTTCTGTCTTGCGCGGAATATGAACATTAAGAAATGATAAAAATTTTGGTTCTGTTTTGACTTTTATCACCAAGCAAGGTACAATAAAATAAACTCCAGCTGGCAGGGCTTTTCTGCCTTCTGTCAGTCCGATCCATCATCATCTGTGTTCATAAAAAGGAGGAGATTGTGATATGAAATCAGGCTTGCGGCGCTCGCTCGCGCTGGCCCTTGGCCTGTGTACCCTGACGGTCTGGGCTTCCGCCGCCTCTGTCACCTTCAGTGATGTCCCTTCCAGCTATTGGGGATATTCCCACATCACCAAGGCCGCCTCCAACGGACTGGTCTCCGGCCTGGGCGACGGCCGGTACGGCCCTGAGGAAAAGCTGTCCAACGCCCATTTTGTCACCATGATCTGCGGGATGTTTTATGAGGACGAGGTCTCCGCCCAGGGCAGTTCTTCGGACTGGTGGCGGCCCTCCCTCAACGCGGCCTATTCCGCGGGCATCCTGAAGGGCACTCAGGCCGCCCAGCAGCGTGCCTCCGCCGGGGATTGGAGCGCCTCCGTCGCCAACGCCCAGATCAGCCGCTATGACATGGCCCAGATCATGTATCATGTAGCCGTGGATCAGGGCTTTGAGGCCCCCTCCGCCGCCTCTCTGGCCTACTCCAGCGCCCGCATCCGGGACTTTTCCTCGATCCCCTCCAACTACCAGTACGCGGTGCTCTACTCCTATGCCAAGGGCTTCCTCAGCGGCGATGACCAAGGCCGCTTCAACGGCGGAAACAGCCCCAACCGCGCGGAGGCTGCGGTGGTCCTCTGCTCCCTGTTCGAGGAGCAGGAGTCCCTCCTGTCCCCCACCTACAACAACTCCAACCGCCTGACGGACAACTCCGCCGTCACGGAGGAGAACGTCTCCGATCTGCTGCGGGAGCTGGAGGCCGAATACCCCTCCTTTGACCAATGGGACACCGGCCGGGTCTACACCTCCAAGGTCCTGGGCCGCGGCTCCGGCGAGGCGGGCTTTACCTATATGCTCAGCGACCGGGTATTCGGCGCCATCTCCTCCTACGAGCTGGATGACCCCGAGGACCTGCGGGTGGGCGACCTGCTGAAGCTGGACAACGGCAGCACATACGGCGTTGTGGTCTCCCGGGACGGGGACCGCTTTACCTATGCCTCCTGTGACGAAGACGGCTGGATCTCCTGGAGCCGCTCCGAGTCCCTGGACGATCTGGACCGCTCGGACACTGTATACTCCCGTTATCTCACCAAGCCCTCCGGCGGCAAGTTGGCCAACGGAGCCGATGCGACCGAGCGCAATGTCTCCCGCCTTCTGGACGATCTCAAGGATGACTATGAGCAGGGCGACTCCTGGGATGAGGATGACAGGTACACCTCCGACGTCCTGGGCTCCGGCTATGAGGACAAGGCCCTCGCCTACTTCCTCAGCGACAAGATCTTTGATGATCTGGAGGACTCCTCCGTCCGGAAAGCCAAGGATCTCCGGGTGGGAGACCTGATCTATGATGACTATGAGGAGAAGTACGGTCTGGTCCTGTCTGTGGACGCCCGGAACGAGACGGTGGACTATGTCACAGTAGATGATAATGACGAGATCGACTGGGACAGCTGGTGTGACTTCGATGACATCACGGATATGACCACCCGCTACCCTGATGAAGACGAGGAGAACAGCCGCGGGGACGAGGAGCTGACCAACGGAAAACCCGCCACCGAGCGCAACGTCTCCAATCTGCTGGATGACCTCCAGGATGACTACGAGCAGGGCGACGCCTGGGATGAGGATGACAAGTACACCTCCGACGTCCTGGGCTCCGGCTATGAAGACAAGGCCTTCGCCTACTTTATCAGCGACGAGATCTTCGGCGATCTGGAGAAGTCCTCCATCCGGAAGCCCGAGAAGTTGAAGGCGGGCGACGTGGTCTATGATGACAATATGGAGCGCTACGGCGTGGTCCTCCAGGTCGATACCAGCGATGACACGGTGCAGTACGCAACTGTGGAGGATGAAGAGATCGAATGGAGCTATTGGTGCGATTTCGATGACCTCTCTGACATGACTACCCGCTATCCCGATGACGGTGGAGACGATGAGGAGGACGAGCTGACCAACGGCAGGCCCGCCACCGAGCGCAATGTCTCCAATCTGCTGGATGACCTCCAGGATGACTACGAGCAGGGCGACGCCTGGGATGAGGATGACAAGTACACCTCCGACGTCCTGGGCTCCGGCTATGAAGACAAGGCCTTCGCCTACTTTATCAGCGACGAGATCTTCGGCGATCTGGAGAAGTCCTCCATCCGGAAGCCCGAGAAGTTGAAGGCGGGCGACGTGGTCTATGATGACAATATGGAGCGCTACGGCGTGGTCCTCCAGGTCGATACCAGCGATGACACGGTGCAGTATGCAACTGTGGAGGATGAAGAGATCGAATGGAGCTATTGGTGCGACTTCGACGATCTCTCCGACATGACCACCCGTTATCCCTGACATAGGCACAAAGAAGGGGCCGGAGGGACCACAAAATGTGGTCCCTCCGGCCCTTCTTCCGTTTTACAGAAACAGCGCGATCAGAGAGGTGAAGATCCCGCACACGCAGATGGCGATGGAGCTCATGGCGCCCTGGAGCTCGCCGATCTCCATGGCCTTGGTGGTCCCCAGGGCATGGCTGCAAGCGCCGATGGCCAGTCCCTCCGCCACCGGGTCGGTGATGCGGAACCACTTGGCAAACAGGGGGGCGCATACCGCACCGGTGATACCGGCCATTGCCACAGCAGCGGCAGCGATCCCCTGGATGCCGCCGCGGCTCTCCGCGATGCCCACCGCGATGGCGGTGGTGACGCTTTTGGGCAGCAGGGAGGCGGTCAGCAGGTCCTCCATCTGGAACACCTGGCACAGGGCCAGAACACTGAGCAGACTGACCACGCTCCCCGCCAGGCAGCCCGCCAGGACCGGCAGGAAGTGCTCCCGCAGGATCTTCCGCTGCCGGTAGATATTCAAAGCCAGCACCGCCGTCACCGGGCCCAGCATCAGCTTGATGAAGTCGCCCCCAATGTTGTACTTCTCCAATGGAATGTCGAAGACAGCCAGCAGGGCGATGATCAGCACTCCGGCGACCAGCAGCGGGTTGCACAGCACCCACCCGGTCTTTTTCTGGAGCCACAGGCCGGCACACCAGGCCGCTGCCGAGAGGCTCAGTCCAAAAAACGGAGAACTCAGCAGTCCGTCCATCCATTCAGCCATGGCGCTTCTCCCCCTTTCCGCGGAGCAGCCGTGTCATCAGCTGCACTGTCCAGGCGGTGGCCAGATAGACCACCGGCGTGGTCAGCCCCACAATGACCAGAATGGGCACCGCCTGACTTTTCAGCATCGCCCCGTGCTCCATGGTGCCCACCAGAGACGGGATGAAAAAGAAGGCCATGTTGGCGATCAGGAAGTGTGAGACCGACTGGATCTGCCGCTCCTTGACCGCTCCGGTCAGCAGCAGGACCATCAACAAGATCATACTGATCACACTGGCAGGAAAGGACACCGGGAGCAGCGCCGCCACGCCCTCTCCCGCCAAGCTGATCCCAAAGATCAGGGCCAGCTCTCCCATAACATTCATTGATCCGCTTCCCTTCCTGTCAAATCGCCCGGTTCCTCTTACTCCCAAATCGCCGTGGCGAAATAATCCTCCGGCGTTGCCCGGAAATGGACTCGTCCATTTCCGGGGACCCGTTTTTTCATTGCCCGGCGGAACTGAATTCCGCCTCCGCCAAGGTTTTGCCTTCGGCAAAACGCTTGTACGGCGCTTCCGCGCCGCCCCATCTGTGATGGGGCCCCTGCCGAAACGCCGGGGAACTGCCTGCTCAGACCAGCCCGGTTCCTCTTACTCCCAAATCGCCGTGGCGAAAGAATCCTCCGGCGTTGCCCGGAAATGGACTCGTCCATTCCGGGGACCCGTTTTTTTCATTGCCCGGCGGAACTGAATTCCGCCTCCGCCAAGGTTTTGCCTTCGGCAAAACGCTTGTACGGCGCTTCCGCGCCGCCCCATCTGCGATGGGGCCCCTGCCGAAACGCCGGGGAACTGCCTGCTCAGACCGGCCCGGTTCCTCTTACTCCCAAATCGCCGTGGCGAAATAATCCTCCGGCGTTTCGGCGCGCCGGATCAGGCGGGCGGAGCCGTCCTCCTGGAGCAGCACCTCCGCCGAGCGCAGGCGGCCATTGTACTGATAGCCCATGGCGTGGCCGTGGGCCCCGGTGTCATGGATGACCAGCAGATCGCCGGTCTCCACCTCCGGAAGCATCCGGTCGATGGCAAATTTGTCGCTGTTCTCACACAGGGAGCCGGTCACATCGTACTTGTGATCGCAGGGGGCATTCTCCTTCCCCATGACGGTGATGTGGTGGTAGGCCCCATAGATGGCCGGCCTCATCAGGTTGGAGGCGCAGGCGTCCACACCCACATACTCCTTATAGGTGTGCTTCTGGTGGAGCACCCGGGTCACCAGATGCCCGTAGGGGGCCAGCATGAAGCGCCCCAGCTCGGTGCACAGGGATACATCCCCCATGCCGGCGGGGACCAGGATCTCCTCATAGGCCTTCCGCACCCCCGCGCCGATGGCGGCGATGTCGTTGGCCGGCTGCTCCGGGCGGTAGGGCACCCCCACGCCGCCGGACAGGTTGATGAAGGTGATGTGGCAGCCGGTCTCCTCCTTCAGTTCCGCCGCCAGCTGGAACAGCACCCGGGCCAGGGCCGGATAGTACTCGTTGGACAGGGTGTTGGAGGCCAGAAAGGCGTGGATGCCGAACTCCTCCGCACCCAACTCCTTCAGCCGGCGGAAGGCCTGGGCGATCTGAGGCCGGGTCATGCCGTACTTGGCCTCTCCCGGGTTGTCCATGACCTGAAAGCCCTCTTTGCTCTCTCCGACCTGGAATACTCCGCCCGGATTATACCGGCAGGAGATCTTTTTGGGGATATAGCCCAGGGTATTTTTCAAAAATTCCACATGGGTGATGTCATCCAGATTGATCGTCGCCTCCAGCTTCTCCGCCAGGACGAACTCCTCCGCCGGGGTGTCGTTGGAGGAGAACATGATCTCCCCACCCCGGAAGCCGCAGCGGTCGGACATCATCAGCTCGCACAGGGAGGAGCAGTCCACCCCGCAGCCCTCCTCACGCAGGATCTTCAGGATCTGGGGATTGGGGGTGGCCTTCACCGCGAAGTACTCCGTATAACCGGGATTCCAGGCAAAGGCCGCCTTCAGGGCCCGGGCGTTCTCCCGGATCCCCCGCTCATCGTACAGGTGGAAGGGGGTGGGGTATTGACGGGTGATCTCCTGGAGCTGCTCCAGGGTGACAAACGGTTTTTTCACATCCATCGCTCCTTGTCTCTCTTTACAGTCTGGTCCGCGCCCCCTGCTGGGGCGGAGAAAAAATCAAATTTAGTTTATCCATTTTTACCGTCAAAGTCAACCATTACGAGTGCCAAGGTCTGCCCCGGCTGTCCCCTCTCTTTTGCCGTTTCAGAAAAAAGGGGAAAAAGCCCGATTTTCCTCTTGCGCTTTTTCTCTCTGTCTGATACAATGGTTCGAGATTTGGAGCAAAGGATGGTGCCCGTTATGGAAAACCGGTTGTTTTTCGCCCGTACTCCTTTGCTTCCTCTGTGTGTGGACAATCATTTGTTGATTGTCTTTTTTTCTGCGCAAAATACCATCGGAAGTTGAGAAGGGAGAACAAAAGAATGAATCCAAACCAAGGCATCTATGACGCCCGGCAGCTGGGCCGTCCCAAAATGCTGATCCTGGGCGTTCAGCACATGTTCGCCATGTTCGGCGCCACCGTGCTGGTCCCCGCCCTCACTGGGCTGTCCGTATCCGCCACCCTACTGTTCGCCGGGCTGGGCACACTGCTGTTCCACTTTCTGACCAAGGGCAAGGTCCCCGCCTTTCTGGGCTCCTCCTTCGCCTTCATCGGCGGCTATCAGGCCATCGCCCCCATGCTCACCGACAGCAGCGGCAACGCCGTCGCCAACACGGAGATGCTTCCCTACGCCTGCTTCGGCGTCATGCTGGCCGGACTGATGTATGTCCTGCTGTCCGCCCTGTTCAAGATCTTCGGCACCAAGAAGGTCATGCGCTACTTCCCCCCCATTGTCACCGGCCCCATCATCATCTGCATCGGCCTGACCCTCAGTTCCACCGCCATCTCCAACTGCCGCACCAACTGGGCCATCGCCCTCATCGCCATCGCCATTGTGGTGGGCTGCAACATCTGGGGCAAGGGAATGATCAAGATCATCCCCATCCTGCTGGGCGTGGTAGGCTCCTACGCGGTGGCCGCCATCTGCCAGATCAACGGGATGCAGGTCATGGATCCGGTCAAGGTCCAGGCGCTGATCGACGCCCCCTGGATCGGCCTCCCCTTCCAGTTCCAGGATACGCTGTTCGGTCTGTTCAGCCGCTCCGACCTGGACCACGGTACGCTCCTCACCGCCGCGGTGACCATCATGCCCCTGGCTCTGGCCACCATGGTGGAGCACATCGGCGATATGTGCGCCATCTCCTCCACCTGTGAGCGCAACTATCTGGAAGATCCCGGCTTCCACCGCACTCTGCTGGGCGACGGCCTGGCCACCTCTCTGGCCTCCCTGTTCGGCGCTCCGGCCAACACCACTTACGGCGAGAACACCGGCGTGCTGGCTCTCTCCAAGGTCTATGACCCCCGGGTGATCCGCATCGCCGCCGGTCTGGCCATCCTACTCTCCTTCTCCCCCAAGTTCGCGGCCCTGGTGTCCGCCATGCCCACCGCCACCATGGGCGGCGTGTCCATGGTGCTGTACGGTATGATCTCCGCCGTGGGCGTGCGCAACGTGGTGGAGAACCAGGTGGACTTCACCAACAGCCGCAACGTCATCGTGGCCGCCATCATCATGGTGCTGGCCATCGGTGTGAACTACTCCGGCGCCGTCACCTTCACTGTGGGCACTGCCACCATCAGCCTGTCCGGCCTGGCGGTGGCTGCCATCACCGGCATCGCCCTCAATGCCATCCTCCCCGGCAAGGACTATGAGTTCGGCCACGATCAGAAGGGCGACACCGCTGTCAACTTTAAGGTCTGATCCACAGGATCCGGCCCGCTCCTCCCGCCGCCCCGCCCGGGCGGCGGGATTTTTTATCCCCTATGTCCTGCGCCTTGCTGCTCTGGGAGAAAGATGAAGGTTCTGTGGAAGAAATTTAAAAAAACCATTAAATCCGCCCCAAAGTCCTTGCGCCCACCGAAAAAATCGGTTAGAATGGAGCCAGTCCACAGGAAACTGTATCAATCAGGAGGTACCTATTATGGGGTTTTTGGATAATCTGACTGAAATCGCCACCGATCTGGCCCAGAGCGGCGCCGCCGCCTCCAAGCACCTGGCAGAGACCAGCATCGCCACGTCCAAGCGCCTGGCGGAGATCGCCAAGCTGAAAACATCCAATCTGGCCGAGGAGGGCAGCATCAAGAAGGCCTACGCGGAGCTGGGCCGCCTCTACTACGCCGAGCACGGGAATACTCCCGAGGGGGCCTACGCCGCCGCCTGCGAGCGGATCACCGCCTCCAGAGAGCTGATCCAGGCCAACAACGACCGCATCGCCGAGCTGAAGTCCGCCGCCGAGGCGGAGGGCGAGATCATCGTGGACGCGGACTTCCAGGACATCTCCGAGGAGGCTGCTCCCGCTGAGGAGGCCGCCCCCGCTGAGGAGGCCTCTCCCGCTGAGGAGACCACTCCCGTTGAGTAGGCCAAATCTGAGGTCTGATCCAAGTGATTCAGAAAGGCGCGTTGCAAAATGAGGCGATAAAAATGAGCGAGGTTTGGAGCCCAAAAGAGTTTCCGAACCTCGCCGTTTGCTTTATTTCAAATTTGTGAAAGCAGAGAAAAAGCAAGACCAGTATATGGTATATGAGCGCCACGTTCAACTAGGCACTTGCGATCAATTCAGAAATAATGATACCGGAGAACGCACCTGTCCGTCTGCTAAGTGTCCAGCTTGAGGAACTGGAGTATGTGAAACTGTACGAAGCGTATTCTTCCAAAGGGAGGAAATCGGCGGCGGATCCCCAGGTGCTGTTCAAGGTATTGGTACACGGGTATCTGTGCGGGATCTACTCCCGCCGGAAACTAGAAGAGGCCTGCCAGTACCGCATTGACTTCAGATGGCTGCTGGAGGACCGTGCAGCTCCAGCTCACAGCACGCTGGCGCGGTTCCATACAGCTTGTCTCCACCGCCTGGTGCAAGTGTGAAGATTGCGGCAGGTGACCCTGCCAAGCACAGCGCTGCCGGGCCAAGGACCCAGACAAGCCCAAAAAGCTTACGCTTCAGAAGACGTCCTGAGAGAAACAAGAGCAGGCAACCAAAAACATCAAGACCAGTCATGGGATTCATCTGCGTCTCTGCCGCTCCATCCAGGTGGAGGGCGCTTTTGACTTTGGATTCCGCTGCTTTCTGACCAGAAGCAAGGACAATATCCGCACTGAGTTGTTCCTGCTGGCGCCGATTTTTGAGCTGAAAAACTATGGATGAAGTGGGAACAGGGCAGGCTCCAAACCCGTGTGTCCCTGAAAATGACCTCGTAGCCGTGCAAAAACAGAAAAGTTTTCCACATAGACGCAGGTGAGCCACCTGTTTCTGGTCGTTCGCACTCATTTGGGCCCAACGCTCGCTCATTTTACGGAAACTTCCTCCATTTTGTCTGTTTCAGTCAGAAGATAACCCGCCACAGAATTTCTCAATTCTGCGACGGAACTGTTTTTCAGTGGAACAAAAAGCCCTTCCACTCCCCCAGCAGCTCCATGGCCCTAAATTTCAGCACATAGCCCCGGTCCTCCTCGGTGATTAGGGCAGCCTGGCCCGGGGAGAAGTATCCCGCCGCCGCTGCCTCGTCCACCGTCTCGGAGGCGGCCTCCAGACAGAGAGGCGGAAAAGCCACACACCACCAGTTCTGCCCCTGCCCCTCGCCGATGACGACACGCAGGGCGGTGTACTCCCCGGCGGGGAGGGCAAAGCCGTCATACTCCTTGGTGGGGAACCAGCACCGCTCCAGGCGGGCGGTCACCGGCTCGCTCCGCCCCGCCTCTGTCACCGCCGCCTGACCTGCCGCGGCCAGCTCCTCCAGATGGGCCTCCAGCGCGCGCTTGGCCTCCTCCAGTGTGGCGTGCTCAGGGTAAAACGCCTCTGTCTCAGCCAGCACACGGTCCCGCACCTTGAGCTTCAGTGCCTGGTCCTCCGGGCTGTCCGAGTTGGCGATCACATGAAAACGGATCACCCGGCCGGCCAGCTGGGTCTGCTCCCGGTCCAGCCAGAAGCCGCCCAGCAGCCCAAACAGCAGCCCGAACATCAGCGCCAGCTCCCAGCGCTTCAAATTCCGATCCAGCATAAAAAACACCGTCCATCCTATGTAGTAGTACCCGCGGTACAGATAGGATGGACGGCTTTTTGATCTTTTAAACCGTCTGACACAAAAATGTGTCCCGGCAGCTCTCCGCCAGGGCGGCCCGGGCCTCCTCCGCCGCCTCCGGGCTGTCAAACAGGCCGAAGGCCGTGGGGCCGGTGCCGCTCATATTGGCCCCCAGGGCCCCCGCCTGGATCAGAGCGTTTTTCAGCTCTCCCACCCGGTCCCGCTGCCGCGGGGGGAGGACGTCCTCAAACACGTTGTACATCCGCCGGGCGACACCTCCCAGCTCCCCCGCCTCCAGGGCGGCAAGCAGGCCGTCCGTGTCAGGGCGGCAGCGCAGGCGGACGCTGTCAACGCAGGCAAAGAGCTCCGGCGTGGAGATGGCAAACTCCGGCTTGCAGACCACCACCCAGCAGCGGGGCAGGGCGGGCAGCGGGGTGAGGCGCTCTCCCCTGCCCTCCGCCAGGGCGGTGCCGCCCAAAACGCAGTAGGGCACATCGGAGCCTACCTGCTCCCCCACCCGGGCCAGCTCCGCCGGAGTGAGGGGGCTGCCCGCCCGCTGGTTCAGGGCCCGGAGGACGGCGGCGGCATCGGTGCTCCCGCCTGCCATGCCGGCACACACAGGGATACGCTTCTGGATCCAGATGTCCAGATCCTCAGCGGGGCGGCCCAGAGCCTCCCAGAAGCGGCGCACGGCCATGGCGGCCAGATTTTTCTCTCCGGTGGGGAGAAAGTGCAGGTCGGTGCTCACCCGCAGGCCTTGGCCCTGGTTGGGGGTGAGGGTCAGGGTGTCGCAGAGGGTGATGGACTGCATCACCATCCGCAGGTCGTGATAGCCGTCCGGCCGCTTCCCCAGCACGTCCAGGGTCAGATTCAGCTTGGCAAAGGCCTGTATCTCCACAAAATCACCTCGTCGGTCAGGCCCGGATGCGCCGGGCCTCCAGATAGAACCGCTTGTCGTGGGCCTCCCCCATGGAGAAGGTCTTGCGGGGCAGTACCCCGTCGTGGATCACCGTGGGGAACAACTCCTCCTTGCCCATGGCGGGCAGAAGAAAGCCTACGGTATTCGGCTGGGCGGCCAGGCTGCGCACCACATCCGCTCCGTGGATGTAGTCCACCCGGGACTCCGGATGGGAGCGGACGTACTCGTCCAAAAAGCGCTGCAAGGTGCCCACCGGCAGCTGGGCGGAGGGCTGGGGGACCGATACAGTCCCCTCCCGGTCTCCGGCCACCCAGTCCAGCCGGTGGCCCTCCGGGCGGTCCTCCCGGCCGCTGCCGGGGTAGAAGGCGGTCAGGGCAGCCAGAAGTTCCTCCGGGTCCACCCCGAACACCACCCGGTGGATGGGCTCGAACTCCAGGGAATCATCATGGAGGTTGTTCAGCTCCACCAGGGCGTACCGGGCGGGCAGGCTGGCCCACTGCTCCGGCGGACAGAGCTTCTTCTGCCGCTCATAGCACTCCTTGGCAGTGGCCAGGGAGTGGTTCCCATCCCCCACGGCGAAGAGCATCACGGGCAGGCCGCTGGTGTGGTACCGGGCGTTAAAAGCGTCAGGGTCGGCCAGGGCGGCCAGGGCGCGGGCGGCCTGCTCCCACTGGGCCGGGGTCAGCTCCCAGCCCCGGATGTGCCCGCCCCGCTCCATCAGGCCGAAGTCGTAGAGGGGGCGCATCTCCGCCGTCTGGCCGGACAGCGGCTCGATCACGGTCCGGTCCGGGTCGTCGGCCAGCAGCATCACATGGGGCAGCTCGATGGGGGCGTTTTTCCGCACCGCCACCCGGGGCGGGATGCGGGAGAGCACCGTCCCCTCGGTGGCCCGGATGGGGGCGGCGGAGCCGGGCTCATAGTCGTACTGCTCCAGATCGATCCGTCCCACCAGACCGCGGCGGATCTTGCCGCTGTCCAGGGTGCGCTCGATGTAAAAGACCGCGTTGGGGTGGACCTGGAACCGGTCCTCCCGGAGATAGCGGCTCATCGCGCTGTTGATCTCCATGATGTCGCTCTGGGTGTCGGGGCCCTCCAGCCGGCTCTCCGGCAAGACGAGGCGCAGGGTGGATGGGGCGGAGCCCACCCGCTCCTCCACCCGATGCCAGTACTCCGGCTGGGAGGTGTACTGGTCGCAGGCCACCACGCTCCATTTGCTGTACTCACAGTCCCGGGGCAGGAGAATGTCCGCGGGCAGGAAGGGAAGTTTATCTTGATCCATGTAGATCCACCTCTTTCCAAAAAACGTCCGGTCTATCTCTCCGGATATGGGCGCGTCTGCGGGTCAGTCCAGCGCCGCCCGGATGGCCTGAAGCAAGTCGCCGAACTCCTCATAGGCGGGCACCTCCGGGTGGTCGGCCTTGATGGCGTCGGTGGACTTGAAGAGGAAGCCCGCCTTGCTGGCCTGGATCATGCCCAGGTCGTTGAAGCTGTCCCCGGCGGCGATGGTGTCATAGCCGATGGACTGAAGGCCCCGCACCGTGGTCAGCTTGGACTGGGGACAGCGCATCCGGAAGCCGGTGATCTCACCGCTGTCCGCCACCTCCAGGGTGTTGCAGAAGATGGTGGGCCAGCCCAGCTTCTCCATCAGGGGCTTGGCAAACTGCTCAAAGGTGTCGCTGAGGATGATGACCTGGGTCTCCTTCCGAAGGGCGTCCAAAAACTCCTTGGCTCCGGGGAGCGGGTCGATCTTGGCGATGGTGTCCTGGATCTCCCGAATCCCAAGGCCATGCTCCTTCAAAATGCCCAGACGCCAGTGCATCAGCTTGTCATAATCGGGCTCATCCCGGGTGGTGCGCTTCAGTTCGGGGATTCCGCTGGCCTCGGCGAAGGCGATCCAGATCTCCGGGACCAGGACGCCCTCCATGTCTAAACAAACAATATTCATGGGATTCTTCTCCTTTTCAGACCACGGGCCGGAGCAGAGGGCTATGCCCCATAAGCCGGCCCGCGGATGTGGTATTGATGTGATGGCGCGCCGGTCTGCGGCGCCGGGTCCAAATCATTTGAGGGGAGTCCGGGGATTATGCGTCCTGCTTGCGCCGCAGGTTCTGGAGGAAGTTGTCCAGGCGGCTGATGGACTCGGTGAGGTCCCGCATAGAGGAGGCGTAGCAGGCCCGGACGTAGCCCTCGCCCCCGGCTCCGAAGGCGGTGCCGGGGATGACGGCCACCTTCTCCTCCCGGAGGAAGCGCTCGCAGAACTCCTCAGAGCTCAGGCCGCTGGAGCGGATGCAGGGGAACACATAGAAGGCGCCCTTGGGCTCGAAGCAGTCCAGGCCGATGCGGTTCAGGTTTTCCACCAGATAGCGGCGGCGGCTGTCATACTCCTCCCTCATGTGGGCAATGTCCTCATCTCCGCTGCGCATGGCCTCGATGGCGGCGTACTGGCTGGTGGTGGGGGCGGACATGATCCCGAACTGGTGCAGCTTGGTCATGGCGGCCACCACCGGCTGGGGGGCGCAGACGTAGCCCATGCGCCAGCCGGTCATGGCGTGGCTCTTGGAGAAGCCGTTGACCACCACGGTCCGGTCATACAGCTGGGTGAGGTTGGCCGGAGAGACATGGCGCTGGCCGTAGGTAAGCTCGGCATAGATCTCGTCGGAGATGACCATGATGTCGTTGTCCTCCAGCACCTGGGCGATGGCCTCCAGGTCCCGGCGCTCCATAATGCCGCCGGTGGGGTTGCTGGGGAAGGGGAGCACGAGGGCCTTGGTGCGGGGGGTGATGGCCGCCTTCAGCTGCTCCGGGGTGAGGCGGAAGCCGTTCTCCGCCGTCAGCTCCACATAGACGGGGACGCCTCCGGCCATCTCAGTGAGCGGGCCGTAGCACACGAAGGAGGGTACGGGGATGATGACCTCATCCCCGGGATTCACCAGGACCCGGAGGGCCAGGTCAATGGCCTCGCTCCCGCCCACGGTGACCAGGATCTGATTGGTGTAGTCATATTCCAGGTCAAAGCGGCGGCGGAGATAGTTGGCGATCTCCCGCCGCAGCTCCAGCATACCGGCGTTGGAGGTATACTTGGTGTGGCCCCGCTCCAGGGAGTAGATACCCGCGTCCCGGATGTGCCAAGGGGTGACAAAATCGGGCTCGCCGATGCCCAGGGAGATGGCGTCGGTCATCTCCTCCAGGATGTCAAAAAACTTGCGGATGCCCGAGGGCTTGATATTCTGGATCTTCTGAGAAATGATCTGATCGTAGTTCATGAAAAGACAAACTCCCTTTCCTGTGGCTCCGGGCGGCGGAATACCAGATGCTTTTCCTTATATTTCTTCAAAATGAAGTGGGTGGCGGTGCTGGTGACCCCCTCCAGAGGGGCCAGGCGCTCGCCCACGAACTGGGCCACCTCCCGCAGGGTGCGGCCTGAAAGGATGACGGTCAGGTCGAAGGCGCCGCTCATCAGGTACATACTCTCTACTTCGTCATACTGGTAGATGCGCTCCGCGATGCGGTCAAAGCCGTCGAGGCTCTGGGGCACCACCTTCACCTCGATCAGGGCGGTGACGCTCTCCCGCTTCACACGGTCCCAGTCGATGATGGCCTGATAGCCGAGGATTGCGCCGCTCTCCTCCAGCTGTGTGAGCTCGTCCTTTACCTGTGCCTCGGTCATGCCTGCCTGTGCGGCCAGCTGTGCCGGGGACTGCGTGCAGTCCTGTTCCAGCAGTTCCAACAAAGTGTACATATCCTGAGACCCCCTGATCCTTTATATTGCTCCGGTCCCGCCACGGGGCGGGTCTGAGCTCCCCACCATTATAGCTGATTTTTTCCCGGAACGCAACGGAGAACCTCGGGCGGGCAGCGTCAGCCAAATCCCCGGGCCTGGGGATTTTGACGCAGCAGCGACTCCAGATGGTCCCGCAGTCCGGCGTTCCCCCAGCGGGCGCAGGCGTCCAGAAGGACCTCCTGGACGTGACCGGTATAGGCGCTGTGGAGAAACAGCTGCCGGGCGAAGCGCTCGTCGGCCCCCAACTGCTCCAGAACCGTCCGGAGGAAGTCGTCGTCCCACATATAAGGCTCCACAGACTCATCCAGAAGCACCTCTGCGGCCTCCGGTTCCTTCAGATGCTCCTGGGCCGCATCCAGCAGGGTGCGCCACAGCCGCAGGGCCAGGGCGGGATCCCGGCGGCGGACGGCCTCCAAAAGCGCATCGGTAAGCCCATCCTGGATCAGCTGCTGCTCCTGGGGGGAAAAGACGTGGGGAAAGCGCTGGAGCAGCAGCTCGCACAGCGCGTTCTCGTTGCGGGCAAGGTCCCAGCACCGCACCGTTTCCTCCGGAGAAAAGTAGTCGTGAAAATACGCCTTCCAGTGGTGGACCAGGACCGCCTCATATACCTCGGGAGATGGCGCGCCGTCCCCAGCACAGAAACATCCCTCTACCGCGCACAGACCCTCCAGGATCCGACATAACCAGTCAGGCCAGACAGGGTCGGAGCCGTCGGCGGGGATCTGGGGCAGAAGCGCCTGCCAGAAGGAGCCCAGCCGTTCCATCGAAAGTACGAACTCCGGATCAAAGACCTCTGTACCGCCCTGAGCGGCGGCCAAAAGCTTTTCTGCGTCCAGGACCGGATACTTTGCGAAAAACGCGCGGAGCAACTCCAGCCGCACTCCCAGCGGCTTCCCCGGACTGTCACAGGGGAGCCGCACCACGGACAGCGAAACGACATATCAACCGCCTCCTTTTGAATGTTAAAGGTATTGTATCACGAAACAGGCAGGTTCGGCGAGAAAAATGCTCCGCTGAGCGCACAGACATCTCAGCGGAGCAGATTGGAAACTTTTGTTTGAGTGGGTTCAGACTTTACGGATGATACCCATAGGTGTGGATTCGCTGGACTGACCCAGGGGGTTGTCCCCCAGGATCCTGGCCAGCTGGTCCATGGAAGGCTCTTTTTGGGAGAAGCCCAGGATGTTGGCTCCCAGGTCGTTGATGTCCACAATGGCCACCGGATGCCCCAGGGCGGCGGCCAGCTTCCTGGCAGTCCCGTTGGGGTCGTCGGGGGTGAGGACCACATAGTGGTCATAGGGGGGGATGGTCCCCTCGGTGGGGCCGTCGATGCCCCGGGCCTTGGGTCCGGCGACGATATAGAACCAGCCCCGCTGGCGGAAGAGCTTGCCGATCACGCTGCAAAAGGCGGCAAAGAGGATCCGCAGGGTGCCGCACTCCTGAAGGGCCATCTCCATGGTCTCCGGGATGCCCAGGCCGATGCCGGCGGGGGTCTTGGTGACATAGCGGCTGAGGGTAACGGCCAGCTTGCGGGGCTTGATGTCCTCCATGGGGATGGCACGGCTCTGGGTGCAGGCCACCGCCTTTTCGGAAATAAAGAGGATGTCCCCCTCCTGCATCCTGTCCCCGGCGTACTGAAGCACCACGTCCTCCATGCGGTCCGCCTTGGTGATCAAGTGGGTCTTGATGGGGATGCGCTGATAGTCCACACCGTCCACGGTACGGATCAGCTGCTTGCCCGGGTTGGCGGTGTATACAGTCTCTTCGCTCATTGGTATCGGCTCCTCTCCACGCGGGACAGGCCCGCGGTATCATTGTCACTCCGTATTGTATCCAGCCGTCCGGTATTTCACCCGGAACGGGGGGTCTCCCCCAAAACAGCCCCTATTATATCACCCCGGCCGCCCGGTTTCCATACGGACCGGGAATTTTCTTCGGTCAAATTTACTGAAAATCTCCCAGCTCCTCAGGCAGGGGCCGCCTGCGGTGCTCCACCGGCCCCCACTCCGGCAGAGGGAGGCGCTGCATGGCGCCAAAGGCCCGGGCCTTCAGCCCCGGATAGCGTCCATTCAGCTCATAGATCAGCTCCTTGATCTCCTGTCGCTTGGTGTTCCCGTTGGCGGGGCAGGGGTTTTCCACCACAGGCAGGTCAAGACGCTCCGCCGTGTGGCGGATCAGGTTTTCTCCGCAGTAGAGCAGAGGGCGGATCTGGGTGATCTCCGTCCGGTCCAGCCAGGTCACCGGCTGGAAGCAGGAGAGCCGCCCTTCGAAGATCAGAGACAGGAAAAAGGTCTCTACTGCGTCATCGTAGTGGTGCCCCAGAGCGATCTTGTTCAGTCCCCGCTCCTTCAGGGCGCTGTGCAGTGCTCCCCGGCGCATTTTGGCGCACATGGAGCAGGGATTCTTCTCCCTGCGCACATCAAAAATAATGTGGTGTATCTCGCTCTCCAGCAGGGTGAAGGGGACGTCCAGCTCCCGGCACAGCCGGGCCACCGGCGCAAAATCCATCCCCGGACGGCCATCGGCGTGTCCCATGTCCAGGGTGAAGGCCTCCACCTGGAACGGGATGGGATAAAATTCCCGCAGCTTGGCCAGGGCGGCCAGCAGCATCAGCGAGTCCTTACCGCCGGAGACGCCCACAGCGATACGGTCGTTGGGGGCGATCATCTCATAGTCCTCCACACAGCGGCGGACCAGGGAAAGAATACGGTTCATTTTACGTCCTCCCAAGGGGAAAAGCTCCGGTTTCCGGAACATTTTCAGTCGATAAAATTGAAAATTGAAAGTAAGAAAACGAGAGATATATTGCGATAAAATGAGAAAATAGGAGATTTTGGAGCATGAGTCAAAAAATAATAAAAAACAGGTTGACACTGCATCGCCCAACTACTATAATACAAAATGTTCCGCTTGTACAGTGGAGCAGCTGATTTTGTTGTAAATCAACTTTTCGATAAGTAAAGTAGAGGAAAATGGAGGTTTTACCTATGTCCACTTTTATGGCCAACAAGGGTAACATCGAGCGTAAGTGGTATGTCCTGGACGCTGCGAACAAGCCCCTGGGCAAGACCGCTGCCACCGCCGCTACCCTGCTGCGCGGCAAGCATAAGCCCGAGTTCACCCCCCACGCCGACTGCGGTGACTGTGTGATCATCATCAACGCTGAGAAGGCCATTCTGACCGGCAAGAAGCTGGATCAGAAGTACTATCGCCACCACTCCGGCTGGGTCGGCGGCCTGAAGGAAGTCAAGTACCGCACCCTGATGAGCGAGCGTCCCGAGTTGGCCATGAAGCTGGCCGTTCGTGGTATGCTGCCCAAGAATATCATCAGTAAGGATTCTCTGACCCGCCTGAAGATTTATCGCGGCGGTGAGCACGAGCACGCCGCCCAGAAGCCCGAGATCTGGGTTGCCGAGTAAGCAGGAGGTAGACGATCATGTATAAGAGCAAGAAGCCTTATTTTTACGGTACCGGCCGTCGGAAGTCCTCCGTGGCCCGTGTGCATCTGTTCCCCAACGGGACTGGTTCCATCACCATCAACGGCCGTGACATCGACGATTACTTTGGCCTGGAGACCCTGAAGCTGCTGGTCCGCCAGCCCCTGGTCACCACCGAGCAGCTGGGCAAGGTGGACATCGTTGCTACCGTCACCGGCGGCGGTGTCACCGGCCAGGCCGGCGCCATCCGTCACGGTGTGGCCCGCGCCCTGCTGCTGGCCAATGAGGAGTTCCGCCCCGCCCTGAAGGCCGCCGGCTTCCTCACCCGCGATCCTCGTATGAAGGAGCGTAAGAAGTACGGCCTCAAAGCCGCTCGTCGCGCTCCGCAGTTCAGCAAGCGATAAT
>ERZ827194.83-NODE-83-length-102867-cov-9.75023_pt1 | contig 102867 bp, 102 predicted proteins | sample MGYA00519777_ERZ827194 | MGnify/ENA primary metagenome ERZ827194 (study PRJEB31778, sample SAMEA3449277) | human gut metagenome | biome: human gut; feature: human-associated habitat; material: faeces | place: United Kingdom | collected 2010/2012 ...
AAACCATGTCTTCTTTTGTTTGCTTTTCAATTTGCGAAAATTATTGTACCTTATCACTGATTTAATACTAAATCATGCTTCATGCAGTATTCTGAGGAATGATTGCAAAGGACAAGCGAAACCGCCCTGCTGAACGACAAATTCAGCAGGACGGTTTTTTGCTGGTCTGATCCATTTTCCCGCCACAGGACCATGGGGATTCGCTTTCCCTGCGGCAGATCGCCCGTCGGCTATACGCGGTCTAAGCGGGGCTTTGCCCCCGGAACAAGTGAAGGCGGCATCGGAGGCTGACAAGCAACGGGAACAGGCGAAGAAAGGCCGCAAACAGTCCCGGCGCTCTCTTGACCGTGGCGTGTAGGTGTTACAATGATGTGTGACAGATAGAAAAAAAGAAAGCGAATAGGAGTGACCTGTGTTAAGGTTAAGTTGCTGAGACCAAACCGAAAGGCAGGTGTCACCCTATTCGCCATGAATAAGATAACACAAACGATGCGTTTCAGGCAAGCGGTGATTGAATATTCCAACAAGCACGGGGTCACAAAAGCAGCGATCCGCTACCATCTGAACCGGCAGTATATCTACCGCTGGCGGAACCGGTACGATGGTACGCTCCAGTCACTGGCAGACCGATCGCACCGCCCTCACAGCCATCCCAATCAGCATACAGCGGAAGAGATCAAGCTGATCCTGAATATGAGACGCCGCAATCCAAACGCAGGGATCGTGGTATTCTGGGTCAAGCTGCGCAAGCGAGGCTATACCAGATCCATTTCCGGTCTATACCGCTTCCTTCGGAAACGAGGGGCTATGGCCGTCAAACTGCCAAACCCCAAGTATACGCCGAAACCCTACGAACAGATGCTGTATCCTGGCCAGCGGGTGCAGATCGATGTGAAATTCGTGCCGCAGTCCTGCATTGTCGGCCAACAGGAACCTACTCAGTGGTATCAATATACCTTTCTGGATGAATTCAGCCGCTTCCGTTATATAGAAGCCTTCCGGGAACACAGCACCTATTCCTCCGCTGTTTTCCTGCGACATGTGGTCAAAAAGTTCCCCTTTGCCATCGAGTGCGTTCAGACGGACAACGGCACTGAATTCACCAACCGCCTGCTCCCAAGGGGGAGTGACAAGCCAACACTCTTTGAACTGGAGCTTCAGCGCCTTGGCATCCGACACAAACTCATCCGGCCTTACACCCCCAGACACAATGGAAAAGTGGAGCGCAGTCACCGCAAGGACAATGAAGACTTCTATGCTTCCCATCGTTTTTACAGCTTTCAGGATTTTAAGGACCAGCTCGCTGTCAGGGAGAGGGCTTATAACAATTTCCCTATCCGTCCCCTCGCATGGCGATCCCCTAAACAGGTCTTATTTGCTTTTCATAATGTGTAACACATCATTGACAAATCTACATCCCGGCACTCTGTTGACCGTGACGGGCGTTGACTTCAAAAAATTTTGATTGAACTGTTGACAAACGCATAATTGCCGCATACACTAATCATATCAAAATAATTTAATGTGAGATGAAAACATGGGGAAAGCATATCAAGAGCAGGCAAAGGTATTCAAGGCCCTCTGTGACCCTAAGCGGCTTGCAATCCTGGAACAGTTAAGGAGCGGTGAAAAGTGTGCTTGCGTCCTGCAAGAGCCATTGGATTTAACGCAGTCCGGCCTTTCCTACCACATGAAGATCCTCTGCGATTCTGGCATTGTTGTCAGTCGCCAGGAGGGTAAATGGACGCACTACCGCCTGAGTCCTGCTGGCAGGAACTATGCGGTGGAATTGCTGAAGAAGTTGACAACTCCAGACATGGAGCATGAGGGTACCTGTCCTCGTTGTGGATAGAAACGCCATCTAAGTAGATGGCGTTTCTATCGGCACGATACATCAAAATTTTTTGATATATTTTCTATCTATGGAAAGTGAGGCTTTTGTATGGGCGTGTGGGATTTCATTCAAGACCAGGTGCTTGGCATGAAATGGATGAATGAACTTCTTGGCGTTGGGCTGTCGGCGCTGGGCTTAGATGTAAATGGACGCATAGGCGGCAGTATTCAGTTTTTCATCTATGATGTTTTGAAAATCACGGTGCTGCTCTGTGTGCTGATTTTTACGATTTCCTATATCCAAAGTTATTTCCCTCCAGAACGGAGCAAACGCATTTTAGGGCGTTTCCGTGGGATTTGGGCAAATATCATTTCCGCTCTGCTGGGAACTGTAACGCCTTTTTGTTCATGCTCATCTATTCCGCTGTTTATTGGTTTCACAAGCGCGGGGCTTCCTTTGGGCGTGACATTTTCTTTTCTGATTTCGTCTCCAATGGTTGATTTAGGAAGTCTTGTCCTGCTCATGAGCATTTTCGGGGCAAAAGTGGCTGTTGTCTATGTGATCCTTGGGCTCGTGATTGCGGTAATCGGCGGTAGCATGATTGAAAAGTTGCGTATGGAAAAGTATGTTGAAAGTTTTGTACTTTCGGCTGGCAGCGTTGACATTGAGTCTCCAGACCTGGCGATCCGGGAACGGCTCACCTACGCAAAGGAACAAATGCTTGGCACATTCAAGAAAGTGTTTCCCTATATTTTAATCGGTGTCGGGATTGGCGCTGTGATCCACAACTGGATACCGGAAAGTTGGATCGAAATGGTGCTTGGCAGCAGTAATCCCTTTGGTGTGATCCTGGCTACTATCGTTGGTATTCCGATGTATGCGGATATTTTCGGTACAATTCCTGTTGCGGAGGCATTGCTTTCTAAGGGGGCACAACTCGGCACCGTCTTATCCTTTATGATGGCTGTTACTACCTTGTCTCTGCCGTCCCTTATCATGCTCCGCAAAGCCGTCAAGCCAAAACTGCTGGCGTTGTTTATCGCCATCTGCACCATTGGTATCGTCATCGTCGGCTATCTGTTCAATGTGTTCCAATTCATTTTGATTTAATTTTTAGGAGGTAATGAAACATGAGACTGTTCAGCAAGAAGAAAGAAGAACCCGCGTCCTGCTGCTGTGGCGGCAACTGCACCCCAGAAACGATGGCCCATGCAGAGGCGGTCAAGTCTTCCGGTGGCGTTAAGGTGCTTGGCTCCGGGTGCGCCAAGTGCAACGCTTTGGAGAAGGCCGCCCGTGAGGCGCTGGCCGAGTTGGGGATGGACACCGCGATCGACCATGTAACGGATTTCACGCAGATCGCCGCCTATGGCGTAATGACGACCCCCGCTCTTGTGGTAGATGGGAAGGTGGTATCTTATGGAAAGGTTTTGAAAAAAGACGAGGCCAAAGCCCTCATTCAGAAGGTAAGAGAATGATTTACCGCAACCCCATCCATGGCCGTCAATGCTCAAGATGAACGGCGCACAAATGCTCCGCCATTGACCGTCCCGCCCGGTTTTGCTCTGTGGTCATCAAGGCGGGCAAGCCCCAAAGGTGCTTGCCCGCCTCCTTTGATTCTGGACTGCGGCCTTGTTCTTCCGGACAGCCGCCTTCAAGCACGCGTTCCCGTCTGCCTCGTTGATCTCTTCTGAAATTTTCTCACTCCTGAGCGGGACGGTCCAGCAGGCCGGAATAGGTCCGGCGGAAGGAGTCGAAGGTCCCCTCGTCCAGGGCCTGACGGATCCGGGCCATCAGCTCGTTATAAAAGTGCAGATTGTGGAGCACAGCCAGGCGCATGGCCAGCATCTCCCCCGCGGTCAGCAGGTGCCGGAGGTAGGCGCGGGAGAAGCTTCGGCAGGCGGGGCACTGGCAGGTCTCATCGATGGGCCGGGGATCCAGTTTGAACTTCTCGTTTTTGATGTTGATGGTCCCCTTCCAGGTGTACAGCTTGCCGTGGCGGGCGTTGCGGGCGGGCATGACGCAGTCGAAGAAGTCCACGCCCCGGGCCACGCCCTCGATGATGTTGGAGGGGGTCCCCACCCCCATCAGGTATCTGGGCTTGTCCTTGGGCATACTGGGCTCCACCGCATCGATGATGTCATACATCACCTGGGTGGGCTCCCCTACCGCCAGACCGCCGATGGCGAAGCCGTCGCAGTCCATGGGGGCGATGCGCTCCATGTGCTGCTGCCGGATGTCCGCATAGGTCCCCCCCTGGTTGATGCCGAAGAGCATCTGGCCGGGGTTGACGCAGTCCGGCTGGGCGTTGAGGCGCGCGTGCTCCGCGACACACCGCTCCAGCCAGCGGGTGGTGCGCTCTACGGAGGCCTGAACATACTCCCGGGGCGAGGGGTTTTCGATACACTCATCAAAGGCCATGGCGATGTCGCTGCCCAGGTTGGACTGGATCCGCATGGACTCCTCCGGCCCCATGAAGATGCGCCGTCCGTCGATGTGGGAGGCGAAGGTCACTCCCGCCTCGGTGATCTTCCGCAGCCCGGACAGGGAAAACACCTGAAAGCCGCCGCTGTCGGTGAGCATCGGACCGTCCCACTGCATAAAGCGGTGCAGCCCGCCCATCTCCCGGACCACCCCATCCCCGGGGCGCAGATGCAGGTGATAGGTGTTGGACAGCTCCACCTGACAGCCGATCTCCTTCAGGTCGTGGGCGGACACCGCCCCCTTGATCGCCCCCTGGGTGCCCACGTTCATAAAGACGGGGGTCTGGACCGTGCCATGGGGACAGGTGAACACGCCCCGGCGGGCGTTTCCCTCGGTCTTGATCACTTCAAACACAAAAAAACTCCTTTGACGAGACCCGTCAGATCTCTGTATATTTTAATTGATTGGGACTCAGAAGATGGACATGACGCCGCCGATGCTCACAGGATATGGGGCGTTCCCCCTTTATCCCTTGGAGGCTCTCTCCCCTGTCACCGGCACACCGCGTTCAGCGGCGGCAGCCAGTATACCGCGGCATATCCATCCGCCGGCGTACTGGGTCGTTTTGTACTCTTGTATTTTACAAAAGAGAGGCGCAGCAGTCAAGACTGCTGCGCCTCTCGATCAAAATAAATCGCTGTGGGTTCCGGTCCGTATCAGCTTCAGAATAAGCCTCTCATTGACAATTTTGTAGACCAGCAGCCAATCTGGCTGAATGTGACACTCCCGCATATCTTTATAGTTTCTGGAGTTGGTAAGCGCGTAATCCCGATACGACTCGGGCAAGGCTCCTTCATTGCAGAGCATCGAAATCACGGTCTCCATTTTCTTTGGATCGCACCCACGCTTGACCGCCAACTTATAGTCTCTTTTGAACTGACCTGTAAATTCAGGCTTAAGCATTGAGCGCCTCCATCAAATCGGCCACATTATCGAAGGGCCCGTATAAATCTTCGTCGTTTTCTGCCGCTTCCATTGCCGCAATCGTCACAGCGTTGGGTTCCTCGCGCTGGATCACAAACGGTATTCTGCTTTCACGTATAGACTGACGCAGAAAAATATTGATCGCGGTGGACAGATCCATTCCAAAGTCTGCGAACAGCTCCTGGGCCTTCGCCTTCACATCGGCGTCCAGGGAAATGCTTGTCGATACTTTCGCCATTTGAGGTCACTCCTTTCTTATCCTTACTATACGCAATTTTTGCCCAGTTGTCAATATGATATACATATAATTTGGCAAACTCGCCAGCTATCAGCCCTCTGACAAGTTCGGTATCTGGTCTCCAATGAACATGGCGTCGCCAAAGCTGAAGAAGCGGTAGCGTTCCTTCACCGCCTCCTCATAGGCGGCCAGAACGTGCTCCCGCCCGGCCAGGGCGGACACCAGCATGATCAGGGTGGACTGGGGCAGGTGGAAGTTGGTGATCAGGGCGTCCAGCACCTTGAAGCGGTAGCCGGGATAGATGAAGATGCTGGTCCAGCCCGCCGACTCCTTCAACGTCCCGTCCTCTGCGGCAAAGCTCTCCACCGTCCGGCAGGAGGTGGTCCCCACGCAGATCACCCGGCCGCCGTTCTGCTTGGTCTCATTGATGGTCCGGGCGGTCTCCTCCGGGATCATGCAGTATTCCGAGTGCATCTCGTGCTCCGAGATGTCCTCCGCCTTCACCGGCCGGAAGGTGCCCAGCCCCACATGGAGGGTGACATAGCACAGCTTGACCCCCATCTCCTGGATCTGCCGGAGCAGCTCCGGGGTGAAGTGCAGCCCGGCGGTGGGGGCGGCGGCGGAGCCGTTGATCTTGGAGTAGACGGTCTGATACCGCTCATTGTCCTGAAGCTCCTCCTTGATGTAGGGCGGCAGGGGCATTTTGCCCAGCTCCTCCAGCACCTCCAAAAAGATCCCCTGGTAGTGGAAGCGCACCAGACGGTTCCCGCCGGACACCTCCGCCTCCACCGTGGCGGTGAGGCGTCCCTCGCCGAAGGACACCTGGGCCCCCGGCTTCAGCTTCCGGCCCGGGCGGACCAGACACTCCCAGAGGCCGTCTCCCTTGTCGGTCAGCAGCAGCACCTCACAGGCGCCGCCCCCGGGGAGGCGGTGTCCGATCAGCCGGGCGGGCAGCACCCGGGAGTTGTTCAGCACCAGGCAGTCCCCCGGCCGCAGCAGCTGGGGCAGCTCATAAAAATGCCGGTGGGTGGTCTCCCCGGTCTGCTTGTCCAGAGTCAGCAGCCGGGAGGTGTCCCGGCGCTCCAGAGGGGTCTGAGCGATCAGCTCCTCCGGAAGGTAAAAATCAAAATCTGAGGTTTTCAATGGTCATACGCCTTTCTGTCCGTCCGGCTCACCGCACCACGGCGCCGGGATAGTAAAATTCAATGATCTCATCATAGGAAAAGCCGCGCTCCGCCATGGCCCACGCGCCGTACTGGCTCAGGCCCAGCTGATGCCCGTTTCCGGAGCCCTGGAAGGTGAAGCTCCCGCCGCGCACCGTTATCCGCGTGCCGGAGGGGACGTCCGGGGAGCCTCCCTCCCCCGCCTCCTCCACCGGGCGGATATTGCCGGAGCCGGAAATGGAATACAGCTTCTCCCCGGATACCTGGGAGACGGTCCCGCCGCCGCTGATGACAAAGTAGTCCTTTCCCGGGTCCAGCGCTCCGCCGCTCCCGCTCTGGCCCCCGGAGCCGGCCGCCTTCCCGTTGACCGTGAAGCGGATGGACGGGACCCCGAAGGCGCTCCGGATCTTCTCCGGCTTCAGGGTGTTGCTCTGTCCGTTTTCATAGAACACCTTGACCTGGATCACGTTCCCCAGCTCAGAGTAGGTGAGCTCCAGGGAGTCGATCCCGCTCCCGGCGGCGTACCCCTTGGAGAGGAGCTGCTGTACCAGCTCCTCCTCCGAATAGGACACCGTCCAGGAGGAATAGGGATTTTTTCCGCGCAGGTCCGCCTCATAGGGGTCGGTCACGCCCTTCAGGTAGGGGTAGTCCTCCAGGGAGGAGCCCCAAACATGGTAGACGCTCTCACTGGCTCCGCCGTGGCTGGAGGAATAGAACGCCTCGATGACCTGTCCGTCATACCGGGCGTACTCCCCCGCCGTCTCTTCCACCGCCCGGTCGGTGCGGTCATTGGCCTGATAGCTGGCATTGTTGGGACCGGCCCCGTAGTAGACCTGACAGTCGGTGGTGTTGCACACATCGAAGTGATAGGATGTGTGCCGGCTGCTGCGGAGGTTGTTGTAGGCATAGCTGCGGGCGCACACCGCCTGGACCTTCAGGGCCTCCAGGGGCCAGCTGTTGCTCATCTCGTAAGGGATCACGCCCTTGAGATAGGTCTCCAGGTCCACGATGTTCACCACGGTCAGGTCACCGCCGCTGATGCGCTCATAGCGAAACCCGCCGTAATAGCGGTTGCCCTTGAACCAGGTGCGGACCTCATCCTCTCCGGTGACGTCGGGCAGCACGCCAAGGGCCAGGCCGTCCCCGCCGTCAAACTGGAACAGGATCTCGTCCGTCCCCGTCCGGGTCACGTTCACCCCATAGCTGCTGGTCCCAACGATGGTCCCCTCCCCCAGGCGGCTCTGGGCGTCCTCCGCCTCCTCCCGGGTGGCGTAGGCCCCGCTCCGGACCTGGTACTCCCCGTTGATCCAGGCGGGAAAGCCGTCCCGGTAGTCCTCCGCCGCCCGGGCCGCCTCCTCATAGGAGGCGCAGGTCTCCACCTGGAGGTGATAGCTTCCGATCACTGCGCCGCCATTGTCGGAATTGGCATAGGAGGAGCCGTTGACCCAGGTGTTCTGGGCCTTGACCACGGTGATCCTGGTCTCTTTAGAGCCGGTCCTGCCCAGCTCCACAAAGTCCAGGTCCCGGTCAAAGTAGCCCAGCCGGTACCCAGCGCCGTATCCGGTGTTGTTCTCCAGGTTGGCGTTGACCAGCGCGCCCGAGCCATAGGCCAGCCCCACCTGGATCGGATCCGCCTCCGTTCCGGCCGCCTGGGTCGCCGGGGTCACCAGCGCCGCGGCCAGAAAAACGGCGGCAAGCCGTGTAAAGATTCCCTTCATCGTATCTCCCATTTCTCTGTTTCGTATTGACACCCGCTTGCAAACATGATAGGATAAACCCAAGTTTGTGCAAGATAGAGGTAGCGGCCGACATCAGTAAGCGTGGCCAGGGAGCCGGTTCCCGTCCATCCACGCCCAAAGGGAAGGCCGCCGAAGGGCCCCCCTGCCCGGAGGGGGCGGGCCCTGGTCGCCGGGTCAACAGCCTTTCGACTGTCATCAGGGCGGTATCCTGATGGAGCGCTGTCTGCTTTTGTAAACATTTTGCCGGCCGGTCTGAAGCCAGACCTCAGCTGACATTATAGTACAAAATCAGCCGCTTGAAAAGCCGCTGATTTATTTTTTTCTTGCGGAAACGATTTCCGGGACACATCGATCTCGGCAGAGGGGCATACAATGGCCCTGAGCTGTTATGGAGGTAGTTGAAAATGGAAAAGAAGTACAAAGTAGGTATCATCGGCGCCACCGGCATGGTGGGTCAGCGCTTCGTCACCCTGATGGAGAACCATCCCTGGTTCCAGCTGACCGTCCTGGCCGCCAGCCCCCGCTCCGCCGGGCAGTCCTATGAGAAGGCCGTGGCAGGCCGCTGGGCCATGGATACCCCCATCCCCGCTGAGGCCAAGGAGCTTGTGGTGATGGACGCCCAGGCTGACGTGGAAAAGATCGCAGGCATGGTGGACTTTGTGTTCTGCGCCGTGGATATGAAGAAGGACGAGATTCGCGCTCTGGAGGAGCGCTACGCCAAGGCCGAGTGCCCTGTGGTGTCCAACAACTCCGCCCACCGCTGGACGGAGGACGTGCCCATGGTGGTGCCCGAGATGAACCCGGAGCACCTGGAGGTCATCGCCGCCCAGCGCAAGCGCCTGGGCACCCAGCGCGGCTTCATCGCCGTCAAGTCCAACTGCTCCATCCAGTCCTACGCCCCCGCCCTGCACCCCCTGCTGAAGTACGGGATCGACAAGGTGCTGGTGTGTACCTATCAGGCCATCTCCGGCGCGGGCAAGACCTTCGAGCGCTGGCCCGAGATGGTGGATAACCTGATCCCCTACATCGGCGGCGAGGAGGAGAAGAGCGAGCAGGAGCCCCTGAAGGTCTGGGGCAAGGTGGAGAACGGCAAAATTGTGAACGCCGCGGGCCCCGCCATCACCGCCCAGTGCCTCCGCGTCCCCGTGTCCAACGGTCACACCGCCGCCGTGTTCGTCTCCTTCCAGGGCGAGGCTCCCTCCATGGAGCAGATCAAGGCCGACTGGGCCGGCTTCAAGGGCCGCGCGCAGGAGCTGGGGCTCCCCTCCGCCCCCAAGCAGTTCCTCCACTACTTTGAGGAGCCCGACCGTCCCCAGGCCAAGCTGGACCGGGAGCTGGAGGGCGGCATGGCCATCTCTCTGGGCCGCCTGCGTCCTGACACTCAGTACGACTATAAGTTTGTGGGTCTGAGCCACAACACCCTCCGGGGCGCCGCCGGAGGCGCGGTCCTGCTGGCCGAGCTGCTGTGCGCCGAGGGCTATATGGACCGCTAATAAAGTCATGGTCCAATTTAGGAATTGGGAATGAGGAGTTAGGAATTATGGGGCCAAAGGCAAGAAAGCTGTCTGCGCCGAACGCCAAAGCTCCCATCTTCTAACTCCTGATCTGTAACATTGTCAGACTGTCAGGCATAAAAATTCCTAATTCCTAACTTCTAATTCCTAATTCAAAGCGTGGATCGAACGCCAAGCAGTCTGTCCGCACCGAACGCCGAGGCTCCGAGTTTCTAACTCCTGATTTGCAAAATTACCAAGCCGTCCGGCATAAAATTCCTAATTCCTAACTTCTAATTCCTAACTCAAAGAAAGGGTGCTTTTTATGCGAACTCCTGTCTTTACCGGAAACTGTGTGGCCATCGCCACTCCCTTCGACGCCAGCGGTACCATCAACTACGACGCCTTCGGCCGCCTTATTGACGCGCAGATCGCCGGCGGCGTGGACGCCATCTGCGTCTGCGGCACCACCGGCGAGTCGGCCACCATGACCATTCGGGAGCACATCGCCGCCGTGGAGTACTGCGTCAAGCGGGTCGATCACCGGGTGAAGGTCATCGCCGGCGCGGGGAGCAACGACACCACCGCCGCCGTCTACCTCTCCCTCCACGCCCAGGACTCCGGGGCTGACGCCCTGCTCCACGTCACCCCCTACTACAACAAGTGCAGCCAGGCCGGACTGATCAAGCACTATGAGTACATCGCCGACCGGGTGGACCTGCCGGTGATCCTCTATAACGTGCCCAGCCGTACCGGCGTCTCCTTCACGGCGGAGACCTATCAGGTGCTGTCTCAGAACCCCAAGATCAACGGCGTCAAGGAGGCCAGCGGAAACTTCTCCCTCCTGGCACATACCCGCCATCTGTGCGGCGATGACTTCTACATCTGGTCGGGCAATGATGACCAGGTGGTGCCCATGATGTCCCTGGGGGCCAAGGGCGTGATCTCTGTGGCCTCCAACATCATCCCCGAGGTCATGGTGAAGATGACCCACCTGTGTCTGGACAACGACTTCGCCTCCGCCTCCAAGCTCCAGATCGAGTACATGGACCTGATCGATGCTCTGTTCTGTGATGTCAACCCCATCCCGGTGAAGGAGGCGCTGAACCTTCTGGGCATGGAGGCTGGCCCCGTACGTCTCCCCCTGTGCGAGATGGAGGAGAAGAACAAGGCCCGTCTGCGCGCCGCTATGCAGGCAAAGGGACTGCTGTAAAGGAAGGTAACCTGTCATGCTGAAGATAATCATTTCCGGATGCAGCGGCCACATGGGCCGCGTGGTGGAGTCCATCTGCGCTGCCGACCCGGCGGTGCAGGTGGCGGCGGGCTTTGATGTGCTGGGCAGCAGTGACCGGGAGTTTCCGGTGTACTCCTCCCCCAGCCAGTTCACCGGCGAGGCGGACGCGGTCATCGACTTCTCCTCCCCCGCCGCGCTGGACGGCCTGCTGGACTTCGCCAGACGCACCGGGACCCCGCTGGTGCTGGCCACCACCGGCTACACCCCGGAGCAGGTGGCCCAGATCGGCGCCGCCGCCCTGGAGGTCCCCATCTTCCGCTCCGCCAATATGTCCCTGGGCATCAATGTGCTGCTGGAGCTGGTCAAGAAAGCCGCTTCCGTGCTGGGGGACAGCTACGACATTGAGATCGTGGAGCGGCACCACCGCCGTAAGGTGGATGCCCCCAGCGGCACCGCCCTGATGATCGCCGATGCGGCCGCCTCTGCCTGCGGGCATGAGAGTGAGTATGTTTTTGAGCGCCACTCCGTCCGCCAGCCCCGGGACAAAAAGGAAATCGGCATCTCCGCCGTCCGAGGCGGTACCATCGTGGGCGAGCATGAGATCATCTTTGCCGGACACGATGAGATCATGGAGATCCGCCACACCGCCCTCTCCCGGGAGATCTTCGCCCAGGGGGCCGTGGAGGCCGCCAAGTTCATGGCGACGGTGAAGACGCCGGGTCTGTATGACATGAGCCAGCTGGTAAAATAATCAAAAAACTACTTCCCGCACAAGCGGGAAGTAGTTTTTCAACTTGCCGAAAAAGTCTTTTCAACAAGCTGTCAAATTTTTGAGCACATGGAAAAAGTGCTCAAAAATTGTTTGATTGGACGTAAAAGACAACCCTGACGGTTTTCTTTCACACGATCTTCCCCTCCGAAGCCTTTGAATGGAGGGTTTTTTGACAGTCTCTTTATCACCCACAGCGAGGAGGAACTCACGATGTCCGATCCCTTTATCCGCACCCGCCTTCTGGTGGGAGTCGAACCCCTGGAGCGGCTCCGCCGCGCCCGCGTCGCTGTGTTCGGCGTGGGCGGCGTCGGGGGGTACTGCGTTGAGGCCCTGGCGCGGGCAGGCGTGGGCACTTTAGATCTATATGATGACGATACCGTCTCAGAGAGCAATCTGAACCGCCAGCTCGCCGCCCTCCACTCTACCATCGGCCAGCCCAAGGCGGAGGTCATGGCCCAGCGGGTGCGGGACATCAACCCGGACTGTCAGGTGCGGGCCATCCGGATGTTCTACCTTCCGCAGAACGCCGATCAGGTGGATCTGTCCCAATACGACTATGTGGTGGACTGCATCGACACCGTGTCCGCCAAGCTGGAGCTCGTCACCAGGTGCACTGCTTTACAAGTCAGGATCATCAGCGCGATGGGGTCGGGAAACAAGCTGGACCCCACCGCCTTTGAGGTCTCCGACCTGTCCAGGACCCAGGGCTGTCCCCTGGCCCGGGTGATGCGGAAGGAGCTGCGCCGCCGGGGGATCTCCCATCTGAAGGTGGTCTGGTCCCGGGAGGAGCCACGCACTCCCCTCCGCCCCATGGAGGCGGAGCCGCCCGCCTCTGCCTCAGAGACCCGGCCGGGCTCCACCGCCCGGCGGGACACCCCGGGCTCCATCTCCTTTGTCCCCGCCGCCGCCGGACTAGTGCTGGCCAGCGCGGTGGTCCGGGAGCTGGGTCAGTTTTGACCGCCGGACCACTGGATCAACACAATCTTTTGGAACCACTCGCCTGGCGCGAGTGGTTTTCTTCACACAAAAAGGCGGGCGGCATTTGCCGCCCGCCTGAGACTTTCGAAAAAGTGGCACAGCCACTTTTTCGAGGAGGATTGCACGAAAGCTTCGTCTCGATTTCTTGCGAAATTGTCGGCGAAGCTTTCGTGAGAAGTATCATTTCCGAGGTACACGCCCCCGGAAATGATGTATTTCATTTTATTCCGTCGCCTTCGGGCGACGGAACTCCTTGCAGGAGGGCTTTTTTAACAAGCTGAGGCGGGCGGCATTTGCCGCCCGCCTCTCTGCTCCCTCCCGCCGGAGCGGGCCGAAGCGCAGCTGGGTCACATATCGGCCGGAACGTGGATGACGCCCACAGGGCACTCCTTCACGCACAGCTGACAACCCACGCACTTGGACTGATCGATGTAGGCCACATTGTTCTCCACGGTGATGGCCTCCTTGGGGCAGGCCTTGGCGCACTTCATGCAGCCAATGCAGCCCGCGGTGCAGGCCTTCCGGGTCAGCGCACCCTTGTCCTTGTTCTGACACAGGACCACAGGCTTGCGCTTGTGCTCAGGGATGATGGAGATCACACTGTTGGGGCAGACTGCGGCGCAGGCGCCGCAGCCGGTGCACTTCTCCCGGTCCACCTTGGCGATGCCGTCCACGATGTGGATGGCGTCGAAGGCGCAGGCCCGGGTGCAGTCGCCGTAGCCCAGGCAGCCGAACTTGCACAGTCCGTCGCCGCCGTACAGGCCCTTGACCGCCTGGCAGCTATGGATGCCATCAAACTCATAGCGCTTGGAGGTCTTGTCACAGGTGCCGGAGCAGGTCACAACGGCCTTCATGGGCTCGGAGGCAGTGGCCTCCACACCCATGATCTCCGCGATGGCGGCCACAGACTTCGCGCCGCCGGGGGTGCACTTGTTGATGGCGTTCCCGTCCTCAACGATGCTCTTGGCATAGTCGGCACAGCCGGCACAGCCGCAGGCGCCGCAGTTGGCGCCGGCCAGGACGCCGGTGATCTTTTCCACCCGCTCATCCACCGGAACATACATGAAGATGGAGGCGGCCACCAGAATCACAGCGCCGATCAGACCAATGACGGTCACCAGAATGATGGCCATTAAAATCGGATTCATTTTCTTCTCCCCCTCCTCTATTACACGTGGAAGATCGACTCGATGATCCCGCCGAAGCCCATGAAGGACAGGGAGGTCACCGCGGCGGACACCAGGGTGATGGGCAGGCCCTCAAAGCACTTGGGGGTCACGGCCTCCTCCACCTTGCGGCGGACGCCGGAGAACAGCACCATGGCGACCAGGAAGCCGATGCCGGCGCCGGCGGCGCAGACGATGCTCTCCATGAAGTTGTAGCCGTTGTCGATGTTCAGGATGGTCACGCCCAGGATGGTGCAGTTGGTGGTGATCAGAGGAAGGTACACGCCCAGGGACTTGTACAGGGCGGGGATGAACTTCTTCAGGATGTTCTCCAGCAGCTGGACCAGGATGGCGATGATCAGGATAAAGACGATGGTCTGGAGGTAGCCCAGATCCCTGGCGGTTCCTTCAGAACCAGGAGGAGTCAGCAGGAACATCTGGATGGGCCAGGTGGCGGCGGTGGCCAGCACCATGACGAAGGTAACGGCCAGGGACATGCCAACGGCGCTGTCCAGCTTTTTGGACACGCCCAGGAAGGGGCAGATGCCCAGGAACTTCACCAGAACATAGTTATCCACCAGGATCATGGTGAAGAAAATGGATGCAAGCTGCACTGCCATTACACGTTCCCTCCTTCCACAGCCTCAGCGGGCGCGGCGGCCTTCGCCTTCTTGGGGCGGGTGGTCAGCCAGGTGGCCGCAGCCATCATCACGCCGAACACGAAGAAGCCGCCGGGGGCGCTGGTCATAATGGTGAAGGGATCGATGGACTCAGGCAGGACCTGGATCACGAAGTCCTTGCCCAGGGCGGGGATCAGCTCGCCCAGGCCGGCCATCCAGGTGCCGGAGCCCAGGATCTCACGGATGGTGCCCATGATGGTCAGGGTGATGGTAAATCCGATGCCCATGCCGATGCCGTCCAGAGCGGAATCCACGATGCCGTTCTTGGAGGCAAACATCTCCGCACGGCCCAGGATGATGCAGTTGACCACGATCAGGGGCAGGTACACACCCAGGGACGCGTCCAGAGCGGGCACAAATGCCTTGACCAGCATCTGCACCACAGACACGAAGCCGGCGATGACCGTGATGTAACAGGGGATACGCACCTGATCGGGAATGACCTTTCTCAGGGCGGAGATGACCACGTTGGAGCACAGCAGCACAAAGGTGGCCGCCAGGCCCATACCAATGCCGTTGGACGCCATGGTAGAGGTGGCCAGGGTGGGGCAGGTTCCCAGAACCAGCCGCAGAACAGGGTTTTCATTCAGAAAACCGTTGGTTAGGATCTTCAGCTTGCTATTCTTACTACTCATCTTGACTCACCGCCTTTCAAGGAAGCTGGTTATAGGCGTCGATGGCGGAGTTGACCGCGCTGAGCACCGCCTTACTGGAGATGGTGGCGCCGCTATAGGCGTTCACGTCCTGATTCAGGACCAGCGCCTTCTCCGCGGACACACCGGCGTAATTCGCCCAGTACTCCTCGTTGGAGACCACGTTGCTGCCGATACCCTTGGTCTCAGCCTGCTCCGTGACCTTGATCTGCTTGATGGCGTCATCGGGGCCGAAGGCCACCATGACCACCACGTCGCCGCCGTAGCCCTTGCCGGAGGCGGTGATGACCGCGCCGGCGCCGTTGTCGGCGGTATAGATGCCGGAGACATTCTCCACCGCAATGTCCTTCACCTCAGTGAAGCTGTCCGCCTCAGGAAGAAGCTCAGTGCGGGCGGCGGTCTCAGCCGCCTCGATGGCCGCTGTGATGATGGGGCCGGTCACGCTGTTGGTAGCAGCCAGCGCGCCCGTCACGACCACACAGATCACGCCCAGGACCACAATAGGCTTAAAGATGCGATTCCAGTTGTTCATTTCGCGGCGCCCTCCTTCTTCTTCGTCTTGGCGATGCCCAGACGGTCCTGACGGGTCAGGATCTCAATGTAGGGAACCAGCAGGTTCATCAGCAGGATGGCGAAGGAGACGCCCTCGTTCATCGTGCCCAGGAACCGAATGGCGCAGGTGATGACGCCCAGACCCAGGCCAAAGACAATCTTGCCTTTGGTGGTGGTGGGAGAGGTCACATAGTCAGTGGCCATAAAGAAGGCGCCCAGCATCAGGCCGCCGGAGAGCAGCTGATAGATGGGGTCCCGGCCGGAGACCAGGGAGAGCACCGCCACAGTGGCCAGATAAGTGACCGGGATGGTGGGGCTGATGACCTTGGTGGCGATCAGGTACAATCCTCCCACCAGCAGGGTCAGCGCGCAGGTCTCGCCCAGGACGCCGCCGTGGTTGCCCAGCAGCAGGGTCACATAGTCGATGCCCTCAGCGGAGGCCAGCGGAGTGGCGGTGGAGGTGGCGTCCGCCGGGAAGCCGTAAGTGGACATCCGGCTGGCAAAGCCCATGGCCAGGGCGATGCGGCCCACGATGGCGGGGTTGGCAAAGTTATAGCCCAGGCCGCCGAAGAGCTGCTTGACGATCACGATGGCGATGAAGGCGCCCACGACGGCCATCCACCAGGGCAGAGTAGCCGGCAGGTTGAAGGCCAGGAGCATTCCGGTGACCACCGCGGAGAAATCGCTGATGGCCACCTCGCGGCCCACCAGCTTGCAGTACAGGTACTCGAAGATCACACAGGCCGCCACGGTCACCGCGGTCAGGATCAGGGAGTTGATCCCGAAGATGATGACGGAGGCGATCAGCGTGGGCACCAGAGCGATGCAGACCCGCTGCATGATCTTCTGGGTGCTGTCCGCGCTGGTAATATGGGGCGCGGCGGTTACGATCAACTTGTTGTCCATCACTTCTTACCTCCATTCTTCATCATGATCTTCGCCAGGGCGATGGAGGGGGCCAGAGGCCGCTTGGCGGGGCAGACAAAGGAGCAGGTACCGCAGCTCATGCACAGGTCGGCGTTCAGCTCCTGGAGCAGCTCCACGTTGCCGTTTTCGTACGCCTTCACGATGTCCTTGGCCGCCAGGCCCAGGGGGCAGGCGTTGACGCACCGGCCGCAGTGGATGCAGTTGGTCTTTTTCGGCAGGCGGGCCAGCTTCTCAGAGAAGGCCAGAACCGCGTTGTTGTTCTTCAGGATGGGCTGGGACAGGTCGGCCACACAGGTACCCATCATGGGGCCGCCGTACAGCACCTTGCCCGGCTGGGCGGTCAGGCCGCCGCAGAAGTCCAGCAGCTCCTGGATGGGGGTGCCGATCAGCACCTCCACGTTCTTGGGCTCCTTAACGATGTCCCCGTCCACCGTCAGGCGCTTGGTGGTCAGAGGCATACCGGTCTCCAGATACTTGGAGACGAAGGCCACGGAGGTGACATTCATCACGATCACGCCCACGTCGGAGGGCAGGCCGGGGAACGGGACCTCGCGGCCGGTGCAGTTCTCGATCAGTACCTTCTCAGCGCCCTGGGGGTAGCGGCAGGGCAGCTCCTTGACCTCGATGCCGGGCGCGTCGATGGCGGCCTTCATCTTGGCAATGGCCTCGGGCTTGTTGCCCTCGATGCCGATGATGCACTTGGGAATGTTCAGATACTTCATCACTGCCTTGATGCCGCCCAGCACATGGTGGGTATCCTCAAGGAAGCAGCGGTTATCCGAGGTGATATAGGGCTCACACTCGGCGCCGTTGATGAGCAGTGTGTCGATCTCGTCCAGGTTCTTGGGGGACAGCTTCACCGCCGTGGGGAAGCCGGCGCCGCCCAGACCCACCAGGCCGCTGGCCCGGATGGCGTCCACAAAGGACTTGTAATCCGTCACCTCAGGGGGGGCAATGGCGGGGTCCACCTTCTGCTCGCCGTCGGGTACGATGACCACAGCGGTCTGGGTCGCGCCGTTGGGGGCGGTGATGGTGGTGATCTCAGAGACCGTGCCGGAGACGCCGGAGTGGATGTCGGAGGACACAAAGCCCCCGGACTTTCCGACGATGGTGCCTACGTACACCTGATCGCCCTTGGCCACAGCCGGAGACGCCGGAGCGCCGATGTGCTGGCCCATGGACAGGACGATCTTGGACGGAAGCGGCATCGCGACCGTCTCAAGGTTGGAAGTTCTCTTCTCGTGAGGAACTCCCGCGCCTTGCGCAGAGCGTTTGAGAAATTTACTCATTCGGATTTCAACCTCCCTATACTGCAATCGCTGGGAAAATAGTCGCATTTTTTCTGCCGGCGCTCTGACGCCCGCGGAGCACAGCTGGAGCATCCTCGGCATTCCCCGCCCGGATCCTTCAGCTGCATCCCGGGACTCCCGTTCCCGGCTCTCTCTCAGCCCTCCCTAACCTTGACGTTCAAAGGTGATTTTTTTGCCCGCGCGGTGCCTGCACGACACGACAAATCCCGCCGCCCCCCTTTTTGAGCCTGAACAAAAAGCAGGGACGCCGGTCCACACGCAGGGGCGGCACGGCCAAGGGCCTCGGAGACAGGCACAGCCTGTCCCCTTCCCCGGCACGAAGCCGCCGGAACGGTTCCAAACGGAACGGTTCATTGGTCTTTATGATACACCCTTTTTCATCAAAATGCAATCATTCTTTTCAGAGACTGCATGGAATTCCCCTCAGGAACTTCCAGCCGCCCGGACGGACGGACAGATCAAAGGCGGCGCGCGCCCCTCCTGGAGCGCGCGCCGCCCATACGCGGATCAAGTCCGGTTCAGAACCACCGTCAGCAGCAGCCGCCGCAGTTATTTCCACAGCCGCAGCCGTTCCCGCAGCCGCAGGAATTCCCGCAGCCCCCGCCGTTTCCACAGCAGCAGCAGAGGATGATAATCAGCACAATGATCCACAGGCAGCCTCCGCCACCCCAGCCATTATTGCAGCACCCCATATTGAAGTACCCCCTGAAATATGAAGATTTGAGGCGGCAGTGCGCCGCGCTCAAACTATCCTATGTCAGAGGCGGAAAAGGGTTACAGATAGAGGCTGCTGAATTTCATCAGGATGACCGCCACCTCGGCCCGGCTGGCCGGGTCCGCCGGCCGGAGGGTCCCCTCGCCCGACGGGACGATCAGCCCCGCCGACACCGCCCAGGAGACCGCGTCCCGGGCCCAGTCCGCCACCTGGCCGCCGTCCCCATAGATGGACAGGTCCGCCGCGCCGGTGGGTTCCAGCTTCAGATACTGCCGGGCAAAGCTGTGGAGCATCACCAGCAGCTGCTGCCGGGTGACGCTCTGCTCCGGGGCGAAGCTCCCGTCCCCCATGCCTGCTGTGACGCCCTGGGCATAGCCCCACCGCACGAAGGGGGCGTACCAGCTGTCGCCGGCCACATCGGTGAAGGAGGCGTCCGCCGCGTTCAGCTCCCCCTCCGGGGAGCCCGCCAGGCGGTAAAACACCGTCACCAGCATGGCCCGGTTCATGGGGGTCCCGGGGCTGAAGCGGTCGGCGCTCATCCCGGAGAACAGGCCGTTCCTGTACACATACTCCACCGCGGCCTGGAACCAGTCCCCCTGGGCCACATCCACAAAGGGAAGCGGGTCCCCGCCCCCCGGCTCATAGCCATAGCTCCCCTGGAGCCCCAGATACATCGCACCGGAGCGCACCGAGAGCACGGCGGAGGTGTCCTCCCCCGTCAGATAGCGGTGTCCCGGCGTCAGCCGGCTCCCGGAGGGGACCTCCGCCCCCTCGGTCACGTCGATGAACGCGCCGCTGTGGATCACCTCTCCCGTCCCGGCCAGGGTCAGCACCCCGGAGCCGGTGGGCAGGGTCAGGACGTCCCCCTGGCGGAAGGTGCGGCTGCGCAGGTCGGCGCTGTACAGGCCGCCGCCCCCGCCGCTCTCCCCCTGGACCTGGGCCAGGGCCTGGTCATAGGTGGACTGGAGGGCGCTGTCCATCCGCTCCTCCATCTGGGTCTGGGCCTTGGGCAGAAAGACCTCATTCAAATCACGCAGGGAGACCAGACCGTCCCCGCCGCTGAGGGCTGCTGCCCCGCCGCTGAGGACCGCCGCCAGGACGCCGCCGCTGAGCAGCAGTCTCGCTGTTTTCCGTCTCATGTCTGCTCCTTTCCTTCCTCGTCCTCTCCGTCCTCCCGCTGGGAGATCATATAGCTGAGGGCCAGCAGACTGTCGGAGAAGTGGACGCTCTCCACCACCACATCCGCCCCGGGGAAGGAGACCTCGTAATTGGTAAAGTTCCAGATCCCCTGAACGCCGGCGGCCACCAGCCGCTCGCCCATCTCCTGGGCGGCGGACTTGGGCACCGTGAGCAGCCCCACGCTGGCGGGGTGCTCCGCCAGGAATGACTCCAGGGTATCCGCGTGATAGACGGGGACGCCGGCGATCTGGGTGCCCACCGTCCGCTCCTGTACATCAAAGGCCGCCAGGAGCTGAAAGCCGTTGTTGGAAAATTTGAAGTTTTCAATGAGGGCCCGGCCCAGGTTGCCCGCCCCCAGCACGACGATGGTGTGTCCCCGGCTGATCCCCAGGATCTCGCCGATCTGTTCCTTGAGCACGTCCACCTTATACCCGTACCCCTGCTGCCCGAAGCCGCCGAAGCAGAACAGATCCTGGCGGATCTGCGACGCGGTCAGCCCGATGGATTTCCCAAGGGCGCTGGAGGAGATCCGCACGATCCCCTTCCGCTGAAGCTCTGAGAGATGGCGGTAGTAACGGGGCAGGCGGCGGATCACCGCGGTGGAAACCTTGACATTCCGCTTCATGCACACCCTCCGTTCCCGAAAAAAATAGTCCTATGGAACGGAATACAGTTTACCCGATGTGGACCGGGATGTCAAATCCTCCAATGTGGAAATCCGAAAAAAATCGCGGAGGGCCCGTTTTCACGGGTCCCTCCGGTCACATCATGCGCAGCATCTCCTTTTTCAGACGGGCGATGATCCGCTTCTCCAGCCGGGAGATATAGGACTGGGAGATCCCCATCACGTCCGCTACCTCCTTCTGGGTGCGCTCCTCCTGCCCGTCCAGCCCGAAGCGCAGGGTAATGATCTTCCGCTCCCGGGGCTCCAGACTGTCCATGGCCCGGTGCAGCAGCTGCCGGTCCACATCGGCCTCGATGGGCCGCATGACCAGGTCGCTCTCCGTGCCCAGGATGTCGGACAGGAGCAGCTCGTTGCCGTCCCAGTCGGTATTCAGCGGCTCGTCAAAGGAGAGCTCGGTCTTTTGCGATGAGGTCTTGCGCAGGTACATCAGGATCTCGTTCTCAATGCACCGGGAGGCGTAGGTGGCCAGCTTGATGCTCCTGGCGGGCTGATAGGTGCCCACCGCCTTGATCAGGCCGATGGTGCCGATGGAGATCAGGTCCTCAATGTTGATCCCCGTATTCTCAAACCGCCGGGCGATATAGACCACCAGACGCAGATTGTGCTCGATCAGCGTCTTGCGGGCCTCCTCGTCCCCCTGCTCCAGGCGGGCGATGGCCGCGGCCTCCTCCTCCTTTGGCAGCGGGGTTGGCAGGGTGTCGCTCCCACCGATGTACATCACCTTGCCGGGGGAGCACAGCCCCAGCCGGGTCAGCAGTCCGGCCAGGCGCTCCGCCAGCGCGCTCCAAATCTTCATCACCATTCCCCTTTCACCTTGCGGTCACTCCGCGCCCACCAGCACGCGGTAAGCACCTCCGTCGGACACCGGCGTGGGAGACAGGGCGGCCAGCATGGGGCCCCGGTCCTCCTCCCCCACCTGCACCCGGTCCATCCGCAGCGCCAGCAGCAGGCCCCGCTCCACCCCCACCGCCCGGTAGGGCAGCAGGCGGAACCGCAGCCGCCACGGCCCATCCTCCAGCCGCTCCAGCGCCCCCGCCGGGTCTCGCAGCTCCGCCGGGCCGGGCCGGAGCCCCGGGGGAAGCAGCTCCTCCAGGCTGTCCGCCTCCGCCACCAGCACCGGCCGGCCGGTGGCCGGATCGGTGAGGGTGTTGCCCGTATCCACCAGACCGGTGAGCTCCACCTGCCGCTCCCCCAGGGTCAGCCGCACCCGGGTCAGCTCCCCGGAGGGGCCGCCGTGCCGCCCGATCCCCCGGAACACCAGGGTCAGCAGGCCATAGCACCCCGCCGCCGACAGCAGCACAATCTTCAGATCCATCCCGGAGTACAGCACGCCGCCCCCCAGGGCCAGCCTCTGCCCCCCCAGCAGCTCCACCGCCAGCACTCCGCCCCCGAAGGCGCAGGCCAGGGCCAGGAAGATCAGCACCTGGCGCAGCAGCCTTCTGCTCCGCCAGAAGGCCAGCAGCACCATCAACACTGCTGCCGCCCCCCGGCACAGGGGCCGGGCCAGAAAGCCCATCCCCGGCAGGAAGATGGCCACCGCATACAATCCGCCCAGGACGGCCCCCAGGGCAAAGCGCAGCCGGGCCAGGGGCTCCCCCGCCAGCCGGGCCGAGGCCAGCAGCAGCAGGTAGTCCACCATCGTGTTGAGCAGAAACAGCGTGTCCACATAGATGACCGTCACCCCGGCCCCTCCTCCCCGTCTCCGGGCCGCGGCCCGTTTGCCTGTCCCCATTATAGGGCCCCAGGTCAACGAAACCGGTCAGAATCCGTTGTCTTGTTCCACAGAATTTTCCCGTTCTTCACCCCGATTCTTGACAATATCGTGTCTCGATATTATAATGAGGCCAGATAATATCGTGACACGATATTGCAAGGAGGTGTTCCAGTGGGAGGCAAGGACCGCGGTCCGTTGACCGAACCGATGTTCTATGTCCTCATGTCCTTTTTGAAGCGGGATATGTGCGGCACGGAGATCACAGAATTTGTCGCCCGCAAGACGCGGGACCGGGTCCGGCTGGGGCCGGGCACGCTGTATACCCTGCTGGGCAAGTTCCAGGAGGAGGGCCTGATCCAGGAGACCGAGGTGGACGGCCGGAAGCGGACCTACCGCCTCACCGGGAAGGGAAGGGCCGTCTTTCAGGAGGAGCTGGACCGGCTGAGGGCCTGTCTGAACGACGCGGAAGAGGAGATCTGACCCGGCGGAAGCGCCGGATGATGCAGAAAGGAGCGTTTTATGAAACAGCAGAGAGACCTTGTGACAAAGAGAGCGCCGGTCAGCGTCCTGGATCTTCCGGGCATGGAGCGCTGGCTGTCCGACATGGCCGCCCGGGGGCTTTTTCTGGAGCGGCAGGCCAGTTCCTCTTTTCCGTTCCCATTGACCACGCCGGTCCTGTTCCGCCGCCTCCGGTTCCGCCGGGATACGCCCAGGCCGGGCCGGCGCTACCACCTGTGCCCAGTCAAAGAGTGGGATTCCCCTCCCAGCCAGGAGCTGCTGGAGCTGTACGCCGCCCAGGGCTGGCAGTATGCCGCTGACTTTGCCCGGGATTTCATCCGCTTCCAGATCTTTTTTACAGACGACCCCACTGCGCCGGAGCCCTTCACCGACACCGACAGCCTGGCTCAGGCCCTGCGTTTCCCGGTACGCGGATGTGCCTATGCGCTGGTTTTCGCCCTTCTCTCTCTGGGAACGACCCGGCTCCGTTTTGCCCCCGCCGGGGCTTACGGACCTGTATATGAGTTGGGTCTGACCTGTATCCCGCTGCTTCTGATTTCAGCCTGTCTGTTGTATCTCTGCGCTTACTGCACCGATGCGGCCACAGTGCTGATCTTCCAGCGTCGGCTGAGCCGCGGGCTCCCCGGCCCTATCCCCGCCGCAGGCCGCCTGTTCCGCCTGCACCGCGGCTTCCGGCTCGCCTCCCTGCTGTGTTCCCTGGCCGCGGTGTTCAGCCTCTGCTTCTCTCTGTGGGCCTCCCGCTCCAACCTGCCGCTGACACAGTGGGAGCCGGATTTTCCGCTGTTTTCTCTTGCCACGGTGGAGGGCCGCGGCTGGGTCCCGGACGAGACATACAGTGAACGCGTCTATCCAGATCCCCTCCGGCCCAATCTGTACGATTCCGTCACCTTCCACTTCAACGAGGTAGACATCACCCGCGCCCCCATGCAGGCCGCATACCGCATTGAGCAGAGCGGCTCCGGAACCCGCGGAAACGCCGCTATGATGATCGCCTATCACACAGAACTGACCGTCCATTCTGCTCAGGGCCGTCTGGAGCGCATGGAACAGGCCGCCCTGAGCGGAGACGGCTATTACAGTCAGCTTCCCGCCTCCCTTCCCTTCCAAAGCGCCGCCGTCCCGGGGGCGGAGGCCTTCCGCTTCCGGCAGGACGGGATCCATTGGGAGGTTTTGGCCCAGAAGGACCGGCGCGCCCTGTTCCTCTCCTACAATGGCAGTCGGGACCTGTCCCAGTGGTTCCCGCAGATCGCCCAAATGCTCACACAAACAAGCGAACCATAAGGAGGTCCGCCCGATATGAAGAGGCATACAGCAGTTCGATTTCCTCCGGTGAGCGGCTATGACATCCCCGGCCTGGAGCGCTGGCTCCAGCGTATGGCCGCCCGTGGGATGCAGTTTTTTATGACAATAGGGCCCTTCACTCTGTTCCTTCCGGCAGAGCCCGCCTCCCTCCGCGTCCATCTGGAGCCCGCCCGGACAAAGATCGCAGAGGACGATCCGGAGATCATCGGTCTGTACGCATCTGCCGGGTGGACACATCTGGGAGACTTCCGCAAAAACTTCTATGTGTTCGCCACCCAGGAGCCGGACGCACAGGCCCACACGGACCCCCAGGTGCTGAACTATGCGCTCCGCCGCTTTTTCAGGCAGAAGCTGCTGGGAGGCGCGGGACTAGCCCTCCTCAATTTCCTGGTCCTGAGCTTTTTCTACTCCTCCCGGTTTACCGATCCCACCTGCCTCCGCTTTCAGTGGGCCGAACTTCTGTCAGATGGGCTTCTGTCCTGGCTCCTGGCCCTGCTGGGCATGGGACTGACCGACCTCTCCTATCTGCTGGGTCTGTTCTCCCTGTGGAAATTCCGGCGGCAGATCCGGCACGATCTTCCCACCGCCGCCACACCGGCCAGCAGGCTGGCCGGCGTGCTCTCCGCCCTCGCCGTTCTCCCTCTCGTGCTGGTGGCAGCAGAGTTTTCCTTTCTCTACTTTACCAACGGCTACTTTCCCTATGACTTGGCCGGCTCCAACTTCGTCACCATGGCCGAGATCGAAGGGCCGGAGTTCCGGCCCACTGGAGATACCATGTTCAATATGGACTACATCTCCCACGGCGACAGCCCCCTCACCCCGGAGAGCTGGTACTACCAGCAGTGGGAATCCAGCCGGGTCTTTGACTCCGGCGGCTCCCTGGCTAACATCCCCCATCTGGAGATCAACATCACCCGCTATCTGCTCCCCGCCGTAGCGGAGCGGCGGGCCTGGGAGTGGCGCGCCTGGGGCGGCCATGAGAGCTATCAGGCTCTGGAGCCCGCCCACGGGTTGGAGGAGATCTGGTACTACCAAAACGAGCAAGATCCAGGCTTCTGCTATCTTGTCCTCCGGAAAGGCGGCCTCGTCATGCGGGTGGAGTACGAGGGCTCCAAGGACCTGACCCAATTTCTCCCCCGGTTCGCCCAAATGCTGGACACCCTTTGACCGCTGAAAGGAGGTCATCCCTGTGAAACAGAGAGAAACACTGATCCGGAAGATCATCCCCGTGGAACTCTTTGACATGGCCGGGCTGGAGCACTGGCTGTCCGACATGGCGGCTCAGGGCCTCCACCTGGTAAAGCTGAACCACGACACCGCCCGGTTCCGCCAGGGCGAGCCGGTCTCCGGCGTCCGCTTCGGGCTGGAGATCACCGGCGTTGCGGACATCGACCGGGAGCGCAACGCCGCCTATCAGGAGGCGGGCTGGACCTATGTGACCACCCTCCGGAATCTGTATTATGTCTACCGAACGGAGCGGACGGACGCCCCGCCCCTCCACACCGACCCGGCGCTCCAGAGCCAGCGGTGGAACAAGCTGTACCGCTCGGCCCGCCGGGGCTTCGTCTGGAACGTGGCCCTTCTTGTGCTGGCGGCTGTTCTGACCGCCCTCCTGCTGGCGGACACGCCCATCCTCAATCTGCTGACCACCTCCGCCGTCCCTCTGATCCTCTTTGGGCTCTATCAGCTGTGCTCCCTGCCCGCCGCCTGGGCCGAGGTGCAGGACCTGTCCCGGCTGGTGCGCCGCCTGGAGGCGGGCGAGCCCATGGACCACCGCGCCCCCTATCCCCGGCGGAGGCTCGTCCCCCTGCTGTCCTTCTCACTATGTATTCTTCTGATCGTCCTGCTGGTCCTTCCCCGTTATATCCTGCCCTTCCTGGGGGGCGGCATGAGGCCCATCGGCGAAGTATCGGACTTCTCTCCCCTCTCTCTGGCGCAGGTTGAGGGGCAGGGCTACCGCCCTTATGAAATGGAAGATCCCAACCAATCGGACTACTTCCATTACAGCCGAAGGAACCGCTATCTGCTGTGCTGGAACCAGTGGGAGGTATTTCAGGCCGGACAGGCAGACCTGGCCGGAAAGCTGAACTGGATGCAGATTGACTGGTACGACATCCCCGCCCCCCTGTCCTTCCTCTCCGCCCCTCTGGCGGACGAACTGCTGTCCAAGGCCATGAAGCTGGATGAGTACATTTGGTGGACCGATCAGAAGGACGGGACCTGGCAGGTATCAAAGCATTCTGATCCCCGTGTGAAGTTCTTATCCACAGCCCGAAAGGAGCGGACCCTGTTCCAGGCCGCGGCTGCCGCCACGGGCGACCATGTTGTTCTGGTCCGCTATACCGGACACGGGGACCTGTCCGAACATCTGGAGGACATCATCCAAATGACAGCGGGCGGAGCGGCCTGAATAATTGTTCTTTTCCATGATATGAACTTGATCGGGAGTGGGTTTTATGTCATTGATCCGAAAAATCATCCCCGTCTCTCTGTACGACATCCCCGGGCTGGAGCACTGGCTGGAGGAGCAGGCAAACCAAGGCCTGTTCCCCACCAGCCTAGGCTCCTGGGCCGTCTTTGAGGAGCGGGACGTCCCCGGCGTCCGCTTCCGGCTGGACCCCTTTGCCAACCGGGCCGGCGAGGGGTTGGAGCCTACCCCGGAAAAGCTGGAGCTGTACCGGGCTGCCGGGTGGGAGTATGCCTTCCGGGTGGGCCGGGCCTATTTCCTGTTCTACACCACGGACCCACAGGCCCCTGAGCTGTTTTCCGACTATCAGAGCCAGGGGCTGTCCCTGGACCGGCTGGTCCGCGGCCTGCGCTCCTACCGGAGGCGGAAGGCCGTGCTGTGGAGCCTGCTGGGTATCCTGTTCCTGGCCGCTCTGTTCCTGGGCCATTCATACGACGTACAGCCGGACCATTTCGTCCGCCTGCCCCTGATCCTGCTTTACGCCTTCGATCCGATTCTCCTGCTCTTTCTGGCCGGTATGTTCTTCTATTCTCTCCCCATCGACCGCCGGGACCGCAAGACCCTGTTCGCCACCTACAACGCCCTGAAGGAAGGGCTTCCGCCGCCCCCGTCGCCGGGTCCCAGCAGGCGGATCGTCCGGGAAAATATCACCGCGCTGGTACTTCTTCCGGTTCTGGTGCCGCTGGTCCTGTACCTCCAATTTGGGGATGGCCGGCTGACCACCGGGCCGGTGGCTGAGTTCTCCTCCCCATACATCTCGCTGTACGATCTGGAGCAGGTCCCCCTGGGCCCCTATGAGACCGTATACCGGAACAACTCCGGGCTGAACAGCGAGAACGTGGCCCAGCGGCACTTCTCCCTGCTGGCCCCGGCATGGTACGAGGTCAGCCAGGATCTGGAGGCCCTCCAGCCGGGGAGAAAACCCAATCACTATTCCGCCGACCCCCACGGGGGCGAGTACACCTACTCCCCCAGCCTGGACATGACCTATTTCCACACCCTCCCCATTTTGGCCCAGCCGGCGGCACGGGCTCAGATGGATCTTTACCGCCTGGTCAACCTGTACTGGGACTATGAGGAGGTGGACTGGCCGGGCGCCGACTTTGTCATCCTGGCCACTGTGGAGGACGACCCCTGGCAGATGGCGGCGGTGGGCCGGGGCGGCCGGGTGGCGGTATACCAGTACGCCGGGGTGGAGAAGCTGGCCGACCACCTGGACCTGCTGACCGACCTGGTGGCCGGACCGGAGCGGCGCGCACGTCACACCCATCAGACCTGAGCGCTCCCCTATACAAACAGAAAAGCCCAGCATCCGCCGGGCTTTTCCCTTAACCTGAGACAGCCCGCCCCAAGCAGGGGCGGGCTGTCCGGCAGGAGGGCTCTTTTGACGCGCTGTGTCCGGCTCCGCCGGACTGATCTCAAATCGCGCGCCGCAGGCGCACTCCTAATTCCTAATTCCTAATTCCTAACTCTGCCTGCGCTGCTGGTCCCGCTCCCAATCCGGGATCTGCTTGGCCTGCTCATACAGGCGGGCATAGCTGGCGTGGCGGCTCTTGGAGATCTCCCCCGCCTTTACCGCCGCCAGCACGGCACAGCCCTTCTCCTTGAGATGGGCGCAGTCCTGAAACTGGCACCGTTCCCGGTAGGGGGCGAACTCCCGAAAGCGTCCGGCCAGCTCCTCCTTCCGGCACAGCTCCATCCGCTCCGTATCAAAGGAGGAGAACCCCGGCGTATCGGCCACCATGGCCCCGCAGGACAGGCGGATCAGCTCCACATGGCGCGTGGTGTGCCGCCCACGGCCCAGCTTTTCGCTCACATCCCCCGTCTCCAGGGCAACGCCGGGCTCCAGCGCGTTCAAAATGCTGGATTTTCCAACGCCGGAGTTGCCTGTAAAGGCGGACACCTTTCCAGAGATCAGCTCCCGGAGCCGGTCCAGCCCCTCCCCCGTCTCGGCGCTCACCTGGACGGTCTGAAAGCCGGCCCGCTCATAGATGGCGGCCAGCTCCCCGCCGGAGGCCAGGTCGCACTTGTTGACGCACACGATGCTCTCACAATGGTTCCCCTCGGCGATGGCAATGACCCGGTCAATGAGGAAAGGGTCGGTTACCGGGATGGCCTGGGAGGCCACGATCACCAGCTGGTCGATGTTGGCCACCGCCGGGCGCTGGAACTGGTTTTTGCGGGGCAGGATGGCGTCAATGGCCCCCTGGCCGTTGTCCAGAGGGGTGAACTCCACCCGGTCCCCCACCAGGGGCGTGACCTTGGCGTGGCGGAGCTTTCCTCTCCCCCGGCAGGCGGTGAGAGACGCCCCATCGTCCACATAGTAGAAGCCGCTGAGGGCCTTTCGGATGATCCCCTCCATCATTCGGCCTCAAAGTCCACGGTCTTGGTGCTGTACGCGCTCCCATTCACCAGGAGGGTGAACTCCTCCGTCCCGGAGCCGCTCACGGTGACCTCCACCGCCACCTCCAGGTTGGTGTCCTTCTCCTCCGGGCCCCACACCGTGTTCCCGCTGCCGTCGATCACCTGGACGCTGACGATCTCACCTGAGTCGGGCAGATTGAAGGTGACGGTCTTGGAGCTCTGCTGGCCGCCGCCGTCGGGGCCGGTGCTGATGATGATATTTACATTGGTCCCCGGGGCCACCTCGTCCTTGGGCTCCACGGACTGGAACCAGACCTGTCCGGCGGGCATATCACTGCTGGAGTGGTCCACGCTGCCCACCGCCAGGCCCAGGCCCGTGATGGCCTTCTCCGCCTGCTCCTGGGTCATCCCCCGCAGATCCATCATGGTAACGGTCTCCTCCTCCTTGCCCAGGCTGATGGTGAGGTAGATCTTGGTCCCCTCGGCGAGGGGCTGATCCTTGGCGGGGATGGTGGAGATCACAGAGTCCTTGGGGATGTGGTCGTCATAGTCGGTACGGGAGGTGAAGTCGATGTCAAACTCTCCCAATCCGTTCAGCTGGGACAGGGCGCTCTGAAGGGGTACGTTGGTCAGATCGGGCATCAGCACCTCGTCCGCCGGTCCGGAGCTGACCGTGACCCGGATGGTCCCGCTGCTGCCTACCAGGCTGTTTGCCCCTGGATCTTGCTCCAGGATGGTTCCGGCGGGCTTTTCACTCTCCGCCTCCCCGGCCTGCTCCAGGGTGAACTCTCCAAGCAGCTCCTGATCGTTCTTGGCCTGGTCAAACATCATCCCCACCACCGAGGGGACCCGGATGGAGTTCTGGTTCGGTCCCAGCGTGTCAGAAAAGAGCGAGGAGAACAGAATAAACATCAGCGCCCCGACAAAGATCAGGATGGCGGCCACCGCGCCAATGATGGGCCAGTTGGGCCGGCGGCGGGGCTCGTCCTCCACCTCCTCATCCTCCTCCCAGCGGCGGCCGGAGGAAGTTCCCCGGGACCGGCCCGCACTGCTGTGGTCCAGCTCCCGCCGCCCACCGGTCCGGACGGCGTTCACCTGGGCGGTATTGAGGATCTGGGTGCGATCTCCATCGTCCAAAAAGTCTCCCGGCAGGTCGCCGGGGCCATAGTCCAAATTGATGTTGGGGTTTTTCCGAAACTCCTCCAGATCGGCCAGCATGGCGTCGGCGGAGGGGTAGCGGTTGTCCGGATTGGGGGCCATGGCCCGCATGGTGATGGCCTCCAGCGCCTCCGGGATGGAGGGGTCGATCTCCCGGGGGGAGAGGGGGATGGAGTTGATATGCTGGATGGCCACTGAGACCGGGGTGTCCCCCTCAAAGGGCAGCCGCCCGGTGATCATCTCATACAGGACCACACCGGCGGAGTACAGGTCGGAACGGGCGTCGATGTGACTGCCCCGGGCCTGCTCCGGCGAGATATAGTGGACCGAGCCCAGGGCCTCCTGGGTCAGGGTGCTGTGCCCCCCGGAGGCCACACAGGCGATGCCGAAGTCAGCTACCTTTACGCTGCCATCCCGGAGGACCATGATATTGTGGGGCTTGATGTCCCGGTGGATGATCCCACGGCTGTGGGCGTGGCCCAGTGCCTTGACGATCTGGGTGATGAAGTGGAGGGCCTCCCGCCAGTTCAGCTTGTTCCCCTTTTTCTGCATATACTGCTTCAGGGTGATCCCGTCGATCAGCTCCATCACGATGTACTCAAAGTCGGAGGAGCGGCTCACGTCGTACACCGCCACGATATTGGGGTGGGACAGCATGGCCACCGCCTGGGACTCGTCGTGGAAGCGGCGGCGCAGTTCCGCGTCCTGGACCAGGTCGTCCCGGAGGATCTTCACCGCCACCAGGCGGTTGAGCCGGTGGCAGCGGGCCTTGTACACCCGGGCCATCCCGCCCACTCCGATCAGCTCCAGGATCTCGTATCGGTTATCGAGTAATTTACCAATGTACTGATCCATGGTAAATTTTCTCCTTTCCATACAGGTTGGCTCGGACCGGCCGGTCCGGCGCGGCATGGCGGCTCAGCACTGGATCAGAACGGCCGTCACGTTGTCCGGCGCGCCCCGGTGCAGGGCGATCTCCAGCAGGCGGCGGCAGCAGGTACACGCCTCGCCTCCATGGATCACCTCATAGAGCAGCTCCTGCTCCGACACCACATTGCTCAGCCCATCGCTGCACAGCAGCAGATAGTCCCCCGCCGCCAGCGGCTGGCGGAACACATCGGCCCGCAGCTCCGGCTCGGCCCCCAGGGCCCGGGTGATCAGGTTTTTATGGGGATGGGTGCGGGCCTGCTCCCGGGTGAGCTCTCCCCGCTGGACCAGATCCTCCACCAGGGAGTGGTCCCGGGTCACCCGGACGATGCCGCCCTCCTCGGACAGATGATAGGCCCGGCTGTCCCCCTCGTTGAGGATCAGGGCCTCCTCCCCGTCCGCCAGCGCGGCCACCAGCGTGGTGCCCATCCCGGCGCAGCGCTCCTCCCCGGCGGCCCGCTGAAAGATCCGGCGGTTGGCCGAGGCGGCGGCCGCCTTCAGCCGCTCCGGGGTGCGCGACCTCTCCTCCTCCGCCAGGAACTCGTCCATAATAATGTCCACCGCCATCGTACTGGCGACGTTGCCCGCCCGGGCGCCGCCCATCCCGTCGCAGACCAGGGCCAGCACCCGCCCGTCAGGCAGCACCTGATGGGCAAACGCGTCCTGATTCTGCTCCCGGATCACGCCCCGGTCGGTGATTCCCCAAACATTCATGGCTGCTCGTCCTCTTTCCTGCCGGTTCCCCGGCTGTCTCCCCCGGTCCGCTCCCGGCGGGGCTCTGTCTCCTGCATCGCCTTCCGCCGCAGCTGGCCGCAGGAGGCGTCGATGTCGCTCCCCAGCCGGCGCCGGACGGTCACGGTGACCCCATGGCGCTCCAGGCGCTTCTGGAAGGCCGCCACCCGGCGGCTGGGCTTCAGGGGGCTCTCCTCCACGTCGTTGAGGGGGATCAGGTTCACATGGCCCGGCATCCCCTTCAGCAGTCCGGCCAGCAGGTCCGCCTGCCGGTCTGAGTCGTTCACCCCGTCGATCATGGCGTATTCATAGGAGATCCGCCGCCCGGTGGTCTGAAAATACCGGCGGCAGGTGTCCATCAGCTTCTCCACCCCCACCGAGCGGTTGACTGGCATGATCCGGGACCGTGTCTCGTCATCCGGGGCGTGAAGGGAAACAGACAGTGTTAATTGTAACCCATACTGGGCCAGCTTGTCAATTTGTTCCGTCAGGCCGCAGGTGGACAGGGAGATATGCCGCATCCCGATGTTCAGCCCCTCCGGGTGGTTCACCAGGGTGAGGAATCTCATCACCGTCTCAAAATTGTCCAGAGGCTCCCCGATCCCCATGAGCACGATGTTGGAGATGGGGGCCCCGCTGTCCAGCTGGGTAAACAGCACCTGGTCGATCATCTCCGCCGGTGTCAGGTCCCGCACCTTTCCCGCCAGGGTGGAGGCGCAGAAGGCGCAGCCCATACGGCAGCCCACCTGACAGGAGATGCACACGGTATTGCCGTGCTGATAGCGCATGAGCACCGACTCCACACAGTTGCCGTCAGACAGCTCCCACAGGTATTTGATGGTGCCGTCCAGGCGAGACACCTGCTTTCTGGCCACCTGAGGGGGCGTCAGGAAGGCCAGGGAGTCCAGCTTCTCCCGCAGCGCCTTGGACAGGTCGGTCATCTCGTCAAAGGAGGAGACGCCCCGGTACAGCCAGTGGAAGATCTGCTTGGCCCGGAAGGCGGGCTCCCCCTGGTCCTTCAGCCAGGCGGTCAGCTCCTCCAGAGTCATGGATTTGATGTCGGTCACCGGTCATCCCTCCTTCCGCAGTCTGCACAGGTAGAAGCCGTCCGTCCCGTGGACCTGGGGCCACAGGGTGATCTGCCCCTCCGGGACCTCCCCCGCCGGTCCGGGGAGCGAGAAGCCCTCCCGGACAAACTCCGGATGCTCCGCCAAAAAGCGGCCGGTGACCCCCTGGTTCTCCCGGCGGAGGACGGTACAGGTGGAGTAGAGCAGCACCCCGCCCGGCTTCACATAGGCGCAGGCGTTGTCCAGAATGGCGCTCTGGACCGCCGGCAGGGCGGCCAGGGGCTCCGGGTCCTTATAGCGGATGTCCGGCTTTTTCCGGATCACCCCCAGCCCGGAGCAGGGCGCGTCCACCAGCACCAGGTCAAAGGCCTCCTCCCACTCCGTCCGGCGGACCTTGCCATCCGCGGTGAGGGCCTGGACGCAGGACAGGCCCAACCGCTCCGCCCCGCGGTGGATCAGGGTCTTTTTGTGGGGATGGAGATCGCAGGACACCACCTCGCCCCGGTCTCCCATTTGGATGGCAGCGGCAAAGGACTTTCCGCCGGGGGCGGCACACACGTCCAGCACCCGCATCCCCGCCGCCGCGCCGGAGGCCAGCACCGCCAGCCGGGAGGCTGGGTCCTGGATGTAGAACAGCCCTCTCTGGAAGGCCTCCAGTTCCTCCACACTGCCGCTGCGGGAGAGGACCAGGCAGTTCTCCAGCCAGGGGTGCGCGTGCACCTCCACGCCCTGGGCCTCCAAAGAGGCAGCCACCTCCTCCGCTCCCGTCCGGACAGTGTTCACCATGGCGGTCATGGGGGGCTGGCTGTTGTTGGCCTGGAGGAAGGCCGCCGCCCCCTCAGAGCCCAGCTCGTCCAGCAGCTCCTGCACCAGCCACTCCGGATGGCTGTACAGGGTGCCATAGTAGGACGCCGGATCCTCCTGGGGAATGGTGGGCAGTTGGTCCAGACTGCGCTCCAGGCTCCGCAGGATGGCGTTCACCATCCCGGGGGCCCGTGGATTTTTGCAGTGGGTCCTGGTAAGGGCCACCGAGCGGTCCACCGCCGCGCTGTGGGGGATCCGGGTGAGGAACAGCATCTGATAGGCCCCCAGCCGCAGGGCCTGGACCACCTTGCCCTCCATCCGCTTCAAGGGGATATTGGAAAATTTTCCAAGATAAAAATCCAGAAGCAGCTTGTTCTGAAGCACCCCGAAGCACAGCTGGGTCGCCAGCGCCGCGTCCCGGCCATCCAGCCCGGCCGCCGCCAGCTGCTTTTTCAGCGCGCCGTCCGACCACCCTCCCTGCCGCTCGCAGGTGTTCAGGGTCAGCAGCGCCGCCTCCCGTGCGTCCATCCTGTTCTCCTCCTCCTACAACTCACACTTCTCTTCCCCGCCGGGGCAGCTTCCGCCCCCTCAGGGTCCCAATTCCTAACTCCTAATTCCCCAACGGGTGTCCCCGGAGGTAATCGGCGGCAGACATCCGCCGGGAGCCAGGCGCCTGAAGCTCTGTAACGCGAAGTACCTTGCCATCTCCGCACAGCACATTGATGCCGTCCTTTCCTCCGCCCAGCACCGTGCCCGGGGTCCCGGAGCGCTTCCCTTCCAGAACCTGGGAGCGGTACAATTTCACCGCCTCGCCGCCCAACACGTCGGTGGACGCCCTGGGCCAGGGCATCAGGCCCCGGATCTGGTCGTGGATCTCCTGGGCGCTCCGGCTCCAGTCCACCGGAGACAGCTCCTTGGACAGCATGGGGGCAAAGGACACCCCATTGGGATCCTGGGGCGTCCGGCCGGCGGTCCCGGCCTCGATCCGGGCCACCGCCTCCAAGAGAAGGGGGCCGCCCAGCTCCGCCAGCCGGCCATAGAGCGTCTCCGCGTCCTCCTCCGGGTGGATGGGGGTGGCCGCCTGGAGGATGACGTCCCCCGCGTCCAGCTCCGCCGCCATGTGCATGATGGTCACTCCGGTCTCCTGCTCCCCGTTGAGGATGGCCCAGTTGATGGGGGCCGCCCCCCGGTACTTTGGCAGCAGAGAGGAGTGGACGTTGATGCACCCCTTGGGCGGCAGGGCCAGGATGTCATCCGGCAGGATCCGGCCATAGGCGGCCACCACGATCAGCTCGGGGGCCAGCTCCTTCAAAATGGCCAGCGCCGTCCCGTCCCGCAGCTTCTCCGGCTGATAGACCGGGATGTCCCGGCCCGCGGCCTGATAGCTCAGGGCGCACTCCTTCACTGGAGTGGGCTTGAGCTTGTTCTGGTGGCGGCCCACCGGCTTGTCCGGCTGGCTGAACACGCCGCACACCTCATGTCCGGCCTCGACCAGCGCCTTGAGGGAGGGCACGGCAAACTGAGGCGTGCCCATAAACACGATCCTCATGCCTCGTTTTCCTCCATCAGCTCGTCCAGCTCGTCGCTGTTGTACAGCCGGTCGGTCAGCTCGGTATACAGATGGCCGTCCAGGTGGGCCAGCTCGTGGCAGAAGCACCGGGCCGTCAGGCCGGTCCCCTCCACCTCGAAGGCGTTCCCGTTCCGGTCAAAGGCCCGCACCTTCACCCACTCCGGGCGCTTGACATAGCCCCACAGGCCGGGGACGGACAGACAGCCCTCCAGGCCGTTCTGCTCCCCCTCCTGGGCAATGATCTCCGGGTTGACCAGCTCGCTGGGCTCAAAGTTCTCGTCCATCACGATCACCGCCCGGCGCAGGATCCCCACCTGGGGGGCCGCCAGCCCCACGCCGTTGGCCTGAGCCAGCGTCTCCTTCAGGTCGTCCAGCAGGTCCCACAGCTTCTGGTCAAACTGGGTCACAGGATGGCACACCTTGCTCAGAGCAGGCTCTCCATCCTTTAAAATCTCACGAATCGACATTTCGCGTCCTCCTTCGTCCTGGTTCTCATTTTGTTCTTCCCTTCCCCGGTCAATAGGGGTTCAGATCCGCGTACAGGGACACGCCCCGGTTCTCCCGGTCCTGGTGGGCCGCCCGGAGCAGGGCGGCCAGCAGCTGCCGCAGGGCACGGCTGTTTTGGGCCGTCAGGGTCAGGCGGTAGCGGTAGCGGTCGTTGATCTTAGCCACCGCCGCCGGGGCGGGACCCAGCAGCTGCCACTCCTGGTCCAGCTGTCCCAGCGCCCCCTCCAGCGCCTGGCGGAAGCGGACGCTGGCCCGCAGCACCGCCCCCTCATTCAGGCCGGAGGCTGTGATGAGGAACTCGTCCCGGAAGGGCGGCTCCCGGCGCAGCCGCCGCAGCTGGATCTCCGTGCGGTAAAAGCTGTCGTAGTCCTGCCGGGCGGAGAAGCGGAGCACATCGTGCTCCGGCGTAAAGGTCTGGATCAGGGCCCGGCCGGTCTTTTCTCCCCGGCCCGCCCGGCCCACCACCTGGGTCAGCAGGGAAAAGGTGCGCTCCCCCGCCCGGAAATCGTCCACAAACAGGGCCTGGTCGGCCAGCACTACCCCGACCAGGGTCACATTTTCAAAGTCCAATCCTTTTGCCACCATCTGGGTCCCCACCAGGAAAGGGGCCTTCCCCCGGCGGAATTCCTCCAGAATGGCCTCGTGAGAACGGGCGGCGGTGACGGTGTCCGTATCCATCCGCAGCACCGGCGTCCCGGGAAAGAGCTCCTCCAGCTCCTCCTGGACCTTCTGGGTGCCCACCCCGATGAAATTCAGCTTCCCTCCGCAGTCCGGGCAGGCGGGCGGCAGGGGCTGGGAGTAGCCGCAGTAGTGGCACATCAGCCGGCCGTTGGCCGAGTGGTAGGTCAGCTTGACCGAGCAGCGGGGGCATTCCGGCACTGCGCCGCACTCCCCGCAGGACACCATGCGGCTGGCCCCCCGGCGGTTGAGGAACAGGATGGCCTGCTCCCCCCGGACCAGGGTGTCCTCCAGGGCCTGCTGAAGGGGGCGGCTGATGGCCCGTCCGTTTCCCGCCCGCAGCTCCTCCTTCATGTCCACCACCTGCACCTGGGGCAGGGCTCTGCGGTTGAAGCGCTCCTTCAGGGTGAACAGCCCACACCGCCCGGTCTGGGCGCTGTACATGGTCTCCACCGATGGGGTGGCCGAGCCCATCACCAGCAGGGCCCCGCTCTGGACGCAGCGGTACTTGGCCACGTCCCGGGCGTGGTAACGGGGGTTGTTCTCTGACTTATAGCTGGCCTCCTGCTCCTCGTCCAGGATCACCAGCCCCAGCCGCTCCAGCGGGGCGAACACCGCCGACCGGGTCCCAATGACCACCCGGGCCTCCCCTCTGCGGATGCGCTTCCACTCGTCGTAGCGCTCCCCCGCCCGGAGGGAGCTGTGGAGCACGCCGATCTGCCCGCCGAAATGGGCGGCAAAGATCCGCAGCAGCTGGGGGGTGAGGGCGATCTCCGGCACCAGCACCAGGGCGGTCCGGCCCCGTTCCAGCGTCTCCTGGATCAGGCGGAGGTACACCTGGGTCTTTCCGCTGCCGGTGACGCCGTACAGCAGTGCGGCCCCCGCCCCGGCGCGGCTCATGTCATCCAGCCCCCGGAAGGCCCGTTCCTGCTCCTCGTTGAGGCAGATGGGCCCTGCCGGTTCCACATCATCCAAGGGGACCCGGCGGAACACCTCCTGCCGCTCCAGGGTGAGCACCCCGCTCTTCTCCAGGGAGCGCAGGGTCTGCATTGAGGCCCCGGTGAAGTAGCACAGCTCCTTGGCGGAGGCGGAGCCCAGCTGACACAGCAGCTCGGTGACAGAAAAGCGAAGCGGCGCCGTCCTGCGCCGGGGGGTGACCAGAGCCATGGCCTCCTCCGCCGGCATAGCCAGCACCGCTAATTTTTCCACCTTATCGCCCACGCCCCGCTGGGCGCTGGTCACACGCTCCGCCGCTCCGCGATCCAGCAGGCGCCGGATGGCGGGCTCCGGGTCCTTTGGACCGAAGGCGGCCCGGATCTGCTCCATATCCCCCTGGCCCCCCAGGGCCAGCAGCAGCTCGGCCAGCTGCCGGGCTGGGGCGGAACCCTCCGCCGCCTCATAGACCGCCGCGCGGTCCACTCCCTTTTTCAGGACGATCCAGTCCCGAAGGGCGAAATACAGCCCCGCGGGGAGCATAGCCTTCACCGCGTCATAGACGGTGCAGAAATACCGCTCCCGCATCCAGAGGGCCAGCTGGATGGCCGCCCCGTCCAGCACTGGCTCCGGGTCCAGGGCGGCGGTGATGGGCTTGAGCCCCTCCGCTCCGCCCGGCCCCTCCCGGAGGGCCAGCACCAGTCCGTCTGAACTCCGGTTGCCCGATCCAAAGGGGACCAGCACCCGCATCCCGGGCCGGAGCCTGGGCTCCAGCTCCCCGGGGACCAGATAGTCGTACGGCTTATCGATGGCGTAGACCGCCCGGGCCACCGCTACCTTGGCCACCATGCTCCGTCCCCCCTCTCAGCGGCTCAGGACCTCACGCCTGGGCCTGCTGGATCTGCTCGATCTGCTCGTCCAGCTTGCCCTCCGCCACCTCGCGGATGGCGATGCTCACCGGCTTATCGTCCAGGGGCTCCCCGGCCATCTCCGCCTCGGCGGAGATCTCCCGGGCCCGGTGGGCCACCATATTCACCATCTGATAGCGGCTGGGGATCTTCTTCAGCAGATCTCTCATGGCAGGATACAACATCATAACGGCAAAACTCCTTTTCTTGTCAGTTCAGTTTGTCCCGGACTCAGGCGAACTGGGCCAGCATCCGGCTGCGGCAGTCCACGCGGCACTCCGCCGCGGTCAGGATGGCCTCGATCTCATGGACCGCGTTGGCCACCTTGTCATTGATGACCAGATAGTCATACTTGGGGATCTCCCGGAACTCCTGGCGGGCCTTGGCCAGCCGTCCGGCGATCACGTCCTCGCTGTCGGTGTTCCGCCGGTGGAGCCGGCGTGAGAGCTCCTCAAAGGAGGGCGGGATGATGAAGATGAACAGAGCGTCCGGACATCGGGCGCGCACCTTGGCCGCCCCCTGGACCTCGATGTCCAGCAGCACATCGATCCCCGCGTCCAGCTTCTCCCGGATCAGCTTGATGGAGGTCCCGTAGTAGTTGTCCACATACTCGGCATACTCCAGCAGCTCATCGTCGGCGATCATCCGCTCGAACTCCTCCCGGGAGACGAAGTTGTAGTTCACCCCGTCCTGCTCCCCCACCCGGGGCTGCCGGGTGGTGTAGGAGACGGAGAAGTAGATGTTGCTCCGCTGGGAAAACAGCTCGGCGATCACCGTGCTCTTTCCCACTCCGGACGGGCCGGAGAGCACAATGAGCTGTCCCCTCTCTTTTTTCTGGTTCATTCCAGTTCCTCCTCTCCGTCGTCGCCCTCCCGCTCACCGGCCAGGCGGTTTGCCACCGTCTCCGTCTGAAGGGCGGAGAGCACCAGGTGGTCGTTGTCCATAATGAGCACCGCCCGGGTCCGCCGGCCATAGGTGGCGTCAATGAGCACGCCCCGGTCCCGGGCCTCCTGGACCATGCGCTTGATGGGCGCGGAATCCGGGCTGACGATGGCGATAAGCCGCCCCGCTGAGACCATGTTTCCAAATCCGATGTTGATCAGCTTCACGCGGGCGCCCCCTTACTCCATATTCTGGATCTGTTCCCGGATCTTCTCGATCTCGGCCTTGATGTCCACCACATGGCGGGCAATGTCGATGTCGCTGCACTTGGAGCCGATGGTGTTGGCCTCCCGGTTGAACTCCTGGATCAGGAAGTCCAGCTTCCGCCCCACGGCGCCGCCCTTGTCCAGCATGGTCCGCAGCTGTCCGATGTGGCTGCGGAGCCGGACCGTCTCCTCATCCACCGCCACCTTGTCGGCAAAGATGGCCGCCTCCGTGAGGATCCGGGCGGGGTCCAGCTGGGTATTGGCCAGCACCTCGTTCATCCGCGCCTCCAGCTTGGCCCGGTACTCGGATACCGTCTGGGGGGAGCGCTCCTCCACCCGGCCCACCAGCGTCTCAATGGTCCTGGCCCGGGCGAGGACGTCCTCCTCCAGGCGCTGTCCCTCCCGGCTGCGCATCTGGTCAAAGTCGGCCAGGGCCAGGTCCAGCACCCGGCATATATCCCGGGCCTTCTCCTCCACGTCCGCCTCCGCCTTCTCCGCCATCAGGACCTCCGGAAAGCGGGCGAGCATCTCCGGCGTGATGCGGTAAGCGGCCGCTCCGCACAGCTGCGCCAGCTCCCCCAGCGCGTTGACATATTGCTGGGCCAGAGGCCGGTTCACCGACACCCGGACCTCCTCCGCCCCGGTGCCGTCCAGGGTGACGAACACATCCACCTTTCCCCGGGAAATAGTGTTCTGCACCCGGCTCTTGATGGAGTCCTCCGCAAAGAGGTACAGCCGGGGGATCCGGATGTTGCAGTCCAGATAGCGGTTGTTCACCGAGCGCAGCTCCACGGTAATGGTGCACCCGTTCACCGTCTCCTCCGCCCGTCCATAGCCGGTCATGCTCTTGACCATAAGTGGGTCACTTCCTTTTTTCCAGCGTTGTAGTTCATGGGCCGCCCGCATCTCCGCAAGGCGTTTTTACTTCACAGCTCCTGCGTTTTCTTGCTTACCGCAGCTTCAGCCGGGCTGTCATCATTCCGATCAGCCGGGACAGGCCCCAGTCATAGAGGAGGAACACCAGGTTCCCCGCCCCGTAGAGCAGCCACACCTTTCCGGCCAGCCACTCCGGCAGGGCGGGCAGGAACAGCCCCCGGAACGCCACCCACAGCAGGGTGAGGGCCGCGTTGAAGCAGGCCAGCTTTCCCACCCACTCCAGGGGGCGGCTGGCGCACTGCTCCAGGCGGCTCTTCACCACGGGGTACAGCCCCATAAAGCACAGATACATCAGGGCCACGCCCTTATCCGGCAGGATCAACAGCCCCAGCACGGAGGCCACCGCCCAGCAGAGGAGCCCCGCGCCCCGGCCGGCCAGCAGCACCGCGCCGATGGGGAACAGCCCCGCCGCCGCCGCCACACCCAGCCGCCCGGTGGGTGTGACGCAGGCCAGCCACAGCACCGCCAGGCTCCCGGCGGCCAGAACGCCTCCCAGGGCCGTCCGGCCCGCCTTTGAGGAAAAACGCCCAACCATGTCAGTTACAGCCTCCACACAGGCAATTCATACACAGCATGGTGGTACAGCAGTCCATGCCGTCCATTGCCGCTCCGCTGCCGTAGGGGCGGTAGGCCTGCCCGCCCTGCTGCATCATCGCCAGGGCCTGACGGTACTCCAGGTTGCCCGGCTCCATCTGCACGGCCAGGTTATAGTTCTGCATGGCCTCGTCCAGCCAGCCCCGGCGATAGGCCACGCTGCCCATCAGGAAATACCACTCGCCGCTCTTCTGAGGCACCTCCTGAAGCAGCCGCTCCGCCGCGTTCAGGTCCCCCATGTTGATGAGGTTCCGCACCCGGGCGAAGGTGGGGTTCCCCCCGCCGTACTGCCGCTGCTGTTGCTGCTGATAGCCGCCCTGATAGTAGCCGGAGGACTGTTGCTGATAGCCGCCGCCCCCGCTGCGCTGCTTCTGGATGGCCTCGTATGCCTCGTTGACTTCCTTCATCTTCTCCTCGGCCAGGTCGGCCAGGGGATTGTTCACATAGTTGTCAGGGTGGTATTTGCGGGCCAACTCCCGATACGCCTTTTTGATCTCCTGATCGCTGGCATTCTGGCTGACGCCCAACACGGTGTACGGATCTCTCATGTGCTGCTTCTCCATATCTTTTGTTTTTGGATCTGTTTCCAGCTCCCGTCAAACACGGCGCGCTGTACCAGCGGGAGCCCCAGGTACAGGATATTTTCGATCAGCGGCCAGCGGCAGCCGAAGTCGGCCAGCTGGGCCGCGGAGTACATCAGATTTCGGGAGTGGTCCAGGGTGCGCGCCATGGCGTCCGGGTCCCCCTCCGGTCCGAACCGGGCGGCCACGGGATTGTACCGCCCCGCTGCCCGGTCCTCCTCCAGGTCATCCTGGGCGTCCAGCAGATAGATCCACCGGCCCAGGTGATAGAGCAGCTGCTCCATGGCCCGGTCCCGGCTCTCCTCCCCACCGGAGGGAGCGGCCGCCCGGAGCAGCTCCGCGAAGGTGTCCGCCGCCCGGTCCAGGGAGGGACACCTCTCCGCCTCCAATTCGTCCAGACGCCTGAGCTGCTCCTCCACCGTCCGGTCAAAGTCCGGCCGGCGGGAGGCCGCGCGGCGGTAGGAGGGCCGGAGCAGCCGGGCCAGCGCCCGGGCCGTCCACCCCTTCCAGCCCCGGTCGTCCCGGGCCCGGTCCCGCAGCTGCCACCAGGTGAGCACCACGCTCTCATCCGCCGCCGTATCCAGGGCGGGCGTGGGCTGGTACATGGTCTTTTTCCGCAGGGGATTGGCGTGGCACCGGCCCCGGCAGGGGGAAAACGCCTCCTCCGGCGGGGCCAGCAGCAGGGCCAGAAAGGTAAAGTCGTAATTCAGGAACATGGGGGCCAGCCAGCCGTACCGCCGCCGCATGGCGGCGCACAGCCCGCAGTAGACCGCCCGGTACAGGTCAAAGTCCCTGCATTTCAGCTCGTCCCGCAGGGGGCGCACATACCCGAACACAGCCCCCGGTCAGAGCGTCACCCGTCTGGCGACCACAAACTCCGGTGCCGCCCGCCGGGTGATCCACCGGTTGACCAGCACCGCAGGAAGGAAGCCCACCAGCAGGCCCACAGCGGCCGTTCCCACCGAGGCCCCCTCTCCCAGTCCCAGTGCCTGTCCCACCAGATAGCCCAGTCCCAGGAACACACAGGGCAGGGCGAACACCACCAGGGACAGGCCGATGGAGTGTCCGGTGGTGGGCTCCACCTCTACCCGCTCCCCGGGCTGCACGCCGATGGGATCGCTGGCCGTAGCCAGCAGCTCCCCCTGGGGCTGCTGTACGCAGCCGGCGCAGTTGCCGCCGCAGCTCTCCTTCAGTCCGCACTCCGTCTGCCGCAGCAGGGAGATCTGGACCACATCCTCTTTCAAACGCTTTTTCACCAGTGCATATTGGTTCAAGGGTCTCGCCTCCGAAGGTTTTTCTTCCCGTCAGTCCCCGCCGGTCAGCGCTTTCTGACGTTCACGTTGATGGTATAGGTGCCCACCGGGCCCACCTCGTCGCTGGCGTTGAGGTACACCGTTGCCGCCACCGGATAGGTCCCGGTGGCCGTCACGTCCGACAGGTCGGCCACAATGCGGATCTGGCTGGCATCCAGGGACTCCAGCACGCTCTTGCTGCCCCGGATGACCACCACCCGCTCCTGAGTCACCACATCCACCTGATAGCTGCCCGGCTGGTTCACCGTCTCAATGTTGGTCACGGTAAAGTTCTTGGTTGCCAGGCCCTCCACCGACACGGTCACCTGGGCCTCGGTCACGCCGTCGGCGTTTTCCAGGGTGGGGGACAGAACGATGGGCTTGGAGATGGTGGCGGTGTCCACCACCTGGGACAGGTCGATGCTGCCCAGGGAGATCTCCGTCAGCCCCTCCAGTTCCTCCTTGGAGCCCACCACCGTGATGGTGCTGGGCGAGATCTCGCACTTGGCCTGCTCCGCCGTGGCGCCGCCGCCGGACAGCAGGTTGACCGTCAGCTTCACCCGCTTGACCACGCCCACAGTCATGGTCACATAGGCGGAGTCCTCACTGAGTTTCACGTTGCTGTCCGTGATGGCCTCTCCATCCTCGTCCAGCAGCTTCAAGGGCAGCTTCCCGGCAAAGGACTGGTCCAGATTGTCGGCCTCCAGGATTGCGACGACCCGCTTCACACGGGCCACCTGCTCCGCGGAGCCCCGCAGCTCCACCGTCTCCGGATCGGCCACCGGCGTGCCCGCCTGGTAACCGTTGGCCACGCTGCCCTCCAGACGGACCTCCACATTCATGGTCTCGGTCACCAGGGTGTCCACTGTCACGGTCACCGGGTTGGACTGCTCCGGAAAGAAGGCCCCGGTGGTATCCACATTGTTGGGAAGGATCAGGCGGCAGTTCAGCTCGTACTCCCCCGCCTCAGTGATGGAGGACACATCCACCGACGCGGTGACGTTGCTCCGGGTCAAATTGTTCAGCACGCTCACCGGGCCGGTGACCTCCACCGTCAGGCTACTCTGAGACAGGCCGGACACCGTCAGTCCCCGCTCCTCCAGTACCCGCTCGTTGGCGATCTGGACCGGGACGTTGTAGATGGGCCGGCTCATGGTGGGGTCCTCCGTGTCCCGGATATACAGCCAGAACACCACCGCCAGCAGCACGGAGAGGAGAATATAGACCCAGCGGCTCTCCCGCAGACGTTCCATCATCGGTCCTCACCCTCCTTCCTCCGGGGCAGCAGCCCGGACAGCAGGCCGGACAGGGGGGTCCCCCGGTCCACCTCCTCCTGCTCCGACAGCAGCTCATTGCGCAGCAGGCGCTCCAGAGTCTCCGGGGCCAGGTGCCGCTTGAGCATACCTCCCATCGCGGCGGAGATGGAGCCTGTCTCCTCTGAGACGATGACCACCACCGCGTCGGAGTGCTCGCTCATCCCGATGCCCGCCCGGTGGCGCATTCCCAGGTCCCGGCTCAGGTTCACATTGCCTGACAGGGGCAGCATACAGCCCGCCCCCACAATCCGGCCCTCCCGCACGATCACCGCGCCGTCGTGGAGGGGGGCCTTGTTCCAAAACAGGTTTTTCAGCAGTTCGCCGGTCACAGAGCAGTCCAGCGGCGTTCCCGTCTTGATCACGTCATCCAGCAGATCCCTCCGCTCAAACACCATCAGGGCGCCCACCTTGTCCCGGGACAGGTCGGTATAGGCCTCCACTGTCTGGCGGATAGCGCTCTCCAGGTCGTGGGACGAGGCGGGCCGCTGGCTGCTGAACACGCTGGCCAGCTTCCCGCTGCCCATCCGCTCCAGGGCACGGCGGATCTCCGGCTGGAACAGGATGACCAGCACCAGGATGCCCCACTCCACCACCCGGTTCAGCAGCCAGCTGGTGGCGGTCAGCTGAATCGAGGAGGCCAGCCCCATGGTCAGGATCAGCACCATGATCCCCTTCAGCACCCGGCCGGAGCTGGTCTTCCGCATAAACCAGAAAATATGATAGATCAAAAAGGCCAGAATGGCGATGTCGATGAGGTCTGAGACCCGGACGGTGGCCATAAACGGGATCTCTTCCTGGAAAAAATTCAAAACCGTCTCCAACACCTAGGTCCCTTCCTTCCTGTCTCACGGACCGGCGTCTCCGCCGCCCACAATCCGCCTTATTTTAAATATTATACGATATTCCGCCCCTGATGGCAACATGATTTCCCGGACGAACTGTGAAAATTTCATAAACATTCTGTCTGTTCTTCTGGCAAGAATGATGGCGCGGGACCGGCGCTCCCCCATCCGGACAGAAAAACAGCCAGCCGGCCCCCTCTGGGCGCGTCCGGCTGGCCTGACAGTTCTTCCCGCCTTACACGGCTTCTTCTCTCAGCAGTTCCTCCATGGTGGCCAGCACCCGGCCGATCTCCTCCGGAACGGTAAAGGCGGACACGCTGGCCCGCAGGGTCCCGGACTCCAGCGTCCCCGCCGTCCGGTGGGCAAGCGGAGCGCAGTGGAGGCCCGCCCGCAGGGCGATCCCCCGCCGGCCCAGCGCCTCCCCCAGCTCCTCGCAGTCCCAGTCCCGCACCCGGAAGGACAGCACGCCCGACTGGGCTCCCGAAGCCCGCGGGGCCAGGTAGACCTCCGTCCCCGGCAGGCGGGACAGCCCCTCCCCCAGGCGGCGGATCAGCTCCTCCTCCCGCGCGGCCAGCCCGGCCTGCTCCCTTCGCCGCAGGAAGCGCAGGCCCTCCAGCAGACCGGCGATCCCGGCGATGTTGTGGGTCCCGGCCTCCAGCCGGTCAGGCAGAAAGTCCGGCATCTCCTGGCGCAGGGACACGCTCCCCGTCCCGCCCTCCAGAAGGGGCTCCGCCGCCCCGCCGCACAGCAGCAGGCCGGTGCCCTGGGGCCCGTACAAGCCCTTGTGCCCCGGCATGGCGATGAAGGCGGCCCCCAGCTGCCGCAGCGAGATGGACAGGCATCCGGCGGACTGGGAGGCATCCACGATCAGCGGGATCCCCCGGCTCCGGCACAGGGCGGCGATGTCCTCAATGGGCAGGATGAAGCCGAATACATTGGAGACGTGGGTGCACACCGCCGCCCGCACCTCCGGGGTCAGCGCCCGGCGGAAGGCCTCCAGAGCGGCCGCCCGGTCAAACAGGGGGCTGTCCGCCACCCGCACCGTCACCCCCGGGATGGCCCGGAGCGGCCGGGTGACCGCGTTGTGCTCATAGCCGGAGACCACCACGGTGTCCCCCGGCCGGACCAGAGATTTGATGGCCAGATTCAGTCCGTGGGTGGCGTTGAAGGTAAAGATCACCCGCTCCGGCTCGGGCACGTCAAAGAGGGCGGCGGCCTCCTCCCGGCAGGCAAAGGCGGCGTCCGCCGCCGCCATGGCGGGCCGGTGTCCCCCCCGGCCGGGGCTGGCCAGATGACCGATGGCCCAGGCGCTGGCCCGGGCCACCTCCGGCGGCTTTTGCAGCGTGGTGGCAGCGCTGTCCAGATAGATCACAGCTCCACCTCCCGATAACTCCCGTCCCCGGCGGTGATAAAGATCCTTTTGGGTTCCAGCCCCACCCGGTGGAGCGCCCGCAGGGCGTCAGCCAGCCGACGCTGGGACAGCTTTACAGAGTGGCTGCACCCCTCCCCCGCAATGCTCTTGGGGGAGCGCAGGATATGAGCCGTGATCCCCGCCCGCTCCAGCGCCGCAGCAGTGCGCTGGGCATAGGTCAGGGACCGGCACACGATCAGATAATAGAGCATGGCATAGTTCCTTTCTCAAGGGGCGCTCAGCAGCAGTTCCCCCTGAGTCAGTGTATGTGGCCCCGCTCCCGCCGGTCACACCCGCTCCAGCAGACACACCGCATGGGCGGCGATCCCCTCCTCCGCCCCGGTGAAGCCCAGCTTCTCCTCTGTGGTGGCCTTCACGTTCACCTGCTCCGGCTCCACCTTCATCCGGGCTGCCAGGTTTTCCCGCATCTGTTCTAGATGCGGGGCCAGCTTAGGCCGCTGCGCCAATATGGTAGCATCCACGTTGCCAACTTTCCAGCCTTGTGCCTCCAGCAGCTCCACCACATAGTCCAGCAGCTTCAGGCTGTCCGCCCCGGCGTAGGCCGGGTCTGTGTCCGGGAAATGCCGCCCGATGTCTCCCAGCCCGGCCGCCCCCAGCAGGGCGTCCATCACCGCGTGGGTGAGCACATCTGCGTCGGAGTGGCCCAGCAGGCCCAGGGTGTGGGGCACCTCCACCCCGCCCAGGATCAGCCTCCGGCCCTCCACCAGGCGGTGTACGTCATAGCCGTGTCCAATGCGCAGCATCACAGTTCTCCCCTCTCTCTGGCGTCCAGAATGGCCTCCCCCACCACCAGGTCGAAGGGGGTGGTCAGCTTGAGATTCTCACGGCTCCCCCGGGTGAGGGAGACCTTCATGCCCAGCCGCTCCACCGCGGCGCAGTCGTCGGTGAGCACCGCCCCCTCCGCCGCCGCCTGGTGGATGGCCGCCCGGATCAGGTCCGCCTGAAACACCTGGGGGGTCTGGACGGCAAACAGGGTGGAGCGGTCCAGCGTCTCCTGGGCCACGCCCCCCTCCGCCCGCTTGACCGTGTCGGTCACCGGGATGGCCGGGGCCGCCGCTCCGGTGGCCGTCCCCCGGTCCAGCACCTCCTGCAAGACCTCGGGCGGCAGCAGGGGGCGGGCCCCATCGTGGATGGCGATGAGCTCCGCGTCCTGACGCACCTCCGCCAGGCCGGCCTGAACGGAGTAGATTCGCTCTTTGCCGCCCACGACCACCTTGGAGACCTTTTCCAGGTCAAACTCCCGGCACAGGCGGCTGACCTCCACCAGCAGGTCCTCCCGGGTGACCACCACCACCTCGGCGATGTCCGGACAGTCCTCAAAGACCCGCAGGGTATGTACCAGGACCGGGAGATCCCCCAGCGTAGTGAGGATCTTGTCGATCCCCTCCATGCGGGAGGCCGTCCCCGCGGCCACCACCACCGCCGAACAGATATGCGCTTTTTGCTTTCGGTTCCGGCTCAGCCGGGACAGAAACCCTGTCATCATTTCTCCTCCTGCAACAAAGAGGAGCCCATCCGCCAACGCCGCTCCAAGCACGGCTTCCGGGCCCGGCTGGCACCGGGTTCGGGGGGACATTGGCTGACAGGCTCCTCTGTCTCTTTCTTTACTATGGTATTACGCCAGAGCGCGGTTGATGCGCTCCTCCACAGCCTCATAGCTGCTGCTTTGGCACATGACGATCTCTGAAATCAGGATCTGCTTGGCAGAGTGGAGCATCTTCCGCTCCCCGGTGGACAGCCCCCGGTCCACATCCCGGAGCATCAGCCCCTTGACCACGCGGGCCACCTGGAACAGGTCTCCGCTTTTCAGCCGCTCCATATTTTCCCGGTAGCGGCGGTTCCAGTTCTGGGTCATCTCCACCTGGAGGGAGCCGATCTCCTCCAGCACCCGGTCCGCCTGCTCCCGGTCCACGATGGGGCGCACGCCGATCTCCTCGCTGTTCGCAGTGGGGATCATCACCACCATGGCCCGGACCGGCAGCTTCAGGACATAGTAGTCCCGCATCACGCCGTTGACCTTCTTCTGAACGATACTCTCTACAATTCCCGCTCCGTGCATGGGATGGACGACCTTATCCCCGATCTGAAACAACGGTGACACCTCCAATTCCACCATTTCCCCACATCATCCTGAGATCAGTCTGTACCGGCAGCCGCCTTCTCCCGGACGCTCCGAAAGGGCACGGTCTGCGCCCCGCCCCTCCGGTCCGGCAGTCTATGCTGGATCAGATTATTTACATTATAACCATTTTTTCCGCGTTTGACAAGTTCTATTGTACTTTTTTCCTATATTTTTCTGATTTTTCTGCCGTTCCCACGCTCTTTCACAAGATTTTTCCGTGTTCCCGGAAAACGCCGGAACGGACCCTGGGCCGCAAAAAAAGGAAGCGCCGCAGCACACGGCGCTTCCTTTGTAATACAGGTTTTTGAGCGGATTACTCCTCGTCCTCTCCGGCGGGAGCCTCCTCCAGCAGGGCGCGGATGGACAGGGAGACCTTCTGGTTCTCCATATCCACGTCGGTGATCTTCACGTCCACCTTGTCGCCCTCGGCCAGAACATCGCCGGGCTTCTCAATGCGGTGGTCGGCGATCTGGGAGATGTGGATCAGGCCGTCCACACCGGGAACGATCTCGGCGAAGGCGCCGAAGGTCATCAGCTTGACCACGCGGACATTGGCCACGTCGCCCACCTCATAGGTGCTGGTGAACACGGTCCAGGGATCCTGGCTGCGGTCCTTCATGCCCAGGGAGATCTTCTTCTTCTCCTTGTCGGCGGAGATGACGTACACCTCCACGGTGTCGCCCACCTTCACAACCTCAGAGGGGTGCTTGATGCGGCTCCAGGACAGCTCGGAGATGTGGACCATGCCGTCCACGCCGCCGATGTCCACGAAGGCGCCGTAGGAAGTCAGGGACTTCACGGTGCCGGTATAGTGCTTGCCGTCCTCGATCTCGGCCCAGACCTTCTCCGCGGCGGCGGCGCGCTCGGCGCGTGTCACGCGGCTGATGGAGCCCACCACGCGGCGGCGGGCACGGTTGACCTCGGTGACCACCAGGCGCACCTTCTGCTTGAGCAGGGTGCTCATGGGAGTCTCACGGGGCAGGCCGGTCTGAGAGGCGGGGACAAACACCCGGATGCCCTTTACGGACACCACGACGCCGCCCTTGTTGTCCTCAGTGACCACGCCGTCCAGAACAGTCTCGTTCTCCCGGGCGGCCTCGATCTCCTCCCAGCCCTTGACCACGTCAAGGCGCTTCTTGGACAGGGTGACCACACCCTCCTGATCGTTGACGCGGACAACGAAGGTCTCGATCTCGTCGCCCACCTTGACCAGATCCTCCACCTTGGCGGTGGGGTCGTCGGTCAACTCGGATACGGGAATGTAGCCGGCGTGCTTGGTGCCCAGATCCACCTGGATCTCAGTCGGCGTGATCGCTACGACTGTGCCGGTGACCTTATCCCCCGTATTCAAAGTTTTGATCGAATTCTCCAGCATATCAGCGAAGGATTCCTCGATCTCCATGATTTCATCGCTCATTTTGTCACAAACCTCCTTTATTATCCACGCGGGAGTCGAAGCACCCGCCGTGATGCCGACAACTTCTGCCTGGGCCAGCCGGCTCAGATCCAGGTCTGATGCCCGCTCGATGAGCTGGACGTCGGAGCAGACCTCCCGGCAGATCTCCGCCAAACGCTTGGTATTAGAGCTCTTGCCGTCGCCGATGACCACCATTGTGTCGCACTGCGCGGCCAACTGATGGGCTTCCTCCTGGCGTTTTGATGTCGCTCCGCATATTGTATCAAAAAATTCCGGGTTTGTACACTCTTTTTTTGCTTTTTTCACGCAGTCATTCCAGATTTTTTGTGTTGAGGTGGTTTGAGAGACAAAAGTGAGGGGCAGAGCCCGCCGTTCCGGCTGTTCCTCCAACCACTTCTCCAGGTCTTCCACACCTGAGAGGACCACCGGACGGCTGCACCATCCGGCGATGGCCGCCACCTCCGGGTGGTCCGGGGCGCCGATGATCACCGGCTGCCGTCCCTGCTCCTCCGCCCGGGCCACGATGTGGTGGATCCGCTTGACATTGGGGCAGGTGGCGTCCAGGATCTCCGCCCCCCGCTCCTCCAGCCGGCGGTAGGTCTCCCGGCTCTCACCGTGGGAGCGGATGATGACCCCGCAGCCCCGCGGGACGTCCTCCACCCGATCCACTGCCGTCACGCCCTGCCGGGCCAGACTGCCCACCACATCCCGGTTGTGGATGATGGAGCCCAGCATCACACAGGGGCGGCCGGAGGCCGCAGCTTCCCCGGCCAGCTCCACAGCCCGGTGCACGCCGTAGCAGAAGCCGGCCGACTTGGCCAGACGCAGCTTCACTCCAATCCCTCCCCAAGGCGGTAGATCTCCGCCATCAAGTTCTCTGTGATCCGCTCCAGCTCCTCCGCCGTGGCCTTCCGCCCGGCGATCTCCGGATAGATGGGCGTTCCGATGATCACAGGACTGGGACGGAACCAGTACTTCTTCCGGGAGACGTAGACAGGGACCAGCGGGGTCCCCGTCCGGGTGGCGAACAGCGCGGCGCCGCTCTTGCCCTCCACAGACTCGCCCTCATGGACCCGGGTACCCTCCGGGAAGATCAGCAGCTTCTGGTCCTCCTTCAGCCACTTGAGGGCCTCCTTCACCGCGTGCACATCCGCATGGCCCCGGTCCACATAGATCACGCCGGCCTTGCCCAGCAGCCAGCCCAGGACCGGTACCCGGGACAGCTCGATCTTGGCCATGGGCCGGACCATCCACCGCAGCGTGCAGGCAAAGCACACCAGGATGGGGTCGCACAGGGCGGAGTGGTTGGCGCACAGTACCGCGCCCCCCTCCGGGATGTTCTCCCGCCCCTGGGCGCGGACTGGGTGGGCCAGGCTGAAGAACGGCCAGACGATGCGGTACAGAGCGTGGTACAAGAATCTCATATTCACTGGGGCAGCCTCTCTCTCACAATGGCCAGCAGGGCCTCCAGGCTGCCCGCCCGGTCCAGCCGGGTGGTGTCCAGCAGCACGGCATCCTCCGCTTGGCGGAGGGGTGCAATGGCCCGGTTTCGGTCCTGCTCATCCCGGCGGATAATATCAGATAACACTGTATCAAATGCAGCATCCTGCCCCCGCTGGCGCAGCTCCAGCAGGCGGCGCTCTGCCCGGGCCTCCGGCGCGGCGGTGAGGAATATCTTCACCCCGGCCCGGGGCAGCACCACTGTCCCGATGTCCCGGCCGTCCATGACCACGTCCCGCTCTCTGGCCTGCCGCCGCTGGAAGTCCAGTAGAAAGTCCCGCACCGCGGGCAGGGCCGCCACCTGGGAGGCCAGGGCCGAGACCGAATTCTCCCGGATGGCCTCAGTCACATCCCGTCCGGACAGGTACATCCGCTGTACGCCGTCCTCCCCGTAGTCCATCCGGATGTCCAGCCCCTCCAGCAGGGACTCCACCTGCGCCGGGTTGGAGGGATCCGCCCCCGCCTCCCGGACCCGCAGGGCCACTGTGCGGTAGATGGCCCCCGTATCCACATACAAATACCCCAGCTCCTGGGCCAGCGCCCGGGCCAGGGTGCTCTTCCCGGCTCCGGCCGGGCCGTCAATGGCTATACTTCTCTCCTGCATCTTACCATACGCTCCGTTGTCTTGTTGTTCCTCCTTTTTCTTGCGGGAAAAAGGAGCAAAAAGAACCGCTCGCCCGGCACCATCCGCCCCGGGGCTTTGGGCCGCCGCCTCCTGTCCCCGCCTTCGCGGGACAGGGACATGAAGCGGCGAAAGGGCCTTACGGCTCCGCCAAAAAGGCAGCCGCCCCCTCCCCCGCCGCCCGGCCGGTGGCCCAGGCGATCTGGAGGTTGAAGCCGCCGGTATAGGCGTCCACATCGATCAGCTCCCCGGCAAAAAAGAGGCCTGGGAGCCTTTTGGACTGCATGGTCCTGGGGTCGATCTCCCCCACCTTGATCCCGCCGGAGGTGACAATGGCCTCGGCGATGGGCCGCGGCCCCTTGATGCGGACGGTCAGGCCCTTCAGGGTCTCCAGCAGACGCCGCCGCTCCCCCCGGGTCACGTCGTGGGCCTTCCGGTCCGGTGGGATATCCGCCAGCCGGAGGGCCACCGGCACCATCAGCCGGGGGACCAGGCTGCCCATCACGTTCTGCATATCCTTGTTGGCGTTGTCCCCCAGTTCCCGGAGCAGCCGGGCGTCCAGCTTCTCCTCGTCCAGGGCGGGCTTCAGGTCGATGACCGCCCGATAGGCGTTTTTCTCAAAATCACGCAGATGGGCACTGGCGCTTAGAATCAGAGGACCAGACAGACCGAAGTGTGTAAACAGCAACTCCCCCTGCTCTTGGAACAGCACCTTCCCCTTCCGATCCTTCATCCGCAGTATCACGTTTTTCAAAGCCAGGCCCTGCATCTCTCCGCAGAACGCCTCCTCCGCCTCCAGCGGCACCAGGGAGGGCCTGGGGGGAACCACACTGTGCCCCACGGAACGGGCTAGCTCATAGCCGTCCCCCGTCGAGCCGGTGGCGGGATAGGACGCCCCGCCGGTGGCCAGCACCACCCCGCGGCACGGGAGCTCCTTCCGCTCCCCGCCGTCCTGACTCAGCTCCACGGCGCGCACAGCCCCGCCCTCCGCGCACAGGCGGGAAACCCGCCCCTGTATGATGGGCACCGACAGGCGGCGCAGCTCAAAAAACAGGGCGTCAATGATGTCGGCGGACCGGTCGGAGGCGGGAAACACCCGATTGCCCCGCTCCACCTTCAGCTTCACGCCCAGCTCCGTGAAAAAGCGCTCCACCTCCGCCGGCGGCGTTTTGTTCATTGCGCTGTAAAGGAATTTTCCATTCCGGGGCGTCGCCGCCAGCGCCTCCTCCGGCGTGCAGTGGTTGGTGACGTTGCACCGCCCCTTCCCCGTGATGTACAGCTTCCGCCCCAGCTTGGGGTTGCGCTCCACCAGGCAGACGTCCGCGCCCAGGCGGGCGGCGGTGATGGCCGCCATCATACCCGCGGCCCCGCCGCCCACTACAACAAGCTCATGACCGATCTGACTCAATCCTGCACCTTCTCATAGACCCCATACTCCTCCCAGATCTTCTCCAGCGTCTGGAAGGTCTTGGACAGGTCCTCATTTTTCTTTCGGCTCACCTCCACCAGCAGGGCGTTCACCAGGCTCAGCGGGGCCACCAGGGAGTCCACAAAGGAGGCCATGTCGCTGCGGGCCTTCAGCGTATACTGGGAGATCTGAGCCAGGGGGGACGCCTCGCTGTCCGTGATGGCGATGGTGGTGGCCCCCCGGTCCCGGGCGAAGCTCACCGCCTGGACCGCCCGGCTGGAGTAGCGGGGAAAGCTGACGCCGACGATGACGTCCTCCGGCCCCACCCGCAGCAGGCTTTCGAACACCTCGCTGGGGGTATTCGCGGTGATCATCACCACATTGTCAAAAATCAGATTGAAGTAGAACCCCAGGAAGGTAGCGATGGCCGCCGCGGAGCGCACGCCGATGATATAGATCCGGCGGGCCGCCACAATGGCGTCGGTGGCCTTTTCAAAGCTGTCCCGGTCGATCTCATCCAAGGTCTGGCGGATCTTGTCGATGTCCGACTGGAGCACCATGTCCAGCACATCCTGGTCGCCGAGCCGGTCGTTGGCCACCTCGATGCGCTGCACCGAGGTCAGCCGGTTTCGGATCATTTTTTGCAGGGATTTCTGCATACTGGGGTACCCGTCATAGCCCAGCTCCGCCGCGAAGCGCACCACAGTGGACTCGCTGACGCTGACCCGCTTGCCCAGCTTGCTGGCCGTCATAAAGGCCGCCTTGTCATAGGACTCCAGAATGTAGTTGGCGATCCGCTTCTGCCCCTTGGAGAAGCTGTCCATATTCTCCTGGATCACAGCCAGAATATCACGATTCATTCCGTCTCATCCTCCTGCGGGCCCCCGGACGCGCAAAACGGCCGGGCGCGGGACTCCGCCCGCGTCCGGACTGCTCCGCCGCTCCGGGAGACCAGTTTCCTTGTTCTCCATGATAACGGTTCCGAAGGGAAAATGCAAGTTAATTTTGCAGGATTTCATTTTAATCTTGCAAAACCGATCCAGGTCCGGTGGGAGCCTCCCCCGCCTCTTCCCGCAGAAGGCGCAGCTCCTCCCCGGTCAGGGGCCGCCACTGTCCCGGCTCCAGTCCCCGGTCCAGCCAGACCCGCCCCTCCCGCACCCGCTTGAGGCGGCGGACCTCCAGGCCCGCCTGGGCGCACATCCGGCGCACCTGCCGGTTCTTCCCCTGGTGGATGACCACAGAGAGCTGGGTCACGCCCTCGCTCCTGCGCCCCGCCCGCACCTGGGCCGGGGCAATGGGCTCCCCGTCCAGTTCCATGGGGGCGGACAGGATAGGCAGGGCCCGGTCCACGTCTCCCGTCACCCACACCAAATACTCCTTCTCCACCTCGCCGCTGGGGTGGAGAAGCCCGTGGGTCAGCTCCCCGTCATCGGTGAACAGCAGCAGCCCCTCAGAATCCAGATCCAGACGGCCCACCGGCCACACCCTCCGGCCGCAACCGGACACCAGAGAGGCCGCCGTCCGCCGCCCCTTCTCGTCCGCCAGAGTGGTCACATACCCTCTGGGCTTGTTCAGCATGAGATATGTACGTTCCACCCGGGCACGGAGGGGAACGCCGTCCACCTCCACCCGGTCCCGCTCCAGGTCCGCCCGGTCCCCCAGGGAGGCCCGGCTTCCATTCACCGTCACCCGTCCCTGGGAGATCCACGCCTCCGCTGCCCGGCGGGAGGCCAGCCCACAGGATGAGATCAATTTTTGCAGCCGTTCTTCCATATCAGGCCGCCTCCTTTTTGTTCAAAGCTCTTTCAGACGGTCCATCAGCCGCCGGAACAGGCCCCTCCGGGGCTCCGCCAGATCCCTGGGGACCGCCTCCCCGCACACCAGCGGGATCTCTCCAGCCGGCTCGTCCCCCACCGCTCCGCGGAGGGTGCCGATCCGTACTCCTTTCTGCACCGGAGCGGTGAGCTGCTCCATGTGCAGATCCAGCCGAAACTCCAGACGCTCCCCCTCCCGCAGGGGCCAGTGCAGGTCCGCTCCCGCCCGGACGGGACAGAAGGGGACCAGGCTGCCCCCCACCGGCAGGGAGCAGATCTCCTCCCCCGCCCGGACCGCCGTCTCCATCCGCCAGTTGGCAAAGCCCCAGTCGAACAGGGCGGCATGGTCCCGCCAGTCGTCCGGATCGTCCAGTGTGACGGCGATCAGAGTCATGCCGTCCCGCTCCGCCGCCGACACCAGGGTGCGCCCCGCCTTCTCCGTATACCCCGTCTTCAGGCCCACGCAGCCCCCGTACCGCCACAGCAGCTTGTTGTGGTTGACGAAGCTCCGCCCCTCCAGGGTGATGGACCGGGTGGCGGCGATGGCCGCCAGGGTCTCGTTTTTCAGACAGGCCCGGGCCAGCAGGGCCAGGTCCCGGGCGGTGGAGCAGTGCCCCTCCGCGTTCAGGCCGCTGGGATTGGCAAAGCGGCTGTTCGTCATGCCCAGCCGGGCCGCACAGCGGTTCATCTCCGCGACAAAATTCTCCACAGTCCCGCCGCAGTGCCGGGCCACCGCCAGGGCGGCGTCGTTGCCCGACTGGAGCAGCAGCCCGTACAGCAGCGTCTCCAGCCGCAGCTCCTCCCCGGGGCGCAGGTAGAGGGAGGAGCCCTCCGTCCTGGTGTCCTCCTCCCGGATGACCACCTTCTCCTCCAGAGGGCAGCCCGACTCCAGCGCCACCAGAGCGGTCATCAGCTTGGTGACGCTGGCGATCAGCCGGGGGCGGCCGGCGTCCTGCTCATAGAGGACCCGCCCGCTCTCCGCCTCCATCAGGATGGCGGAGCCCGCGGAGGTGCTCACTCCGTGGGCCGTGGGCACGAGATTCAGACACAGAAGAAGGGCCGCCGCCGCGGCCAGAAGGCGTTTCAATCCCCATCACCTCGTTGTTTGGATGGGTCCAGTATGCCCCGCCGCTCTCCCGCTTATCCCCGGCGCTTCCGCTCCGCGGTCTTATTCCACCACATCCGGGTCGGGCTGTCCCTTTTTCTCCTGCTGCTTCTCCCAAAATTCCGTCACCTTGTCCACCACCTCGGGGACCACCTCAATGACCCGGTCCACCGTGGTGGCCGGAGGAGGCGCCACCGGCAGCAGCTTGACGCTCTCCCCCCGGATGATGAGGAAGGCCACCGGCTCCAGCTTGGCGCTTGCCCCGCTGCCGCCGCCGAAGCTGTTGTCCGCCTCCGGCTTCTGATTTTTTGTGGTGAAATCGCTGCCGCCGCTGGCAATGCCGAAGGACAGCCGGGACACCGGGATCAGGGTCACGTCGCCTGTCTGGATGGGGGTCCCGATGATGGTGTTGGCGTCCACCATGGTGTGGATCTTCTCCATAGCCGTCCCCATCAGATCTGTAAGAGGGTGCTGCTTTTCCATTGTTCATGCCGCCTTTCTTTATGCTTCCCTTCGCGCTCCGCCCGGGAAAGGGTATGCTCTCCCCGGACGCCGCGCTCCGTACTGCTCTTTTATGATCTTCCGCCGCCCTGTGTCACACAGCGGCCTTCTGCTTCTGACCGGCCCGCCGCCGGTCCTCCCGGCGCACCGCCAGCAGCACGCTCAGGGCCTTCACACCGAAGCTCAGGCCCAGGGCCGCCAGCTCTCCCACCGTCAGGGACAGGGAGACCCGCCCGTACAGCGCGGGCTCCGTCCGGTCAAAATCCAGCTCCACCCGGGCCCGGCCATCCTTGACGTGAAAGGCGCGGGTCACCGGCTGCCAGATCCCCCCCAGCAGGGCGTTGGCCTGGCCGTACCGCAGGGCGGCGTCCGCCGGGTCGGGGGCCCCGGCCACCAGGCGCAGGCGCAGCTCGTCGATCTGGAGTTTTCTGCGGAACTGCCCCGCCGCCTCCAGCAGCAGGGGGAACAGACGGCGGCCCAGCTCCAGCAGGCCCCGTCTGGACAAAAAGGGCGGGCGGGGCTGCTTCCCGCCGCCGGTCCCCTCCTGCCGCGCCTTCTTCGGCCGGTCCGGCTTTTTCTCCTCCTGCCTGGGAAAAAGCCGGAACTCCGTGGGTCCGACCCGGAGCCAGGCCCCCGCCGTCTCCGGGGTGTACTCCCCCCGGAGCCCCACACGGAGCCCTCCCAGCAGGAACACCGCCGCCAGGGCAGCAGCCAGCACCGCCCACATCATGGCTCACGCTCCCCGGCGGACTCCGGCTCCTCCGGTCCGTCCTCCTCCGCCTTCAGTTGGGCCATCCGGGCCTCCAGCTCCAACGCCATCTGGTCCCCCTCCCGGCTGGCGGCAGGCAGCTCCGGAAGTTCCTCCAGACTGCTCAGTCCGAAGGAGCGCAGGAAATTCCGGGTGGTGCGGTAGAGGATGGGCCGGCCGGGCACCGCCAGGCGGCCGCTCTCCTCGATCAGCTCCCGCTCCAGCAGCAGCCCCACCGTATAGGCGCTGTCCACCCCCCGGATCTGGTCCACATAGGCCCGGGTCACCGGCTGGTAGTAGGCGATGATGGCCAGCACCTCCAGCGCGGGCTGGGACAGCCGGGCGGGCTTGCGGCCCTCCAGCGTCCTGCGGATACACTCCGCCTGCTCCGGCGCGGAGCAGAGCTGATAGCTGGCGTCCAGCCGCAGCAGACGGATGCCCCGCCGCTCATAGCGGTACCGGTCCATCAGCCGCTGGGCCACGGCGTCCAGGGTGGGCCGGTCGGTCTCCAGCCCCAGGCACAGCCGCTCCACGCCCACCGGCTCACCGGCGGCAAAGAGCACCCCCTCCAGGGCGGCCTCCAGCTCCTTTAGTTCCAAAACGCTCCCCCCTCTCTCTCCGCTTCAGTCCTCTGTCCCCTCTGTCGTCCCGGGTCCTGTCTCCTCCCCCGGTCCGGCGCAGGTCACGGTGCAGTCCTCCGCCGTCCCCGCCAAGCGCAGCCGCCGGTCCTTGCACAGCTCCAGCACCGCCAAAAATGTGGCCACCACCTCCGAGCGGCTCCGGCTGCCCCGGAACAGGGCCCGAAACCGGGCTACCCCCAGATGGAGCAGCCGCTGGAGCAGTTCCGAAGCCTTTTCCGCCACGGGGTAGGGCTCCCGCCCCACGATGCCCTGGAAGGCGGATACCGGCGGGGGCAGCTTGTGGCCGGCGCGGCTCAGCACCGCCTGGATGGCCCGGCGCAGGTCCTCCTTTGGGTGGACATAGCGGTAGCTCCGGTTCGGACGAATCGCCTCCGGCGCCTTGGTAAGGCAGTCCCGGCCCACGCTGTACTGCTGGTCCAGCTGAGGGATCACCTCCCGGATCTTCAGATAGCTCTCATTCCTCTGGTGGGCCTCCAGGGTGGCAATGAGCTGCTCCATCTCGCTCAGAGCCTCCTCATCGTGGATGGACAGCAGCATCCTGGTCTTGATATAGACCAGGTGGGAGGCCATGGTGACAAACTCGCTGGCCACCTCCAGATCCAGTTCCTTCCGCTGGGACATCCACTGGAGGTACTGGTCCAGGATCAGAGAGATCTGGATGTCCTTAATCTCCATTTTGTTTTTATTCAGCAGATGGAGGATCAGATCCAGAGGACCCACAAAGTCCTCCAGATCCTCGGCTTTCACCTTGACCACCCGCTCCAGGTGATAGATGGGGCCGTCCATGGGCGCACCTCCCTCCCGCGTCACCGGAACATCATCAGAAAAAGTAGTACTCCACCAGGGCGAAGGGGAATTGGGCCACACGGCACAGCTCCCGCAGCACCAGCTCCATGGCCGCCGTCAGCGGACCTCCAAAGGCGCCGGACCAGGCCAGCAGCACCACCGCCAGCATCAGATACCGCTCATACCGGAGGACCAGGTGATACCACCGCTCCGGCAGCAGGACGTCCAGCACCTTGGAGCCGTCCAGCGGCGGCATGGGGATCAGGTTAAACAGCCCCAGACCCACGCTCACCACCGCCAGCTGGCACAGGAACAGCAGAAGATAGGCCCCGGCGCGGCTCCCGCCCCAGAAGCGCAGCAACAGCGAGCCCGCCCCCAGCGCGGCCAGCGCCAGCAGGAAGTTGGAGCCCGGACCCGCCAGGGCGGTGAGGGCCATATCCCGCCGGGGACGGCGGAAGTTCCGCAGATCCACCGGCACGGGCTTAGCCCAGCCCACCCCCGCCGCCATCAGCAGGAACAGTCCGATCCAGTCGATGTGGGACAGGGGGTTCAGAGTCAGCCGCCCATTGATCTTGGCCGTCGGATCCCCCAGCCGGTAGGCGGCCAGGCCGTGGGCCAGCTCGTGGACCGTCAGGCAGATCAGGCAGGCCGCGCCGCTCATCAGGAAGAGCAGCATACTCATCCAGTCCATGTGTTCGATCAATCCGGTCAGCGCGCCGCCCATAGCCGCTCCCACTCCTTTGGAACCAAAATCACTTTATTATAACAATTCCGAGCGGGATTGACAAGGCGGAGTTGCGCACGGCGCGCAAACGGTCCGTTCCCCGGCTCCGGAACCGGGCCCGTCCCCTTCTCCATTCTTCCCCGCCTCAGCCGCTCCGAAACGGAGGACAGGGCGGATCCACGCGGAAAACCCGGCTGCGCATCATGCACAGCCGGGTTTCTATGAACATTAAGAACATTAAGATGACGCTTCCACACTGGACAAAATGGCCCGCAGGAGCTCGTCCCGGCCGGTCCCCTTTTCCGCGGAAAAGGGGATGACCAGGTCCTCCTCCCCCAGCTCCAGGGTCTCCCGGATGCGCTGGAGGTTCCCTTCGACCTCGCTCTTTTTCAGCTTATCCAGCTTGTTGGCCACCACAAGGAAGGGGCAGCCCGCCCCCCGGTACCACTGAGCCATGGTGCAGTCGTCCGCCGTGGGCTTGTGCCTGGCGTCCACGATCATCACACCCAGGGTCATCAGCTCCGGATCGGCAAAATAGCCCTCCATCAGCCTGCCCCAGCGGTCCCGCTCCCCCTTGGACACCCGGGCATAGCCGTAGCCAGGCAGGTCCACCAGGTAGAAGGCATTGTCGATCTTAAAATAGTTGATTTGGGTGGTCTTGCCGGGCGCGGCCCCCACCCGGGCGAAATTTTTCCGGTTCAGCAGGCGGTTGATCACTGACGACTTTCCCACATTGGAGCGGCCCGCGAAGGCCACCTGGGGCAGCGCGTCCCGCCGGAAATCCTTTGGGGAGGCGGCGGAGAGGATGAACTCCGCCTTCTGTACGTTGATGGACATACGCTCCCCTCCTCACTGGCGCAGCCGGGCCGTCCCCCGGGACTTCTCCCCGGGCAGCTTCCGGTCCATCGCCCGCCCGGCCTCCGCGCCGCCGCCCAGGCAGCACAGGGCCTCGGCCAGCACCTGCTCCGCCTGGTCCACCAGCACGAAGCGCAGGGCCTTCCGGACCGTCTGGTCGATCTCCTCCAGATCCTTCCCGTTTTCCGCCGGGATGATCACCGTCTTGATCCCATTGCGCAGGGCGGCCATGGTCTTTTCCCGCAGGCCGCCGATGGGCAGCACCCTGCCCCGGAGGGTCACCTCGCCGGTCATGGCGAGCCCCCGCTTCACCGGCGCTCCGGTGAGGGCGGACACCATGGCGGTGGTGATGGCGATGCCGGCGGAGGGCCCGTCCTTGGGCACGGCCCCCTCCGGGAAGTGGACATGGATGTCCTTCGACTGGTAGAAGTCCCCCTGGATGCCCAGCCGGTCCGCCTGGCTGCGGATGAAGCTGAGGGCCGCATGGGCGCTCTCCTTCATCACATCCCCCAGGTTGCCGGTCAGCTCCACCTTGCCGGTGCCTGGGACCACATTGACCTCCACCTCCAGCAGCTCGCCGCCCACGGAGGTCCAGGCCAGGCCGTTCACCACGCCCACGCGCTCCTCCAGCGCCTGGCGCTCCGGGTAGTACCGGGGCGCGCCCAGGTAGTCCTTCAGCTCTTTTTCTGTGATGCGGATCTGCTTTACATCCTCTGATATCAGGTGCATCGCCGCTTTCCGGCAGATCGCGGCCAGCTTGCGCTCCAGCACACGCACGCCCGACTCCCGGGTGTAGGAGGCCACCATCTCCCGGATGGCCCCGTCGGACACCTTCAGCTGGGCCTTCTCCAAGCCGTGGCGCTTCATCTCCTTGGGCAGGAGGTAGCGCTTGGCGATCTGAAGCTTCTCCTCATCGGTGTAGCTGGGCAGCTCGATGACCTCCATCCGGTCCAGCAGGGGCCGGGGGATGGTGTCGGTGGTGTTGGCGGTGGTGATGAACATCACGTCGGACAGGTCGAAGGGCAGCTCCAAAAAGTTGTCCCGGAAGGTGCTGTTCTGCTCCGCGTCCAGCACCTCCAGCAGGGCGGACGCCGGATCCCCCCGGTGGTCGTGGCCCAGCTTGTCGATCTCATCCAGCAGCAGCAGGGGGTTGCAGCTCCCCGCCTGATTGATGGCGGAGATGATGCGGCCGGGCATGGCGCCCACATAGGTCTTGCGGTGGCCCCGGATCTCCGCCTCGTCGCTGACGCCGCCCAGAGAGAGCCGGGCCAGCTTCCGGTTCAGCGCCCGGGCCACCGACATGGCCACCGAGGTCTTACCCACGCCGGGAGGGCCCACCAAGCAGATCACCTGCCCCTTCAGGTCGGGGGCCAGCTGCTTCACCGCCAGGAACTCCAAAATGCGCTCCTTCACCTTTTCCAGGCCAAAGTGGTCCTTATCCAGGGTCCGGCGGGCCGTCTCCACGCTCACCCGCTCCCGGGTCTTTTTCCCCCAGGGGAGCTCCAGACACACATCCAGGTAGCTGCGCAGGACGGTGGCCTCTGAGGAGCCGAAGGGCTGTTTGGCCAGACGGCCTACCTCTTTCTCCAGCTTCTCCCGCACCTCGTCGGGCAGCTTGGCCTCCGCGATCCTCCGGCGGTAGTCCCCGATCTCGGAATCTCCGCCCTCACCTTCGCCCAGCTCGTTCTGGATGGCCTTCAGCTGTTCCCGCAGGTAGTAGTCCCGCTGGTTGTCTGCCATCTGCTCCCGGGCCCGGTTCTGGATCTCCATATCCAAGCCCAGGATCTCTACCTCCCGGCCCAGCAGGCGGTGCAGCCGCTCCAGGCGGCGCACCGGGCGCAGCTCCTCCAGGACCGCCTGCTTATCGCTGTTGCGCATGGCGATGTTTTGGGCGATAAAGTCGGCGATGTAGCCCGGATCCTCGCTGGCCAGCACATTGATAAGCAGATCGGGGGCCGTCTTGGGGGCCAGCTCGGTGTACTGCTGGAACAGCTCATAGGTAGAGCGAATCAGGGCCTCCGCCTTTGCGGAATTCCGCTCGTTCCGCTCGTTGGGAATGGGCTGGACCTCCGCCTCCAGATAGGGGACGGTGCGGGTCAGCCGCTCCAGGCCGCCCCGGCTCACGCCCTCCACCATCACCCGCACGTTGTCGCCGGGGGTGCGCAGGATCTGCCGCACATTGGAAATCGTGCCCACGGTGTACAGGTCCTTCTCCTCCGGGCGCTCCTCGGAGATGTCCTTCTGTCCCACCAGGAACACCGGGCTGCCGGAGGACATGGCCTCCTCCAGGGCCTTGATGGAGATCTCCCGGGCCACATCGAAATGGATCAGCACATTGGGGAACACAGTCAGTCCCCGCAGCGCGATCACAGGCATCACAGAGGCGCTCTCCATCGTCCACTCTTTTTTCATGGTACTCACTTCCTCTCAGGGGATTTCATACCGCCTTCTCCTCCCGCGCCGGGCGTGGGAAGGGCGGAACACGGATAAAACAACAGCCCCGGGCCCGCCGCTTGGGGGACCGCGGGGCTGGATCGAAGCTCAGTGACTCCGTCCGGACAGATCCGCTCAGCCCGCGTTGGTACCAGGCAGACCGCCCCGCTCAGACCGCAGGGCCGCCTGGCCCAGGGGCGGGCGCTGGCTGTGCTCCGGGTCCCGGAGGATCTCAGGTGCTGCCTCACCCCGGATACAGGCCGCAGTAATCGTCACCTTGACCACCTCTGGATCCGAGGGTACGTCATACATGATCCGAGTCATGACCTCCTCCAGGATGGCACGCAGGCCACGGGCACCAATACCACGCTCCACAGCCCGACCAGCAATCGCTTCCAGAGCCTCCGGAGTAAACTCCAGATCTACATCATCGTACTCCATCAGCTTCCGGTACTGCTTTACCAGAGAGTTTTTAGGCTCGGTAAGGATCTGCACCATTTGCTCCCGTCCCAGGGACTGGAGGGTGGTGAGCACAGGCAGGCGGCCAACCAGCTCGGGGATGATGCCGAACTTCAGCAGGTCCTGGGGCTGGATCTCCTTGAGCAGCTGGCCCACGTCCCGCTCCTTTTTGCTCTGGATCTCCGCACCAAAGCCCATGGAGCGCTTATCCAGGCGGCTCTCAATGATCTTGTCGATGCCCTCGAAGGCGCCGCCGCAGATGAACAGGATGTTCTTGGTGTCGATCTGGATAAACTCCTGGTGGGGGTGCTTCCGCCCGCCCTGGGGCGGCACGTTGGCCACAGTGCCCTCCAGGATCTTCAGCAGGGCCTGCTGCACGCCCTCGCCGGACACATCCCGGGTGATGGAGGTGTTCTCGCTCTTCCGGGCGATCTTATCCATCTCGTCGATATAGATGATGCCCCGCTCGGCCAGCTCCACATCATAGTCGGCAGCCTGGACCAGGCGCAGCAGGATATTCTCCACGTCGTCGCCCACATAGCCCGCCTCGGTCAGCGTGGTGGCGTCGGCGATGGCGAAGGGGACCTTCAGGACCCGGGCCAGGGTCTGTGCAAAGAGGGTCTTGCCGCAGCCGGTGGGACCCATGAGCAGGATATTGCTCTTCTGGAGCTCAACATCGTCCCCGCCGCCGAAATAGATCCGCTTATAGTGGTTGTATACCGCCACAGACAGGGCCACCTTGGCCTGCTCCTGCCCAATGATATACTGGTCCAGCACCTTGTGGATCTCCTGGGGGGTGGGGATGGCGTCGGGCACTTCGACGGCGGCGGTCTGGACTGTGTCGTGCTCATCCTCCAGGATGCTCATGCACAGCTGAACGCACTCGTTGCAGATATAGGCGCCCGGCCCGGCGATGAGCCGGCGGACCTGATCCTGGTGCTTGCCGCAGAAGGAACAGCGCACTGCGCGCTGCTTATCGTCATTTTTTGCCATGAATTTCTACCTCATCCTCGTAACAATACAAACAGAGTGGGGACGCAGGCCCCCACTCCGCGGTGCAGATCACCGCTTCTCGATGACCTTGTCGATCAGGCCGTACTGAAGCGCCTCTTCCGCAGTCATAAAGTTGTCCCGCTCACAGTCGGCGGTGACCTCCTCCACACTCCGGCCGGTATTGGCGGCCAGGATGCGGTTCATCCGCCGCTTCACCACCTCCAGGCGCTTCAGGTGCAGCGCCATGTCGGTGATCTGGCCCTGAGTGCCGGCAGAGGGCTGATGGATCATGATCTCCGCGTTGGGCAGGGCCAGACGCTTGCCCTTCGTCCCCGCGGACAGCAGGAAGGCGCCCATGCTGGCCGCCAGCCCGATGCAGATGGTGGACACGTCGCACTTGACATACTGCATGGTGTCATAGATGGCCATGCCCGCGGTCACAGAGCCGCCGGGGCTGTTGATGTAGAACTGGATGTCCTTGTCCGGATCCTGGCTCTCCAGATACAGCAGCTGGGCCACCACCAGGGAGGCAGTGGTGTCGTTGACCTCCTCAGACAGGAAGATGATGCGGTCATTGAGCAGACGGGAAAAGATGTCATAGGACCGCTCGCCGCGGGTGGTCTGCTCCACTACATAGGGAACTAAGCTCATACGATATACTCCTTTTCAGACGGTGATACCAAAGTATGCCCGCCGGGCCGGAAAATGATTCCACTTTTTCTGCCTGGACCAGGCAGGGGGTACAGACGGATACGCCCGGGGCGGCTCAGGGCCGCCCCGGGACCGGATCAGATCACTCCGCCTTGGGCTCCTCGGCAGACTCCTCCGCCTTCTTCTTGCGGGTGCGCTTGGGCTTCTCCGCAGACTCGTTCTCCTCAGCGGCCTCCTCGGTCTTCTTCTTGCGGGTCGCCTTCTTGGGCTTCTCGGCGGCCTCCTCTTCCTTCTTGGGGGCCTCGCCCACCTTGGCCTCGGCCACCACCAGCTCAGAGGCCTTCTGCAGGCGCAGGTCGTGCTTCAGGGCGTCCAGAGAGACGGCGGCCTTCACCTGCTCAGCGGTGAGCTTGTACTGCTCGGCCAGCTTGTTCACCTCGGCCTCACATTCCTCATCGGTAATCTCCAGGTTTTCCGCAGCGGCCACAGCCTCCAGAGCCAGCTCAGTCTTGACCTGGTTCAGGGCAGCGGGCTTGGAAGAGGCACGCATCATCTCAGGAGTCATGCCCATCATCTTCAGATAGTCATCCATGGACATACCCTGGCTGGACATCCGCATGGCATACTCATCCATGATCTTGTCCAGCTGGGTCTCCACCATGCCGTCGGGGATGTCGGCCTCCAGGTTGTCCACCAGCTGCTCCAGAACAGCCTGCTCAAAGTCGTTCTGGGCCTCGGCGGTGCGGCGCTGGGTCAGCTTCTCGCCCAGGTCCTTCTTGAAGTCGGCCAGGGTCTCGAACTCAGACACATCCTTGGCGAACTCGTCGTCCACAGTGGGGATCTGGGACTCCTTGACCTCCTTGACCTTGACCTTGAACACCACGGCCTTGCCGGCCAGGTCAGCCACATAGTCCTCGGGGAAGGTGATGTCCAGATCCTTCTCGTCGCCGGCCTTCAGGCCGATGAGCTGATCCTCGAAGCCGGGGACGAAGGAGCCGGAGCCGATCTCCAGGCTGTAATTCTCGCCCTTGCCGCCCTCGAAGGGCTTGCCGTCCTCAAAGCCCTCGAAGTCAATGACGGCGGTGTCGCCCAGCTTGACCTCGCGGTCCACGGAGACCAGGCGGGTGGCGCGGCGGACGTAGGGCTGCAGCTCATTCTCCACGTCCTCGTCGGTGACGCTGACCTCGGCCTTGGGGGCGGTGAGGCCCTTATAGGCCTTCACCTTGGCCTCGGGACGGATGGAGACCAGGGCGGTAAAGATCAGGCCCTTCTCCTTGTTGACCTCCACGATGTCCATGACGGGGTGGCCCATATCCTCCAGGCCCTGCTCCTTCACAGCGGCCTCATAGGCGCCGGGATAGACGTCGTTGATGGCATCTTCATAAAACACGCCGGAGCCGTACATCCCCTCGATGATCTTGCGGGGGGCCTTGCCCTTCCGGAAGCCGGGGACGGCGATGCGGGAGCGGCTCTTCAGATAGGCCTTCTGGACCGCGGCCTCAAACTCGTCGGCTTCCACATGGATCGTCAGCTCGACTGTGCTGTTTTCTTTCTTTTCGACGTTGGTGACCTTCATGTAACTTTTCCTCCTGTGGGCACGGGAAGCGGGGCCGGGAACCCTGTCCCGGGCCGCTCTCTGCCGCGCCGTATACTTTCGCCACGATATTTTACCAGATATATGTCTGTTTGACCAGACTAATTTTCGGAATTTCTCGTGAATTTTTTGCTAATCCAGAATTTTTTTGGGCCGGAAGCCCAAATAGTCCGCGGAAACCAGGTCATATTCCACCCCGCCCTGCCGTCCGGAGATGGCCAGGCGGTGGCTCCCGCCGTGGAGATGGCCGTAAAAGCAGCGGCTGACCTGATAGCGCTCCAGCAGCTCGATGATCTCCTGACAGCGGTAGCCCTGATAGAGGGGAGGATAGTGGAGAAAGCAGTACTTCTCCCGCTCCCCCGCCGCCTTCAGCGACGCCTCCAGGCGGATCAGCTCCCGGTTGAAGATCTTCGCGCCGTGCCCCGCCCGGTCCTCCTCATAGAACCAGCCCCGGGTCCCGCACAGCGCCAGCTCGCCGTACAGGCGGCAGTTGTTGTGGAGAAGCTCCAGGGTGGAGAAGCCGTTTTCCGCGAAAAAGCGCTCCATCTTGGCGGCGGTGGTCCACCAGTAGTCATGGTTTCCCTTCAGCAGAATCTTCCGCCCGGGCAGGGCGTTCAGAAAGGCGAAGTCCTCTCTGGCCTGCTCCAGGCCCATGCCCCAGGACAAGTCGCCGCACAGGACCACCGTATCCTCCGGGCCGATGTCCGCAAAGCCCGCGCGGAGCTTGTCCACATAGCCGCTCCAGCCGCCGCCGAACACATCCATGGGTTTGTTTGTGCCGAGAGAGAGATGGGTGTCCCCAATGGCGTACAGGGCCATAGCGCCTCCTTACTCCAGCATCCCCAGCACGGCGTCCACCATGTGCTCCTTCTCCACCGTCTGGCGGAAGCGGGGCTCCTTGCTCCGCAGGGAGGCCAGAGGGGCGGGGACCGGCTCGCCGGTGACCTGGCTGAGCTGGTCCAGCACATCCAGCCCCTGGGCCCGGTCAGACACCCCCAGGGCATCCAGCACGTCGGCGCAGAACTTGAAGGGGCTGGCGGTGGAGGCCACGATGGCCGCCGTCTCGTCCCCCGTCTCCGCCCGGTACTGGCTCAGCGCGGAGAAGCCCACGGCGGTGTGGGGATCGATGAGGTAGCCGAACTTCTCATGGATGGCGGCGATCACCCGCTTGGTCTCCTCATCGCCGCAGCAGTAGCCCTTGAACAGTTTCTGGATCTTCTCCCGCACCCGGTCGCTCACCTGATAGCGGCCGGTGGCGTTCAGCTGCTCCATATAGCCCCGCACCTCGCTGTCCTCCTGGGTGATGGCCAGCAGCAGGCGCTCCAGGTTGCTGGAGATCAGGATGTCCATGGAGGGGGAGATGGTGTTGAAGAAGGTGCGGTTGCGGTCATAGGTCCCGGTGGCCAGGAAGTCGGTGAGCACGTTGTTGCTGTTGGAGGCGCAGATCAGCTTCTGAATGGGCACCCCCATGTCCCGGGCGTAGTAGGCCGCCAGGATGTTGCCGAAGTTGCCCGTGGGCACGCACACGTTCACCGGGTCGCCCAGCTCCAGCCTGCCGTCCCGCAGCAGATCGCAGTAGGCGGATATGTAGTAGACGATCTGGGGCAGCACCCGGCCCCAGTTGATGGAGTTGGCCGAGGACAGGAAGTAGCCCCGCCGGGCCAGCCGCTCCCGCAGCTCCTCATCGGAGAAGAGCCGCTTCACGCCGGTCTGGGCGTCGTCGAAGTTGCCCACCACAGAGCAGACCCCCACGTTGGCCCCCTCCTGGGTGACCATCTGGAGCTCCTGGATGGCGGAGACGCCGTCCTTGGGATAGAACACCAGGATCTTGGTGCGGTCCACATCCCGGAAGCCCTCCAGGGCGCCCTTTCCGGTGTCGCCCGAGGTGGCCACCAGGATGCACACCGTCTTTTCCTCCTCCTGCTTGCGCAGGGAGGCGGTGAGCAGGTGGGGCAGCATCTGAAGGGCCATGTCCTTGAAGGCGCAGGTGGGGCCGTGCCACAGCTCCAGACAGTAGGTATTGCCGTCCAGGGCCCGCACCGGGGCTACCGCCGGCGTGTCGAACTTCTCCGGGCCATAGGCCGCGTTGGCGAAGTCTGTCAGCTCCTTCACGGAAAATTCATCCAGAAACAGCTTCATCACATAGACCGCCCGCTGCTGATAGGACATATCCTTCAGTTCCTCCAGGGCGCGGCGGGGCAGCTTGGGCAGATATACCGGGGTCAGCAGGCCGCCGTCCTCCGCCAGGCCCTTAGCGATGGCCTGGGAGGCGGAGAACTGCTGCTCCCTGTCCCTTGTACTGATGTATTGCATCTCGATCTCTTCCAATCTTTAGTTTCCCCTGTTGATGGGTTGGTACGGTCCGGCTCACGCGCGGACCCTCTGATGGACTATTATGCCATCTTTTGAATTTCAGGTCAACCCCGGCGCCGCAAATCCCCACAGATCTTTCACTCAGCGCCTGAAAAGGCGTTCTCGATCTGTCGGATCCCGGGCCTTTTTGTCGCCATTCCCTGGGGGGCCAGGATCTCCACCACGTCGAAGCGGGGCTGGAGCGGCGAGGGGTGCTGCTGGAGATAGAGCTCCGCCGTGGTCCGCAGACGCTCCCGCTTGCGGCGGTCCACCTGCTCAGCTCCCGCGCCGAAGCGCTCGCTCCCCCGCAGCTTCACCTCGACAAAGCAGAGGAACTCTCCCCGCTCCGCCACCAGGTCCAGCTCTCCGAAGCGGCACCGCCAGCCGGCGGCTACGATCCGATAGCCCTTCCGCCGCAGAAATTCCGCCGCCAGCGCCTCCCCCCACCGGCCCCGGAGGCGGCTGTCCTCCCCGCTCACAGGTTTTTCAGGAAGGTCCGGCGGTGGATGGGACTGGGGCCGTACTGCCGCAGCAGCTCATAGTGGAGCTTGGTCCCATAGCCCTTGTGCCGGTCAAACTGGTACTGGGGGTACTCCTCCGCCGCCTGGACCATCCAGCGGTCCCGGCTCACCTTGGCCAATATGGAGGCTGCCGCGATGGATGCCGACAAGCTGTCTCCCTTTACGATCATCCTGTGCTCTGTGGTGATGGCGGCGCTGCGTCCCCGGTCCCGGTTGCCGTCGATGAGGGCGAAATCCGCCGGAGGGCTCAGGCGGTCAATGGCCAGCTGCATGGCCTTCATCCGGGCGCTGAGGATGTCGGTGCGGTCGATCTCCTCCGCGTCCACCCAGGCCACCGCCCAGGCGACGGCCTTCTTCTGGATCAGGGGAAACAGGGCCTCCCGCCTCTTCTCTGTCAGCTTTTTGGAGTCGTTCAGCCCCGGAATCTCTGTCCCCGGGGCGAGGATCACCGCCGCCGCGTACACCGGGCCGGCCAGGGGCCCCGCCCCCGCCTCGTCACAGCCGCAGACCGCGGTGTGACCGGCGGCCAATGCCTCCCGCTCATATTGCCAAAGTTCGTCCATCGCCTTCCCGCCCTCCTGTCTCATATTTTAAGTCTCTTCCGGCATCTCAAGGGTAAAGTGCCCCAGCTTGCCACCCCGGTACTCATCCAGCAGCACCCGGGCCATCCGCTCTGTGTCAAATTCTCCTCCGGAGATCCGCATCCCCCGCTTCTGGGCGCAGGCCTCCAGCAGCCGGTAGCCGTAGGCCACCTCGTTCTCCTCCGCCTCCCGGGCTGGGACCTCCTTCAGGCGGTAGCCCTCCGCCAGCGCCTCCGGATACCGCGCCCCCAAAAAAGCCATCAGATGGCACCCCAGGGTCTCCACATCCATGATGTCATCCTTCACCGCGCCGGTGAAGGCCAGGCGCATCCCGGTCTCCACGTCCTCAAACTTGGGCCACAGGATCCCCGGCGTGTCCAGCAGCTCCAGCCCCCGGTCCACCGTCACCCACTGCTTGCCCCGGGTGACGCCGGGGCGGTCGCTGGCCTTGGCTGACTTCTTCCGGGCCACCTTATTGATGAAGGTGGACTTGCCTACATTGGGCACTCCAACCACCATGGCACGCACCGGACGGCCTACCAGACCCTTCTCCTGCCAGCGGGCGATCTGGTCCTTCAGCACCTCCTGCACCACACGGGAGAACTGATTCACCCCGGCGCCTGTTTTCGCGTCGGTCTCCAGCACCGACCAGCCCTTCTTCCGAAACCACGCCCCCCAGGCCCGGTTCCCGGCCGGATCGGCCTGGTCCGCCCGGTTGAGCACCACCAGCCGGGGCTTGCCTGCCGTGATGGCGTCGATGTCCGGGTTCCGGCTGGACACCGGGATCCGGGCGTCGATGATCTCTACCACGATGTCTACATTTTTCAGATCCGCCTCGATCTGCCGCCGGGTCTTGGTCATGTGCCCCGGATACCACTGGATATTCATGGGTTCTCCTCCATTCCTCTCCCCCGCTCCGCGGGGACCGTACGAAAAAAGGAGCGGCAAAACCGCTCCTTTCTCGTGTTGGATTACAGGGCCTCCTTGACCTTGGCCGCCTTGCCCACGCGGTCGCGCAGGTAGTACAGCTTGGCGCGGCGGACCTTACCATGACGCACCACTTCGACCTTCTCGATGGAGGGAGCGTGGAGGGGGAACACCTTCTCCACACCGATGCCGTAGGAGATACGGCGGACAGTGAAGGTCTCCTCGATGCCGCCGTGCTTCTTGGCGATGACGGTGCCCTCGAAGATCTGGATACGCTCGCGGTTGCCTTCCTTGACCTTCAGGTGGACCCGGACGGTGTCACCCACGGTGACCACGGGGGGCTCGGCCTTCAGGTGCTTCTGAGTAAAAGACTGCATCAAATCCATAACATTTTCCTCCTGTTGTAGAGGCGTTCTTGCGCGCCAGCGTGCCGCGCACCCCTGTGCGCGGCGGCCGCAGAGGACCGCCCGTTATTTCAGACTAAGGGATTTTATCACATCCCGGGCAAAAATGCAAGTATTTTCTCTCATTTTCTCCCCGGAACCGCACACGTCCCCGGAAGGATCCAAGCCGCCTCAAACCCAGCCATAGACCTCCCGGTGGGTCCGGGACATCCGGACCTCCAGCTCCGGGAAGCACCGGGACAGGTACTCCGTGATCTGGGGGCACACCACCTGCTCGGTGGCATAGTGGCCCACGTCCATCAGAGTGATCCCCAGGGCCTTTGCCTCCAGGAACTGGTCATATTTCACGTCGGCGGTGACAAAGGTGTCGCACCCCAGGGCGGCGGCGTCCCCCAGCATGGAGCCGCAGGAGCCGCCCCCCACCGCCACCCGGGATACCGGGCGGCCTCCGTCGGTAAAGCGCACCCCCGCCGCGCCCAGGGCGTCCTTCACCAGCCGGGCATACTCAGTCCCGGAGCACCCCGCCTGGGGGCAGCGGCCCACCCGGCCCACGCCGTAGGGCCGGCCGTTCCGGTCCACCCCGTCCTGGTGGAGCTGCTCCAGCTCTGTCAGCCCCAGTGCCCTGGCCAGGCACTCATTGACGCCGTCCTGGGCCGCGTCCAGATTGGTGTGGGCGCAGACCGCCGCCACGCCGCCCTCGATCAGCCGCAGCAGGATCCGCCCGGTGGGGGTCCCGTCGGTGATCTGACGGGCCGGATGGAAGATCACCGGGTGGTGGGCGACGATCAGCTGAGCGCCCCAGCGCTCCGCCTCCTCCGCCACCTCCTCTGTGACGTCCAGCGCCACCAAGATCTTCCGGACCTCCCGGCCGCCCCGGCCCACCAGGAACCCCGCGTTATCAAAGTCCATCTGGGTCTCAAAGGGGGCCCACCGGTCCATTGCCTCAAAGATCTCTGTCACCGCTGCCATGCGTCCCACTCCTCTCTCATCTCCAACAGCTCCCGCCGGAGGGCCGCCAGCTCCCGGCGGCGGTCCTCCGCCCGTCCGTCTCTCGCCCGGGAGAGGCCGTCCAGCGCCCGGTCCAGCTTCTCCAGAAGTCCACGGAGATAGTCCCCACGCAGGGGGTCCCGGCTCTGCCGGCCGGCCCACAGCTGGGCGGGCGTCATGGGGGGCTCCTCCCCCGCCTCCGCCCGCATCACAATATAGAGGGTGTCCCCCTCCCGCGCCAGACGCTCCTCCAGGATATGGAATCCGCCCTCCCTCAGCCGCTGCCGCAGCTCCGGCAGGGAGCTCATGGGCTGGAGCACCAGCGGAACCTTTCGGGTCCGCACCCAGGGAGCCTCCTCCAGGATCTGGGCGATGGTCTCCCCGCCCATCCCGGCGATCACCACTGCGTCTGTCTCCTCCGGCCGGATCCCGGAGAGCCCGTCGCACAGGCGGAAGGCCATGCGGTCCCCACAGCCGTACTCCGCCGCCGTCTCCCGCGCCCGGCTCAGGGGTCCCTCCCGCAGGTCCGCCGCGATGGCGGAGGGGATCTTTCCCTCCATCAGCAGACAGGCTGGCAGATAGGCGTGGTCTGTCCCCACATCCGCCAGCCGGGCCCCCTTCGGGACCAGGTCCGCCGCCAGACGCAGGCGGGGACTCAGCTCGATCCGTCTTGTCATCATCCTGTTTTCCTCCCGGGCCTCCGCCCCACGGAACAACAGGCCGGGGCGGAGAGATCCGTCCCGGCCTGTTCGATTCCGCTCTGTCGTACTTTACTCGCCGTCGGCGATCATCTGGTTGACAGCGGCCAGCAGCTCGTCCACTTCAACGCCATGGACCATGCAGGCCTGCTCCACCGTCTCGCCCCGGGACGCGGGGCAGCCCAGGCAGTGCATCCCGATGTTCATAAACAGGGGGGCAGTCTCGGGGGCAATGTTCAGAATATCACCAATGATGGTGTCCTTAGTAATGGTCATAGCAGGATTCCTCCAATTAGTCATTAGGATGAGGATAGTATACCCTAACTGCCGCTATTTTGCAACCAATTTTTCGCTCTTTTCTTGCCAGCGGCGGCGCACCGCCCGCCGTCCCAGAAGGAACAGGGCAGAACCCAGCAGAACCCCAGTTACCAGGAAGATCAGTCCCTGTCCCAACAGGACAAATACTTTGTCATAGACGATCTCCCCATGAGCGTTCAAGCAGCCCGATGGGATCATATTCCCATAGATCTGACCGGGATCCGTTTCAAGTCCAAAATTCATGGACAGCAGAGGATTCAGAACGCTCAACTTCCGGTACAGGCGCAGCGCGGCATCCAGCTTGTATCCAAAACCCAATACCCCAAGCAGCGCTGCCGGGATCCCCGCCCAATACCAGCGCCGGGCCAGCAGACCCTTCACCCCGCTCCATGCAGGCATCTCACCGCCGCTCTGACCGTACCAGCATCGAATCGTGCGCCGTCCCAAAAAGAACAGCGCGGCCCCGCCGGCCACGGCGAACAGCGGAAGGATCATTCCCGGCAGAGCCAGAAGAAGGACCGTCTGGATGGAGAGCGCCCCCTCTGCCATGCGGCTCGCAATCGAAAGGCCCAGAATTGCACGAATCAGGAGCGCAGTTCCCCAAAGGCAGACAGGTACGCCCAGCCAATGCCAGTGGATGGCCAGCCACCCGGGGCAGTCTTTCTCTGCACCCTGGTACTCCTCCCGCCTCGCCTCTTGGTCCTGACCGCCCAACAGTTCGTCTGCCGTCGTCCCCAAAGCCCCGGCCAGAGCTGCCAATTTATTGGTATCCGGTATAGCCTCGCTGCGCTCCCACTTGCTCACCGCCTGACGAGACACTCCGACCAGCCCGGCCAGCTGCTCCTGTGACAAACCGCATCCAGTTCTCAGGGATTGGATACGTTCTCCCATCGTCATATCTAACTTCCCCTCTCTTTTGAATGAATTGTAGCAGAGTTCGCTTCTTCAGTCTACCATCCAGAGGTTGAATCTGCGCAACCGGCGGTTGCACACACAGTATTTTACCTAAATATGGCCCTCACCAAGCTCCGTATCTTTTCTTTCCAATCCATGGTATGATCCACTTCAGGCACCTCACGATCCATTTCATTTTTAACATCTTACTACTTTTTGATAGTAAAATCAACACAATCAAACGATAGTAGTCAAAATAGCAGTGAGGTGAAGCTTCATGTATTTCCCACGGCTTTTAGACCTGAGGCAGGACGCGGACATGACGCAGAAGGAGATCGGAGCCCTGCTGGGCATCGACCAGCGGGTATACAGCAGCTATGAGACCGGAAAACGTGAGATCCCTGTCCGGCATCTGATCCTTCTGGCGGACTTTTACCGGACCTCCATCGATTATATGGTCGGGCGGAGCAGAGAGCGCGACCTGAAATGACCTCCTCCGGGAGACAGCAAAAAAAGGACGCCCATTGGGCGTCCTTTTTTACAGACTGTTTACGCTCAGCCCTGCTGCTCGCGCATCTTAGCGAAGCACTCGCTGCAGTAGACAGGACGGTCGGACTTGGGCTCGAAGGGGACGCGAGCCTCGCCGCCGCAGGCAGCACAGGTAGCGGTGAAGTACTCACGGGGGCCGCGGGCCGCGTTCTTGCGGGCGTCACGGCAGGCCTTGCAGCGCTGAGGCTCATTCTGAAAGCCGCGCTCCGCGTAGAACTCCTGCTCACCAGCGGTAAAGGTGAACTCGTTGCCGCACTCTTTGCATACCAGGATCTTGTCTTCGTACATAATGGTTTTCCCTCTCTTTGACTCGTTGCCCATAGTCATGGCTTGGGCGGTGTAATATTGCGATCAGCTCTCGCTGGATCCGCTGGAAGAAAATTGCCGGGCCACCTTCCGGCGGACACGCTGGATCGCATTGTCCACCGACTTTTGAGGCCGTCCCACCCGCTGAGCGATCTCTCCGCAGGACAGTCCGCTCAAATAGGGCGGCAGGATCTTGGCTTCGAACTCAGACAACTGGCCCTTCAGAGCGGCAAGCCGCTCTCTCAGTTCCTCCCTGCCAATGATGACATCTTCTGGGCTCTCTTCGCTGGAAAACAGGTACGCATTGGTTCCGTCAAAAAGAGGGGGTTCGAATGAAATGCTGTGATTTAAAGGGAAGTGTTTGCTGCCTTGGGCCGCCCGGATGGCGCTGTACAGCCGCCTGCGGATGCAGATCTCTGCGTAAGTGCGGAAGGATGCGTCCCTTCCCCGCTCAAAGCTGCGCACAGCGCTGAGCAGGCCCATCATGCCCTCCTGAAAGAGGTCCTCGCTGTCTCCGCCCGCCAGAAACAGCGGGCGGGCACAGGCACGCACCATGCGGCCATAGCGCTGGACCAAGGCTTCCTCTGCGGCTGTGCTTCCCGCTCCAGCCAGAAGGCATATTTCCTCATCCGTCATGGACTGGAAATCCGGGTTTCCTGAACTTGTATTTTCGTTCTTATACATCATAAACAAATTGACTGGTTTTGTCAAGGGCTCTTCGGAAAAAATTTGTTCATTTCTCCATATCCCTGTCAAATTTTTCTAAGTCAGCCCTCTGCAAGGCCGGGAATCAGGGCGGCCAGGCGGTCTGCGGCGGCCTGAGCGGCCTCCTCCGTCTTGGCCTCCACCATCACGCGCATCAGGGCCTCTGTTCCAGAGGGACGCACCAGCACCCGGCCGCTGCCGGCCAGCTGCTCCTCCTCCCCGCGCACCGCGGTCCAGAGTGCGTCACTGGCCATGACGGCCTTTTTCACGTCGTTGCTGGCCACAGGCACATTGATCAGCACCTGGGGATAGCGGGCGCAGCTGCCGAACACATCAGACGCCTTCTTTCCGCTCTCCTTCAGAAGAGCCAGCACCTGGAGGGCCGTGAGCTGTCCGTCGCCGGTGGTGGCATAGTCCAGGAAGATCATGTGGCCCGACTGCTCGCCGCCCAGAACATAGCCCTTTTCCTGCATCCGCTCCAGCACGTTCCGGTCGCCCACAGAGGTACACTCCAGCTTCAGGCCGTGCTCCCCGGCAAAGACGTGCAGGCCCAGGTTGGACATCACCGTGGCCACCACCGTGTCCCCGGGCAGCTGTCCCTTCTCCTTCCGGTCCAGGCCGCAGGCGGCCATGATCTGGTCTCCGTCGATCAGGTTCCCCTGCTCGTCCGCCGCCAGACAGCGGTCGGCGTCCCCGTCGAAGGCAATGCCGATGTCATACCCGCCCGCCTTGACCATGGCGGCCAGGCTGTCAATGTGGGTGGAGCCGCACTTGTCGTTGATGTTCACCCCGTCGGGGTCGGCGTTGATCACGTCGGTGCGCAGCTTGGGGAAGCGGTCGAACAGGCGGGCGGCGGTGGTGTAGGAGGCGCCGTTGGCGCAGTCCACCAGGATGCGCAGTCCGGCCAGGTCGCTGGTGATGGTGCTCTCCAGATGGTCGATGTAGTCCAGGGCGGCCTTCTCCGCCACATAGCTCACCTTGCCGATCTCCGCTCCCGTCTTGCGGGGCACGTTGTTGTGGGCAAAGAGGACGATGTCCTCGATCTTCTCCTCCAGCTCGTCGGACAGCTTGAAGCCCTGGCCGTTGAAGATCTTGATGCCGTTGTGCTCGAAGGGGTTGTGGCTGGCGGAGATGACGATGCCGGCGTCCGCCTTCTCGTCCACCGTCACCCAGGCCACCCCCGGGGTGGGCAGGGTGCCCAGGTCCAGCACGTCGGCCCCGGCGGTGCACAGTCCCGCGATCAAAGAGCCCTTCAGCAGGTCGCCGGAGATCCGGGTGTCCTTGCCGATGGTGACCAGGGGCTTCTCCCCCGCCTTCTTGCCGCTGGCCAGCACCTCAGCCGCGGCCAGTCCCACCTTATAAGCCAGATCCGCGTCCAGGCCGGCGTTGACCACGCCGCGGATGCCGTCCGTTCCAAACAGTTTTCCCATAATTGCAACACCTCATTTTTTCTCTGTTCTTTTTCTTAAAAGAAAAAGAAGCCAAAAGAATTTTGCCGCAAAACTTTGTTTTGCTCTGTGTTCTCAAAGGACCTCACAAAATCGAAGGCCTCACAGCGTCAGCTGGTCCAGGCCGCTCCCGCACTCTCCGCCGGGGATGGGCAGGCCCAGATGCTGGTACGCCTTCGGCGTGACACAGCGCCCTCTGGGGGTCCGGGTGAGGAAGCCCAGCTGCATCAGATAGGGCTCGTATACATCCTCCAGGGTGACGGACTCCTCGTTGATGGTGGCCGCCAGGGTCTCCAGCCCCACCGGACCGCCCCGGTAGTTTTCCATGATGCTCCGGAGCATCCGGTGGTCGATGGAGTCCAGCCCCAGGGAGTCGATCTCCAGGGCGGTGAGGGCCTCATCCGCCACCTTTTTGGTGATCACGCCCCCGGCCCGTACCTGGGCGAAGTCCCGCACCCGCCGGAGCATCCGGTTGGCGATACGGGGCGTGCCCCGGCTGCGCCGGGCGATCTCCATGGCGCCGTCCGTCTCGATGGGGACCTCCAGGATCCCGGCGGACCGGGTGACGATGAGGGCCAGCTCCTCCGGCGTGTACAGTTCCAGCCGGAGGGTGACGCCGAACCGGTCCCGCAGGGGGGCGGACAGCTGGCCCGCCCGGGTGGTGGCCCCGATCAGGGTAAATTTGGGCAGATCCAGCCGGATGGAGTTGGCCGATGGGCCCTTGCCGATGATGATGTCGATGGCATAGTCCTCCATGGCCGGATATAATACCTCCTCCACCGAGCGGTTGAGGCGGTGGATCTCGTCCACAAAGAGGATGTCGTTCTCATTGAGGTTGGTGAGCAGGGCCGCCAGATCCCCCGCCTTCTCAATGGCGGGGCCGGAGGTAATGCGCACGTTGACTCCCATCTCGTTGGCGATGATGCCGGACAGGGTGGTCTTGCCCAGACCCGGGGGGCCGTGGAGCAGAACGTGGTCCAGGGGCTCGTTCCGCATCTTAGCCGCCTGGATGAATACCTCCAAATTGCCCTTGGCCTTCTCCTGGCCGATGTACTCCCGGAGGGTCTTGGGCCGCAGGGAGTACTCTCCCTCGTCCTCCCGGGTGAGGGAGGTGGTCACCAGAGGCTCCAGCTCCTCATTCTCATATTCCGTTCCGGAAAAGTCGATAGACATGGGTTCACTTCCTGTCAGATATTTCTAACCTATGTTTCACTGTATGATCGATCTGCCTGCAAACAGCCTCGAATTCATCATGGATCACACGGTTCGGAACTCTCAATACCTGAATGTCCCAAGCATTTAGTATCTTGTCACGCACCGCATCGTATTCTCGTCCTTCTGCTGAATGATGCTGGGATCCATCCAGCTCGACCGCGATTTTGGCTGACGCGCAATAAAAATCCACAATATAGCCATCAATGATCTTTTGTCTCAAAAAACGGATCGGGTACGTTCTCAGGTAGTCATACCAGAGTTTCCGCTCTTCCGGCGTCATATTCTTACGCAGCTCTTTGGCCCGCCCAGTCAGCTTTGGATTGTGCTTCCGCCTCATAAAATCCCCCCGCCACTTCGTGGCCCTCCCCCCTTTGGCAAGGGGGGCTTTTCTCAGACGAGCTCCCAGTTTTTTCCACAGGCCCTCTTGCGAAAGGGGGCTGGCACGGCGAAGCCGTGCCTGGGGGATTCCTGTCACAGGCCCTCATTCTCATATTCCGTTCCGGAAAAGTCGATTGCCATGGGTTCACATCCTAATCGCACAGTACTGTCGTATGGTTTCAATTATTTTGCCCTGTCAGCTGATCAGCCAGCTTCTCCAAGACATTCAAAAATTCTTCTTCCCCCCAGGGGATGATTTTCCCGACTCCGCCGCTTCCCGCCGCGGTGATTCCGGAAAGATAGAGCTGGTTTCCGTGCCCCGCCAACATCACGGTCAGACTGAGACGGTTATCCCCCAGTATGGTATAGCGCTCGTAGACACGCACAGCGCATCGAACATCGCCCCAGCAGTATTCGCTGCCGTTCTCATAGCTGGCGGAAAGGCTGCTGTCCAGAATTCTGTTATGTAAATAACAGAGCACCTCATCAAAATCGTAATAGCCCGGAATTTCCCGCTCCAATTTTGCCATGGCTGCCGCTCCTTTCACTCCATCTGGAACAAAGTTCCCCAGTTCCGCAAAAGCAAGTTACAGTACGGAAGGATGCCGCTCCACCAACTCCCGGAGGCTATCCAGAAAGGACTCCTCCCCCCAGGTATTGAACTTAAAGAACATCCCCTGGCTGCCGCCGGAGGTGATGGCCGACAGAAACAGGTCCTCCCCATCTCCCACCAGGGTGAGGGTCATGGACAGGCGGTTGCCTCCCGACCAGCTGTACCGCTCATACACCCGGACGCAGCAGCGCACCCCGGCAAACTGTACGCAGCTCTCATCCTCATAGCTGGCGGAGGCGCTCTTGTCCAGGATCCCGTCGTGAAGATAGCGCAGGGTCTCGTCAAAATCGCCACGGAGGCGGGTCTCGTACTTGGCCATCGCGCTCCTCCTTACTGCTTCATCATCTTCTTCAGCGCCGCCTTGATGATCTGCTCCAGGGTCAGGCTGTCCAGGTCGATCCCCTTGAGGGCCACGTTGATCTCCCCCTGGGAATAGCCCAGCACCGCCAGGGCGGCAGACGCCTCGGACAGCTTGTTTTCCGGGATGACGGTCACGCCGCTGCCGCCGTAGGACTCCCCCTTGGCGGAGATGGTCTGACCCTTGGCCAGTTTGTCCTTCAGCTCCAGGATCACCCGCTGGGCGATCTTCTTCCCGATGCCCTGGGCGCAGGTGAGGGCCTTCTCATCCCCAGTGATGATGGACAGGGCCAGATTGGCCGGGGTGCTGGCCGACAGGATGGACAGGGCCGCCTTGGGCCCCACGCCGGACACTGAGATCAGCTGCTGGAACAAATTCAGCTCCTCCTGGGTGGCAAAGCCGTACAGCTCCATAGAGTCCTCCCGGACATTCAGATAGGTAAAGAGTTTTCCCTTGTCACCCTTTTTCAGGGCGGAGAGGGTATAGCTGGTGGTGCGGCAGGCGTAGCCCACCCCGCCGCAGTCGATCACGGCCAGATATGGCTCGATATGGGCCAGGGTGCCGCTGAGATAGTAAAACATTTCGCTGTTCCCCCTGTGTTAAGCTCAGAATCAGGAGCCCGGAAAGAAACCCCGCTTCTCATTCCCCAATTCTAAATTTCTAATTCCTAACTCCTAATTCACCTGGTATCGTATCGGTTCGGGTCAAAGACCCGCTCTGTATTCAGCAGGGATGTGGCCGACCGCCCGTGGCAGATGGCGATGGCCAGGGCGTCGGCGGCGTCGTCCGGTCTGGGGATCTGCTTCATGTTCAGCAGGCGCTGGGTCATCAGCATGACCTGCCGCTTGTCCGCTCCGCCGTAGCCCGCCACCGCCTGCTTCACCTGCATGGGGGTGTACTCGAAGATGGGCACCCCCAGCCGCTCCGCCGCCAGCAGGATGACGCCACGGCCATGGGCCACAGCGATGCCGGTGGTGATATTTTTGGAGAAAAAAAGCTCCTCCACCGCCATCTCGTCCGGTTGGAAGGTGTGGATCAGCTCCTCCATGTCCCGGTCGATCTGAAGCAGACGGCTGGACAGGGGGATCCCCGGCGGCGTGGTGATCACGCCGTACCGCAGCAGGGTATTTTTCCCCCGCTCCGCCCGGATCACGCCAAACCCGATGGTGGCCACTCCGGGATCGATGCCTAATACGATCATGCCGCCCTCCTTGTATTATCGGCTTATTGTACCACACTTCCCGTCAAATGGGAAGGACGGAAATGGCTCTCCCGGCGGCGGGACGCAAAAAGGGACCGCCCGGGGGCCTGCCGCATAGCATGGTCCGGGGGTGGTCCGTCTGTCTGTCTTTCATCACTGGGCCGGGAGCGATGCCACGGCCGCGGGTGCGGCTGGAATCGCCGCATCCCTTGCCCGGGGGCTGACTCAGGAGGAGCTGAACCGCCTGGCCGCCTTTTTCACTGTGCTGGGGGATCTGCTGGCCCTGTACGCCCTGGACGCGCCGGAGGGGCCGCAGAGCGCTCCCCCTACCTGCCCATGAAGGAGCGGATCTCCTCCATTCGTTCCATCCCCTGCTGGTATCCGTCCGCCCACAGTAGGCGCAGTTTCTCCACATCCCGCTCGATGCGGCTCACACCCCGAAGATCCTCCGGGGCCAGCACCAGAACCTTCCCCTCCTTCTCCAGGCGGAAAAGTTCTTCCCGAGCCCGGTTGTCCCGCTCCGCCCGCTCTCTCATGGTCTGGCAGAAATTGGGGTACTCCCGGTACCGCCGCTCGATCACCGGCAGCAGCTTCTCCTGCTTCCGCACAAAGCCCCTAGGCTTGGTCAGGATCACAATGGCCCGGTCGCAGCCCATTTCAAAGGCCCGGGGATAGGGCACGGTCTCCGCCGCTCCACCGTCCAAATAGGGCTTTCCCCCCAGCCGGTAGATGGGGAACATCAGGGGCATGGCGCAGGTAGCCTGAAGCAACAGGAAGTTGTCGTCCCGGCGGGGGACCTCCAGATACTCGGCCTTTCCCGTCTCCAGATTGGTCACCCCCGCCTCCACCTTTCCGGGGAAGGCGGCAAAGGTATCATAGTCAAATGGTACCAGCTCATTGGGAATGGTCTCATAGGAGAATTCCAGCCCAAAATAGCTGCGGTTATGCCGGTCCAGCAGATTGCCCAGCCCCATATAGCGCCTGTCGTTGGCAAAGCGGGTCAGGATCTCCAGATTGCGCCTGGGCTGGCGGGAGATATAGCTCACCCCATAGGCGATCCCGGCGGATACGCCCACCACATAGTCCGCCATCAGGTCCTTCTCCAGCATCGCGTCCAGCACCCCGGTGGAAAAAATGGTGCGCAGCGCGCCCCCCTCCAGTACCATACCGACCTTCATTCCCCATACCTCCTTTTGACTGTCCGCCCCGGCCGCTCCCTTGCAGAGCGGCCTCAGCATTTCTCCGGGTATTATACCCCCTCCCGCCCTCTTTTGCAAAGGTCAATGTTGACAAAGCCGCGGAGCAGGCGGTATCATCCTTTTGATGATACCAGTCACATCGACTGAATAGGAGGTACTGCTATGTCAAAGATCGCGCACAGCGTGGAAGAGCTGATCGGACACACCCCCCTGCTGGCTCTGGAGCGGTATGGAGCCCGGCACGGCTTCTCCGCCCAGGTGCTGGCCAAGCTGGAATACCTGAATCCCGCCGGCTCCGCCAAGGACCGGGTGGGCCTTTCCATGATCCAGGACGCGGAGACCAGGGGGCTGCTGAAGCCCGGCGCCGTGATCATCGAGCCCACCTCCGGGAACACCGGCATCGGTCTGGCCTGCGTGGCCGCCGTCCGGGGCTACCGTCTGATCCTCACCATGCCGGACACCATGAGCGCGGAGCGCCGGGCCATGCTGGCCGCCTATGGGGCGGAGCTGGTCCTCACCCCCGGCGCGCTGGGGATGCAGGGCGCGGTGGAGAAGGCGGAGGAGCTGGCCCGCTCCATTCCCGGCAGCTTCATCCCCGGACAGTTCGACAACCCCGCCAACCCGGACGCCCACTACCGCACCACTGGCCCGGAGATCTGGGCGGACACGCAGGGTAAGGTCGATGTGCTGGTGGCCTGTGTGGGCACCGGCGGCACCCTCTCCGGCACCGCCCGCTATCTGAAGGAGCAAAACCCCGCCATCCACGTGGCGGCGGTGGAGCCCGACGCCTCCCCCCTGCTCTCCGGCGGCCAGGCTGGCTCCCACCAGATCCAGGGGATCGGCGCCAACTTCATCCCCGACACCCTGGACCGGAGCATCTACGATCAGGTCATCCGGGTCCGGGACGAGGACGCATTTACTGCCGGACGGGAGTTGGTCCGCACCGAGGGTGTTCTGGTGGGGATCTCCTCCGGCGCGGCTCTGTGGGCCGCCGCCCAACTGGCCCGACAGCCGGAATACGCGGGTAAGACCATCGTGGTCATCCTCCCCGACTCCGGCGACCGCTATCTCTCCTCCCCCATGTTCGCGGAATGATCCTTGGCGTTATCTCTTGAACTGCAACAGCGCCGCTTTTTCGACAGATAGTGCAGCCCCCGGAGCATCGCTCCGGGGGCTGTCTCTTTCTCACGATATGCGTATTACACCTGCTGGATAAAGCGGAGGAAGGCCGCCTTCCCCTCCGGACTGCGTCCATATACGCCCGCGTGCTCCAGCACCTGGGCAAAGACCAGGCCAGTTTCCTTTTGAACGATCTCCAGTGCGTTCTCCCGGGTGATGGAGTACTTGTCCCGGAAGCCCTCCGCCCAGTCGGCGTGCTTCTCCGTGCGCTCATCCGCCCGCAGGTCCGCCCCGGTCACCAGGGCGTCGGCCACGGCGGCCAGCTCGTCCTTCAGCCGGGCGGGCAGCACTGCAAGGCCCATGACCTCGATCAGGCCGATATTCTCCTTCTTGATATGGTGGAGTTCGGCGTGGGGGTGGTACAGGCCCAGAGGGTGCTCCTCGGTGGTCAGGTTATTGCGCAGCACCAGATCCAGTTCAAACTCCCCGTCCCGCATCCGGGCGATGGGGGTGATGGTGTTGTGGGGGACGCCGTCGGTCTCGGCCAGGATCACCGCCGCCTCGTCGGTATAGCCCCGCCAGGAGGCCAGGATCCGGTCGGCCAGTTCCACCAGCCGCTCCGCCTGGGCAGAGCGGATCCGGATCACCGACATAGGCCACTTGACAATGCCGGCCTGGACATCCTCAAAGCCTGGGAAGGTCACCGGGGTCTCCACGGGGGCCTTCTCCATGGCGAAGGTATAGCAGCCGCCCTGGAAGTGGTCGTGGGCCAGAATGGAGCCGCCTACGATGGGCAGATCGGCGTTGGAGCCCACGAAGTAGTGGGGGAACTGCCCCACAAAGTCCAGCAGCTTCCCAAAACAGGCCCGGTCGATCTTCATGGGGGTGTGGACGCTGTTCAGGCAGATGCAGTGCTCGTTGTAGTAGACATAGGGGGAGTACTGCATGAACCAGGGGGAGCCGTTGATGGTGATGGGGACGATGCGGTGGTTCTGCCGGGCGGGGTGGTTCACCCGGCCGGAGTACCCCTCGTTCTCGGCACACAGGGCGCACCGGGGATAGTTGGAGGCCGGCAGGTTCCGGGCGGCGGCAATGGCCTTGGGGTCCTTCTCCGGCTTGGACAGGTTGATGGTGATGTCCAGTTCTCCGTACTCGGTGGAGACCTTCCACTGCATATCCCGGGCGATGCGGTCCCGGCGGATATAGTTGGTGTCCTGGCTGAATTTATAGTACCAGTCCGTTGCCCGCTTGGGATCCTCCCGGTACAGGGACTGGAAGGTCTCAATGACCTGGGCGGGCCGCGGGGTGAGGCGGCCCATCAGCTCGGTGTCGAACAGATCCCGGTACACCACGGAGTTTTCCGCCAGCACGCCCCGGGCGTGGGCGTCGTCCAGCAGCTCCTCCAAGATGGGGGCCAGCTCCAGCTCCTCCCACTCCTTCCCGGGGTCGGTATAGCTGTCCAGCTTCAGGGCGTCCAGAATGGTGTTGACCGCCCAGACGGTCTCATTTTCCTGGATCAGCCCAGTGCGCAGGGCGTAGGTGACCAGCTTGGAAACGGCTTCATCGATCATTGCCGCCACACCCGCCCCTCAGTCCGCAAAGCCGTGGGGATGGCTCTTGTGCCACGCCCAGGCGGAGGAGACGATGGTCTCCAGATCGGCATACTGGGGCTTCCAGCCCAGGACGTCCTTGGCCTTGTCCGAGGAGGCCACCAGCTGTGCGGGGTCGCCCGCCCGCCGGGGGGAGATCTCCGCGGGGATGGGATGGCCGGTGACCTTCCGGGCCACGTCGATGACCTCCTTGACGGTGAAGCCCACTCCGTTGCCCAGGTTGAACACGTTGTTGTCCCCGCCCTTCAGCAGATAATCCAGAGCCAGGATATGGGCCTGGGCCAGATCGGTGACGTGGATATAGTCCCGGACGCAGGTGCCGTCCTTGGTGGCGTAGTCGTCGCCGAAAATGGAGATCTTCTCCCGCTGGCCGTTGGGCACCTGGAGGATCAGGGGGATCAGGTGGGTCTCAGGGGCGTGGGCCTCGCCGATGGCTCCGGAGGGATGGGCGCCGCAGGCGTTGAAGTACCGCAGGGCCACATACCGCAGGCCGTGGGCCCGGCTGGTCCAGGACATCATCTTCTCCATCGCCAGCTTGGTCTCGCCATAGCAGTTGGTGGGAACGGTCTTGTCCGTCTCCAGGATGGGGACCCGCTCCGGCTCGCCGTAGGTGGCGGCGGTGGAGGAGAACACGATCTTGTCCACCCCGTGGGCCACCATGGACTCCAGCAGACAGATGGTGCCGCCCAGATTGTTGTCGTAGTACTTCAGAGGGTCGCTCATGGACTCGCCCACCTGGGAGGAGGCAGCGAAATGGATAACGCCCTCGATCTTCTCCTGCTCAAACAGCTGGTCCAGGGCCTTCCGGTCCCGGATGTCCAGCTCATAGAAGCGGGCCTTGGGGTGCACGGCGGCCCGGAAGCCGGTGAGCAGGTTGTCCGCCACCACCACGTCCCGGCCGGCATCGATGAGTTCGTACACGGTGTGAGAGCCGATATAGCCGGCTCCACCCAACACTAAAATTGCCATATTCTTCATTCCGTCCTTTCTATTCCGCTGTTCCGCCTGACGTCACTTCAAAACCACACAGCCGCCCTGGGGCCGGATGTGCAGGATGTGGCACATCCCCGGACCCAGCAGCTCCTCCATTCCCTGCTGGAAGGTCTCCAGCTTCTCATTGGGGACAAAGGCCTGGATGGTACCGGCAAATCCGCCGCCGTGGACCCGGATGGCGCCGGAGCCGCCCAGCAGCTCCCGCCCCACGGCCAGGGCCACCGGGATGGCCTGCTGCTGAGGGGCCGCCGCCGACCAGGTGTTCTGCAGGTTCAGGGCGGAGGACAGCCCCGACTGGTCCACCAGGGCCAGAAAGGCGGCAAAGTCGCCCTGCTCCAGGGCCTGGGCCTCCTGCTCCGCCCGGCAGTCCTCCTCAAAGAAGTGCATGGTCCGAAGCACCGCCCGGTCGCCGCACTCCTGCCGCAGCTGGGGCAGGGCGGCCCGGAAGGCCCCCTCGTCCACGTCCCGCAGGAACTTCTTGCCGAAATGGGCGGCCACTGCGCCCATTTCCCGGGTGATGTCCGCATAGTCGTCGGTGAGATCCGCGTGGCAGGAGCCGGTGTCCACGATGCACAGGGCATGGCCCGACCGGGTAAAGTCGTACTCCACCTTCTTCACCACAGGGGCGGCCGGGTCGGCAAAGTCGATGGCCACCGCACCGCCCACCGAGGAGCCCATCTGGTCCATCAGCCCACAGGGCTTGCCGAAGTAGACGTTCTCCGCGTACTGGCCCACCTTGGCCCGCTCCACAGGATCCAGGGTCCCGCCGCCGAAGAAGCAGTCCACGATGGTGGCCACCAGGATCTCATAGGCGGCGGAGGAGGACAGGCCGGAGCCGGACAGCACCGTGGAGGTCACATAGGCGTCAAAGCCTGCCGGACGGCATCCCAGCTCCACCAGCCGGGCCGCCACTCCCCGCACCAGCGCGGGGGAGCTGTTCTTCTCCTCCTCCCGGACCTTCAGATCCCGCAGGTCCACCTCCAGGGCGGGGTAGCCCTCCGACCGGATCCGGACCAGGTCCGTCCCGTTGGGGGCGGCGCAGGCCAGCATATCCAGATCCACACTGCCGCACAGCACACGGCCGTGCTGGTGGTCGGTGTGGTTGCCGCCGATCTCCGTCCGGCCCGGTCCGCTGAACAGAGCGGCCTGGGGCCGCGCTCCGAACTCCGCCTCAAAGGCCCGGACCACCCGGACCGCCCGCTCCCGTCCCTTTTCCAGGGAGGCGTCGCTTCCATCCAGAGCATACAGCCCCCGAAGCGCCTCATCTCCCCCGCCTTCCTGCAACTTCTGTAACAGCTCTCCCGTGGAACTCATAGACGTCACCTCTTTCTTATTTCTACTACAAAGTATATTTATTTTTACTAAAAATTCAATCCATCTTTTGAAGATTCAGAAAGTTCAGCGGCTTTGACAGAAAATCCCCTATCTTTCTGGTCATTCCGCCGGGACAGGCCCAGTGCTGCTCCGCACGGTCAGAGAAGATGACACCACCACCTTCAGTGGAACAGTACGTTCCGGCTCCCTTCCCGGGAGGGCCACCCGCTCCCGCAGCAGACGCAGGGCAGTGCGTGCCATCTCCTCCACATGGGCAGACACCGATGTCAGAGGCGGCTCCACCAGGGCGGAGCGGGGCGTGTCGTTGAAGGAAACCACCGACAGATCCTTCGGTGCGTCCAAACCGGCCAGCCTCAGGGCCCGGATGACTCCAATGGCCGTCTCCTCATTGGCCGCCAGTAGCGCCGTGGGACGGCTCCCTCCGCCGGAGAGACGCTCTCCCACCGCCCGGGCAGCCGCCTCCGTCTCCATGGGGCAGTCCAGCAGCCAGCCCCGGCAATCCAGTCCCCGGGCCGCGATCTGCTGGGCAAAGAGCTGGCGGCGCACCTCGGGGGCCCGGCGGCCCAGGTCATCCAGCTTCCATTCCGGGCCGATAAAACCCACAGATCGGTGTCCCAGTTCCACCAAATGCTCCAGAGCCATAGAAATGCCCAGAGAGAAGTTCAATACCACTGAGTCAAATCGACTCTCCAGCGGGGAAGAGTTTAAAAATACGATCTGAGGGCAGATGGACTCTAAGGCTGCGATCTGTCCAGACCGAAACTTTCCAATGGCAATGATCCCATCCAGAGCCTCTCCCTCCGGAGTCAGGAATCCCTCTCCCCGGCTCTCTAAAGGCACCGCAGTATACTTCCGATCCAGGCATCCCTGGCGGACAAACCCACTGAGGTAGAGGTAGAAGGGGTCCTCCAGCTGCTGGGCCGGCGTGAGCATCTCTGCGATCCCCACCCGGAGCACCCCCTTGGGCGCCCGGCCCCTGCGGCTCCGTGTGGCGGTATAGTTCAGCCGCCCCGCCTCCTCCAGCACCTTTCTTCTGGCTTCCATGCTCACCGACAGCGCTGGATCGCCCGACAGGATCCTGGAGATGGTGGCGGCGGAGTAGCCCGTCCGTTCCGCCAGCTCCCGCAGCGTAGCCATGGTGATCCCCTCCCTTTATTTTTACTAAAAATAAAATAGCACAGAACAGGAGGCGGCGCAAGTCCCCGGAGGGCTATTCCTCCAGAAAACTCCGGAAATTTTCCTGGTTGACCTTCCGGTAGGGAAGCCAGACATAGTGCTCTGCTGTCAGGTCGGCAGCCTGGGCCGGGTCCTCCCCGGCGTACAGAGACAGGGCCAGGTCCATCAGGACCTGGGGCATCTCCTTGGCGTTCTGCACCGTCCCACTGAGCGTCCCTGCCTCCATAGCCTCCAGTGCTGGAGCGGTGGCGTCCACACCCACGATCACAGGCATCTCCTCCAGGGCCATTCCCGCCTCCAGAAGCACGTCGATGGCCCCCAGGGCCATATCGTCGTTGTTGGCAAAGACCGCCTCGATCTGGCCGCCAAACTCCTGATACCACTGGGACATCTTGGCCGCCGCCTGTCCCCGGTTCCAGTTTGCGGTATCGCTGGCCAGCTTCTCCACCAAAATCCCGGCATTGGTGAGGGTCTTGATGGAGTACTCCGTGCGCAGCAGGGCGTCCTGGTGGCTGGGCTCCCCCTCCAGCATCACATACTGGAGCACGCCGTCCCCGTTCCGGTCCACCCGCTCCCGGTCCTCCTGCCACTGCTCCCACACGATCTGTCCCTGAAATATCCCGGACTGCTCGCCTCTTGGCCCCACATAGTAGGCCCTCTCCCAGCGCTGGAGGTCCTCCTCCACCGGCTGGCGGTTGAAAAAGATCACCGGCACGCCGGCCTCCTCCGCCTTGTCCACGATCACCGCCGCCGCGGTGCGGTCCACCATGTTGACGCACAGCACATCGCACCCCCAGTCCAAAAAGCGGTCCACCTGCTCCATCTGGAGGGTCTGGTTGCTCTGGCCGTCGGCGATGCTCAGGTTGATCTTCAGGGGGCTCTCCCCCTCCTTCTCCCGGGCCAGACGCTCCATCTCCTGGACCACATTGGAAATAAAGGTGTCGTCCTGCTGATAGATGGCCACGCCCACCCGGACGGTCTCCGTCTTCTCCGTGCCCCGGCTCTCACAGCCGGACAGCAGAAGGGCGCAGGCCAGCAGTGCCGAAAGCGCGGCGGCCCGCCGCCGGTCAGGACGTGACCGGGAACAGCAGCTTTTGATACTCTGGTTCATAGATCTCATCGCCTCCCACCACTGAAAAGGGCAGTGTCCCTGTCAGCGGCTCGGTCTTTTCGCCGGCCGCTCCCACCGCCTGCTGGACCGCCAGATAGCCCGCGGCGTATTCGCTCCAGGCCGCCACGGCGGAGATGGTCCCCCGCTCCAGCCAGGCGGCGATCCGCCCGGTCACACCCACGCCGTAGAGGGCCGCGCCGCTGCCGGAGCGCTCCTTGATCTCGGCCGCGCGCTCTGTGGTCCCCGCCTCCAGTGCGACCACCTGTGCCAGGCTGCCCGCCTCATCCAGGCGGGCCAGCTCCTCCTCCCCGGTCTCCGACCAGCGGAGCACCGTGGCCCCGCCGCGGATCAGGGCGGCCTCCGCCGCCTCCACCCGGGCCCGCACCCCGGTATTCTCCGGGAGGCAGTCCAGAAGCAGAACGGTCCCGCCCCGGTACTCCTCCAGGGACCGCCGGGCCAGCGCCCGGCCCAGTGCCTCATTGTCCGGTGTGATCAGGGCCACGGCGCCGGGCAGCTCCGACTCCAGGGTCACTGTGGGGGTGTCCCCCGCCAGGGCCGCCCACTCCGCGCCCAGGTCCGCCGGGTCCACCGGAGCCAGCACCAGCGCGTCGGTCCCCCGCTCCACCTCCCGGCAGAGGAGCTCCTTCTGCTCCTCCCGGTCGTTGTCCGCCCCGGGCGTCAGAAAGCGCAGCTCCGCCCCCAGATCGCCCGCCGCCTGCTCCATGCCCAGGCGGGTATTGGCCCAAAGGCCGCTGTCCGCACTGCGGATCAGCACGGAGACCTCCACCGGCTCCCGGCCGCGGTCCCGTCCCTCCAGATCCGGGGCGGCCAGGGACAGCAGCACCGCAGCCCCCAGCGTCACCAGAATGGCCAGCTGGATGATCCCGTTTCTCCGGTCTTTCACGCGTCCGCCTCCTTCCGATAGGGCCGTGACTCCTCCTCGTCCAAGGCCGGCAGATGGATCCGCACCAGCGTCCCCTCGTCCGGCTCGCTCTGGATGGTCAGCCCGTACTGCCGCCCGAAGGTGAGCTGGATCCGCTGGTGGACGTTGCGCACCCCGATGCCGGAGCCCTTGGTATTGATGGCGGGCCGGTGCTCCTCCAGCAGCTGCTCCGCCACCTCGGGACGCATCCCCATACCGTTGTCCTCCACATCGATGAATAGATCGTCCTCCCGGCGGTAGGCCCGGACCGAGATGACGCCCTCGTCCTCCGCCGCGGACATCCCGTGATAGATGGCGTTCTCCAGAATGGGCTGGACAATGAGCTTCAGGGTATACAGCCCCTCGGTTCCGGGCTCCGCCGTGATCTCGGTGGTGAAGCGGTTCTTATACCGGATCTGCTGGATGTTCATATAGTGCCGGGCGTGCTCCAGCTCATCCGCTAGGGGGATGATACTGCTCCCCCGGCTCAGGGAGATGCGGAACAGCCGCGCCAGAGAGGTCACCATCTGGATGGCCTCGTCATACCGTCCGGCCTCCGTCATCCAAATCACCGAGTCCAGGGTATTGTACAGGAAGTGGGGGTTGATCTGGGACTGGAGCACCTCCAGTTCCGAGCGCCGCTTCTGCGCCTCCTGCTGGACGATGTCGTCCATCAGGTGGTGCATGGTGGACACCATGGAGCGGATGGACCGGCTCAGGTGCTGCACCTCATAGCAGCCCCGCTCCTCGATCTCCACATTGTCCCGGCCGGCCTCCAGTTCCTTGATGGAGCGCTCCAGCCGGCGGATGGGGTCGGAGATGTGGGCGGAGATCCGGAAGTTCAAAAAGGCCATCAGGAAGATGGAGAACAGCAGCAGCGACAGCCCGAAGAGCACCATCTGGTGGGAATCCGCCTCCAGATCCTCCATGGGCACCACGCCCACCAGCTTCCAGCCGGTGTAGCCCACGGTCTTGACCGTCACCTGCCGCTCCCGCCCCTGAAAGCGCTCCCGGTGGCTCCCGTCGGAGTAGTCCGCCGCCGCCCGGTTGTTCTCCTCCAGCAGTCCGGCGTAGATCAGCTGCTGCCGCGGGTGATAGATCAACTCGCCGGAGCCGTCGATGAGATAGAGGTAGCCGCCGTTGGACAGCTGCACATCCCGGCAGATCTGCTCGATGCCGCTGAAACTCATATCCACCAGCAGAACACCTGTCTCGGTAGCCCCGCCGCGGGTCAACTGAACCTGACTGCTTAGGGAGACTACCCACCGGTAGCGGGCGTCCTGCTCCTGGAACAGGTTCTGAACATGGGGGGTGGAGAAGTGGAAATTCTCCATCTTTTTGATGGCGGCCTGGAACCAGCCGCTGTCCCGAAGCTCCGCATCCGGCTTCAGCTCGGACAGGGGCGCGGCAGAGACCAGCCGTCCCTTCTCGTCAAACACTGCGATGGACACAATGGACTCCCGGTTCTCCTCATATAGAAGACTCATGCTGGACTCCAGGGAGCCCTCCTCCAGATCGGTGTTCTTGATGATCCGGTAATACAGGGTGTCGGACACCCGCATCATCCGCCGCAGATAGCCGTCCAGGTTCATGTTCACCTGGGCCAGGACCCGCTGGCTGTTGTCCTCCATCAACTCGTATGTGGTGGTGGAAAAGCGCAGGAACAGGCTCATGCCCATAAACACCATGCCCACAATGGCCACCGCGGTGAAGGAGAGGGAGATCACCATCTGGATCCCCATGGCCCGATAGCGGCCCACCGCCTGCCCTGTCATCTTACGCAGCAGCTTTCCCACACGCGCCCTCCTTCCTCAGGCCGCGCCTACCGCTCTCCCCCCGCCCGGTATTTGGAGGGTGAGATGCCGAAGCGCCGCTTGAACACATAGCTGAAATAATTTGGATCGGTATATCCGGTCTTCTCCGCGATCAAATAGGTCTTGTCATCGCTCTCCAGCAGCAGCTGGGCCGCCCGCTCCATCCGCACATTGGTCACATAGGCAATGAAGCTCATCCCCTCCTCCCGCTTGAACAGGGTGGAGAAGTAGGCCGGAGACAGGTGGAGGTGGGTACACACGCTCTCCACGCTCAGCTCGCTGTCGGCATAGTGCTGGCTGATGTAGTGCTTGGCCCGCTCCACCGTCCGCCAGGCGGAGTCGCTCCGCTGGCGGCCCAGCAGCTCCCGCAGGTTGAGGCAGCGGTCCACGCACCAGTGCTCCAGCTCGTCCAGGGAGCGGAACTGAGAGATGGACACCACCCCGGTAAAGCCGGGGCCAAACACCGCCTCCAGCTCCACATCGCCCGCCCGGGCCAGCCGGATCAGGGCGGTGGTCAGCTCCAGCAGGAACAGGCTGCACTGGGCCAGGTCCATCCGGTGCTTCCGCAGCCGTTCCATCAGACTGCATACCAGCTCCTCCACCTGCTCCGCCGTCCCAAGCTTGACCGCGGTGGCCAGCTCCCGCTGGTCATCCTCGTCCAGGGACAGCTCTGCGGAGGTCCCCGGCTCGATGTCGCCGATATAGAGCACCCGGCCGCCCCCCATGAGCACCCGGTAGTCCAGGGCGGAGCGCGCCCCCTCGGTGGACTGGCGCAACTCTCCCAGGGCGGGGCAGGACAGCCCCACGCCCACCGTCAGCTCCAGGCCCAGATAGTTCAGCGCCAGGGCCCGCAGGCGCTCCAGCTCCTCCAGCAGGGTATAGGTCTGATCGGTCTGGGCCAGCAGGGCCACGCTGTCGTTGTACAGCACCGTCCGCACCACGCAGTCCAGATTGGTATACTTAGTTAAAAAACCTTGGACCGAGAGAAGCAGCAGCTCGTCCCGCTGCTCTGCATCCTCCAGACTGTCCACATCAAACAGAGCCACTGTCCAGGGCCCATCCGGCATCTGGATCTCATATCGGGCCGCCCGGTCCCCGATCTGCTCCGACCGGACCTGGCCGTCCAGCAGCCGGGTATAAAACAGCTCCCGCAGGACCGGAAGGCTCTCCTCGTACCGGCGGCGCAGGCTCTCCATGTCCCGCCGCTCCGCCTGCTGCTGGTCCAGCTGGTCCTTCAGCCGGAGGAGCACCCCGCTCATCTCCTGGGCGTTGATGGGCTTCATGATGTATTCCGACACGCCCATCCCCACCGCCTTGCGGGCGTATTCAAAGTCATCAAAGCCGGAAAATACCACCGTCTTGGCGGCAGGCAGGACCCGTTTCAGACGCCGGCACAGCTCCAGGCCGTCCATGAAGGGCATCTTGATGTCGGTGAGCACCACATCCGGGCGGACCAGCTCGGCCAGCTCCAGGGCCTCCTCGCCGTTGTCCGCCTCCCCCGCCAGGGTGAAGCCCAGGCTGTCCCAGTCGATCTTCCGGCTGATCCCGGCCCGGATCTCCTCCTCGTCGTCTACCAGCAGCACCCGATAGCACTCCACGCCGTTCGCCCCCTTCCCCGGCCCCGCTCCGGAGCCCGCCGGCTTCTCCGGCGCCGGAGAGACAGTCTCACGGGCCGGCGGCGCGCTCTTTTTCTCATGGCCGTTCTCCCGGCCATTATACCATATCCCGCTCCATCTTTCCAGCATACTGCCCGTTTCTCCTTTCTGGCACAAAGGGCGCGCCGCTTGTCACGGCGCGCCCCAATCAAAAGTCCGATGCGATTATTTCTTGACCAGATATTTGCGCATATCCAGGGCGCAGGCAAACAGGATAATGCCGCCCTTGACCAGATAGATCAGGTCCTGATTGACGCTGGCCATGTTCAGACCCACGAAGATCAGGCGGAGCAGCAGCACGCCGATCACAATGCCGCGGATCTTGCCGATGCCGCCCACGAAGGAGACGCCGCCGATGACGCAGGCGGCGATGCCGTCCAACTCGTAGTTCAGGCCGGTGTTGGCGGTGTTGGAGCCCACGCGGGCGCCCTCCACAAAGCCGGTCCAGCCATACATGGCGCCGGCCAGGGCAAAGACCAGCACGGTGGTCATCAGCACGTTGACGCCGGACACCCGGGCAGCCTCCTCATTGGAGCCCAGAGCGAACATATTCTTGCCGAAGGTGGTCTTGTTCCAGATAAACCACATGATGGCCGCCAGCAGGATGGCGAACCACACATAGTTGGGGATGGGGGTGCTGGTGCCGTTTCCGGTGGGCACGCTGATGATGGAGCCCTTGATGAAGTCGCTGTAACTCTTGTCCAAACCGGAGATGGCCATGCCGCCGTTGTTGCCCATCTTGACGTACAGCAGCAGGCAGGAGTACAGGATCAGCTGGGTGCCCAGGGTGACGATGAAGGGATGCAGCTTGAACTTGGCCACGAAGAAGCCGTTGAACACACCCACCGCGGCGCCGATGCCCATGGCGATCAGGATGACCACGGGGATGGGCAGGGTGCCGATCTCAGGCCACATCTTGTTGGAGGTGGTGACCGCCTGGAGCAGGGACGCGGAGATACAGGCGGTCAGGCCCACGCAGCGGCCGGCGGACAGGTCGGTACCAGTCAGCACAATACAACCGGCGATGCCCAGAGCCAGGGGCAGATAGGCCGCCGTCTGAGAGAGAATATTGACCAGGGAACTTGGCCTGAGGAAGTTGGAGTTCTTAAACACCTGGATATAGATGACTGCAACGATCATCAAAATGTACAGGGCATTATCCAGCAGCAGATCAACTGCTTTTTTCGAGTCGAAGCTCTTGGCCTTTGCGGCCAACTCTTTGGATTCGTTGCTCATGGTTCTTTTCCTCCTCTTTTACACATACTTGGCCGCCAGGGTGAGGATCTCCTCCTGGCTGGTATTCTTGGCGTCCACCTCGCCGGCCACCTGGCCGCCGGACATAACGATAATCCGGTCACACACACCCAGCAGCTCAGGCATCTCGGAGGAGACCATGATGACTCCCTTGCCCTCGTTGGCCAGGTCGATGATCAGCTGGTAGATCTCATACTTCGCGCCCACGTCGATGCCGCGGGTCGGCTCGTCCAACAGCAGGACCTCCGGCTTGGTGAGCAGCCAGCGGCCGATGATGACCTTCTGCTGGTTGCCGCCGGACAGGGAGCGGATCTGGGTCTTTTGGCTGGGGGTCTTGATGTGCATGGCCTGAATGGCCCACTCGGTCTTTTCCTTCATCTGCTTGTCGCTCAGGCAGATGCCGCCCATCAGATAGTCTTTCAGGCTGGAGATCACCGTATTCTCCCGGATGTCCCGAATTCCGAAGATCCCGGTGGCCCGGCGCTCCTCAGTGAGCAGGGCGAAGCCATTTTTAATGGACTCCTTGGGGGTACGGTTCTGGATCTCCTTGCCGTGGAGGATGATGGTTCCGCCCTCCCGGGTCATGGCGCCGAACAGGTTCTCCAGCACCTCAGTGCGGCCGGAGCCGTCCAGTCCGGCGATGCCCAGCACCTCGCCCTTGCGCAGCTGGAAGGTAGCGTCCTTCAGGCGGGTGTACTTGCCGGCGATGTGCTGCACATCCAGGATCACGTCGCCGGGCTTGTTGGTCTTGGGCGGGAAGCGGTTGGTCAGTTCCCGGCCTACCATGAGCTTGATGATCTCCTCCATGGTCAGCTCCTTGGCCGGGCGGGTGGCCACCCACTGGCCGTCGCGCATGACCGTGATGTCATCGCTGATGCGGAGGATCTCGTCCATTTTATGGCTGATATAGATGATGCCGCAGCCCTTTTTCTTCAGCATATCGATGATGCGGAACAGATGCTCCACCTCAGTCTCGGTCAGTGAAGAGGTAGGCTCGTCAAAAACGATGATCTTGGAGTCATAGCTGACGGCCTTGGCGATCTCCACCATCTGCCGCTGGGATACGGGCAGGGTGGACATGACCGCCTTGGGATTGACGGACACCTCCAGGGTGTCGAAGATCTCGCGGGTGCGTTTGGCCATGGTGCGCTCGCTGACCATGATGCCGCCCACCTTGGGATAGCGCCCCAGCCACAGGTTGTCCTGCACGGTGCGGGTCAGGGCCTGGTTCAACTCCTGATGGACCATGGCCACACCGTTTTCCAGGGCCTCCTTGGAACTTTTGAAGTGGATCTCCTTGCCGTCCAAGGTGATGGTGCCGGCATCCCGGTTATAGATCCCGAACAGGCACTTCATCAGGGTGGACTTGCCGGCGCCGTTCTCTCCCATCAGGGCGTGGACTGTGCCCGCCCGGACGGTGAGGTTGACGTTATCCAGGGCCTTGACGCCGGGGAACTCCTTGCTGATCCCCTTCATTTCCAGCAGAACTGGATGATCCATGAATATTCCTCCTCTCGCTCGGTGAAACCACCGCTTCAATCGCAGGTAGACTTGCGGCTCAAGCAGAAGTTCCTCTGTTGGGAGTGGGGCTGCCCGAAGGCAGCCCCACTCAGCTTGGGTGTTATCTTAAACGTAACACACTTCTGTACGATGGCTGATTTTCTAGCCTAGCTAATCAACACTTGAATTAGCTTACAACATTGATCTTCTCAACATAACTTAAGGACCATATCCCAGCAGGGTACCTTCGTACTCTCCCTTCCACTCACCGGTAGAGAGTTTCGTCAACTGCTTCAAGTAAATCATTCCACTAAATGGAATAACTTCAGAACCAATGACATATTGTTTTGTTATGTAGTAGTAATCGGGGGCATCTTCGCGGGAAGAAAAGTAATGTGTCTCACTATAATCGCGATACATCACTGTACGCGGCGATACACTCGCATCGGAAGAAGCAATGTCCTGTGGAACCGCATCCACATTAGAGGTGGCCAACGCAGGAGCGGACAGCATTGACAGACACAGAACAAGACACATCAAACTAATGGCTTTTCTTTTCACTATCATCATCTCTCCTGTTCTTTCAGATTGGCCATCGTACAAAATGTGCTACTTTAAGATTCAGAAGATTCGGCAAAATACATGGTGTACGGAACTTGAATTTTTCTGGAAATAATCTTTTGGGTGTCTTGATCAACAGCCAACTTATAATTTTCGGTGTTGTCCATCAGGTCAGCGCCGTCCTTGACGTTTTTCACCAGGGTGGCGATGGTGGCGGCCATGGCCTCGCCGTCCTGCTTGACGGTGCCGGTCATGATGCCCTTGTTAATCTTCTCCACGGCGGAATCCAGGGCGTCCACACCGTAGACGGGGATGGTCTTGTCGCCGCCCTCCAGGTTCCAGCCGGCGGTCTGCAGAGCGGAGATCGCGCCCTCGGCCATGCCGTCGTTGTTGGCCAGGACCAGCTCGATCATGTTGTTGTTGCCCTCGTTGTACTGACCCAGGATGGTGTTCATGTAGTCAGTGGCGGCCTGAGCGGACCAGGCGCCGGTCTGGTCGACCAGGTACTTCTTGGTGTTGTTGGCGTCATAGAACTCCAGGGCGGGCTTGCCGGCGGCCTCCAGGACAGCGTCAGCGTCCTCCACGCCGAACTGGGTGCGGTAATCAGCCTCAGGGTTGCCCTCCTGGCCCTTGAACATAACATAGGAGATCTTGCCGTCGCCGTTCAGGTCCACGGTGTCGAAGTTCTCCACCAGGTACTCACCGGCGGCCTTGCCCTGCATATGGCCGGCCTCGGCGGGGTCGGTGCCCACGAAGGCGCTCTCCTCATAGCTCTCCAGCACGGAGACGTCGAAGTCGCGGTTGAAGAAAACCACGGGGATGCCGGCGGCCTTGGCGGCGTCCGCAATGTTCTGGGCGGCGTCGGGAGAGGCGTTCTCCACCACGTTCACCACCAGCAGGTTGTAGCCGTCGGAGATGGCGGTGTTGACCTGGTTCAGCTGCTCGCCCTGGTTGGTCTGGGCGTCGAAGTTCTGGTACTGAACGCCCAGCTCCTCCAGCTGCTTGTCCATCGCGGTGCGGACGGTGGTGATGTAGGCGTCGGCAAAGTTGTAGTAGAACACGCCGACCTTCAGGTCGGAAGTCTGAGAGGCGGAGGCAGAGGTGCCGGAGCCCTCGGGCTTGGAAGCGCTGCCGGAGCCGGAGCCGCCGCAGCTGGCCAGCAGGCTGACCGTCATGGTGGCCGCGAGAATCAGAGCAAGTTTCTTCTTCATTTTCATTCCTCCTGTTGTGGTACGGATCTGTACGAAACATTTCCTTCCTAAGCGGAGCCTTCCGCTTTTCGTCCCTTATTGTATCCCCCGCTTCTTGAAAAAACGATAGAAATTTTTTGGTTCTTCTAGGAAAAAACTTGGATGCCCTTCGGACCCCTCCCTGTTTTTTTGTGGAAAAAAGCAAGAACCGGGCGGATGGCGGCGGGATCTGCCCGGCGGCTTCCAAAATATCTTCTTTCCGTTTCGATTTTTTATGCCACATTTTGTTAATCATGCTTGAACTTTTTGGAAGAATTGTGTATAATGGAACCAAAGCTGGAAGGCTCTGCATGGCGGCCGCCATTGATGCGGACAGGATCCTCGGTTGACCGGCCGCACGGGCCGCTATTGTACCGTGTATCGTATCTTTGTTCCCCATCCAGCGGAGGCGGGTAAACATAAATTGGTCTGCTAAGGGGGGATGCGCTTGCATCATTTGTATTCCCATGCCTGTGGAGACAGGTAAAGTATCCATTTTCCCAACAAACAAAAAAGGAATGAAAAAAAGATGGTTGTCCCTGCTGATGGCAATATGCCTGATGGCGACCATGGTCCCCGCGGCGTTTGCGGCGGACGAGGAGAACGGGCGCCCGATCCCGGACGAGCTGCCCATCGTGTATGAGGAGGATGCAGTCACACCTGCGTCCGAGGCGCTTGCTGCTGAATATCCCGGTTCTGGCACTAAGGATGATCCGAAGGTTTATATCATCGACAGACCCGAGGTATTTGAAGATCTGATGCAGAGTTGTGCAGCATATAATAATGGCAGATACTATGATGTTAAACTGGCAATGGATTTGGATCTCAGCCAGTTTACTGCTCCGGCTGAATGGAAGGCCTATCTGACTTTCTTCATGGGCACCTTTGATGGCGGCGGCTTCACTATCAGCGGTATCCCGGAGAACTGCTTCCTGTTCTATCAGATCCACAACGCCGACATTGGTAACTTTACGCTGGATCTGGACAGCAAGGCCGGTACTCTGATGTACTATACCTTCCGCATCAATAAATCCACTGGCATCGAGTGGGGCACTGATAAACTGCATGATATTAACGTCGTGTCTACTGATAAAGACGAGAAATCTGCGACTGTTCAGCTGGTTGGAAACGGTCAGGCTAACTATGCGCCCTTTATGTTCGCCGCTGGCCCTTACTTCACCATGGATAGCTGCAACAACTATGCCAACATCGAGGGCGATACTTACGCGGCGGTATTTTCCGGCTACTATCCGCTGCCTGCCAAGGACTATCCGTTGGATAGCTACTTTAAGTTCATCGACTGTGAGAACCACGGCGATGTTACCCTCCGGTATGCCGGTCTGTTCTTCGGCAATCCCACTGGTCTCCGCGAAGATCGTCATATTAGCTTTGACGGTGTAAAGAATTATGGTGAAATTCGTGGATACGAGAGCGCACACTTCTTCTGCTCTGATGCCGGTTCTAAGGACTATTTCACCGGCAGCGGTTATTTCAGCGAGACAGAGAATATGCTGAAGTCGTTGAAGGTCCAAGTAGAAGTTGACGGTAACATCAAAAACGAAGATGCTATGGGTCTGACCTGTAAGGGTGCGGAAGAGGGATGTCTCAGAACGGATGCACATACCGGTAACTTGTTTGAAAAGCATGCAATCGATGGTCTGGAAGTTAAACTGACTGAGGATAAAAGCGCCTATCAAGTAGTAGTTCCCAGTGGTACACCTTCCAACTATAAATATGTTGTAAATGCGTATGCCTATGTTGCTCTGTTCCTTTATAGCAAGGATAACGAAACCGGAACTGAGACATGGACACCTGACGGAACCACTCGTATCAATATGTCTGAAGAAGTGACGGCAGCAAATGATTATGTCACCATCGACTTGGAAAATATTCCGCTTCGGGGCGGCGAAGTTCCTAGTTCTTGGGAAGAGTTTGATTCAGAACAATGCCTATACTTCTGCTATGATGAGGATAGTACTGACTACGGTTATTGGTTGAATTCTGGAATTGCTTATAGTGACACTCACCGTGTAAGCATCAATCGTAATCGGGAACCGGGCAGTGTAGAATGGAATGTCTATGTCTCTGTCTATGATGGTGATACCTTGGTTGATACCGCTGTCCTCAACCGTCAGGAGGTCACTCGATAATGAAGAACCAAGTTTACCGTAGGCTTACCGCTGCGGCATTGACGGTATTGATGTGCGTTTCCTCGGCACAGGCAATAAATAAATAATATCAATTCAAGGGGATATAACTTTGTGCTGGCTCCATTTGACGAGGTTACGTACTATACCTTGAATGGTAAAAAGCAGATAACTTTGAAGTCTGGAACGTCTGTCAATACTGAGAACGCGAACTCCTTCGGTGACGTCTATGCAATGTTTGCAAACCCTACATTAGAAAATATTCCAATGTATGACACTGCCAAGGGTTCAGAGGAGCGAGGTTGCGTTTTTACTAACGAGAGTTCCTTTGCCATGATGATTGCGGATACGGGGAATACTTCGCATGAACTTGAGGCGAAACTCGAGGTTGCGAATCGGTATGCCCAGATTGGTACATACAATGTATTCAAAACCGTTACGCTGAAGTTGACAAATGGACTGTCTGTCGAAAATGGTGGCTTACTGCTCCAGAATACATTCGGCGGAAGTGTTACCAGTGCAGAGAAGCAGAAACTTGTGGTTCAGCTTGGTGCACCAGCTGAAGTAGGAGTGGATGGACGCCTGATCTTGGACGGCACAGATAATGTGGCTTCCAATATGGTGGGTTCTCCTCCCAGTGAGTTGATCGCCCCCGAAGGACAGAGCGCCATTATTGTCAATAACGGCGGACAGGTCGAGATTGCAAACTTCGAGGTCAAACGTTCTGCGGATGACAATTCCGAGGCTTCGCTGATCGAGGTAAATGACGGCGGCGAACTGATTTTCTTTGCCAGCGGCCTGATGCGCTTTGACGAAGAAACCGGTATGCCGGTGTATAATGAGAATGGTAAAAATCCCGATGTCAAGGTCGATCTGGACAACGGCGCAAGCAGCAGTCCTGCGGTCAGTGTAGCCGACGGCGCTACCGTCACCGTTGAAGCTGGCGACTTCACCACCAGCGGCGACGGCGCGATCTTCGATCTGGCTGACGGCGCGACCCTCAATCTGGAGGGCGGCACCATCACCAGCGAGGGCGAGACTCCTGCCATCACCGTGGGCAAGGGCGCAACTGTTGTGATCCCTGAGGATTCCAAGGCTGAGATCAAGAGCGAGGGCGGCAACGCTGCCATCGACTTGGCTCCCGGCGCAAGCGTCCAGCAGGGCGGCAACACCATTACCGTTGTTCCTGTCGAGGACGAGTCCGCTTCCAACTACGTGGACAACCACGGCAACATCGTGCTGGAAAGCGGCAGCGAGGACGGCAAGGTTGCTCCCAATACCGTCATCCAGCCGGACGGCACCGCGATCTCCGGCAAAGATAATCTTCCCACTGTGGATTCGGAGGGCAATGTGACCATCCCCGAAGGCGGCGCGACCGTCACGAACCCGGAGGGCGATAAGGTCGAAGTCGGCAGCGGTGCAGAGATCCCGTCCATCGTTATTGGTGTGAAGGATGCAGATGGAAATGTGGAGACCTCCAAGAGCATCAAGTTGGGCGACGGTACTCTGACGCTGGAAACCGCTGTCTTTGACAGTGAGATCGATCTTAAGGATTACACTTGCACCGTGAAGAGCGATGATGAGACTGTTGCGACAGCCGAACTTAAGGGCGGCAAGATCGTTGTAACGCCCGTCAGCACTGGCACGGCTAACATCACCGCGACCTACACCAAGAATAGCGGCGCTGCGGAAGGCATTGCCCTGCTTGACGAGGGCGAAGCTACTCCTGATAACACTCTGACCGCTACATTTACCGTCACTGTTGAGAAGGAGTCCTCCGGCGGCGGCAGCTCCGGCTCCTCCTCCGACCATGAGCGCACCTATGCCATCGTGACCGAGGACGATGGGAACGGCTCCGTGACCGTCAGCGCGGACGAGGCCTCCGCCGGAACCCGCATCA